>ERZ1106931.575-NODE-575-length-22042-cov-31.936053_pt1 | contig 22042 bp, 23 predicted proteins | sample MGYA00403664_ERZ1106931 | MGnify/ENA primary metagenome ERZ1106931 (study PRJEB35170, sample SAMEA104062435) | human gut metagenome | biome: human gut; feature: human-associated habitat; material: faeces | place: Denmark | collected 2012-06-29 ... | reverse complement strand
GTGCTTCCCCAGCCGGGGTATTCCTTTTCGGACGGTCATTCTGTTTTCAAGGTGCCGTCCATCGATGAACTACCCTAAGTCTACACGAAAAAAATGCAATTCCCGGAATATTGCGAGAATTGCATTTTGATGAAGTTTACACTTTGGATATTGCATTTTTGCAATCATTCTGTATAATGGAAGTATGCGGAGGAGGTGCGTATCTATGGCTTTACCCGGAACGCCCGGACAGCGGATTTCCGATTTATGCAACGGGAACCACATCACACAAAAGGAACTTGCGGAGAAGATAGGCGTTTCCGCTTCCCAGTTGAGCCGCATTGTCAGCGGCGAAACAAGAACGGTCAGCAGTGATATTCTCATAGGTGTGGCAAAGGAATTTAAGGTATCGACAGACTACATACTGGGCTTGTCTACCGTGAGCGTTCGTAAAAGCTACGATATTTCTGAATTAGGCTTGTCCGAGGGAGCCGTGAGGGGGCTTGTGACGGGTGCTGTTGATGTGCAAATCCTCAACCGCCTGTTGGAACACAGGAATTTTCCTAAGCTGATAGATTTGATACGGATTTATTTTCAGGATACGGCGGCAAAGGGCATAACAGCAAGAAACCAGCTTATCGAGATGGCAACGGCTTCCCTGTCCGACCTGATGAAAGAACACCCGGAACACCGGGCAGAAGCGAAGCAGGATTTACAGCTTTTGAACGCCCAAAAGATAGGGGAACATGAAGCGGAGATTGAAAAAATCAAAAATGTGTTCCTGGCTATCCTGCGGGACATTAAGAAAGACATTGACAACGGGGAACAGCCGGGAGAAGCTGTGACCGCCGCTATGTTCCAAGCCATGCGGGACGCACTGGCGGAACAGAAACAAAAACCACTTTCCATTGACGATGTAACGGCGATGATAGCTGGACAGATCGGACAGCTTGCACCGATGGATGAAGAAACTGCCGACCTGTTCAAGCAGTTGGCAAAAAAGATGATGAAAGGAATAGAATAATAGCCTGTTATTCGAGATAATAATATGCCATTAGTAAAGCATGACTACCCTGTTTTAGAGTACGATACCGCATCAAAAGCTGTTTTTCAGCCGGGAAATGGGAAAAAATGTTTTCCTGCAAAAGCAGTGTTTGCTTTTTTAGGAGACGAGGTTGAAAATTATGCACATACCCATGATGGAATACAGATAGATGAATTTGAAAGTGCAACAAGACGATATCCTATTTATGAATGTCTTTATAATCAGGAGAAAATATGTCTATGTCCGGCTCCTGTGGGAAGTGCTGCTGCCGTCCAAGTTTTAGAATATTTAATTGCAGGGGGTGTAACAAAGATTATTTCCGTCGGCTCCTGCGGCGTATTGGAAGACATCCCGGAAAATAGATTTTTGATACCTGTTTCTGCATTGAGAGATGAGGGAACATCTTACCATTATCTTCCTCCCTCCCGAGAAGTAGAGATTTCAAAGGCTGGTATAAATGCGATTGAATCTGCTTTAAGCCAAAAGAATATACCATATTGGGAAGTTAAAACATGGACAACAGACGGTTTTTATCGAGAAACAGTAGAAATGGTTCAGTATCGGAAAGAAGAGGGATGTCAAGTAGTAGAAATGGAATGTTCCGCATTGGCGGCGTGTGCAAAATTTAGAAAAGTTACATGGGCTATGCTGCTTTTTTCAGCCGATACTCTTGCAGACCCTCATAAATACCAAGAAAGAGAATGGGGAAAAACAAGTATATCCATAGCCTTAGAATTAGCCTTAGACGCTGTTTTATCAGTTGTTGAGGAGTAAAAATAAATACATATAGGAGTTACAATGAATATAAATGAATTTCCACAACAAGTAAATCAAGTTATTTCAATAGCAGAAACCATATTACAAGGTCAAATATTGGGGATATATTTATATGGTTCAGCAACAATGAATGGGCTGCGTCCAGATAGTGATATAGATATACTGATAATTACTAAACAAGAATTGAGTAATTCAATCAGAGCAGATCTAACAAAGCAATTATTGAAAATTTCTGGCTCCGTAGGCTGTATTGAAAAAAGACCTTTAGAGGTAACTATTATCAATCAATCTGATATTGTTCCGTTGCAATTTCCGCCAAAATGTCAGTATATGTATGGTGAATGGCTAAGGGGAGAGATGGAAGCAGGAGAATATCCGCAAGCCTGCAATGACCCAGATATAATGATTTTATTATGGCAAGCAAGAAAAAATAGCATAACTTTGAAGGGGGCGGAAAGCAAAGAGCTTATTCCCGCTATCCCATTTCACGAAATTAAAAAAGCAATTCGGTTTTCTTTACCTGGTTTGATTTCCAGCTTTAAGGGTGATGAAAGAAATGTGTTATTAACCTTATCACGAATGTGGTTTACTTTAGTAACAGAAGAAATCACGACAAAAGATGTTGCCGCAAAATGGGTAATTTTAAAATTGCCGGAGAGATTTCCCCCCCCTGCTAACAACGGCAAAGGAAGCTTATTTGGGAAATTTGTCTGATGAATGGGAGACAGTAGAAAAGGAAGCGATGGCACTTGTAGAATATATGAAAAAACAAATTGAGGAATTACTTAGAACAGAGTAGCAAAGTTAGCGGGGCCAATCAACGGTCAAGATGAACGGCGCATAAATGCGCCGCCGTTGACAGTCCCGCCCGTCTTTGCTGATGGGCAATCAAGGCGGGAAAGCCCTAAAATGGCTTCCCGCCCATTTCAATCTTGAGAGAAGAAACGCTCCAAAATCAGAAAGAGAGCGGTAAATCTGAATTGCGAGGGAGAATGTAGATGAATCAAGGAAGAATTATTGTGATTACAGGTTCGCCGGGAACAGGAAAGACAACAACTGCGTCGATTGTCGCAAAAGAATCGAACATGGATAAATCTGTGCATATGCACACAGACGACTTTTTTCATTATTTAAGCAAAGGAGCAATACCGCCGCATTTACCAGAGTCCAACGAACAAAATTTAGTTGTCATTGAAGCCTTTTTAGAAGCTGCAAAGCGCTATGCCCGCGGCGGATATGATGTAATTGTAGATGGAATTGTCGGGCCGTGGTTTTTAGAACCATGGAGAGCCCTTGTTCGAGAAGATTATGAAGTACACTATATTGTTTTAAGAGCCAGTAAAGAAGAAACTATGAAACGAGCTGTGGAACGTTCAAAATTAGACAGAAAAACAAATGTTGAATTAGTAGAAACAATGTGGGAGCAATTTTGTAATTTGGGGATATATGAATCGAATGTTATAGAAACGACAACCTATTCTATCCAAGAGGCTGTTTTTGCAGTAAAAGAAAAAATTTCAAGTGGAGCCGCATTGCTATCTTAAACGATTTCTAAAAATCGAAATTTCATTTATCAGAGAAATAGCAAAGCCAGTCAACGGTCAAGATGAACGGCGCATTTCATGCGCCGCCGTTGACCGTCCCGTCTGGCTTTGCTGATGGGCAATCAAGGCGGGAAAGCCCTAAAATGGCTTCCCGCCCATTTCAATTATGAGAAAAGAAACACTCCAAAATCAGAAAGAGAGCGGCCAAGCACTTTGAGGGATTGGTCGCCTTGTTCACCCATTCAGCGGAACGGCGGGTGGCGGTCAAGGCCGGGTGTAAGCCCGTTCATTTCAGCCTTGACGGTTGCCCGCTGTCCTGTTACTTTTCCGGGAGTGTAGCCACAACTTCGGGACACTTTGTCCACAAGTCGGAGCGTAGGACGAGGGACGGGGGCTTTCATATACGCCCAGTCTGCTGTTGAAACCAGACCTGTGCTTACGGCTCTACGCCACGCAAGCACAGCCCTGTTTTCCTGCCGCTTCAAATGCCCTTGCCCTCCCCGGCGGCAACGGCATTTTCACGGCAACGCCGACAGAGCGTATAACACACTACACTTTGCTTCGCAAAGTCGTGTGCCAAATGGGGGCGTTGCCCCCTTTGGAAACCCCCACAAGAAAAGGCGGTACGCTACCCCTCCACGGGGCGCATACCGCCTTTTCTTGTTATCCAGCCCTCCGGCTGTATCGGTTGAGCAAAAGTCAGCGTGGGATTGATGTGGTATCTTTATCTAAGTGAACCCCCGGTTTCCCTGTCGTAGAAGTATCCCTTGAACCTGAACGGATTGATTCCGGCAACGAATCTTGCCTCGTCGGAGTCGGCAACGGTTTCGGCAGTTTCTCCGAAGTCGCCGTAGGAATAAGAGACAAGTCTTGTCCCCTGGCTGTCAATCACGGCATTGATGTTTCCCAGGATGTCCCTGTCGTAGAAGTAGTCCTTTCCTCTGACAGAGAATCCGACAAGGGCATTTGTCTCGTCATAGTGGAAGAAGACGGTATCGGAGACATTCCCGTCATCGACTTTCATCGCACAGAGGGAGTCGCCATCATAGAGGAATTCGAAAAGAACTGGAAGATTTGCTTCCTAATATCAAGGAATATATTGCGGATTAGTGCTTTCTAATGTCACTTAACTGGACATTGGCTTGGAGACAATTTGCTTTTTCGTGCAAAAACAATAGTTTAAAATTTGCTTTTTCGTGCTATGTGCATTATTTAAAATATGCCTTTTCGTGCAAATCGTGTTATAATAACGATAAAGAAAGTGAGGCATTTTATGATTCTGAAAAGAAAAATCTATCAGAAACTATTGGATTGGAAAAAGACAAGCAATGGTTCTACCGCTTTGATGATAGATGGTGCTCGACGTGTCGGAAAAAGTTTTGTGGCAGAAGAATTCGCCAAAAACGAATACAAAAGCTATATCATTGTCGACTTTTCCAATATCTCACCTGCTCTTGAGAATCTCTTTACAAACGAAAGATATGATTTAGATTTCTTTTTTCAGAAGCTATCCGTTTATTACAGCACTGTTCTATACAAAAGGGAGTCACTTATTATCTTCGATGAAATCCAACAGTTTCCCTTGGCAAGACAATTCATCAAACATCTAGTCAAAGATGGAAGATATGACTATCTGGAAACAGGTTCCCTTATCCGATTGAAGAAAAACACACTGAACATTGTCATTCCTTCCGAGGAAGAGCACATTGAAATGTTTCCGCTGGATTTTGAAGAATTCCTGTGGGCTATAGAAGACACCGTTACAGTCCCGATGTTAAAGGAATGCTTTGAAAAGAAAAAGCCATTGGGTGAAGCGATTCATCGAAAAACGATGAACAGTTTCAAACAGTATATGCTGGTCGGCGGAATGCCTCAGGCCGTCCTTGCCTATCTGCCTGACAAGAGCTTTGAAAGGGCTGATAAAGCAAAAAGAAATATCATCAATCTATATCGTGAAGACGTCACGAAATTCGCGGAAGGTTACGAAGACAAAGTGTTTGCGGTCTTCGATAATATCCCCGCTCAGCTATCCAGAAAGGAAAAGAAATACAAAATCACTTCTTTACAGCCATCTGCAAGATTCCGAAATTATGAGGACGCTTTCGTTTGGCTTCATGAAGCAATGATTGTCAATCAGTGCTTCAATTGTACTGATCCGAATATCGGATTGGCTCTCAGCGCCGATCATGCCACGCAGAAATGCTATATGGCTGACACAGGACTTTTAGTAACGCTTGCTTTTATGGATGTCCCATTCGTCCAAAATGAACTGTATAAAGCCATTTTATTCGACAATCTCAACATCAACGAAGGAATGCTGATGGAAAACATTGTTGCACAGACACTTCGTTTCAATGGACATAAACTCTATTTCTATTCGCGGAGCGATACTGAACATAGAGAAAATCATATGGAAATCGATTTTCTTATTTCAGAAGGAAAAAAGATATCGCCGATTGAAGTCAAGTCGAGCAAATACCAGACACATTCATCTTTGGATAAGTTCATTGCAAAATTCAAGGGAAGATACAGCCAGCCTTATATTCTTTACACCAAGGATCTGAACATGAAAGATGGAATCCTTCATCTCCCTCTCTATATGACGATGTTTTTGTAATTCTTTACAAGAATTCCAAGAACAGGATTCGTTTCTTCCTCTTACAAGCATAATTTCATCATTTTCGTTTTTCTCTTCCCTGTTTTCTCATGGTATAATTTTCAAAGAAAGAAGGAAACAAACATGAGCGATAACTTCTTAAAAGAACATGCCGTATATCAGATTTATCCGATTTCATTCAAAGACGGAAACGGAGACGGGAAAGGCGATCTGAAAGGAATAATCGAGAAACTCGATTATCTTTGCGATATCGGAATCAAAACGATATGGCTTTCTCCGATCTATCGTTCTCCCATGTTCGACATGGGATACGATATATCCGATTATTACGATATCAATCCGATGTTCGGAACGATGGATGATTTCAACGCGTTGATGGAAGAGACAAAAAAGAGAGGCATGAAAGTCATCATGGATCTCGTTGTCAACCATACAAGCGATGAACACCCTTGGTTTAAAGAAGCATTGAAGGACAAGAATTCCAAATACAGGAATTACTATATCTTCAAAGAAGGAAAGAAAGACAAAGACGGAAAAGATCTTCCTCCCAATAACTGGCAAAGCAATTTCACAGGTTCCGCATGGGAAAAAGTAGTAGGTGAAGACAATATCTACTACTTACATCTCTTCCACAAGAAGCAACCGGATCTCAACTGGCACAATCCAGAAGTTTTAGAGGAAGTAGAGAAGATCATCGCCTTCTGGATGGACAAGGGTGTCTATGGTTTCAGATGCGATGTCATCTCTGAAATCTATAAGGAGTCTTTCGAAGACGGAAAGAAGAGAAAAGTAGGGGCTCCTGTCGGATGTGAACACTATGTCGCAACAGAAGGAAATCACAGATTGCTCAAACAGATCAGAAAAGACGTCATCGAACCTAGAGGCGGTGTTCTGATCGGAGAATGCGGTGGTGGCATCACACCGGAGGATGGTGTCAAATACTTAGACCATGAACTGGATACATTCTTCCAGTTCGATACAGCCTGTGTCTATGATAGCTTCCTTTCAAGACACGCCAATATCAAGCGCTTCAGAAATGCCATCATCAAGTGGCAATGCACAGTCGACTATAACGGCAACTATCTTGAAAATCACGATCAGCATCGTTCCATCGGAAAATATGTCTGGGGCAAGAACCAGGATATCGGTGCCAAGATGCTCTTGACGCTTCTGTTCACGCTCAGAGGAACACCTTTCCTCTATATGGGAGAAGAGGTTGGCGCAAGAGACTATCCTAAACCTCTCGATCTTGAAAATTGCAGCGATTGTGTTACAAGTGCCGTATATAACTTAGCAAAGAAGAAATTCCATCTTCCGAAGTTCATTGCAAAACGTATCGCATGGCAGTCATCCAGAGATGATTCAAGAGCGCCAATGGCCTTCAATAACGAAGAGGGATACGGATTTGCTTCAAAGGGTGTAACACCTTGGCAGGTCTATAATAGCAATGGTGCTATCTATAACTACGAAAACGAAAAAGATGATCCCAAATCCATTTTTGCCTACTTTAAGAAAATCAATGAACTGAGAGAGACAAACAAGACTTTCGTCTATGGAACAATCGGTTTCATGGATACGAAAAAAGAGATTCTGAATTACATCAGAAAAGACAAGGACAAAGCCTATATGGTCATACTCAACTTAACAAATAAGAATGTGAAATATCCGCTTGGTTTCAATGAAGTCGATAAGTCTCTTGTCTTATCCAATTATGACGACAAAGCTAACAAGATGAGACCTTATGAAGCCAGTATCTACGAACTGAAAATCAAATAACAAAACTGATCAATTGGCTGCAAAAGCATTCGACCATTTCTAAATAGAACAGAAATGCAATCGAGGACTTTGCAGCCTTTTTGTTGATCAAATATTTCTGAACACACTCATTGGGTGTATAATATATCAAGGAGGACTCATTAAATGGAAATACGAGAAATGCGGCAAAAGCTGGGTTGTACACAAATCGATTTTGCAAAACGTTACCATATTCCTTTCCGAACAATTCAGAATTGGGAACTGGGAAATAGAAAACCACCTGAATATATCATCGACTTATTGGAAAGACAAATCGATGAAGATCTGATCAACAGAAAGACAATCATTTTGCCAAAATATGATCCAAGAAAAAAAGATCTTCCTAAAACAAGTGATTATTTGGACGTATTCCGTTGGCTTCAGGCTGTCAGAAAATGCATAGATGAGCCTATAGTTTTTGCTTTAGATGAGGCTTTCATGTGCCAGGGCAGATTTTTAGGGCGAAGCGATGAATTTCTCATCTGGGCTTATGGAAGCGATGCTCTCACTCGCTTCAATGGAGTCGTTGTTCTCGGAAATCAGATCAGTCCTTATGATGTGGAAAAAAGAGATGGTATTGAATATACCACTTTCAATCGGACTCTCTTTGATGCGCTTGCCAATGAAGATATCTTGGATATGCAAGGAACAATGGAAGCTGTCAGCGAATATTATTCAACCAACGGTGATAGTTTCAAGGGTTTATGTGTTCCTCCTAAATATCAGGAAAGATTTGATGAATTGGTCAAGGATATTCAAGAGTATTACGAAAGTTGAGGAGGTTGACTATGATAATGTCTTTGAAAGAAAAGATGATGTACTCTGTTATGAAAGCAATTTATGATAGCGGAATACCAATGAGTTTCAAAGGAGCTATGGTTTTGAAAGTTTGTCTATCTGAAGCCGGATATACAGAAGAAACAAGGCACACCTCAGATATTGATGCTAATTGGACTTTTGCGGAAAGACCAAGTGCTGAACAGATGGTCGAGTCTTTGCAAAAAGCCCTTGATAAAGCCGGCATTGATTTCAAAGTCAGCCTCTATCGAATGTATGAAAAGAACAAGTCTGCCGGATTTAAATTTTCTGATATTGATACAGGAAATCCTATATTTACAATGGATGTCGATATTAACAAGCCAGTTGCATTGACAAAGATTTATGAAGTTGAAGGAATACGTTTCTATGGCGCTCTACCATTGCAAATGCTAGCGGATAAAATTTTTGCAATATCAACTGACAAAGTGTTTCGTAGAATAAAAGATGTAGTCGACATTTATTACCTTTCAAAAGTGTTGATATTTGATAAAACTGGCATTCTTGATATTTTGGAAAAGAGTGGGAGAAGATTAGAGTCATTTTATTGCTTTATTTATAAATCGGAAGAATTAAGACACTCTTATGAAAAATTCAGATTTTCTGGTAATGCAGAAAAGCCATCGTTTGACAAAGTCTATGCAACAGTAAAAGCATATATCAAAGTCCTCCTTCCGAAATAACATCAAACTTATACGAGAGGAATCATGAAACATCCGATTGTATTTCCAATCCATTTAAAAAGGGTTGAATCCTTTATCAAACCTCTTTTTATCTTCAAAGCAGATGACACCATCTTTTGCTTCATCAGGTGCCATTTTGGCACCAAACACATTTAACCATGGTGTCAATTGCAATATGATTGTATTTGAGTAAAACAATGACATTGAAACAATTAAGAATAAACAAAGGTCTTAGACAAGCCAAATGCGCAGATATCCTACAAGTATCGCTAAGAACCTATAAGAGATATGAATCCAATGAAAGTAAAATCAATACTGTCAAGTATCAATATCTTATAGAGCGTTAGAGTGAATACGAAAAAATTGATTTGTTGGATATAGAACAATTAGATAACAATCCACAGCTTGTAAATGAAATTTTAAATGATTTCATCACGATTTATAAACGCTGATGTATTATTGCAGAGCCAATACCTCAGGCTCTGCTTTTCTTTTTCTCCAGGATGAAGAAGATCAAATAAGTCACAAAGAAAATAACAGAAAAAATCAGAATCAGAACACTTCCGATATTGAGATGAAGATTCAGATCCTGAATCAGCGAATAAAAGACAACAAGGACAATCGATGCAATAAGAGAAAAAGAAAGGAAGAGAAGAGAGACTCTCTTGTCTCCTCTTTCTCTTTCTTTCGGCATAAATAAAGAGACAACGCCAAAAATGAACAAGATAGCCATAAAGGCAAGATAAAGAGATAACATCAAGGTTCCATAATAAAGAAATGTGGATTCCTTATCATTGAGAAAGACAAAAGAAGAATAACCGGATATCGGCTGAATAAATCGGTTGTCTTCCGAATAGAGAGTCGGAAAAAGAGGAAGAAGGAAAGAGAGCGCGGATAATGCTATCTGTATCAGGAATATCTTTTTAGACAATATTTTTTGTTTCATGTTTTCTCCATCATTGAAATCAATACTTAAATGATAAGCATAATGTTTCAAATTGCAATCTAGTTTTTCAGTTTGATGTCAATCGAATCAATCAAGCCTGTGATTTTTCTCTTTCCAAGATACAATGATAGATTTAAAAAGTTCCCTTTGTTTTATATAATAGTAACCATGGAAAACAATAATACGAACAAAGATAAAACGATATCGGTCTTTATGTCTTTGATGAAAGGTCTGCTTTTAGGATTTTTCGACTGCATGCCTTTCTTTGAAAGGAAAAGACTCTCTTCTTCTCTTCACCGGGAAGAAGAAAACGGGTTCTCTTCCTTTTTCAGACATAGCCTTGTTGAAATGATCGCAATGGCAATTGCAGTATCCGTTTTCTTCTTTGTTCCGCTTGATATGATGTTAGAGAGATATCATACTGGCATTTATGCCGGTATGGGCATCATGATTCTTGTCTTCATGGCTGCAGAGATCTTTGAGATCGTACAAGAGAAAAAGAAAATTCGTCTTCTTCCCTTCATTCTTACATTCATCATTGTCTTTGCTCTATCCTTCTCGTTCTACTATATTCCCTTTAAACAGGCTAATGAAGAGAGTGTCATTCCATTTTTGATCTTCATCACATTATGCTTCTCTTCCTTCATCTCATCCTTTAACGGCATATCGTTATTGACGCCTCTCTTCTACATCAATCTGTTCACATATTTCGGGAAATACATGAACAGCCTTCTATATTCTGGAATCAAGGATTATATCTTCTTATTCATCATTCTCTTCTTAGGAATCTTTACAGGAAGAGTCTTCTATCTCTTCTTCCAGAAACAGTTGGATAAGTTTGAGATGGAAAAGAGAGCGTCCAATATCGCCTTCTTGTTCTCCGGCTTCCTCCTTATCTGCATCAATAAAATCAAAGCCCCTTGGTACTTTGATTCCAATGTCATCACACTGACAGCCCAGAACATCACCTTGGTAAGCACCTTGTTTTCCTTCCTTATTGTCAGCCTTGTACTGACACTCCCTGTATACCAAAAGAAGAAAGATGAGAACACAAAATGAGATTAGACCGTTTTTTAGCCAATTCCGGATTAGGTTCAAGAAAAGCCTGCAAGAAGATCATCAGAAATAATGACATCCGTGTCAACGGAGAAAGAGTAACAGATGGGGAGATGCTCATCACAGGAACAGATAAGATCGAAGTGAACGGAAAAGAGATTCCAAACACTCCTTTTGTCGTCCTTCTTCTCAACAAGCCTGAAGGATATATGTGCTCTATGATCGATGAGAACTATCCCTCCGTCATGAATCTGATCCCTGCTTTATACAAAAAGAAGGTTAGAATGGTCGGAAGACTCGATCAGGATACAACAGGATTATTGCTTCTTACCGATAACGGCATCCTCAATGCAAGGCTTGCCCATCCTAAGACACAGGTTGAAAAAACCTATCTTGCTACCGTCAATCATCTGTTAAGACCGACACTAGTCGAACTCTTCAATCATGATATCGATATCGGAAGAGGAGAAATCGCAAAGCCGTCAAAGTTAGAAATCATTGATGAATATCGCGCCTATTTGACTGTATCGGAAGGAAAATACCATGAAGTCAAAAGACTTTTCGGCCATTTCAATTACGATGTGGTAGCATTAAAGAGAGTCCGTTTGGGGCCTATTGAATTAGGCGACCTGAAAGAAGGGGAATACAGACTTCTTTCCGAAGAAGAAATCGATTCCCTTCTTGAAGTGACTCATATGAAGAAAGGAGATCAGTTATGAAAGTATATTGTCCCTATTGCGGAAACAGCGAAGCGACTCCATTCTCGGATTCCGTTTACAAGAACCATGGTTTTGAATGCGATAGCTGTCACAAGGATTTCGGTGTCGATGACGGAAAGACCTTTGTAGAACACGAAAACAACTTAGGAGAATTCTATTTCCGTTATACGGAAAAAGACGGAAGCTCTTTGTCTGTCGATATCAAAAAGGAAGCAGACAAGGTCTATCTTTATCCCTCTAGAATCCTAGCTGACAAGAGGCTTCAACCCTATGAGAAGATTGAATTCACAGAGCAGTTCGAAGGATTCAAAAAGCTCATCTTCGAACAGCTCTTCATCCTCGACTGGCCGAAAGTATCGACCGGATTTGTCACCGGAAAAGATGAATCCTTCGAAATCAGAATGAAATACAATCTTTCCCTTTTTCCCGAAGACAAGATCATCGGCACCAACGCTTTCCCGAAGCTTTTCCCGGTGCTGAAGAATATCTTCTCTTCTCTCTTTGAGGAATAATATGAAAGATATCGAATATATTTCCTTCTTCAGAAGAAGCCCGCAGTCTGTCGAAGACATACTCTCCATCAGACTGAATTACACCAAGGGATGTTTTGTCAAAGACAATGGTGTGAAGTACAGCAAAGAAGCAAGCGACAATCTTCTTCACCAGCTCTTTGATGTTCTAAAAGTCGAAGAGACGGAAGATGCCTTCAAAGCCTTCTTATACGAAGGCAGAAAAGACAACTATCAGATCAAGTTCTTCCTTGAGATTGCCTATAAGGATGGCACTTATCTTGCCATCAAAGGCACACAGCCATTCCAACAGAAGAACTACAAAGAGATTCAGGCTTTGTTTGAACCGTTTCTGAAGTAACAGATAGCTGACGTATATGCGTCAGCTATTTTTGTTTGGTGTTACTTAATACATAAAAGTGTGCGGAAGCACAGATTTTTGTATTTAGGAGCCAGCATATGTACATTTCAAGAAACTCTTATTTGGAAAAACTGAAGCAATCCATTGGAAACGGAATGATCAAAATCATCACCGGACCAAGAAGAGCAGGAAAGTCATTTCTTCTGTTTCATATTTTCAAAGATTATCTTCTCAATTCTGGAGTAAAGGATAATCACATCATCAAAATATCTTTAGATGACTCCAGTAACACCGAATACAGAAATCCGATCAGACTCGATTCCTATTTCAAAGACAGAATCAAAGACAAGGAAAAATACTATTTCTTTATCGATGAAATTCAATTTTGCAGAAGCATCGATAACCCTGCTTTTGATGGTTTTAGAACCACTGATGGAACGATACCGCAAATAACTTTCTATGATGTCCTGAATGGTTTTCTAAAGCTTGAGAATGCAGAAGTATTTGTAACAGGAAGCAACTCCCATATGCTATCCAGTGATATCGCTACTGAATTCAGAGGAAGAGGATGGCAAATAAGAGTACATCCTCTTTCCTTCAAAGAGTTCAAAGAAGCCAATCAGAATAGAATCAAAGATAATCTCTCTTTATGGGATGAATACTATCTCTATGGAGGACTTCCTCAAATCTCCCTTCTTCCTGATGAACCATCAAAAAGAGAATATCTCAGACAGGTCTTTGATAACACCTATATCAACGATATCGTCGATAGATATTCATTGAGAAATGATTCTGCCATAAGAGATTTAGTCAAAGTCATAGCCAGCAATGTCGGCTCTATTGTCAATCCGACTAAGATAGCAAACACCTACAAGTCTGAAATGAAGACAAATATTCAGCCTATCACTGTTTCAAAATACATCGAGCATATGGAAGATTCCTTCCTGATCAATACAGCAAAGAAATATGACATGACAAAAAGAAAATTCATCGGTGGATCCAACAAATATTATTTCGAAGACATGGGACTACGTTATGCGGCTTCTTCTTTTCTCGGAAAAGATCAGGAACCTCACTACATGGAGAATGTCATCTACAATGAACTTATAGCTAGAGGATACAACGTTTCTATCGGTGCCATTCCTTGTTTCGATCACTCCACAGATAAAACAGCAAGAATGAATCTTGAAGTCGATTTCATTGCAGAAAAATTCAATGAAATCATTTATATTCAGTCTGCTCTCTATATCCAAGACGATGATAAAATGGAGCAGGAACTTAGACCATTGAAGAAAATCAACAACAGCTTTAAAAAGATAATCATCCCCAAATGCGGAGGTAACAACTTCTTTGATAAAGATGGTATTTTACATATGAACCTGTTTGGTTTTCCGCACGATGATGTCTCGCTCAATTGATTGAAAGATTTATTTTTGCAATCCGATCATCAATAGTTCGGCTTGACTTTTTGCTACCATAAGAATTAATATAAATCAATTTATCATAAGTTAGTTTATATTAAGGAGTCAAGCATATGAAATTCATAGGCAGAAATGGAGAGCTTGAAAAACTCAATTCGGAATTCAGTCATAACAATAGTTTTGTTGTCATCTATGGACGTCGTAGAGTCGGAAAGACAACATTGATCAAAGAGTTTCTGAAAGGAAAAAACGCATTCTATTTTCTGGCAACCGAAGAAATCGAAAGTCAAAGTATGAAAAGACTTGCCAGTGTCATTTCGCGTGTCAGTGAAAATCCACTCATTCAAAAAGCAGTTTTTACAGATTGGTTGGATCTTTTCAGGATGATTGCTGACTATAAGCCTGAAGAAAAGAAGGTACTTGTCATTGATGAGTTCCCCTACCTTGTAAAGACAAATTCTGCCTTTCCATCCATTTTGCAGAATGCATGGGACGAGATTTTGAAAGACAGCCATGTAATGCTGATTCTTTCCGGTTCATTGATCGGCATGATGCAGAAATATGCGTTATCTTATGATAGTCCTCTCTATGGTCGAAGAACAGCTCAAATACGTCTTGCTCCTTTCTCATTCACTGAAGTATATGATGAAAAGAAACTGCCGTTTGTTCAGGCGGTAGAACAATATTCCATCACAGGGGGAGTTCCAAAATACCTTGAGTTTTTCGATGATGACAGAACGCTTAAAGAACAGTTGAAAGAAAATGTATTGTCGAAAAATGGGTTCTTGTACGAAGAGCCTAATTTCCTTCTGAAAAGCGAGTCTATGACCGCATTAAATTATTTCTCGATCATCAAAGCCATTGCAGATGGTAACCATAAACTAAGTAAAATCGCAAGTGTGTTGCAACTGGATACTTCTCTTCTGACTCCTTACCTATCTACTCTATCCGAATTAGGATTTATAGAGAAAAGAACACCGATTACAGAGAAAAATCCGGAGAAATCACGCAAGAACTTATACTTCATCGCAGATAATTTTCTACGCTATTGGTTCCGTTACGTCTATCCTTTCAAAGGTGAACTGGAACTAGACAATATTCAGATTGTATTGGATGAAATGAATAAAGACTTCAAAGAGAAATTTGTTGCATTCGCCTATGAAGATATCTGCAAGAATATATTCTCTGATTTATGCAAGAAGGGTTCAATATCATTTATACCATCACGTATAGGATCTTATTGGCTGAATGATTCTGTTGAGGATACAGAAATCGATGTGATGGCTGTCGATCATCAAAACAAAAAATTATTTGCTGGCGAATGCAAATACCATGAAAAACCAATTGATGCACCGATATATTTCGAACTGAAAGAAAAAATCAAAAAGGCAGCTGAGATTCAGAAGGCTTTTCCAGGGTATGAAGTCTTATATGGCATATTCAGCAAAAGCGGATTTACAGATCGTATGCTTGATATTGCAAAAGAGAGCGATGATATTCTTCTGATAAACGAAGATCATTTAATACGATAGAAACATCTGCAAATTTTGATAAGCATGGAATTCAGTGAAAAAACAACTTTAAAACAAGCAACGAAAATATCATATGAACACGTTTGATTTTCTGCTCGATGAAAAATTAGTATAAATTAATTTATCATAAGTTAGTTTATATTAATCGATTCAATCTCAAATCAAAAGCAGAACAAAACCGATGAATAAATCATCGGGTGGCTAGTCCTTAACAGGGACTAGCCTTTTTCGATAGACACATGTTAACATATTTATATGAAAAGGGGATATTATCCGCATTCGGACTTCAAGAAGGACACCTATTACAAGAAGGCGCTTTTCAGCAACCGTCTTTATGCTGCACGCCAGGCAGGATACAGTGTCCTCATAAACCTGATCAGGCTTCTCAACAACTGCCTTCAGGCCAGAAAGGAAAGAGGCCAGCACAGAATCATCGACATATTCAAGGCAGGATGGGAGGATTTCAAGAAGAAAAACATCGCAAGACTGAAAAGGCCAGGCGTAATCGAAAGCGTCGAAAAGGCGATGCAGTGCGGACAGCTCGACATGGGATTCATGATTGCGGAATGCCCCAAATGCAACAACACCTACGTCATCCGATTCACATGCAAGTCCAGGTTCTGCCCTTCCTGCGGAAAGAAATACAGGGACAAAATCTCGGCATCGGTCAGGGAAAAGCTCTATGACGTGCCTCACAGGCAGTTCGTCTTCTCTGTCCCGGAGATGCTAAGGGGCTGGTTCAGGAAGTACCGAGGAATGCTGAACGTACTCTTCGATTCCGTCGCATCCACGTTCAACGAAACTATCTTCGCAAGCTCTCCCCTTGCGAAGAAGCGGGAGCACCGCCAGCTGGGGTTCATATCGTTTCTCCATACGTTCGGAAGGGATCTGAAGTGGCATCCCCATCTTCATGTGCTTATCGCCGAAAGCTATTCGACAAAGGACGGAAAGCTTCATCACATCTCCTTCTTCCCTTTCGATGCCATGAGGAAAAGGTTCATGTTCACGCTTCTTTCGGAAATGGAAAAATGGCTCAGGGAGAACACGCCGGAAGAGGCACGCGCATTCAGGAAGGCCTCCAGGGCGGCAAAACGGAAATACAGTCAGGGATTCTATGTCTACGGCCCAAGAATGAAGGCCCACAGGCTGACCGACTTTGCCCAGCTCGCGAAATATGTCGCCAGATACGCTTCCCATCCTCCGATAAGCGAAGGGAGGATCGACGAGTTCAGCAAGGAAGAAAACAAGGTGGTCTGGCATTACGATCCTCACGAGGACGAGGGACTTGAAGAGGAAGAAAAACGCGGAAGGCAGTATGTCACAGACACGATCCCCGAATTCATCGCAAGGCTCATCGTCCACATCCCCGACGCGAAGTTCCAGCAGATCAGATACTACGGGTTCTATTCCAACAGGACGGCATCCAGGCCCCGGCACAGAAGAATGTCAACCGACAAGGAAAACGCAGAGGCCAGGCTTTTCCTGAGATGGGAACACATGCTGCTGTCGGTATACGGATATTCTCCCCTGATATGCGACTGTGGGGCTAGAATGAAAATCAATCATAAGCTATCATATTTCCCAGGGATGGACTACGAAGAATGGAAAAAAAGAAGAGACTCAGGCTGAAGACGGAAAAGATAGACGGCGAAGAGATGGTAGTCATGGAATATGCGACATGCCACAGGAGAGAGAACGTGGAGGCGGACATCGCTTTCGAATGCTAGGAATTCGACGGTGGGCCTTTTCCCGTGTTCGACTGTCCGTTCTGCGAGACGGGAATGATGATTCCGAAGCAGGTGATAGAGGAAACGAAGGCAGCAGAAGAAAAAGAAAAGAACCTGGGCAGACCGAAAAGAAAAAGAAATTGAACATCTGTATATAATTATAGTCAAATGTAACAATTTACAAATTCCTAAACAATTGAAAAAGCGAACCTGATAGAAGGTACCGGCTTCATTCAGGTTCGCTTTTCATTCAACTATTTTCTATGGAAGTCAGAAACAATCGGATTAATCGAATAACTCAAAGTCCATGGGGCAGACCTTATAGGTATCCTTATCCTGGACTTCTTTGATGATGACATCATTGCCGTAATCGAAGTTGATCTTGCCATTGAAATAACAGTTCATCTTGATTTCAGTGGAGAAGACTGTGTTATTGATGGTAAGAGAAGATTTGAAGGTATAGTCGATATCAATAGTGGCACCGATAGAGGAGATACCATTCTGATTGAAGACATAGGCGATAGAATAGGTCTTCACATTGACATTGTTTTCGATGGAAGGCTTGATATTGGGATAGCCCATATCGTCATCAACATCGAAATCGAAGTCAGCTTCGATCAGATCCTCGAAATCATCGGCATCTTCAAGATTCTTTGTCTCAACAGAGTAGGAATAGGTTCCATCATCATGCTGCAAAGCTTTGACGGTTCCGCCTCTAGAGGCGATATCTTCGATCTCATCCGTGATTTCATAGGTGATACGATTCATATCTTTGTCAGAGATGACAGGCATATCATCAGCATCGATGGTGTTAGGGATAGCAATCTTGGTATCAGAAGAAAGGCCAAAGCTGAGGTTCTTATTGAACAGACCTTCTTTGACGACAGTGTTGACGACACCCTGTAACTTATTATCGGAAAGATCGAGATAGGTAGTGGCTCCATCCTGATAGCAGGTGAAACCGACAGTACCCTTCGGAGTCTGATAGGAATGCTGTAATCCAGAAGCATTGGTAGCGCCGTTGATATCGACATTTGCTTTGACTTCGCCGTATCCTTTGACATCTTCGACCTTATCGGATGTAAGTCCGGTGAAACCGATAGCAGCATTGACCTTATCGATCTTGGTGTTATGATTCATCTTGATGGAAGTATTGCTTTCCTTGCCGGTAGGAATATTCTTCTCCATACTGAGAGAATAGTTAAAGGAAGCATTTTCCATACGGACAGAGAAAGCATCTTTGGATTCCATCGCGACAGATGCAGCCTGCATCTGTTGCTTTGCGACTTCGACAGGAATCTCTTTCCCTTTCTTGACGGAACCCGCTTCAATGGGGGTAGCCTCTCCACAGCCAGCTAAGCAGACAAGTAATCCTAATAACGGAAGTTTTTTCATTGTTTTATTCATGGTGTTTTACCTCTTTTCACTCTATACACAAATGAGAAGAGGATTTTATTGGGATTTTAGAAAAAATAATTTAAATTTCCGTTTTCATCAATTGTGAAGGAGAATTCCGCCTTCAGCATGGAGTAAGGATGATAGATCATATCCATATATTCGACTTCATATTTGTTTTCATCTTTATCGTATTCTGTCGATGTTTTGACGAAGTAAGACGTAGTTGCATGAGTGATTTCACACTCATCGAAACGGGCAGAGCCTTTTGAAAACTCAGTCGAGATCTTATAGGTCTCCAAGATGTTCTCGCTGTTTTTGCTCAGATCACTGATTCTATAAAGAAGAGCAGTCTCATCTTCTTCTGTCTCTTTATAGATAGAGATTCTCTTGTCTTTGTTGACAAAGGTGGAACAGATTGTCTGTTCTTCTTCGTCATCATCATTTTCAACAGAGATGAATCCAAAATAAGTTTCATCTCCGATGCAATAAAGGGCATCGGTCTTCGTAAACTGAGAATTGAGGTCTTTTCTGGTGTAGACTTTGTTTTCACCTTGTGTGAGAACATATGAATACTTGATTCCTCCATACTGGAAATCGGTCTTCCCATAAACGATGGAGAGCTGATTCTGTGTTGTGAAGAAATCATTGGCAAGACTGAAGAGTGGCGTATAGGTATCTTTGATTCTCTTCTCTTTGTCAGCGACATTGATATTAATATCAATATCCTCGTCTTCCTCGAATTTCAGGGCATTCTTTCTGTTATTGTTGTTAGGCTGACTTGCCTGATTGAACTGACCGGAGCAAAAAAGCTGTAATCCGGCCTGAGAAAGGACGGAGGAATCATTAAGCGGAACAACCTTTTTGATGACATTGTCCATAACATCGGAACGATTCGGATTGTCGTCAGGACGGGAAGGAATGAAATTGACGCAGAGAGCGATAGTGGCAGCACAGGCGCATGCTAAAGAAAGAGAACTGGCAAGAGGAATCCAGAAAGGAGTCTTTTTCTTCTCTTCTTTCTTGTTTTTTTCCAATTCAAAGCGAGCAAGAATCTGTTGGGATGTGGTCTTAATCTGATAATCATTGATTTCAGACTGAATTTTATTCTTGATATCCATATCTTATCAGTGCCTCCTTTAATTTCTTAATCGCATTGTTGTAGGCCCAAGTAATGGTGCCTAATGGTTTACCTAGCTGTTTTGCTATCTCCTTATGTGTCATATCGTATAGAGAGTGCATGAGTACGATCTCCATCTCTTTGGGATTTAAGACCTCCCTCATCACTTTCATCACCGTATCATCCTGTCCTGTATCGTTTTCAGTTTCCGAAACTGTCTCCATATCGAAGGAGTAGTTCCGCCGTTTGTTTTTCTTGATGATGTTCAATGAAAGATTTTTTGCCGTCTGCATCAGATAACCGAGAATCGATTGATCTGATTTCAGTGTCGGCAGTTTCTTCAAAAACTGCAGATACGTCTCCTGAAGGACATTTTCAGCTTCGTCCTGGCTTTTCAGTATCTGATAGGATACTGAAAAAACACCTCTTTTGGTGAGTTCATAAAACTCATCGAAAGAATCCATCTGCCCGTTTTGGAGTTCGATAAATAGTGTGTGAAGTCGTTCGTTGTCCATGGTCCTTCACATTATACACAATCAAGGCATTGTTTTTATTGGATTAGGGTGGATAAAATTTCAGTCCACATGAAAAGCAGTCTCTTTATCATGAATCAATCAACAACAAATTAAAAACAAATGTTCATCATTTCTAATAATTAGTGAACAGTTTACCTCGTTTATAGTAAACCATTCACTAATTCTCAAAGTTAGTGAACAAATCACCAAATAAAATCAGATATCTCAACTGAATAGAATAATCAGATTCTTTTTCTGTTCTTGAACTTCTTCTCCAGCTGTTCAGAGATAGAAGAAAGCGAAACGCTTTCTTCTTTCAGTTCGCCGGCCAAGATTCCTTTTCCGTCTAAAAAGACAATGTCTTTCTCACCTGTCGCTAGAGCAATATCAGAAACATCAATGTCAAAGACAAGGTTCTCCTGTCTTGGGATATAGATGATTTCAAAAGTCAGCTTATTTGGTCTTCGCAAGACAATATTGATGAATCTCTCATTATCCAAAAGACGATAGGTTCCATCGCTGTAGTAGTATCCGGATTCCTCTTCATCCTTTTTGGTGATATAGACTGTATCATCCGCTCTTAAAAGGAAGGAATAGTCTTTCTGATTTTCCTTTTTTACCATAGAAACATAGATAAAAGAGGCTAAATCCAATAAGGAAGAAGCAAACTTCACCTGCAATACTCTTTCAATGCTGTTTTCTTTGCTAGTCAGCTTCAGATTCGCCATATAAGCTTCCATAATTTTCCTCCACAAAAAGAAGAGCATAACCAGAAAGGAATGGTTATGCTCTATAGAGATCTCTAAACTTCCCGAAAACTTAAGAAACCATCTCAGAAAGGGGACGACATCAAAAGACTCGACAACTGCTTCTCGGATCTGCTCATCCCAACTTCTTCCCTACTGCTTCCCGACTATACCATGGCCAATGATATCAAATAATGAGAATGGTCGACGAGGAACAGATTGTTTCGAAGCTTAGAAGCTGTATTCTTTGCAGAGCTTTTCGAAACCTAAGACAGCTTTATCTTCATCTTCACCTTCGCAGATGATAGTGAGTGTTGCACCTTTATCAATCGGAGATAAAGCGAATACGTTCATAATTGACTTCAAGTCGCATTCATCTCCGTTTTCAAGTCTCATAGTGACACTACATCTATGATGATTTGCTTCTTCGACGAGTTCGGCGCTGGAACGGGAGGTAAGTCCACCCATGTTAGTTACAATGATTTTAAATGTAGTCATAAACAGTTTCCTTCGTTGATATTATATAGAAAAATGTAAGCGATTACAACCCCTCTACGCAAAAAGTTGGGACAATAATCTTTAGTATTCTATCACAAGCCTTTAGAGAATGAAAACACATTTAAAAATACATTCTGAATATTAGTTTTCAAATGAAGTGCAACTCCTATAGGGGATTGCTTTTGTTTATTAGTTTTCAAATGAAGTGCAACTCCTATAGGGGATTGCTTTTGTTTCAGTCC
>ERZ1106931.564-NODE-564-length-22573-cov-8.958211_pt1 | contig 22573 bp, 18 predicted proteins | sample MGYA00403664_ERZ1106931 | MGnify/ENA primary metagenome ERZ1106931 (study PRJEB35170, sample SAMEA104062435) | human gut metagenome | biome: human gut; feature: human-associated habitat; material: faeces | place: Denmark | collected 2012-06-29 ... | reverse complement strand
GAGCCTTGTTAAGGTCGTCGAGCGTAAAGGTAATCTTGCCAAAGTCGACCTTGCCGTCAACGTCGTTGTGCACGCTCGTGCTCGCAGGCATAGGTGCGCCCTCTTCACCGGTCACGGTAAAGGTGAACTTGCCGGTGATATCAGCCGGGGTCAGAGCGTCGTCAACCTGCAGATTCTTGATACCCGCAAGCGATGCCTCGGTAGCATTCGTGGTGTAGGCGTTCTTGAACTCGATGCTCTTGACGTCCTTGGCGTCCTTCAGCTCGTGCGTGGCAACCAGCTGGCCCTTGCCGTTATCGGCGATGGTCGTCACGATGGTGTAGACCGCGTCATCGTAGTCAATACCGCCGGAGTTGCCCTTAACCTCATGCAGCTTGTAGGTGTGCTGGCCGATCTCGGTGTACTTGATGGCACTGAACGTCACCTTGCCGTCGGCAGCGTTCTTAACGGTCTCGATAAGCCCAGAGTCCTCATCCTTAATCTCGCGCAGCTCAAAGCTGAACTCACCGACCGTAAGGTCGCGCCCGGTCAGAGACTTGGTCACGGCAATCTGACTGGTTACGCTGGACTCAACAGGATTCGTAGCGTAGGCGTTCTTGAACTCGGTCTCACCCGAGGTCGCCTTCACGTCAGCGCTCAGTTCGCCCTTCTTATTGGGCTTCACCGTCACGGTGATCTCCGCGACGTTACCGCTGTAGGCGATGCCGTCAATCGTGGTCCCGGCGTGCTTTTCACTGACCTTGTAGACGTACGTGCCAGGTTCGGTGTATTCGACCGTGCCGAAGTCGATGACAGCCTTGCCCTTGTCGTCCAGGTCAGCCTTGCGCACGATCGCAGTCGTAGTCGCAGGCATCGGGGCGCCGTTCTCGGACGTCAGGCCAAACTCAAACGCGTCAGTATCCCTCCAGTCGCGGCCCTCGAGCACCTTGGTTAGACCAAAGCTGGCTTTGGTGTTCACCATTGCCGGCGTCATGTCATACGCAAAGCTGATCTTGCCCTTGTTGCCCAGGTAGGAATTGACATGCGTCGCGGCCGCCTTGGCGGACATGTTGTTCCACTTGGGGTTGAGAACGTCGGTCGCGGTGCCAGTGTTGTTGTCGCCCACACTCTCCTTGGTGGTGTGGAGCTCGTCGATAAAGGCTAGGCGCGCGGTTCCCACGCTAAACGAAAGGTTGCCGCCCTCGTCGGCAACAATAGCGCCGTCAAACTTCGCAGCGTCGCCGCCGATAAACTCGATGACGGTGGTGGCGGGCTTGGCCTCGCCGTTCTCGCCCTGCTCCTCAAACTCATCCTTGTAGTAATAGGTGCCGGTATCTGCCAGTGAATTCTTTGCGGGCTGTGTGCAGTCCTTGTCCGTGTAAATGGGAGTCTGCTTCTGGAAGTAGTAGTAGCGGTTGGTGTCGGCCGGCTCAAAGGTCGCAACCGTATCACCCAACGCACCACCGCTCCACTTGTTCGCGTAGAAGCTCACGGTCTTGGTGCCGTCAACGACAGTCGTATTATGCTCGATGTAGTCCTTGAGCCCCGTGACCTTCTCGGGCGTAAACAGGTTGTCAAGTGCGGCGCTCTTCACGCTCGAGGCATACTTCACCTGAATGGGCTTAACGTTGTCGACCGAAAGCTTGCCGTCTACGGTCTTAAAGTGGCTCAGCGGAATCAACGACGCAGGGATGTTAACCGTTACGATATCGCCCTTCTGGGGATTGTCAGCGCCAGCACGCTGCACGGTGATGAGCAGGTCTTTTGCCTTGCCGGTGAACTCGTATGTGTCGGTATTGGTTTCTTTGTTGAACGTCTTGCTCGCCTCGGTAAACGGCGTGCCGTTGATGACGACTTCGGTAAATCCGTCGACCTGCATAAAGTCGCCCAGCTCGTCGGTAAACGTAATGTAGCCGGACTTGGTCTCGTCGTAGCCCTTATGGATTTCGGTCGGATAAGGCGCCTCCGATGTGATGGCCTGTGAGATGTCGTCGAAGACCTTCTTGAGCTCTTCGGCGTTGGTCGCCGACTTGTAGTAGTCGGAGTTTTCCGCGCGTGTGCCAAGCTTGTCGCTCGCATACGACGTGGCATCGGGATAATTACTCGACACGGCGTGCATAAACTTGTTGACGTCGCTTGTCCCCTCTTTCGAGGGATCGTCAGCGGGGTCCGCTCCACTAAAGATGCCGATGGTATAAACGGTGGCTTTGCCATCCTTCATCTTCTTGGCAGCCGTCACGGCACCCTTGGCGACGTCAGAATCAAACTCGCTGAAGCTCGTTGGCTTGCCGTCGGTAAAGAACACAACGATCTTCTTGGCATCTGCGCGGCCAGAAGTGATATCCCCGGCCAGTTCCAGACCATAGTCGGCACGCGTGGCACCGCTTGGTTTGATTCCAGCAACTGTATCCTCAAGAACTTTCACGTTGCCGCCAGAGCAATCGGTCAAACCCTTCATCACCTGCGAGTTGTTGTACCAAAATTGCCCTTTCTTGTACTGGTCATTGCCGACCTTATTGGTCTTATCACCCGCAAACTTAACAATGGCAACCCTGTGCTGCCTATCGACACCCTCGATACCCTCGTTTTGCTTGGCAATGGTATTGATAAAGTAAAGCTGTTCGCAGCGCTCTTCAGTGCATCGATACGCTTGGTGGAATCTCCGCCACCCATAGGATCATCCATCGAGCCAGAGGCATCCAGCACCATCACGATGTCAAGCGGCGTGGTGACCGTCACGGTTGAATTAGACGTCGAGGACATCGCCGAAAGCGTGGTCAAAAAGTCCGACTCTTCGTTTTCCTCGGTTGCCTTGACCGTCTTGTCGGTCCAGATTCGACCGACGTTTTGGGTCGTTACCTTATTGCCACCGTGGCCTGCCGCCCAGATTTCCCAGCGACCGCTGGTGTCGGGGTCGGCGACCTTTCCGGTCATTATCGGTCCGTCCATTCCTGTGCTGGACCTGGCGTTGGCCTCGGGCAGCATGGCGAATGCTGCGGCTGGCAACACCAGCACTACGGCCAGTATCACCGCCAAGAGACCCCTCGTGTACTTACCCATCGTGTCTCCCTTCTCGCGGTCTCAGACCTTGCATCAGCCTAAAGTTACGGAATGAGACACAATTAGGGCAGGTGACACATGTTCCAGATTCGGTTTTGAGCGTGAGACAAATGTCTCACCAAAGTTGAGACACGGCGTTTTCGCAGGAAAACGGGTGCGACTCGGAGCCATCAGGCAAAAATGACCCACTTTCCTCCGTCCTTGGGGGATCAGGAGCTGTTACGGGTATGGTGCCATTTCAAAACTATGCCGGATTACGGGGCAAAAGTCGGGGCCCTCATCCATACCCTCATTTTTTGAAAAACGGCAGGCTATCTACCTGCGGTTTTGTTTTTGCGATTTTCTGTATGGTCGGCGATTCGCTATCCAGCCCCGTAATCCGGCATAGTTTTGTTCGTGGCGGCCCAACCGCGCGTTTAAGCGCGGGGCCGATGGGGCATTTTTGCCCCACCGGCCCTATTCCAGCGCTATTCCGGCTTGGTTTCTACCGTGGGAGTCTTATCCGCCGCAACTGGAGTACGGGCGGTGTCCATAGTCAGGCAGTGCTTGGGGCAGCTCTCGATGCACTCGCCACACACCACACAAGCATACGGGTCAATCGACCACGTTCCGCCCTTGCGATCGACCGCGAGCGCGCCCGCCGGGCAGCGGCGCGCGCACATGCCGCAGCAGATGCACACGTCCATGTCGTTGACGATATGCCCGCGCAAGCGCTCGGGTGCCGTCAGCTTCTCCTGCGGATAGCGCACCGTGACCGGTTGCTTGACCATAGAGCCCAAGGCCGTCTTGGCAAATGTCAGTAAACTCATGCCGCGCCTACCTTTCCGTGCAGCTAATGCAGGGGTCGATGGTCAGGATAATCATGGGCACGTTGGCAAGGAGCACGCCCTGCAGCGCATGTGTCAGACCCGCCAGGTTCTGCGACGTCGGCGTGCGCACGCGGAAGCGGTCCAGGTTCTTGGTGCCGTTACCGCGCACATAGTAATACGCCTCGCCGCGCGGCTGCTCAATCACAACCTCGCCGCGTGCGCCGTCGGCCGGCGTAAGCTTGGTGCGCCCGCCGATACCGTCGTGCGGAATCTTGCCCACAAGCTCCTTGATGATGTCCATGGCCTGCGTGACCTCGGCACAACGCACCTGGCAGCGAGCATAGCAGTCTCCATCGGTGGCAACGATGGGCTCAAACGCAACCAGGTCCGCATAGGCACCGTCGCCAAACATGCGCACGTCGTAGTCCACGCCCGAGGCGCGACCGAACGGGCCGACCATCGAAAGCTCCAGCGCATCCTTCTTGCTGATCACGCCCACGCCATGCAAGCGCTCGCCGCAGCTGTCGTCGTCCAAAAACGTATGCACCAGGGCCTCGTAGTCGGGGCGCATGGCGTCAAGCATCTGGACAATGCCGGCCAGCTCGGAGTCCTCAATGTCGTGCTTAAGGCCGCCGATCTCGTTAATCGAAAGGATCACGCGACCGCCGCAAGTGCTCTCGAAGATCTTGAGAATCTGCTCGCGCAGGGTCCACGAACGATAGAACAACGCCTCGAAACCAAAGGCGTCGGCAAGCAGGCCCAGCCACAGCAGGTGCGAGTGAATGCGCGAAAGCTCGTGCAAAATGGTGCGGATATACTGCACGCGGCCGGGCACCTCGATGTCGAGCATGCGCTCGCAGGCGCTGGCATAGCCGCAGCTGTGGCCCACGGCGCAAATGCCGCAGATGCGCTCGGCGATGTAGCCAAACTGGTGCATATCACGCTTTTCGGTGAGCTTCTCGAGTCCGCGGTGCACAAAGCCGATCTGCGGAATTGCCTCGATGACGCGGTCGTCCTCGATCACCAGATCCAGATGAAGCGGCTCGGGCAGCACCGGGTGCTGCGGGCCAAACGGAATAACGGAGCGATGTGCCATGGACCTTACGCCTCCTTTTTCTGCTTGTCGCGGGCGGCCTTGGCGGCAAGCGCCGCGCGGACCTTGGCCGCTTTCTCGGGATCCATGGCGACGAGCTTTGCCTCCATCTCGGCAGCCTTGAGCGCGGCCTTCGCAGCAGTTTCATCGTGCTGAGCATCGGAGCCGGCAGCCGCAGCGGGCTGAGCGACGGCAGCGCCCGCAGCATCGCCAACGCCCGCAGTGCCCTCCCCCGCAGCGGCCATGGCAGTAGCAGCCTTCTCGGCCGCGGCCTTGCGCGCCTTGGCCTCGGCAGCGGCACGCACCTTCATGGCTTTCTCGCGCGCGGCCTTCACCTCGGGCGTGATAACGCTCATGGGTTCGGCAGTCGAGACCTGGTAGAAAAAGCCCTTAAAGTCAATCTGCATATCGGTGATGGCAAGACCGAATAGGTCGTGCGCTTCGTTTTCAAACGGAAATACCGCCGGATAGTACGAGCTGATGGACGGAATCTCCTGATACTGGTCGATGCCCTCAACCACCAGGTTCTCGATCGCATAGCTGCCGTCCTGCGCAATATGCTCCTGAGCAGCACGAACGTCGATAAACGTATAGACCAGGCGATACGATCCGTCGTCCACACAGCGCTCGGCATGCATCTGCACAAAGCGCGCGCCGGTACCTTTGAGCGCCTGCACATGCGGCAACAGCTCATCGATCCCGACGGTAGTGTAGATAGCCTTTTGCATTACTCGGCCTCCTTTGCAGCGGCTGGCGTCCCAGCGGGTGCGTCGCCAGCGGCGGGTGCGGCGGGCGTCCCGGCAGGGGCGTCGCCGGCCCCCGCAGCCACAAACCCGTCCTCGCCCAGCTCAACGCCGCCGTCCCAGGTAGCGGCACCGCCCACGGTAAGCGGGTCACCGCCGGCGCGCATCACGGCCTCCTTCTGATCCAGGATGCCGCACGCCTCCACAATGGCATCGATCACGGTCTCGGGGCGAATGGCGCACCCGGGCGCGTACACGTCCACGGGAATCGCGCGGTCCACGCCACCGATCACGTTGTAGGCGTCGCGGAACACGCCACCCGAACACGCGCAGATGCCGCACGCCACCACGCACTTGGGCTCGAGCATCTGGTTGTAGATCTGGCGCACGACAGGCAGGTTCTGGGCATTGACCGACCCCGTCACCAAAAAGATATCCGCATGCTTGGGGTTGCCGGTGTTGACCACGCCAAAGCGCTCCGCATCGAACAGCGGCGTGAGCGAGGCCAGCACCTCGATATCGCATCCGTTGCAGCTCGAGCCGTCGTAATGAATAACCCACGGCGAGCGCGACATTTTATGATCCATGGATGCCGCCTCCTAAATAAACACGTCGACGAGGATGGGCATAAGGTTGAGTAGGCCAAACACCAGCGCCACGCCCCATCCGAGCCTAAAGCAGCTGCGCCAGGTGCTGCGTGCGAAGGTGTTGTCGATCAGGACCTCGACAAAATACGTCGCGGCCATCACGACCAGGGCTACGACCCAGCTCACCGGGTTGTTCCAAACAAAGAACATGCCCACCCACATCAAAAACAGCACGGTCTCGCACCAGTGCATAAGGGTCATCTTGGCCAGCGTGCCGCCGCTCATCTCGGTGGCGACGCCCTGGACGATCTCCTGATGCGCGTGATGCGAGTACGAAAGGTCAAACGGCGACTTGCGCAGCTTGATGGTAAGCACCGCGAGCAACGCGAGGAAAATGGGCGCGCTGTACACGATGATGGGGGCCGACTGCCCCGTCACGGCGATGGAATCGAAGCTATCGGTGGCAAGATACAGGCCCACGCTCATCAGCAGAACGGCGGGCTCGTAACTCATAACCTGCAGCAACTCACGGTCGGCGCCGACCTGGGCAAACGGGCTTTGCGTCGAGGCGGACGCCAGCACCACAAAGATCGCGGCGAGGGTAACCATAAACGCGCACAGCAGCGTGTTGGAGCCCGACACAAAGATGCCGCCGCCCACCACGGTAAAGATGAGCGCACACGCCATGTAGGTATCATCCATGGTGTTTACGCTGGCAGGGGCTTTGCGCAGCAACTTGGCAACGTCGTAGAAAGGCTGGAGCAGGCGCGGGCCCACGCGGCCCTGCATGCGGGCCGAAAGCTTGCGGTCAAGGCCGTCAATCAAACCGCCCACAAACGGCGCCAGCAAGGCAAACGCCACGGTACCAATAAAGATGCCCACGACGCCCGAGCCTTCAAAATACTTGCCGCGCAGCACCGAGGGCGCGCTCATGGCAAGCCGCTCGGGCCCAATCCACGCGCAACACAGCAGCGCAAACAAGATAATGCTGCAGCACACGACGCTACCCGCGGGTCCAATACGCTTCTCGCCAAGGGCGTCCTCCGAGTACCAATTGCGCTTTTCGGCCTTCACCTCGTGTCCCATCGAGCCGCGGAAATGGCGATATTTGTCGGTTCCCACGCCCGAAAGGTACACGTTGACGTGCGGCTTATTGCTCACGCGGAACGACGTCAGCAGCACCACGGCAATAAACGCCACGATAACCACCATCAGATACATGGCGTCCTTGCCGATAACGTACGGCACGCGGCCAAACACCATGGCCAAGTAAGGCGACACCAGACCGCTCGAGATAACCGGGAACGCCACGCAGCACAGAATAAGCAGTGCGGCGATGGTGTTGAGGGCCATCCATTCGGTCTTGTGGACATTGACCTCAACGTTTTGAGCCGTGGGGTCGACGCCCGAAAGCTTGGCAAGCCACTTGCCCCAGAAGAAGAACGTCGCGGCCGAGCCAAAGGCCAGCACCATGATCATGAGCACGTTGCCGGTCTGCGCAAACGCCACCAGGGCACCCCACTTGGACACGAGCATGCCAAACGGCGCCACAAACATGCCCATGATACCCAGCATCATCAGGCGCGTCAGGTGCGGCATGCGGCTGAACATACCGTCCATGTTCTCGATATCGCGGCTGCCGATATGATGCTCGGCCGTGCCCACGCACAGGAACAGCAGCGACTTGGCCACCGTGTGGAACAGGATCAGGAAGATGGCCGCCCATACGGCCTCGGGCGCGCCGACACCCAAGCAGGCACTGATGAGGCCCAAGTTGGAAATGGTGGAGTACGCGAGCACGCGTTTGGCGTTGCTCTGCGAGATGGCCATGAGGGCAGCGAGCAAAAACGTGATGGCACCCACACTCGTGACCATAAAGCCGGTCACGGGATAGATGGCATAGAGCGGGCTGAGCTTGACCATCAGGAACACGCCGGCCTTGACCATGGTGGACGAGTGCAGCAGGGCGCTCGTGGGCGTGGGGGCAACCATGGCACCGAGCAGCCAGGTGTGGAACGGCATCTGCGCGGCCTTGGTGAGGGCGGCGAGGGACAGCAGGACGACCGGCATCACCAGCAGCGCGGACTGCGCGGTGCCGGCACCGGAAAGCTCGATCATGCCCGAGATGGTCAGCGGCATGCCGTTAACGTGCAGAAACATAAGGCCCGCCAAAAACGCGATGCCGCCCAGCATGTTAAGGATGATCTGGGTAAAGGCGTTCTTGATGGCCTCGGGCGTGCGCGTGTAGCCAATCATAAGGAACGAGCACACGGTGGTAATTTCCCAGCCGCAGAACAGCCACTCAAGGTTATCGCTCGTCACGATGACGAACATGGCCGAGAGGAACAGAAACATAAGTGCCAGGAACTGCGGGCGACGGTCGGGCGCAGTCTGCCCGCGCAGCGCGGCCTCGTGCTCGTCGTGGGCCTGGAAGTCCTTCATATAACCCAAGGCATACACGCAGATGAGGCTGCCAACAATGCCGACGGCGAGGACCATGATCACGCTCATGTAGTCCAGGTAGAGCGGCGTCGCCGTGACGGCTTCGGCCGCGGGCAGCGTCATGGCTGCAAAGGCGAGCGAGCCCACCAGCTGGACTATGCCGAGCACCATGGTGAGCGCGTTCCTATATTTGTACGCGTTGTACAGGATGACGGCGCACAGAATTACGTCGATGACGGAGCTGATGATCGAGAGCACATGCGAGGTGCCGGGGGCAACCTCAAAGCTCTGCGGACCCGTGCCAAAAAACATGACGGCGACTACAACTGTCACCGCCATAATAATGCCGGAGCCTATGAGCCCCACCGCATCGCGGGCGCGGTCACCGCGCGCGAACAGCATGCCCAGCGCCGGTACCAGCGGAAACAGGGTAAGGAAATACAGTAGCGTCATACCATCACTCCCCCATGCAAAAACGCTGCAATTGTTTAACGTTATAGCTCAATTGAGGAGTAGCGACGGCAGGTTTTCGGTCAACTGGGGAGTTTTAGGCGTACGGGGTAAGGGCACGTCCGCTTTGGAGCAGAGAGGCGGCAAGAAAAATGCGCCCCTGTGGGCGCACCATCCCGTTTGCTATTCCGCCTTTTTAACGCGCGGCTTGCGACCGCGCGGCTTATCGACCAGTGCGGACTCACCGCTCTCGCGATACTGGCGACACCAAGCCTTGACCGAAGACTCGCTGGGAATCTTGTGTTTGATCATGGCCTCGCGAACCGTTAAGCCGTTTTCCAAGCGGTCCTTGACCACGGCGAGCTTAACGTCGTACGAATAGGTGTGATGATGCGAACCGGCATTGAGAACGGCGTCGGCACCGCCCACGGCATACGCGCGGGCCCACTGACGAGCCGTGGCCTGGGGAATGCCAAGCTCCGCGGCGAGGGCGCGATGACCGACCCCATCTTGGAGGATCTCGACGGCGCGCTGCCTAACCTCAGGCGCATGCGTGCGAGTCCTAGTTGCTTCCGACATACCTGCCACTTCTTAGCCTTAACCGTTAATCTGCCTTCTTACGTGCAAGTTAGATAGTAGCATTTTACTGTTTGCTCAAAGCAGTTAATTAAAATAGACGCGGCGTTATCTGGGCATTTGGCACCAAATTACGACATTTCTTTATCGATTATTTACGCTGGTAGCTGACTCGCAGCTAATCGTCATTCGCTTGTCAACAAAATTGGCATCTCTTTATGTCCTTTGGTATAGCGGATATAGTTATTAACCCCTCCTCCAATAATTTTGAGTGATCTGCAAGGCAGTAGACGTCCTCACTCCTCATGATTACCGCGCATTGCCATCCACCGGAGCAAAACAAAAAGGGCGGGACCCGCTGCGCTTGCAGGCCCCGCACCGGTTGACACCCGACGGGACACAGCCGGGCGAGACGGATCCGTGCTGCCGCCCCGCCTGGCCGCGATGTTCAACTACAGCTCGTTGGCCGCGTGATACGCCGTGCGAATGGCGCTCGCAATGTCGGCAGTGCGCTCGCCCGAGCAGTCGCCCACGCAGGTCACGGGCACCGTCACGCCGTCCAGGTCAAACGCGTTGGCCTTGGAGCCCACGGCCATCACCACGTAATCGCAGGCGATCTTCACCGGCTCCTCGGCGCCGTCCTCGGTGGTGCGAATGGCCTCCACGCCCTCGTCGGTAATGGCGGTCAGGCGGGTCTTCACGTGCTGCTCCACGTTGTGCTCTGCAAAGTCGCTCATAATCAGCGGCAGAATGGTCTCGGACTCGCCCGCGGCAATCTTGTCGAGCATCTCCACGATCGCCACCTCGCAGCCGTGCTGCAGCAGGTACTCGGCAGTCTCGGTGCCTACCAGGCCACCGCCAATGACGGCGACGCGCCCGCTGAGCTCCACCTTGCCGGCCAGCACGTCCCAGCTCGAAACGACCTTCTTAGAATCGGCACCCGGAACGGGGATGACCACGTCGTGTGCGCCCACAGCCACAATCGCGGCGTCGGCGGCGTTGAGGTCCTCAGCGGTAGCGACGTGGTTGAGCTCGACCTTCACGCCCAGGCCAGGCAGAATCTTCTCGTAGTACTCGACCGAGCGCATGATCTCATCCTTGCGCGGGGGTGCTGCCGCCAGCACAATCTGGCCGCCCAGATGATCGCTCGCCTCGTAGACGGTCACGTCGTAGCCGCGCTTGGCCGCCACGCGTGCGGCCTCCAGGCCGGCGATGCCGCCGCCCACCACGGCGATCCTCTTGTCGCCCTCGCCCGGCTTGATGGCGATGGTAGCCTCGTCACCGTTCTCGGCGTTGAGCACGCACGAGATGTACTTGCGGTTTTGAATCGCGTCGACGCAGCCCTTGTTGCAGTTGAGGCACTCGCGGATGGGCTCGCCCGTGGCGGCCTTCAGCGCAATGTCGGGGTCGCACATGAGCGAGCGGCCATAGGCGACGATGTCGGCCGAGCCGTCCTCCAGAATCTTCTCGCCGGCCTCGACCGAGACAACACGGCCGACGGTTGCCACCGGCACGGAAACCAGGGCCTTGACGCGCTCGGCCACGGGCAGCGTCCAGTTGTAAGGCATGGCGCCCATGGGCGGAATGGTGTCGCCCATGTTGCCGGTGTGGTTTGCCTGCGCGACCTGGATCATATCGATGCCCGCGCCCTCGAGCAGCTTGGCGAACTCGCAGGCCTCGTCGGGCTGCAGGCCGCCCTTGCCGCGCGGCGTGCCGTCGGGGTTCTCCATGATCACGGGGAGCTTGTACTCCACCATCAGCTGCGGTGCGGCTTCCTTAATGGCGGCGACGACCTCCAGCGCATAGCGGACGCGGTTCTCGAACGAGCCGCCGTACTCGTCGGTGCGCTGGTTAAGGATGGCCGAGCACAGCGAACCCACCAGGCGGTCGCCGTGGACCTCGATGGCGTCGATCCCGGCCTGCTGTGCGCGAGCGGCCGAGGCGGCGATGGCTTCCTTGATCTGGGTGAGCTGCTCTACGCTCGCCTCGTTCACAAAGTGCTGCATGTCGTGGTGCAGCTTGGCGTAGGCCTGCTTGCGGATCTCGTTGGACTCGGCCATCTTGGCGGCAAAGGTCTCCTCGTCGCCGGCGGCCTTGGCCTCCTGCGCGGCTTTGGCGGCAACCATGGAGCCCATGACCATGCGGCCGACACCGGGCACGTCGTACTCGGGGTGGAACAGCTGCAGCGCGATCTTGGCGCCGTGCTTGTGGACGGCGTCGGCCAGTGCCTTAAACGTGGGGATCTGGGCATCGGTCGCCAGCTTGGGCGTGGGGCTTGCGGTCATGACGGGAGCAACGTCGCCGATGACGATGTAGCTCACGCCGCCACGGGCCAGGCGCTCGTAAAAAGCCAGGCTGCGCTCGCCAATGGAGCCGTCGCGCTCCTCGTAGCCGGTGGTCAGCGGCGGAAACATAATGCGGTTTTTGAGCTCAAGGGGGCCAACCGTAATGGGCTGGAGCAGCTTGTATGCAGGTGCGGTCATGGACATTCCTCTCTTGTAGGCGCGGCGGCGATGATGCCGCGTAGTTGTTTAGAGGATATGGCGTGGAAGCGCGGCGGCACAACGAAAATCGGCGAATATCAGGTGGCGGCTGGTGGATGGGGCGTGGCGGCCCGTCGGTTTGTCTCAATCTGTAACAGTTACTCGGCAAAACCGGGTCTTACTGTTACAGATCGAGACAAACCAAACCCGCCTGCTAGAAAATCTAAATCTGTAACAACAACTCGGCAAAATCCGTCCCTCGTGTTACAGATTTAGACAAACACGACCCAACCCACCGGTATATCTCGATCTGTAACACCCAGCCGCCTAAATCGGGTCTAGATGTTGCAGATCGAGATTTTGTTTGAGAGGCCAAGAATTGGACCGAAAACACGGTCCCGGAATAACAAAAAAGCTCGCCGGCTAGGCCGACGAGCTGCAAGTTCTTGGTCGCGGGGGCAGGATTTGAACCTACGACCTCCGGGTTATGAGGGCGGGGCGCCTCTTTCTCTATAGAACCTATTATACGTTTACGCAGGTAAATAGCTGTATCATGCATTTATTATCGAGCATTTTTATCTGCTCATTATCTGCTCATATCATCATTCTGAGCATATTCTGATCGGATTCCGCCGCCATATTTGAACAGCTTTAATATCACCCCTGCTGATTAACAAACAACCAATACGCAAGTCTGCAAATGACACCTATGACGGAAATGACAGCTTCAATGGGATATGCCCGACGCCGTCACGCTTTCGCGGTTTTGGCGATAAACAGGCCCTTGCCACACGAGTCGCCCGCTTTTGCTTCGATTAGCCCGGCGGGGTTGTTCCAGCAGGCACCACGATCTGCGTCTAGGGGAGATACGCCCCAGTAAGCGCAGTTGTAGCATTTTCTGGCCCCGTCATTAGGTTGCAAGATATCACCGAGTTCGTTAGCCGCCCTTCGCTGCCACTCGTCGTTTGTGTGAGTGTAGATATCGAAGGCCTGGTCGTTCTTGTGACCGCTCATACTCTTCGCGGTCCGCCTGTCCACTCCGCAGTCACGGCTCAACAGTGTCACGTATGTATGCCTGAAACCATGAAACTTGAAGTCGTCGGGTATCGGATACTCGAGCCTTGCCGAATCAAACCAACGCGTGAAAGACCGCTGAAGGATGTGCTTTGCGTTCCTGCTGTTCACAATGGGCGCTTCAGCGCTCCATCGAAGACCGAGATCGTCCGAATAAATGTGCCTCTGGACCTTCTGCCATTCATCGAGGACTGGTATGAGCGGCATTGGGACAGGGATCCTCCTGTTGTCTTCGTTCTTCGTCGTCTTGTATGTCTGCTTCTCTTTGTTCAGCGCTTTAGTTACAGACAGCACCCCGCCTTTATAATCTTGCCAGGTCAACGCGAGCATCTCGGAAAGCCTAAGCCCGCAGTTCAGCGCGAGTAGCACGCCAATGGCATGCGCCTCCGGAGGGCGGCTCGTTATGTAGTTGAATAGCGCCTGGGCTTGAAATAAAGTGAGCGCAACCTTCTCCTTGGTATCCCTCTTGGGAGCGTCAATCGAATCGCAGGGGTTCTTGTCGATATAGCCCCGCTCGACGGCGTCCTTGAGCAGCTGCCGCAGAAACGCATGACTTTTCTCAATCGTCGTTCCGGAGTAGACCCTGCCGGCAAGGTTATCGTCCCCCGGACTCCCCATGCAGGCATATGCCTCATCGATGACGAAGGGCGTCACCCGCCTCAGCGGCAGATCGCCGAGGTACGGCCGGAGTCTTGCCCAGGCCTCGCGGTTGCTTTCGATGGTCCTCTCCTGGACTTTTCGCCGTCTCTCCCGCATCGCGATATAGGACATGGCGAACCCGTCGAGCGTTAGGACGTCGCCCTCGGAATGTCCTTTTGCCCTGCGTCTCCACTCGGGTACGTCTTGCGGAAGGCCCCCGTGATAAACGTAGTCGTTGATGGCTTTGATCAGCGCGATGGCCTCGGCCTCCGAAGCGACCTCTTCGCGATATTCGTCGTATCGCTTCTTGCGCTCATTCCAGCCGAGCGGGTACTTTACCTGCCAAGAGCTACCAGCCGTCCTAGGGGTATAACTACCCTTGTTGCGGGGCACCGTCGCCATGCTACCGCACCTCTAGTGAAGAAAGATGGTTGCCACGCCGGTGGCGGCAAGCGCGAGCGCCGCGAACGGAAGCCCGAAACCGATCGACGACATAGCCAAGTCGCGCCAAGACGCCTCGACCATCGAGCCCCGGTCCCCGAGCTTCCTGCGGACCACTTGATACAGCAAGGTTGCGGTGGCGACCGCCAGCCACACCGCGCCCGCGATGATAAACGGATTCATCTAGAGCCCCGCCTTTCGATTCGAATACTGCGTCCTGCACGACGGGGAACAGAACTCGCGCCTCTTCCCCCTGGTTTTGACCAAAATGCCGTTTCCGCAATTTTTGCACGTCGTGGGAACACAGCCGTATCGGTAGAAGATAGCCCCGAACATCGCCGCCGCCGTCGAGTGGAAATGGTATCTGGGCACCGGCACATCATCGAAGATCGAAGGCCCGCCTACAGACCACCCAAGTCGATCGCCGTCCTTCGTCGTCAGCCCGGCCAGCATTTTGGCAACGGACTCCACGAAGGCAATGGCCTCGTCTCTCTGGGTACCCCCGTCATCGATACCGAGATACAGCTGGGTCTTCTCGACCTCCGGCTTCCAGCCGATGTCGAAAAACGGTGCGCCCTCGCCGGTCTTTATCTGCGCGGTTATCAAAACCGCGTTGGGAACCGATCCGAAAAGAACCTTACTCTTTCTCGGCCTAAGATCGAGGATGCGCGTCTCGAGCGGATTAATGACCATATAGGAAAAGACGTTCTTGAACCACTTGGTCGAGTAGTTGAGAGTCATATCGAAGGAGGAATTGTGCTGGAACGGCAGGACGTAATAGGAGTCCTTGAGCTCCCCAGTAATCCACCAGCGACGTTTCTTTTCGAAGCGCTTGAACCCGCTTTTCTCAAGGACGTTCTCATTCCCCGACATGATGTTTGCGATCAACCTGAGCAGAACCGAACCGAGATTTCGGCATAGGACGACATCCCTCAAGGGTTCAATCACAACGACGCAGCCGGGATCTTCTTCCCGCCATTTCCTCAGCTCGTCAAGGCCGTTGGACTCAATAAGTCCATGACGATTGAGGTCGCGAGCAATGGAGGCCTGAGAGGGATAGAGTGACGAAGCGCTGCCCGTCGTAGACATCCCCTCAAGGCACAGCTGGAGATAGAGGAAGTCTTCGTCACAACGGGTGAAACCACGCTCGCCGCCGACGGACTCCTCCACGACCTCGATGGCCTCGTCGATAGACAACCGCCTATTCTCCTCTTTATAGATGCTGCGGTCGATGAGGGGACCAGACTCCGAAATGGCCGTGACGAGCTCGTCGAGAGTGCCCCAGCGCATGAGGCGCTCTGCAAGTTCGAAGTCCATTGGGGCCGACTTCTCCGCCGCCTCAACCCCACGAACCACCTCGACCAGGGAGTGGAATCCGGTGCTTCGGTTCCTCGCGATGAATACTTTTCTAGCCATTACTTAATCAACTTTCTAAATAAAGCTTTATAGCGATGTTGGTTTCAACTTTAGCCTTTATCTATATCTCATTTCAATTTGATTTTTATTTTTCTTTGTTTCTCTTTGTTAAGAGTGTACAATGGAATTAACGAAAAGAGAGGAGGTATATATGGACAAGCTTCTGTCTCTCGCTGAGGCCAGCGAGATTATGAATGTGAGCTATTCCAAGGCTCAAAAGCTCGCCAAGGCCGGTGAGCTTCCGTTTCGTAAGCTCGGAAAGACGTGGTACATCGCCCGCTCCGCGCTCTACCGCGAGCTCGGGCTAAAAGAGCCCGACGACCGAAAGGAGATGGCCGGCGTTGGCTAGCCTGAAAAAGAAAAACGGGTGCCCTCCCGCCAAGAAGCAGCACCCGTCCGCGGTACATAAACCGCATGGTCCATATTACATGCTCCATGCGGCCCATATCTACAAGGAGCACAAATGGACTATTCCGCCTACTTTGCGCACGCCGAGCGCGTAGCGCGCACGCTGGAGGCCCACGGTCTCCCGCGCAATCCTACCGATGAGGACATTCTCGGATTCGCTATCGAACAGGCGGACCGCATCGACGCGCTCTGCACAGCCCTCGGCGTCGAGATCGTCACCGACTATCGCGGCCGCTGTCGCGTCATCCGCGCGGAGGCGGTATAGGATGCCTGGCGACCTTGAGGTCCGTTCCGCGCAGGACCTCCTCGACAGCCCTCTCGCGAGCGTAACTTGGCTCGTCGAGGAGCTCATCCCGACCGGTCTCGTGGTGCTCGCCGGCACCCCCAAAGTCGGTAAGAGCTGGTTCTGCCTTTGGCTGGCCATCTGCGTCAGTACTGGACGGGCATTCCTCGATCACGCCACCGAGCGCGCAGGGGTGCTCTATCTCTGCCTTGAGGATACCTTCGGGCGCATCCAAAACCGCTTATTCCACCTCGTTGACGTCGCCAACGACGACCTAAAATTCGCCATCGTAGCCGACAAACTCAACAACGGACTTACCGTTCAGCTGGAGCGCTTCGTTTCCGCCCAGCCGACGACACGGCTCGTCATCATCGATACGCTGCAAAAGGTCAGGGTTGCAACCGGAGACAGCGTGTATGCATCCGACTATCAGGATATAGGCCTGCTCAAGGCCTTTGCAGACAAAAACGGCCTGTGCATCTTGCTTGTTCATCACACTCGCAAAATGGGCGACGAGGCTAACATCTTCAATACGATCAGCGGCTCGAACGGCATCCTCGGAGCAGCAGATGAATGTCTGTTGTTATCTAAAGACGCGATGTTCGACGGAAAAGCGACCCTCTCCATCACTGGACGCGACGTCGACCTAGCCGAATATAAACTCGCGTTCAACGACTGTCGATGGCAACTTGTTGAGCAAACCAGCCGCGAGGAGTTGCGCGAGCGCGAGGTCCCGAGCTGCGTCATGTCCGTCCTCGATTTCATGGCAACGAGGCCCGGAGCATGGGAGGGCACCGCGACACAGCTCATCGCGGACGCGGCGCTCGACGACGCCACCCCCGCGGTACTCGCAAAGCGGCTTAACGAGCACCGCACCTTCCTTGCCGAGCGCGGCGTCGAGTATGGCTTCCGCCGCACGGCAACGGCACGCCTGATAACCCTCACCCACGCCCACAACCAAAACTAACTGACCGGTGGGACCGACCGTCCGGTCCCATCATCCCATCGAAAGGAACCCTCATGGAGTTCAAGTCCCTCAAGCTGTCGGGAAACCGATTCGAGATCGCCCCGAAGTTCACCATCGAGCTCAACCCCAAGGAGGCCGGCAAGAGGAGCCATGTCTACTTCGTCTGGCCGTTTTCGCCGGAAGCCTATCCCGATATCCCCTCGCTCGACTCCGTCATCCAGGAGGAGGTCCCCGGCACGCTCTTCGCATACCACTGCGACAATCCCGATCTCCCCGTCGTTTCGTACCGCGGCGTCCCCGTGACGCGCGAGCACCTTACCGAGCTTGAAGCCTCCTATCTCGACCTTCAAGCCCTTATGTTCGACGCCCGTTCCGCCACGCCCTACGCCGAGGCACCGTTCGCGTTCGCTTTCGCCCTCTGCGACAGCACGGGGAGCACCCATCGCGTCGGCATCTCCCACGCTTTCATCCCTAATGGAAAGGCGGATGATGAGTAGCCCCCAGCGTTCGGGACGCATCTATGTCAGGGTCTCCTCGCAGGAGCGCGCCGCCATCGAGCGGCGCGCCGCCGCCGCGGGCCTGAACATGAGCGATTATCTGCGTCGGCGTGCTCTTGTCGATGGCGATCGCCCCGTTATCTCCACCGATCCCGAAACGTTGAAACTCCTGTACCGGGACCTCCGACTTGCCGGATCGAACCTGAATCAGTTAACGCTTGAGGTCCACATCACACATGACCCCGGCCGGATCTCCCCGTTCCTCAACGCCGCGCTCACAAGGGTCGGAAGCGCCGCGGAGGCCGTCTCGTCCTTCCTCGCCGACGCCCGAAACGTATAGGAGAGGTGCAGCCGTGAACAATCTCAAGTTCAACGCAATTCTATCGGCCGCGTTCGCCACCGTACTTACCGTCGCCTGCTATCCCCTCGCAGCGCCCGTTGTCGGATGCATCGCCGCTTCGCTTCCCGTCAATTGGGTGGCCTGGCTCGACGCCATCGGTTTCGACATGTGGTCGGTCTTCTGGCTTTCCGGGGCATGGCTCGGTCACATTCCGTTCATGTTCGCAGCGTTCTGTCTCCTGTTTCTCGTTCTCCTCGGCTATACGGTCGCAAAGGACGCCGAACGCAACCGGAACGTCGACGAAGGTATCTACGGCGACGCCCACGTCGTCCGGGGCGCAGTGGAACTCAACCGCCGCAACGATTTCTGGGACGGGTCCGGCGCGCCGGCCAGAGCGGGTTTCGTGCTCGGCGCGACCAAGGGCGGATACTGGTTCGACTCGTCCGTTCCGCACGCGATCAGCATTGGAAAAACGGGGTCTGGTAAGTCACAATTCCAAGTCCTGGAAGATATGCATATGTTCCTGGCAGCCGGTTGGAACGTCGTCTCCACCGGAAAGCCCGAGATCCTTGAGCTCACCGCCGACAAGGCGAGGGAGCTCGGCTACGAGACCATTGTCCTCGACCTGACCGGCTATCCCGGTGCCAGCTCGTACAACCCCATCGGACTTGTCGCCGACGCCGTCGAGGCGGGCGACATTGACGGGGCCGTGAGGACAGCCCGGCAGGTCGCCGTCGACCTCATCCCAATCGGCGGGGAGAAGAACACGTATTTCCCCAAGGCAGCGCGCAACATGCTCGCCGCCTGCATCCTCGTCGTCTGCACGGCCGACATCCCCCGCAGGCAGAAGAACCTCGCGAGCGTCGCCGCGCTCGTGGAGCGCGGGACCGCCGGCGACGACCCGAAGGACCCCTCGGCCCCGCTTAAGGACTACATCCGCGAGCTCGGGCCGTCGCACCCGGCGTTCTCGCCGGCGTCCGACCTCCTCGGTGACGGCGGCGCGACGACGGCCGGCAAGAACGTCGTCTCGACCCTCAAGGAGGCGCTGAGCATCTTCTCGGACGGAGCGCTCCGCGCCGTGACTTCCGAGAGCAGCGTCTCCATTCGCGACCTCATCGAGAGGAAGACGGCAGTCTACATCGAGATGCTCGACGAGGGAGACCCGTACGGGGTCGTCTACACCTGCTTCCTGAACCAGTGGTGGCAGGTGGCGCAGCGGGCGTGCAAGGGGAACGGGGGCCGCATGCCACACGAGACAGCGCTCGTGCTCGACGAGATCGGCAACCTCAACGTCAAGGTCGCGTGTCTGCCGGCCATCGCGACGCTCGGACGTTCGATGGGAATACGCGAGCAAATCTTCGTTCAAAATCTCAAAGAATTGAATGCCTACAATGACCCAGGCGACGGCGGGGCCGGTCGCGACAAGCTGATCGGCTCCATCGGCATCAAGGTCGCTCTGTCTCTCTCCGAGCCAGAGGACTTCAAGTTCTTCACGACACTCGCGGGAAAGCGGACCGTGCGCTCGATGGGAACGTCTAGCCAGAAAGGCGCAGGGCGCTCCTCATCTGGCACGAGCTACAACGAGGCGGCCGTTCCCCTGATAAACGAATGGGAGTGGCAGAACCGCATCCCCATCCGCGACGGCCTCATCGCGATCAAGGGCGGGGAGAACTCGAAGCCCGGACGTGAGGGCGTCTTCGAATTCCCGCTCGACTACGCCAACAGGACGCCCGCCGGCCCGTTCTTCGGGCTCGGGGACGAGGAGGCCGAGCGCGAGAAACGGGCCGCGTACTACGCCCGCGCGAGAGCCGCCGCAGAAGGCAACGCATATGAAGCCCCCGCCCCGTGGTGTCCCGAGTTCGACGCCGATGGCGACGCATCCGGTGAAGAAGAGACCGCCCCGAACGATCCCGCCAAGGCCGACGAGGACAACGCGGCGTTCATGGACGAGTGGGCGGCCTGGGACGAATAGGAAGTGGATGGATATGACCGCAATCAAGCAGGTGGCGATCACAGGCACGCAGCATATGAAGAGCTTATCGGATTATCTGGACAACACGAATAGCAAACACGACGTGCTCGACTTCGACTCCCGGAACCTCGGCGACCCGGCGAACTGGTCCCGCGAGATGGAGCGCACGCGCGCGGCCTACGGGCACAACGAGCCCGGGCGAAAGGGCTCGAAATGCACCTACTGCTATCACCAGATCATCGCGTTCAACCCCGACGAGTGCGACGTCAACGGGGGAAGGATGTCCGAGGGCGACTGCATGGAGTTCGCACGCGAGTGGGTCGAGCGCTACTACCCGAACCAGGAGGCGGCGTGGGCACTCCACCTAGAGCACTCGAGGGACGGGACCGACCGTTACGCCGTGCATATCGCCATCAACCGGACTGACCTCTCGACCGGAAAGCGCCTCAACGACGGCAGGGCGTCCCGCCAGAGGACCCTCCACGCGGCGAGGATGCGCGAGATGGACGGGCGCTGGGGGCTCTCCCAGCTTGAGCGCGGGACGCGCAACAGCCGCGTCCACGCCCGGCAGGAGTCGAGGGGCGAGCAGCGGGCCCGCGAGATCGGCTCGAAGGCCGACCCGGGCTTCGAAACCGACCAGGACCACGTTCGCCGGGTCGTTCGCGAAAGCGTCCGCGAGATCGTCTCATCAGACGCATCGAACAAAATGCGCGCCCTCAACGAGTCGCTTGAGCGGAGGGGTGTTCATATGCGCCTCAGCCGTGACGGGAACCTCAAGGAGAGGGACCTGGTCTTCGAGTACCGACCGACGTACGACCGCCGGGACGGGAGAGGGCAGCCCGTCAGGAAGGCGGCGATCAGCGGGCGCAAGCTCGGCCGCGGCTTCACGAAGGGCGGCATACAGCACGCGCTCAGAACCGGCATGGCCGTCTACCGCACAATGGAGCGGGCGATGGACGACGGCCGGGAAAATGAAATGTAGCCCGCGCGTGCCACACCGCGCGCACATCTCGAAGAGGGGCCAATGCCCCTCTTCTCGTTTCCCGGGACCGGGACGCAACAGGCGTCCCGCAAGCCCGGGGACGGCCCCGCAGGGCAAGATATTCGTGCGTACGTGTCGGCCACAGGACGGCGCGTACGCACGAATACACATCTTGCATCGACCGGCAACCGCATGTCGGCCCCGCCCGACGAGGCTGCGTCGAGGTGAGCCCCGGCTGAGCCGCGCGCAGGGGGACGCGACCCTGGGGAGCATCTCCCGTACGCACGGCGACCCGGGGCGAGAGGCCCCGGCCGGTGACCACGGCGGAATGATGGCGACCTCTGGGAGCCATCGAATGCAGCCGTTCACCGACCGAGGTCGGCGTGAGCGGAGGCGTACGAAACGCGACCCCGGGGAGCGTTGCCAGGGAGCCGCAGCGAGAGCGGCGCGGAACGCGGCGCGGGCGTCCCCGCATCCCGGCGGGGACGCATCGGCCGCAAGGCCGATCCGGTGGGACGAGGTGACGCCCGAAGACATGTATCCGCCGTGCCGTCATTCCCGTCATGCCCGTCATACGGGTCCCAAGGGGCCTCGGCCCTTTGGCGCGCAGGGGCCCGGGGATGGCGCGGTCCATCCCCGGGAAGCGCCGCGAGGGGCACGCCGTCGCCGGCATGCCCGTGCGGGTGGCGGCCGCGGCTATTCCGCCCCGGCCGTGTAGACCGTCCGTCCCGTCTCGCAGTCGATGGTCTCAACGTCCCCGAAACCGACCCGGACGGCAGCCCATCCGCCGGAGCGCGCCAACGCGTCGGCCTCGGACCTCGCGGCGCTGATGAGGCGCCCGAGCCCGGGCGAGCCCGCCGGCGCGGTCCCCACCTCGAACGCCCCGCCGTCGCCTCCCGTTTCGTACTCGACGACGACCGTCGAGCCGAGTGCCTCCTCGAGGGTCTCGCTCAGGCCGCCCATGCCGTCGAGGGCGTGCCCGGCGACCGTGGCCAGCGGGTAGCGGGCCATCCCGGATGCCGCCGAGCGGTCGGCCATCCGGACCGTGCCGGCGGCCTCGAGCGCCTCGAGGAGCGCCGCGGGCACGTCGGCGTCGATGACGATGTTGCCCCGCCCGCGGCACCACTCGGCCGCCGCCGGCACGTTCGCCGTGAGCACGCCCCACTCGGCCATGTAGCCGTCGGCGCGAGGGTCCGTGGCGTCGAGGAGGAGGACGGCCAGGCCGCCGCCCATGTACTCCCCGGCCACGAGGGCGAGGCGGACTGCCTCGCCCATGGAGTCGAACTCGACCGTGACCATGCGGCTACCTCCTCCTGACGGCGCTGAGCGGCT
>ERZ1106931.560-NODE-560-length-22691-cov-3.081375_pt1 | contig 22691 bp, 33 predicted proteins | sample MGYA00403664_ERZ1106931 | MGnify/ENA primary metagenome ERZ1106931 (study PRJEB35170, sample SAMEA104062435) | human gut metagenome | biome: human gut; feature: human-associated habitat; material: faeces | place: Denmark | collected 2012-06-29 ... | reverse complement strand
ATGATCTCAGTCAGGATTTTCGCATCTTTTATCCTGTCTTTCAGGCTTTCAGATACACAGAAATAGTCAATACGCCAGCCTGCATTCTTCTTTCTTGCACTGAAGCGGTATGACCACCAAGAATAGATTCCCTCTGCATCTGGATAAAAATAGCGGAACGTATCAATGAACCCCGCATTTAACAGATTCGTAAATTTTCCTCTCTCCTCATCCGTAAACCCCGCATTTTTACGATTGGTTTTCGGATTCTTCAAATCAATCTCTTTATGTGCTACATTAAGATCTCCGCAGAAGATCACCGGTTTCTTTTCTTCTAATTTCTTAAGATATGCAAGAAACGCATCTTCCCATCGCATTCTGTAATCCAGTCGTGCAAGTTCGCTCTGTGAATTTGGTGTATAGACTGTAATAAAATAAAAGTCTTCAAACTCTAACGTAATCACACGGCCTTCTTTATCATGTTCTTCTATTCCCAATCCATAGCTCACGGAAAGAGGCTCTTCTTTTGTAAAGATTGCCGTTCCGGAATAACCTTTTCTCTCAGCATAATTCCAGTACTGATGATATCCCGGCGTATCTAGTTCCAGCTGCCCAGCCTGCATCTTTGATTCCTGTATACAGAAAATATCTGCATCCGCTTCATTAAAAATATCCATAAATCCTTTTTGTGCACATGCACGGATTCCGTTGACATTCCACGATATAAACTTCATATCTTCCTCCCGACCGTTCTTACTTTTTTGTCCCTGATTCACCCATATAGGCGCAGTTTAATAATATACTTTTCTTAAAAACAATCCTCTTGCCGGAGCTAAAAATCCTGCAAGGCTTCTGTCCTCTGCTGCAATTACGACCGGCAGCATGGATGCATCCCTCTTTCCTGCACCAATCTCCAGAAGTGTTCCTGTAATTCTTACCATATGATATAAAAATCCGGTTCCGTAATAGGTGATCCGCACTTTTTCTCCGCTGCTTACTATCTTAATGTTTGTAATCTTACGGATTGGATCTTTGCATTCTTTATCATCCGTAAAACTTGTAAAATTCTTTGGTCCTATCAGATATTTTGTTGCATCACGCATTGCCTCGATGTCCAGTTTTTCCGGATAATGATAACAATATCTTCTGGAAAAAACATCCGGTTTTTCACGACAGTCAATATAATATTCGTATTTTTTCCCTTTGGCACTCTTGCGTGCATGAAAACCATTCTTGGCAAGTTCTACTTTCACAATACGGATATCTTCCGGAAGATATCTGTTCAGTGAATCTTTGAGTTCCTTGGTATCATATAATTTAGAAAGTTTCACACTTGCAACCTGTCCACGTGCATGAACACCCGCATCTGTTCTTCCCGATCCATCTATATGCACACGATATCCAACCAGTTTACCGATACTCCACTCCAGAATATACTGTATTGTGTTATCTGTTGTGGCCTGTCTCTGCCATCCCTGATATCTGCTTCCATCATAGGAAATGGTTAACTTATATGTTCTCATATTATTTCACCCAATCTATTCTATCGTTCATCTTCTATCATTTTATCTGTTTCTATTATTTCCATATACTGTAAAGATAATTCTATATCTGTTTTCTTTTTGAAAAAGGGAGAAGCAAATAATTTTTTGCTTCTCCCTTATATTCTATCACTTTATTACTTTATAAGCAATTCATTCTTATTCTAATATCTTCTTTAAAAATGTCAACATTAAATTCGACATTTTTTCATGTTTTTATCGTTTTGCCGTTTTGCACAATACGTAGCCTGTTTTATTGTATATTTTCACTTTTAGGCAGCGCAATAGTAAGGCTGCCACTGCTGCCAGCCTCTCACGCTCCCTATTTTCGTTCTTATGCAAGCTGCTTTACCTCTTCCTCGAATAGTTCCCCTGCTGAATGATAGCCATGTATTTTGCGTGGGTATCTGTTTATCCAGTTCTCTATACTCTCTACCTCTTCCTCTGTCCTGTCGTCAAAATTTGTGCCTTTCGGTATCTTCCGGCGTATCATCTTATTTGTTACCTCATTTGTGCCACGCTCCCAACTGCTGTACGGGTGGCAGTAATATACCTTTGTCCGCTTTTCTCCCTCGTTGATAATAGAACGCTGTAAGCCCTCTGCATCTGCAAACTCGCTGCCGTTGTCTACTGTGATTGTCTTAAATACCCGCTTAAACATATCAGCGCCCCATTTTCTTTCTAATCTATCCAGTGCCGCTACTACTGCCTCGTCTGTATGGTCTGGCAGTTTAAATATAATCTCGTTTCTGGTTTTCCGCTCCGTCAGTACCAGCAACGTATTTTTTGACTTTCCCCGCTTACCTAAAACGCTGTCCATTTCCCAGTTGCCGAACTCTTCCCGTGTATCTATCTCTTTCGGGCGTTTGTCTATACTCTCTCCTGCTGCCGCCCTTTTCTGTTGCCTCTGTACTTTCTTATAATTTCTCTTCTTATTCTTCTTTACTGGCAAATTCTTATTAGACAACTTAAGGAAAATACCCTTATCAATGTAGCTGTATAAGGTCGTTACGCATACTGTTACGGAAAAGTCCCCCTCTTTCCCCTGTGCTTTCAATTCTCCCAGTACCGCAGCTGGGCTGTAATCTTCATTCACTATTTTATCCTCTATATAATTTGCGTATGCAATATCGTTTCCTATTTTAAGTTGTGTACCCCTTGCCTTTAAATTTTCCTCTGCTTTCATTTGTGCCTTGTTTGGGCTATAACTTAATGTTTCTGTATAGTCGCTATTTCTGTGCATATATTCCCCTCGCTTAAGCTCATTGTATATAGTGCTGCGGTGTACGCCCAGCTGTTCTGCTATCTCTATCACGCTATGCCCTGCTTTTTTCAATACCTCAATACTTATACGGTCTGTCCATGTCAGCTGTCGGCTGCCTTTCTTATTCGCCATTTCTGCTACCTCTCTTTCGTTCCTGTTCTTTCCCCATATACGACGAAAAGCCGCAAACTCTTTTACAAGTCTGCGGCTTATGCCTTTACCTATTTACAACACTTTTTACAAGCGGTGTATTTCTTCTTTGCTTGGCTTAGCGGTATGCTCTTTGGGTTTTTCATTCCCGAACAGTTAGGCTTACTATGGTATTTTTTGTTGCTACGGTCTACATATACTGTAGTTTCTCCCGTATGCTGGCTTACGCTGGGCGTTGCGTCCTCGATTACGTCAAGCTCTATATTGCACCCGAACGTCTGTACCCCCCCCAGAAATTTCCAGTATTTCTGCGGTGTAGCGGGCTTTCGGGTACTTTCTCGCTAAGTCCCCCGCCAGTTCTGCCGATAGATTGCCTATTACCTTATCGCCCCACTTTACGTATGCGGCAGGCTCTCCGTTGTATGTGTACTTTTCTACTGTAATATCTTCACTACCGGACATTTTGCTTAAAATATCCTGCCTGTTTTCTCCGTCCTCATTATTGAACGTCACGCCTACTACTTTCGTTCTGATTGTATCTAAAACCCTGCTACCAGATGCGGCGGCAGGCGCTGGTGTTCTGTTTCCGTTCTCTTTTCCTGCGCTTTTCTTTTTCAGTCCAAAATAGGCGCATACTGCCGCAATCACAATACAACCCACCCCACCTGTTATATTTCCAGACGGCAGCGCCGTTAAACCGCTTACTGCAAATAATGCAGCCACTACCAATAAAATTACCTTTTTCTTTGTCATAGTAAGCCCTCGCTTTCGTTTCTACTTCAATTCTAAAATTTCATCAGCAGAGGCGTTAAGCTCTCTGCAAATTTTCGCAAGTGTTATTGCGTTTGGCGTAAGCTCGTTGTTTTCCCAGCGGCTTATATCTTTCTGGTATACTTGCAGGCGCTCTGCAAGTTCCTTTTGCGTCACGCCTGCCGCTTTTCGTGCTTTTTTAATGTTTTCGCCTAAATTCATGCCTTACCTCTCTTTTCTCTTGCCCTCAAAATGAAAGCAACCAGCAGCTTTACCAGTCCTACTGCTACTAAAAATACTCCTAATTTTAAAAGCATACTCTTTACTCGGCTTTGGGTTTGTGTTATATTTCTTATAGGCGGCGGGCTTATCGCCCGCCTGTTGGTTAGGGCTTTCGCCCTAACCTATGTACTTACCAATTATGATAAGTATTGTTCCTATGATTAAGTCTATCACTGCACTGATTGCCAATTCTTGCCAGTTGATAGGCTTTTTCTTTTGTTTCTTTTTCTTACCCATTGTGCCGTTTCTCCTTTCCAGTGGCTTTGCCTCTTATTTGTTCTTATCTCCTTTCCATGATTTTATTATATACCTTTTTCGGTATATTGTCAACACTTTTGTATAGATTTCTAAGAAAATCGCAAAAAAATAGAGGGCAGACAGCGAACCGCCCACCCTCGAAAACTTAAGCTAATCTTGTGGCATAATCTAAGCTAATCCAGCCTGCGCCACTCTTCAAGCGTCCCCAGCCAGCACTTGCGCCCTGTCCGGCTTTCACTTCCACAATGGTAAATACTCCCTTTCCTGTGGTTTCTCCCGTCTTTGCATAGTTCGTGCCTGCTCCTGTTCTGATATTAAGGTCTAAAATATCTACCTGTACGCTAAACGGAACGCCTGCGCTTGTCTGCTGCCCCGCTGCGGTATATACCGCCTTGCCGTTATCATCATATACAGTATAACCCGCCTTGCAAGCGCTCTTTGCATTTTCCAGCGACGTAAACGCCCCCAGCTGGCTTGCTGCGTCCGTCCAGCTCTTGCGCACTCTGTAATACTTTGTACCGTTTCCTGCTGCATACTTTTTATAGTATCCCTCGCCGTACTCTGCACGCTTTTTCTTTACTGTTTCGCTCTGGTCTGCTGGCTTTTCATATCCAGTAAGAACGGCATCAGATGCAGCTCGCACACTGCCCGCCTTTTTCAGTGCGTCCATTACTGCTGTGTATCCCTGCAATTCTTCCCATAAAAAGCCCAGCTGCATATTAAGGTCTGCAATGGATACGCCCGCCTGTTTTGCATGATTAAGCAACGCCTGCTTTCTGCTCCAATACGTCCACTGCGCCAGCCCATAGCCTGCACTGTCCTTTACAAAATTGCCATAGCTGCCATTATCCACCGCTGCTGTATATTCTGCGTCCGTCTTACCCAGCTTATTGTTATAGGTGTTCTGTAAGTTGTTCGGCATAAGCCCGCTTTCAGCATACAGATTACCCATAATACCAGCCACGGCATAAGCATTTAAGCCCTTTCCTGTAAGAAAATTCCAGATTGTTTTTTCATTGCCGCCCTGCGGTGTTTCTGCCTGTCCGCTGATTTTACGCTTAAACTCGTCCCATGTGTGGGCGCTGGTGTTATATACATACGGGTTAGGGCAAATCTTGCCCGTTACGTCGTAATGTCTGATTACATGAGATGCAGGCACGCCGTATTTATTCATAAGGTAACGGGTAAGCTCTGCCGCTGCCTCTACTGTTGCGTCCTCAAAATACCAGTCTTTATCTGTTGCGCCCATGCTCTTTGTGTTTTTCTTCCTTACGCACATTTCAATACCGATACTATTAGCGTTTCGGCACTCTGCGTGCTTATAGCTCGACGCTCCGCAATGCCACGCTATATTAGCGTCCTCTACGCACTGCCATACCTCGCCGTTAAATCCTACAAAGTAATGCGCCGACGCATTTCTATTGCCGCCGCCATAATATCGGCAGTTGTCCTCTGCGCCGCCCAGTGCGCCTACATAATGGATAACAATATACTTAATTCTGGAAACGCTGCCCTTATTGAAATTGTACTTACTTATCTTTCTGTTAATGTTCATATTTCCTGCCTTTCCGCATACAAAATAAGCGCCTGCGGTGTCCCGCAAGCGCTCTTTGCTGCTATGTCCTTATTATTCTTATCTTTCCTGTGTCCTGTGTTCCTCTACGTTGCCTGTGGTGCTGTCCCCGTCCAGTTCGTCTGTGTCCGGCAGTTCGTCCGTATACTTCGCCAGAAACTCCCGCACCTTTTCCCATACCTTTTTTACGGGCAGCCCGCATAATGCCATATTCTTAAAAATGCTCACTACTTCATAGGCAATGTAGAGCAGTGCGAAAAATTCAGCCACGCCCACGGTATCAAGCCCTAAATATGTACGTACCTGCTCCGGTATAAATCCGATTAAGTTAATCTTAATCAGTACGTCGATTGCCAGCATGAATACCAGAGAAATAAGCATACCTACTTTTCTGATAGCCCCGTCAATGCCTGCGCAGCTGTTAAATTTCTTTTCTTTGATTGCACGCAGCACGCCAAAAACCGTGTCGCACACAATCGCCAATACTACCAGCTGGATAATTTTGTTATGTGCCGCCGCCTCAATAAATTCTGTAATAGTCATGTTCATAAATCCTGCCTTTCTCTTAATTGCAAATCTTTTGCCCGCTCTTTCAGCTCTGCGCCGTCGTAGCTCGCTGTCTGCTCCCAGCTTTCCAGAGTGGCTATTAAATCAGCAATAAGCCTGCTTTGCTTTTCTATGATTTCCTGTTGTTCTTGTACTACCCTTAATAAATTGCTACTCATGTACTCGCTCCTGCATTTTGCCGCTTAAGCAGCCTTTTCTATGGCTGCCTCTGCCAGCGTTTCTATTTTCTTTCGTAGGTTATAGCTGTCGGCGTGTCCTGCGTGTCCCGTCCAGCTCTGTATACTCTTTTGTAACTGCTCTTTTGTGATTTTCCCGCTCTCGCACTTCTTGATAGTGCGCTTTATGCGCTTTATAAAGTACCTCTTTCTTTAGTATCTTAGGCTCTCCATACGCCCTGCAATCAATCACACGCTTAAAGCCGCCGTACTCATACACCAGCGTAGCGCTAAGCTCTGGGTTAAATATCTTAAGCATACGGCGGCGCAGTTCCAATGCCTGTGCCTTGTCCCGTGTGTTGATATGTCCCACTACGTCTATATCCCTCGCCTCGATACGCTGCCCTACGTAGGTGTCGCCGTGCTGTCCCATACTGTTTGTGCTGTAAATGACGCTCGTAACGCCGGAAATGCCCTCTACGTCTTTACTTATATTGCAATGGTATACGCTGTCTACTCCCAGCTCTAACCGCTCGCCCCTTGAATTTATGTAAGTCAGTTTTTCATTTTCCATGTGTTACACCGTCCTTGCTATCATTCTGAACTGTCGGGCTGCCTCTTTCTGCTGTTTTGCATAGTCCGTGGTATTCGCATAAATATACTGATTGACAACTACGCCGCCTGCTGCACTGCCGCCTCTCGGCTTTGGCTTTTTGTCGTCGTTATCATACTTAAATTCATTGCCTACATTTACCTTTGCGTCTACGTCAAACTCCTGCGGTACGCTGTCCTCAATCATTTTCTTAACGCCGCCGATTTCATTAGAAAAGCCAACGCCGATACCCTGCGCCAGATATACGCCGATTTCGTCACGCATCAGCTTAGACGGGCTGGCAATTCCAAATAAATCCTTAAGGAAGTCGGTAACATTGCCTACCCAGCCGCTTATTTTGTCTTTTATCCACCTCGTAGCGCCGCTTATGCCGTTCCAGATGCCTTCTACCATGTTTTTACCGAACCCTGCAAACGTACTGCCAATATCCTTAAATACGTCTGCTATTCCAGTAATTACATTTCTCATGCCCTCTACGGCTTTGTTCTTTACTTCTGTACCCCATGTAGCCACTTTGGAAATTGCACCAGAAATGCTGTTATAAATCTTTTGCGGTATTTCCTTAACAATCGTAACAATGCCCGTTACCATGGCATTCATTACCTCTTTGGCTTTCGTAAGCATATTGTTACCCCACGTAGCCACTCTGGTAACTGCGCTTACTATACTGTTCCAGATTTTCTGCGGCAGCTCCTTAACAATATCTATAACTTTCGTTACAAAACCTGTTATAACTGTGCCGCCTTTTTCCTGCATATTTGCGCCCCACTCTGCTATTTTCTCAACGCCCGCAGCGATTGCCTGCGGTATCAGAGTAGGTAGCTCTTTTATTTTATTTATGATTGTCATTACCAGCTTGCCTGCCGCCGTCAAAATCTTAGGCAGCCCCGTAATCAGTCCTGTTACAATGGCTGCTATAATCTGCGGTATGGCTGCGATTAAAAGCGGTATTGCATCTATGATGCCGTCAATCAATGCAACTATAATATCGCCCGCACTTTCGATAATAAGCGGTATGCCCTCAACCAGTGCATTTATGATAGCCGTTATGATTTCCGGCAGTGCCTCAATCAGTACAGGCAGCGCTGCTACCAGCCCCTGTGCCAGCCCCGTAAGCAGCTGTAATGCTGCTGTAATCAGCAACGGTATATTTTCTATCAGCATGGTTACAATGTTCGTAACCACCGTTACGATTGTTGGCAGCAATGTAGGTAACGCTTGTGCGATACCTTGCGCCAATTCCGTAATAATCTGTACGCCTGCCTCTAAAAGCTGCGGTAATATAGTAAGCAGCGTATCTATGATTGTCGGTATAATCTGCCCGATTATGCTTATCATTTCCGGCAGCATTCCAACCAGCGTATTAAGCAAGTCCTGTACGCCGCTCATTAAAGGCGGTAATAACTCCTGTATAACCTGTGGTATATACGTTGCAAGCTGCTCTACGATTTCTCCCAGTCCGCTTACCAGCCTCGGCACTGTTTCTATTACCCTCGGTGCTATATTCCCTACCACTGTTACAATACTGTCTACCAGATTGCTTGTAAGCTGTGAGAAATTCGCCTCGCTGTCTGCCATTCCAGCTACCCAGTTGTCCCACGCTGAACTCATAGAACTAACCGAACCCTCTATTGTTGTACTTGCCTCTTTTGCCGTTGTCCCTGTTATGCCCATTTCCGTCTGTACGACGTGAATAGCGTCTACAACGTCTGAATATGATGAAATATCATACTTAATGCCGGATAGCTTGCTTGCATCATCAAGCAGTCGCTGCATTTCCTCTTTTGTACCGCCATATCCCAGTTTTAAGTTATCCAGCATGGTATAATTCTGCTTTGCAAAACCGTTATAGGCGTTCTGTATAAGCGATATATCAGTACCCATTTTATTTGCATTGTCTGACATATCCGTAATTGCCACGTTTGCCTTTTCTGCTGCCGCTGCCGTGTCATTATTCATACTGGCAAGCAGCGACGCTGAAAAGCTGGTAACTGTTCCCATGTACTCATTTGCAGACATTCCGGCTGTTTTATATGCGTCGTTTGCATAACCAACAACCGTATCAGACGACGTTTTGAAAAGAGTTTCTACACCGCCTACAAGCTGTTCCTGTGCTGCGTATCCCTCTATCGCTTTTGTGGTAAGCGCTCCTATGGCTGTTGCCGCTCCCGCAACTGCTGCCGCCGTCGCCGCTGCTGCTGCTTTAAGCGCTGTACCCATTCCGCTTAGCACGCTTGTAAATCCAGAAAATTTTCCCTTTGCGTCGTCTGCCTGTTCCCCGCTGTCTTTTATTTCCTTTCCCATTTCGTCAGCGGCTTTTTCTGCTTTTTCCATTTCGTCAGTCGTTTTGCCTAATTCCTGCTCTGTCTTTACAAGCGCTGCTTTCTGGTAATTTAACTGGGTTTCAAGTTTTTTACTTTCTTCGCTATTGTCTCCTGTTGCCTTGCGACATTTTTCTAAAGCCGCCTCGGTTTCTTTTACCTTTTTTGCCTGCTCGTCGTATGTTTTCTGTAGTACCGCCTGCTTTGCTTTCAGCGCATCTACGCTGCTTGCATTGTCCTTATATTCAGCCGTTACAAGTTTCATTTCAGAATTAAGCACTTTAAGGGTGCTGTTAATTTCCTTGCAGGCTGCTTTATACTCTGCCTCTCCGTCAAAACTTAACCTTGTTTTGACGTTCTGCGTCTTATCTGCCATAATTAAAAGCCCCCTAACGCTATGTCTATATCGTCCATGTTTTCTGTAGCTGCTGGTGTTCCCGCCTGTTCCTGTCGGAAAATGTGCGGGTTATATTCCTTGTGATATTTAAACAGTGTCGTTATCTGGTATGGTGTTTTTCTCCACGCCTCACGTTCCCTGTATCTCAAAAGCATTACTGCAATATACAAAAGCCGTGCAGTATCTAATTTTCCTGCACGGCTGCCCTGTTTCCCTCTTCTGTTGTTTCTTCTCCGTCGTTTTCGTTCTCTGTGTCGCTGTTGTCTCCCGCAGTTCCTCTGTAGAACGATTTAAAAATAGCGTTCTGTACTTCCTGCAAATTTCCTGCGTGTATCAGTCTGCCTACCCTCTTCTCTTCAAGCAGCTGGGCGTTTTCGTCCTCTGCTAAAAGTGCCTCGTTAATAAGCAGCGTAAGTAACCACCTTGTATCTTTAAAAAGGTTTGGGTTATCTTTATTGAATACCTCACTTAATTTGTCGTAGCCCCCAAACTTTTCCTGCACTTCGTCTAATGCGTTCAGCGAAAAAAGTAAACCATATTCTTTGCCGTTCAGCTCTACGGGAAAAGCCCCGCTCTTTAATGCTCCCATGATATAAAATTAAGGCGCAGCCCATGCTACGCCTCTCTCCTTTCCTGTTTTATACACTTTCCATTGCTGCTGCCTTTTCCGGCACTGCTGTAAACCACGTTTTAGCCGCTGCGCTTTCCTCTGTTCCCACAAAGTCTGCTTTCCACAAGTTATCTTTCTTTCTTGTTGTAAAAGATGCCTCAATGTCCGGCGTGTTAAACTTGATACTCTCGCCCTTTGTTTCGTACTTTTCAGACGGTACTTTAAATTTTGCTTTAAGTAGCCATACGTAACGGTATTTACCACCCGTTTTCTTAGCTCTGAACCCTACAGCAACATACGGCGGCTCGTCCTCTTTTCCCGCCCATACTACGCTGTTCTTATCTACTGCCTGCCCCAGCAGCTCTGCCAGCACTTCCGGCGTAAGGTCTTTAATTCCCAGCTTAAGCGTTCCGCTTGCAAACTCCGTGACGCTCTCGCTTAATGTGTCGTCTGCATACAAGCTGCCGTCTGCTGTCTTTACGGATAAATCAGCGCTCATTGCCTCTGCCATTTTCTTAGGTGTCCCGTAGCTCTCTGCTCCGTCTGCCTCTGTGCATACGGCGTAATATAAATCTTTCAGTCCCAGTGTCATTGTTTAATCACTCCTCTTTCAAAATCTCGACTGTGATAGGCACTAACCAGTACCCCGTTTCTGTTTCGTAGCTTTCTGCGTCTATGCTGTTGATATAAACGCCTGCTGCTTTCAATACCTCTTTTGTCTTATCAAGCTGCGCCTCAAAATCGCCCTTATGGAAAAGCGTAACTCTATACATTTCCCTGCGCTCTTTCTCTTCGTCGTCTGCATTTACCGCAGGCGTACCCAGCAGCCGCAGAAACGTATAATATGCGTCTGGCTTATCCCGTCCAGTGTAAACGCCTCTCTGGGCTGGCAACCCTGCGCTTTCTAAAATCTCCTGTATACTCATTCGCCTGTTTCACTCTCCCATATACTGCGCTGTGCCTCTACTACCTTTTCGTGCGCCTTTTCGTTTGCCACTGTCATATAAGGGCGTGCAGCGTGGCTACTTGTACCGTACTCTGCCACAAAGCCGATTGTTGCATAGCGCACCTTGCTTTTATCTCCTTCTCTGTCGTTTCCATGCTTTGCCCGTCCCTGTGGGTATATCTCTACGTATTTCTCCGTATCGTCGCCCTTTACGTCCGTAGCTTTTATGGAATTGATAAAACCGCCCGTTTCATTTAGTCCCATTGCCTGTGCCTCTGCTCTCTGTGCCTCTATCAGCACATCAGCACCAGCTTTAAGCATTTTGGGGACTGCTTCAACTGTAGCCGCCTCTCTCCGGCTGAAAGCGTCTATAATATCTTCCAGCCCGACTGTGTTAAACTCTCCCATGCTTACACCTCGTTTCTGTGGCGTAAATCTGTAAGCGTAAGCTCTATGGTGTCTGTTCCTGTATCGTAGGTCTTAAGTACAAAATAGCGCCGCCCGTTTACTTCTACTACGTCCTCGCCGCCATAATCTGCCTTGTGTACCTCGTACTTTGCCTCTACCAGTTTTCCTGTCTGCTGGCTCTTAAAATATTCACTGTACCCTACTGATTTTTTGTTGCAGAATACAGTGCGGGTGCTTTCTTCCGGCTTTACTGCAAAGCCGTTTTTATTTACCCTGTTTTCTGCTGTTGTTTCTGCAATAAGTGTTAATTCGTCCAGCCACTCCACCGCTTTACACCCCACTTTCTGTGCTGTTGGTGTCCGTTTCGGACACTTGCGGCGCTGTGTTGTATTCTGCTGATAAAGATAAGCGCATTTTAAGTGCGTCGTATGACTTTCTAAATTGTTCCGCAGCATTGTTAAAACCAAACTCTGCCTTGCAATACAGTGTAATTGCTCTGATAATCAACCCGTCTGTCTCTTTTATCACTTTTACGCCGTCGTTTTTCATATCAGCTTTGCAGGCGGCTATACAGTCGTTTATTTCCTCTGTGATTTTCTCACTGGTGCTGCTGATACGCAGCGCCGCCCGCATTTTCTCGGTTAATGTTGTGGTATCTGCTGCCATAGCCTGCACCCTCTTTCTTACTCTTCTATTACTGCTGCTACGCCTGCCTCTTCCAGAACTGCTGCACGTTCTCTGCTTACTGCGTATTCGTCCCCAGTATCCTTAATCTGGTTTAATTCCTTGTCAAGGAAACGGCGCTGTGCTTTTACTTTTACAAGCTCTGTGGCTGCCTCTTCCTCTTCGGCTTTCGCTGCTGCCTCTGCTGCCGCCTCTTCCGCTGCTCTTTTATCCTCTTCTGTAAGCTCGCTTTCGTCCGGTATGTCTACCTCAACCGCTGCGCAGCGTGTAGCAATTTCTTTCTTTGTTCCCTCTGCATCTACACCCAGCTGCTTTGCCAGTTCCTGCAAATCTTCTTTCTTGTAGCTTTCCAGTTCTTTAGCGTCTAAATACCCTTTCATGGTCTACCTCGCTTTCTGGCAGCCAGTGTTTATACACCAGCTGCCTTGTTAATTACACTGCCTCGATTTTCTTTACAACTACAAGGCTGTTTTTGTCTACTACCTTGCCGTCTACAAGCATAATGCCCTTTGTAATCTGGTCGTCTGTGTCGTTGTCCTCATACTTCTTTACGCCCATAGAGTAGTTTGTATTAAGCACGTAGTCCTTGAAATTGAAAAGGAATGCAAAAATTGTATCTTTCGCAAGTGCTGCGCTGTAGCTTGCTACGTAATCGCAAAGTACAACTGTTCTGCCTAAAAGCGTTCATTTCCTGCCAGATATGCTGCTAAGCACATCAGCTCGTCTGCTCCCTTTTGGTCTATAAAATTACAATCAACGCAGCATTTACAGTACCCCGTAATCTGTAAATATCTGTCGTATACTTCCTGTGGTGTCTGGCACTGCTTTAAGCTGTCCACCATGCCTGCAAGCTGCTGTATTGCCTTTATGCCTGCCTCGCCGCCCTTTCCGTGTATCCCTACTGTAATCTGCCGCATTTTTGTTGCGCCGTCTGCTCCTAAAATTGTTTTACTCTTCATTCTGTGCCTCGCTTTCTTCCTTAAACCCAGCCAAAAGCATAGTCATTGCATCTATCGCTGTATCAAAATGTTTTCCCAGCTCTGCTGCGTCAATAAGCCCCTGCTTTGTGTTTCTTCCGTTCCCTTTCATTACTTGCGTTTGCAAAATAGGTTTTAACTGGCTAAGCCCAGCTATGCTGTTCTCTAACTCTTCCTCACTCACGCAGATTTTTACATAGCCCTTGCCGATATGTTCAACACTCATTTTCTGCCTCTTCCTTTCTTCTAATCAGCCGTACCGATACCTCATAAGCTGTGCGCTGTTCTCTTTCTCCTGTGGCTGTATCAAGCACCTTTTCATACTGGCGGCTCTGATACCGTCCCAGCAGCTCTACAGTGTCGCCCTGCTGCCACTGCGCCGCCTCGTCTGCCTGTTCCTGCCAGCAGATGCACGGTAAAAAGCAGCTGCCGCCTGTAAGCTCATTTCTTACCTTTACCGTAATATCAGTAATGCGCTTGCCTCTCGGTGTTTCTCTGTATGTTGGCTTATTCGCTATAACGCCTCTTACTGCTGTCTCGTCCTGCTCTACTGCCTTTTCCGATACCGCCACAAAATCTGCCAGAATATATACCAGCAGTCTACCGCTCTGGAAGTCCTTAAGCGTCTGCACCTTACCTGTCAGTAAAAGCCTGCTGCCCTCTACAAATTCCTGCATAACGTCAAATTCTATGCCGTTGCAAGCCCTGTATGGTACGTCCTCTGCAAATACTACCGTTACCTCGTCCGGCACGCCGCTTGGTCTTACCGTTTCCAACTTTGCCATATAACCGCAAAACGGCAGCCCGCATAGCTGCTTAATTTCCTTAATCTGTGTAAGCGTTCCTACCAGTCCCGCTGCATTTCCCTTGATACCGCCACCTGTAAGCTCGTCCATGATTGCAGTATCTAAATCCCGTAAAAAATCCGGCTTTTTCTTTGTCATACTTCCTGCCCTTTCCTTTCTTATATGTAAATGGTGTAGTAAAGCGACATCTGCAAATCACTAAACTTATACTGGACTGTCTGGTCTGGCTCTAATGGTTTCAAAAGTCCCAGCTCTTTCCAGCGTCTGTGCGTTATCTCCGGCACTGCCCTAAACTTCTTTACCTCATGCTCGCTGTATTTTCGGTATTCCTCGCTTATCTCATGGTCTGCAAACGGTTTGAACGCTGCCAGATACCCTACGTAAACCTCTGCTTTTCCCTCGATAATGCGCAGGCGGTCTGAACTCTCCAGCGTGCCTATAAATTCCTCTACTGTCACTGTCTGCCTCTCCTATTTCTCCGGCATTTCGTACAGCCTCGGTATTACTGCTGCAAACGGCTGTACGTCCATGCCGCCCCTTACTATAGCTGCACCGCCAGCCGTAAACAGATAGCTTACGCACGCTTTCTGTATCTCGTCCAGAACCTCTAAGCAGCGCTCTTTTGTGGCATACTCTCCGATTTCCTCTAAACACCCGTCACTTATGCAAATTACGTGGCGCTTTTTGTCTGCCTCTGCGCCGCCTCTCTTTTTCTTTACGTCCTCATACTCTCCGTACTCTACGCAGGCGTAATTACCGCCCAGTCTATACAGCTTTTCTTTATTCTGGCTGCGTATATATACCTCGCTCATTGCCTTTATCTCCTTGCCTCTAAGTTTTCCATTTCAGAAATGCAGTTTGACGGTATCAGCTCATAAGCTGCCGCCTCTATTTCTGTAAGCGCCTCTTTGTACTCAATGTATCCCCACGCCTGCCGTGCTATCTCTGGTACGGTCTGCCGTTCCTCAAAATTTTCTATATGTAAAATCTCGTTTCCCTGCGGCTTTGGAAATGTCCCCAGTGATAACGGGCGTAAAGGGCTGTAATATCTGTGGCTCATTCTCCCGCCCCGCTTTCCTCTTTATGTTCTTGGTAGCCCTCTAAATAGCCTAATGCCTCTACGTCAATTTCCTTGCCGTCCTTACCGTCGCTGTTTATCCGAATTTTGCCGTAGTAGGAATAAATACAGCAGCCGTCATAGTCGTATACTCTTATACTGCCCTCTGTGGCTGCCTCTGGTGTTTCAATAACCAGCGGCTCTGCCTGCTGCATCTGCGCTGCTACCTGTTCGTCTGTTACTGGCTCGCTGTTCTTTCCTCTGTACCAGATAGCCAGCATAAACAAAATGATTGCCAGCACGCCTGCCGCTATAACGGCTGCGCACTGTATCAGTTTCTTAATTGCCTGTCGTTTTCGTTTTCTCATTTCCCGCCTCGCTTTCCTCTATCATTGCAGCCCTGCTACGCCGTTCTATCCCCGTAGCCATAAACGCTATTTTCATATCTCTTTCGTTAAATTCGTCGTAGTCTCCTACTGGTGCATCTTCTGGGAAAATCTTCTGTGCCTGTATGAAAGCGTCCATAAATGTACTTAATTCCTCATAAAATACGTTTCTGTAAAATTCAAACTCTAACTCTATTTCGATTTTCTGCGCTTTCGTGCAATATATGCCGATTTTCTGCCGCCGTCCGTATGGCTTGTATGCTGTTCTGTCAGATTTAGCACCCATGACCTTATATATACACTGCCGCAGCAGTTTTATTTCGTGCTTTCCGTTGTAGGAAAATATCGTATATTCATACTCTTCCTTTTGCAGTTCGTCTAAGGAATTTATACCGTTATCCTTAAGCAGCTTTGCAAGTTTCTTTTGCGCTGTCGTTTTCTCGCCGCCTACGCCCCGCTCTGCCAGCGCTTGCAGCTTTTTAATACGCTGTATTGTTTTTTCGTCCATGTATTGCCCTCTCTTCTGTAGCAAAATAGTAGTTGTCTACTATCAGCATTTTTTTACTGAAAAGGCACATAAGCCCCAGCGGTACGGTAATAACCGCTATTGTTATGTCGCCCTCTGTCGCCCATGCCGCCAGCACGGTAACTGCCAGCATTGCAAGCCCGTAGGCTTTCTGCTTAATGAAATACCAGCGGCAGGCTTTCTTTGCCTGCTCCCGCTGCCGCCTCTGCTCTTTTTTCTTTCGCATATCTGCTATGGCATCTGCATAGCCTCTCTGGTATGCGTCCTCTACTATCAATGCCTCTGCTGCCATTCTCTGCCTCTCTTCCTTTCGGCGGCGCTCTCTGTCTTTCCATGTGTGCCGCTCTCCTGTTCTGGCGTTTGGTTTTACCGTGCGGGCTGCTTTTCGCATTAAAAAGCAGCTGAAAACCTGTTGACCGTCCACATACTTTCTGGCTGGTATGACCGCCGCTATTTTTCCACGGTATACAGATTGCAGCTATTAGCCTGCTGCCCTCTGCCGCAGGCTCGCCATGCCTGCTACACAATGTGCCGTGTGGGACTTGAACCCACGACTTGCCGCTTATGAGGCGGCTGCTCTAACCAACTGAACTAACGGCACTCGTGGCGGCTGCTGCCGCCTACTCATTAAATAAAAAGCCTTTTTCTATTAAAAACCTTATCCAGTCGCAGCCCGTTACGTCGTCCCGCTCAATGAATTTGTAAAAGCTCTCTGCGTCCTCTATTCCGTATTTCTTCAAAATGTTTCTTGCGTTCTTTGCTGCTGGCGTAGTAAAAACATTCTCTGCGTAAAATGTAGCCTCTATAGTCCCGTAGCTGTTCTTTCCTGCTGGTGTTCTCATTTCCACTACGACTACATTCTTTTTGCTTTTTCTTCCTACGCCCTTTCTTATTACTACTGCCTCACTGAATAACCAGCCATTCCAGCCGCTACGCATAGGTGCAAACTGTGTGCGTGGCACTTCTACTAAATCGCCTGCCTGCAATTTGTTAAAATCTACTTTTTTCATGTGTACTACCTCTCTTTTGTTATTCTTGTTTATAACGCCTGCTGCCCTGCTGCTGCCGTGTAGGTTTTCAGTGTGGCGTTGCAGCGTTTGAACTCTCTATAAATTGTGTCCCTATGCGTTCCCAGTGCCTCTGCAATATCACTTACACTGCTGCCCTGCTTACTCATAGCCTCTATGGTCTGCCTGTCCTCATAATGCAGACGCTTATACTTTCGTTTCGCCATGTTCTATGCTCCTTTCCGTCCTCATTCGCTTTTTATGGTAAAAAAAATAAGCGTGTCAGAGTTTTTACACTCTGCACGCTCTTCTTTTCTGCTGTTTCCTATAAAAAAAGAAAATCGGCAGAGGCTTTATAACCTCTTGTCGATTTTCATTCTAAAACTTATCTTCTAATATCTTCTTTAATTCATCCATAAACGTACTTACATCTTTAAATTCTCTGTAAACAGATGCAAATCTGACATAAGCAACTTCATCCAGTGCCTTCAGTTCATCCATGACTGCTTCTCCGATCGCACTGCTTGGAATCTCTTTTTCCTCCAGGCTGAAAACTTTTGTCTCTATTCTGTCAACAACTTTCTGAATATCTGCTGTTGCAACCGGTCGTTTATAGCAAGCACGCACAACTCCATTCTCTACTTTCCGACGATCATACTGCTCTCTTGTATTGTCCTTTTTGATCACAGTCAGTGGAATTGTCTCTACTTTCTCATATGTCGTAAAACGTTTGCCGCATACATCACATGAACGGCGGCGTCTGATAGAACTCCCGTCTTCTGCCGGTCTGGAATCGATAACTCTTGTATCCGGATTATTGCAATATGGGCACTTCATCTGAATCGTTCCTTTCTGTCCATTATACTGTCTTTATATTCAAATACAGTATATCTTTTCCACAAACATAAGTCAAACAAATTTCTCCTATTTTTCTTCATGGATTTCCACCAGAATCAGGTCCGGACCAATCCTTTTAATGCAGGAAAAAGGAATGATATACTCCGTCCCATCTCCGAAAAAATTACACCATTTTCCTCCCTCCGGTACCACCAGGGCCTCTATGCATCCTTTACATTCATCAATGATCAAATCCTCTATATAACCAAGCTTTTTACAGTCACAGCAGTTGATCACTTCTTTTTTCTTCCATTCACTTAATCGAACTTTTGCCATCTTCCCTCACCTGTTTTGACAATATTCTGCTCTTTATTCCATTTTATACTCATTTTCTGTAATAAAGAGTCCTGTTTTAAAATATGCAAAGCCCCCTTCTCCGGTCAAAAAAACAGCCTGTACATCCACAGTGCTACACTGCGTCTATACAGACCGTTTTCCTTTTTATTCTTCGATCATAATAACAGCCACCGGACACTCTTCTTTGGCCTCTATTGCTGCACTTTCATGTTCCGGTGTCACTTTGGCATAAGCTTCTGCCAGGCCGTCTTCATCAAATCGGAACACCTCCGGACATGTTGCGATACATGCTCCGCAGGAGATACATCCGTCTATAACCTTTGCTTCCATGAAACATCCCTCCTTGTAAAATCTCTACAACAGTATGTCTCATTTTCAGCAAATTATTCCTGTTCTTATCTAATCACTGTACCGGTTTTTCCCTTAAGTGCTTCATCGAATTTGTCAAATGATGTGATCAGCGCACTTCTTCCTTCTCTCTTTTCGAGGAATTCAACTGCTGCTCTGAATTTTGGATACATGTTATATTTTCCAAAATGTCCTTCTTCCATGTATTCTTTTGCCTGAGCGACGCTGATCTCTCCAAGCTCTTCCTCTTCCGGTCTGTCCATGTTGATCTTAACTTTCTCAACACTTGTCAGAATGATCAGTTCATCGGCATCTGTCTCTTCTGCCATCTTTCCTGCAGTCAGATCTTTTTCGATTACGGCACTTGCTCCTTTCAGGCGATGATCCTGTTCCAGTACCGGAATACCGCCTCCTCCGCAGGCTATAACAACCTGATCTGCATCCAGTAATGCTTTGATCGCATCAATCTCTACGATGTTGACCGGATTCGGTGCAGATACAATACGGCGGAATCCTTTTCCAGGCTCTTCTACTACATAATTACCTTTTTTGCGCTCAGCACTTGCCTCTTCTGCATCCATATAACGTCCCAGAACTTTTGTTGGTGTATAGAACGCTTCATCGTACGGATCAACGATCACCTGTGTCAGAACTGTACTGACAGTTCTGTAAATACCACGATTCATCAATTCTTCACGGATTGCATTCTGAAGGTCGTATCCGATATAGCCCTGACTCATAGCAGAACATACAGACATTGGTGCTGCCGTATAATCTTCATGTTCTTTGGCGAATTCATTCATTGCTGTATGGATCATACCAACCTGAGGTGCATTACTGTGTGTAATTGCAACCTGATATCCTTTTTCAATCAAATCACCGATAACTTTCGCAGTCTTCTTTACTGCCTCTTTCTGTTCTGGTAATGTCGTACCAAGTGCTCTGTGTCCTAATGCAACTACAACTCTTTTTTTCATAATCTATACCTCTGCTTTTCTAGTATTTTTCTACGAAATAAATATAAGAGAATTATAGTATTTTTCCATGTAAAATGCAATCTTTTTTACCCTTATATTCCCTATAATTCAGTCATTTATCCTGTATACATTTTATAATCTGTCAAAATCCATATCCAGAAGCTCATCAAAAGATTGAATAGAAGCGTCTGCTTTTTCTACTTCGCCGAATCCGTAAGCTGCATAGATCATCGGTATTTCTGCTTCCTTACACGAATTCGCATCTCCCTGTGTATCTCCAACATAAACCGCCTCACTCAGACCATTTCTTTCCATGATAATCCGGATATTCTCTCCTTTTAATCTTCCGGTATAAGCCGGGCAGGTGAAATCCTTAAAATGCTCTCCTAATTTTGAATACTGCAAAAATGCTTCAATATATCCGTCCTGACAGTTACTTACAATATACAGTGGATATTTCTCACTTAATTTTTTAATTGTCTCCTGTACACCTTCAAATATCACACATGGACCGGCCGCAACCAATCCATTTTCATATTTCAACATTTTCTCCATGAGCTTCATCATCTCATCTTTCGGCATCTCCGGAAAAAGACTTTCACCAATCGCTTCCATTGGCTTTCCAAACTCTTTTTTCAGATCTTTTTCTTCAAGCTCTTTGTGTTCTATTCCTTCATCCTTGATCACTTTATTCCATGCAACTGCTACCATTTCGGTTGAATCCCATAAAGTACCATCTACATCAAATATAATTCCCTTCATTTCCTTCCTCCGTTATCTTTTTGTTCATAAAACTGTCTTTTCTAAGTATACTATACTTCAAGGCTTTACTACAAGCCCGGTCTTCTTTCAGTCTTTCAGCAGTATCTTTTCCCGTGATTCTATACCTTCCCATGGATTTATCCATATTTCTACATTCTTTTTCAGTTCTTTATTATAATATTTGATCTTTATTATAATCTTACCGTCTGTATAATCATCATACAGCTTTCCTGTGTTTTTATATTCATATGAATACCCTATCTGTCCGTGATTTTTCAGATCCTTCCATTCCCTGGATGATAATTCTTTTTTGAATACTTTCTTCTTGCCGATTTTCATCTCTAGCTTCACATCTTCCACATTCTTCATATACTTTTGCTCCGAAGCACGAACATTCAGATAACCTGACTGATATTCACCATTTCCTGTCTCATCTGCCTCCAGATCTGCCATCGGAAGCCAGTCGATCTGCTCCAGTAAATACTCCGTCGAATCTGTATCAATGACGACATTCTGTTTTTCACCACTCTTATCAATATTAAGACTGATATTCACCGGATTCTCCAGATAACTTACCGGTATCTCTGCCTCGCCTTCATATCCATTTTCTTTTTTTACCATATCTACAGATATGTTTCCGTCACTTTCGTCGGTCTTAACAAGACCTGTCATTTGTGTTTCTGCGCTGTCCTGAACCAGAACACACTTTAATTTCAGATATATCTTTCCGTCCTCGGAACAACGTACACTTCTGTAAAACTCCGATATGATTCCTTTTGGCCTTCCTATCTGTTCACTGTCTTCATCCGTTTCCTGCTGTACGATCTGTGTCGTCTGTGCTTCTGTATTATTTGATTTTTCTTCAATAATAAAATATCTTACATATATACTTCCACCGATACACGCAGCAAGAAGAACCGCAGAAATTGCTATCAAAACTATAGCATATCTCTTCCACCGTTTTATTTCTTTTTGGCAATGTTCTATTCTTTCTTTTTCATCTTTACGTTTTGTATCTTCTTCGCATTCCATCCCCAAAAGCTCTGTTATAGACACTTCAAAAATCTCCGCCAATAATTTTAATTTTTCTATATCCGGAATGGCACTGTCTGTTTCCCATTTGGATACAGACTGTCGTGACACTCCTATTTTTTCCGCAAGCTGTTCCTGCGTCATAGATCGTTTTGTCCTCAACTTATATATCTTTTCACCTAATGTCATTTTCTCACCTTCTTAATAATATCTATATGAAATGAATTCATTTTTTTCATTATGTCTTATTCTCCTGCATTTGTCCACATATGTAACATTGCAATCTCGCAACCATTGGTTGACAGCTTTCATTTTTCGTAATTTTCAGACTTTTCATCCACTTTTTTATTTCTTCATATTCACCCGCCTCTTGCTGTGCTATACTGAAGACAGTTTATACAATGTCTGAATCTGCAGAACGCATAGCGATATAAAATATGATTCAGCAACATATGACCGGTTTATGAAAGGAGACTACTATTATGAAAGTTATTGTAATCGGACCAAGAGGTAAAATGGGGAAACTGATCACACAGGTCGCTGCCAGTCGTGACGATATGGAACTGGTGGGTGCAATAGCACCAAAGGGACGGGATTATATCGGAAAGGATCTGGGCACTGTTGCCATGACGGGCTTCGAACTTGGAGTTCCTGTAACCGATGACCTTGAAAATATCATTGATTCCTGTGATGTCATCATTGATTTTTCCACAAAAGAAATGGCCATGGAAGTTCTGGATCTTGCTATTGCCCATAAGAAAGCACTGGTATGTGGATCGACCGGATTTTCCGCTGAAGAAATGAAACGCTTCGAAGAAGCCGGCAAACAGATCCCGATGCTCTATGCGGCTAACACTTCAAAACTTGTGAATATCATGAACAAACTTCTGGAACTTGTTACTGCAACTTTAAAAGACGAGATTGATATCGAGATTCTGGAAATGCATGATCAGTGGAAGAAGGATGCACCAAGCGGAACTTCTAAAGAGATGGGTGAGATCATGGCTCATGCTCTCGGCAAAGAGCTTAGCGATATTGCAGTCTACGGACGTGAAGGCGAATCACCTCGTGAACCTGGAACCATCGGCTATCATTCCCTTCGTGCCGGCAATATTCCAAGC
>ERZ1106931.559-NODE-559-length-22715-cov-3.997573_pt1 | contig 22715 bp, 25 predicted proteins | sample MGYA00403664_ERZ1106931 | MGnify/ENA primary metagenome ERZ1106931 (study PRJEB35170, sample SAMEA104062435) | human gut metagenome | biome: human gut; feature: human-associated habitat; material: faeces | place: Denmark | collected 2012-06-29 ... | reverse complement strand
TTCATTTTTATCTATCAAGTCAAAATCCATTTTCCCCCAATAATCCACCCCATTAACTTCATTTGCATTTATACAATACATCTCTCCACAAGTCCTGTTGTATCCACATTTATTATTTTCATCATAAGATAAAACCAAGCAATATTCTCGTCCACTACTATCTTTAATAAACTTTTTATCGAAATATTTAAGATTATACTTACTCTTTAATCTTTCTATATTATATTTAAGTGGATTATTAGCTCTATACTTTTCATAATAAGGTTCTTCATTTACTAGTGTCATTTTACTGCTCTTAAATCCATTATCAATACTATTAAATTTATCTTCATTATAATGAAGTTCTATCTCTCTCATTATATCATCATTCCAAATCCTAACTCTAACTATATCATCATATTTCCTAAGTTCTATACAATTCGGGTTAAGTATCACTACCTCAAACTCTTCTTCTTTATAGCTAAGTTTGAATTTTATAAATTTGCCTACTTTATGTAACTCATAATCTACTAATACACATGTTTGCTTTCGCCTTCCATAACCTGTTAAGGAAATTAATACTTCTTCATCAATTGATGAATATAAATATTTATCTAATACAATATAATTTTTAATTAATTCTTCTTCTTGATTTTTCAATTCTTCTCTTAATTTTTCTTCTTTTTCTCTTTTTTTAATCAAATTCTCATACCATTCATATAGAATACCATTTAGTATATTATCAATATCCAAATTAGTATCTTTATATTCATCTTTTATATTTCTATAAACATACTCATCTAACACTATAGATCTTTCCCTTAATTTTTTGTCAATTATTAATTGTAAACCTCTCATATTTCCTCCTATTACTCATATAAATCTATCTTTATGTTATTACACATTTTATTAAAAATATATTGCCCCTAGTAAACTCTCAAGTAAACTCAAAGGTAATTCCTTACTATTAACTTAAACTCTTCTAAAGCTATTCTTATAGCTTTAGTCCGTTCACTTCCCCCTATTGGGACAAATATAAAAATATTTAATCATATAGGGATATATAGTTTTCACTATAACAGTTCAATCTCGCTTAGGTCTAGTATTATCAAGCATAGTACCATCTAACTCACTGCTCCCCCTAGTAGATTACTCTACACTAGGACAGGCACACCATTATTTTACCAAATAATAACGTCTAAGAAAACTTTTTCTCCATCTAACGGTTATTGTATCGGTGGTGAGCCGATAAGTTTTTTATAGTGTTATTCCTTTAACCACTTGCCAAAACCCTTGGACTTTTTCTTTATTAATATTAATCTAAAAGTGTCCCCCGGGGACACTTTTTAATTCAAAACTTCTTTAAGTTTATCTCTATATTCTTTCTTTGCTTCATAAACTAAAGTTTTTTCTTTATAATATTCTTTTGCCTTCTCTATAGTTTCCTTATAGCAACCTTCTTTAACTACTCTTTCATATTCCTTCTTTGCTCTTATCATTTCTCTATATGCTATTTTAGTTTGTTCAATATACTCTTCCAGTATTGTTGGTTCAAACATTAATATCATTTCTTCTAATTTACTTTTTTGATTTTCTATATCTTTAATATCACTTTCATATCTACTTTGAATTGTTATCCCATTCAATAATTCAAGAAATTTCTTTGTTTCTTTTGCTAATTTATATACATCTTGCTTTTTGAACCTATTACCATTTATCCCCATTTCAAACGCACCACCATATCAAAATTTAAAATTTATAGGCAGATTTATTCTGCCTATTTTACATCTCTAATTCATTTTCTTTTTCATTACTTTTTTGGATTATCTTTATATATATATTACTAAATCTATCATTCTCACTATCTTTTTCATCAAAAAAAGAAGTCTTATCATTGCTGCTTGATAAAACTTCTTTCTCATTTTCTTTTATTGAATTATAAATTGATATTGCTTCTTTTGCACTTGAAAAATTAATACCTTCATATTTTTCAAGTTCTTTAGAAACTTCTTTTAAAACAGATTCTTCAATTATATTTATATAAGATATTGTTGTTTCTCTAACTTCTTTTAAAAGATTTTGTTTATCTTTTAACTCCTTCCCATTAGTCCAGCCATGTAAATAATTTATAGAATAATCACTTGTATCAAGTCCAAAGTATTGCCCCATTGTATATGCAACCATTTCAGCTTGAAACTCTTTTTCTTCCCTCGTATAGTTTTCTCTAGTATCTTTGGTATGGAGTTTTGCATGAGCTAACTCATGGAAAAGAGTTTTTATATTCTGTAATTCGCCATTCCTAGGATTATAAATAACTTCTTTGGTATATGGTAAACTTGCACCTTTTACTACCCCTAATTCATATGTAGGCTCTTTTATAGTCACCCCTATTTTTTCAGCTACTTTTTCTATACCTTTATATAAAAACTCATATCCAGCAACATCTCCTTCAATCCATTTGTTAGGGAATATATCTGGAAGGTCACTAGCTTTTGCTGTAGTTTGACTTATATCAAATACATTTCCTAATTTAAAATAAGTGCCTTGGATAACTTTAAGTTCTCCATTTTTTATAAGTTCTTTTTCCTTATCTGTTGCTTTTTCAACTTCTACTAATTCTTCTTTATCTCTACGAAATTTAGGTTTAGACTTTATTGGAACTAATATCTTTATTCCTTTCTCACCTTTTTTCACTGAATACCCTTGCTTTTTCCAAAAATCATAACTTCCAACTGCTAATGCTCCTTTAAACTGATTATTTATTAACATAGCATTATTAAGTGAATAATTATAGAAATTACTCATATATCTTAAACATTCTTTTATACTTTCTTCACTTATAAAATGTTCTTCTATTTTCTTTTCTACCGATTCTATAAGTTGATCTACTTCCTGCTTCTTTTCTTCAAATGATTTTGTTTTATATTTATTTTGATTACTCAATTTTATCCCTCCTAAAAATAAAGTACCAGGACTTTTAATTATCCTGGTACTTATATAAATTATATTACTGTCTTTGTTCCTTCATCAAAAGGAATTAAATACGTTTCATTTTCATTAAAAGATGACTTTAATTCATCTATGAATTCCTTACTAGCCTTTATTTTTAGTTTGTCTTTTTCATTAACTTTAATTCCAATTATATGGTCATCTTTAATCTCTAAAACCATTAATAAATTTTCATCATTCATAATACTTCTCTACTCCATTTCTAATTCATTATTTTTAGATTTAAATATATCTAATTCAATCCCTATATTTTTATTATTAGATTTCATATTGTTTGACTTTCCAAGAACCATTTCTTCATATCTTTCCATATATGTTTCTTCATTATATCTATCATACTCATCTTCCAATATCCCCATAATTTCTCTATCTAAGTAACTATGAAAACTCTTAAAATCTTCTTTTTCAAAGTCATGCTCCTTAGCTTGATTTAAATATTCTTGAGTATATGAAGATATGTTTAGATTTCTCTTTTCCATAAACTCTTTATCATTTTTAGAAATTAATTTTTCAACTAGATTATCAAACTCTTTAGGCTCTAAATCTAAAATATTATCTAAATCATCTTTGGTTATATCTTTTATATAAAAGTCCAAAGTTTCCACTGAAAAATCACTAACCTCTTTAAGATTAAATAAATAATTATCTCCAAGGTCATTATTATATTTATTCTTTGGATTATTGGAAAAATGAACATTACATACTCCATTTTCAAAATCCTCAACAAAAAAAGATGTTCCTTTTTTTATAAAAGAACCATCTTCTAAATTTAAATCTTTTATTGTTATACGTTCTGCTTCAATGTCAATACTATTCTCATACCTTACTTCATGAATACTCCTTTTTCCTTCCTTTGAAAAACTCATTAATTCATTTGCTTCAAAAAAATATTGATTCCCATGTTCGCTATTGTATATATTATTAGAATTATACTCAAAATTAACTTTATATTTTCCATCTTCAAAGCCTTCAATTAAAAAAGATGTTCCTTTCCCTATGAAAGAACCATCTTCTAAATATAAATCTTTCGTTATTATGTGTTCCTTGCTATCATCAATTTCTTTTTCTTCATTATGACTAATTCCATTCTCCCTATACCATTTTAATTCATCTGTAAGTATGTTATTTATTTGCTTATATTCATTTAGTTCATTTAAAGTTTCTAAAAACTTTTCTTCAAGAATATCATAATCACTTGTTAAATCACTATATACACCACTTAACTCTTTATCAGATTTTAACTCTTCATACTTTTGTTCTAATAATTCAATCTTTTTAGCTTCCTCCTTAAAGAAAACTTTAAATGCTCTTTCTTTTAAATTATCAATCCATCCCATAATTTTTACCTCCAATAATTTTTTACAACAAAAAATGTCCCCAGGGGACACTTTTTATAAAGTATATTAAATTAGGATAACTAGTTGTTAGTTTATCAATAATAATAATTACTTACTTAGTAATCTAAACTTTCCTTTTCCACCTCAATTTCTCTTTCTAACTCTTTATATGCTTTTCTATTTTTTATGTGTTGTACTTCATTTGAAAACCCCCTTTTTACATCATTAATTTGTTTTCTTGTTATATTTATTTTATTAAATGATTTAAAGTCTTTATTTCCTTCTCCCCTCCCTCCAATTAACTTTAAATCTTTTCTCTGCTCTTTAGCATAACTTCTCATTTCAGTTAAAAAAGCGTTTCCCATTCTTTTATATAGATAATCTAATTCATTAGTCTTATAATCCTTGTATTTTCCTTTCTCTTTTCCTTCTCTGCCTTCTCCATATAACCTTTTATACTCATCGACTTCTATATCTAGTAATTTATCTAACTCATTAAAATCTTCTTTACAATAATTATTTATATAGTATTTACTTAGATTATCAATTAATGGTCTAGCTTCATCTATTGAATTATAAGCATACTGCCATTGACTTAAATCTTCTGGAAGAAGTTTTATAATATTAATAAATTGTTTCTTCATTTCTTTATCTCTAAAAGTATTTATATCTTTTTTTCTATTAACAATTTTCTCTCTCATTAATTCATTGATTTTGTCATGTTCTTTATTCCTGTCTACTAATGAATTTACAAAAGCACTTTTCATATTACCTAATGTTTGTGGTTTTAATTTTCCCTTTTTTTTGCTTGGTTCTAATTCAACTAAAGAAGTATGGATATGAATATTATCAGTATTATAATGTATATCAGCCGTCCAAACTGCCTCATTTAAATTCTCTTTCTCAATACGAAAGCTCATTGCTTCTCGTATTGCTTCTCTTATTTTTCCTTCATTTAATTGTTTGCTTTCACTATTATAATACTTATTTTCTTCAAGCCATTTATTATCAAAACTGAAAACATCTTTCCATAAATAACTTCCTCTTTCTTGTGCTATCCTATATACATTTTTTAATTTTTCCTTATCTTCATCTGACAATATATCCTTATCTTCTGTAAATAATTTTACTGTAGTTTTATCCTTTTCCTTTTTACGATTTTTACTATCCATATACTCTAAGTATTCAGCATAGTTACTTGATTTTAAATCTAATTCATTATGTGTTTCTTCTCTATCTATATAGTCAATATATCCTCCGTAATCTTTAAAGTTATTCTTTTCAAATTCACAAACCATAACTATTGCTGGTACTGCTCTACTCATTATCTAACTTCCTTACCCTACTTTTTGATATTCTTTTTCTTACTGCTTCTTCTGCCATTTCTAAACCTTCTGATTTAACTACACTTGACACTAGAATTTCTCCAACACTATTTTTTATAAATAATCCATTAAGCATTTCCATTACAATTTGAGTATTTCTATCTGCTGAATTGATACCTTTTATTATTTTAGTTAATTCGCCTTTTAGTTCTTTTGCTACTTCACTTGCAATTATCTTTATCATTAGTTCCGTTGTAGTATCAGACTTTTCCTTATGCTCTTTTACAATATGCTCTAACGCTTCACTTTCCGACCTAATTTTTCTTTCTGATCTCACTTGTTTTATATATTCATTAGCTTCATTTGAAATAGTAAAATGTTTTCTATTCTTTATTTCATACTCCATAGCATTTTCTCCTTTTAGATGTCAATTAAATTTTCCTCTAAAAACTTTTCCATAACTTCTGTATTCTTTTCTATAATAGAACAAGACATCTTTAGTAACTTATCATACTTATTTTCAAAATCTTTAAACTCACTTAAAGCAGTTAGATTTTCAAAATGATTCCTTAAATATTCTTCCCTACTTCTATATCCTTTTTTCTTTGCCATTTCATCAATTGTCTTTACAACTTTAGGTGAAAGATTTCTAATTACTATATCCATTTTTAATCTCCTTTTATTAATTTTTATCGGTTAAAAATACTCCTGTATTTTTTTGAAGAGCATAAGGGGAATTTGCTATCACACAAGGTGATAGGCTAGGCAACGCCTAGCATTAGCTTGATATCACTTTTTAAACGAAATGCCCACTAAAAACCCACTTTTTGACACACTCCAAACCCATCTTTTTTAATCTAATATCTTCTTATAATCTTCTTTCTTTAGATTCAATTTTTCTATCTTTGCTTTTAATTCTTCATTACTTTTATTTAACTCTTGTATTGATTTTTCAGTATCTAATTTTTGTGAATAAAGGCTATCAATTTTAGTATTCATATCTATTAATTCACTTTCAGTTAGATATTTTCTATCAATTTCTAATCTATTTATTTCATTTTTTAATTGATCAATTTCTTTATTTTTTTCTTCTATCTGCTTATGGTTTTCTTCTATCTGTTTATTAACATCTTTAATTTCTTCATCTACAGTTTGAAGTAAATAATCCTTTTTACTTTTCTCTTTTAACGATTTATCTTCTACACTTTCCCTTCTATCCACATAAAACTTTGCACTTGTTTTTGATTCATTATCTTCTGTAAATAGCAATAAAATTGTAGTCCATTCTTTAGGTAATTTAACTATAACAGTATAGTCCTTACCATTTAGATTTATCATATTTACATCTAATTTTTTTGTAGGATTATTCCTTTCTTTAGCTTCTAATAAAAGCTCTCCACTAAAAGTTACGCTTGTTTTTTCTATACTAAAATTAACTTCTAGTATTCCATTTTCATTACTATAGGTTGCATTTTTCATAATCATTTTATAATTTGGTAATGCTATTTCTTTATTAAAATCTGTACTCATAATATCACCTTCTGAATTAAATAACGAGTTAGATGAAAAGAAAAATAAGTACCCTATCACTATTACTACAAGTGCAATATTATACTTTCTTGATTTGTAATTACGACCTTTATATTGATAACCTCCATTAGATTTTTCAGAATCCAAACCTATTTTATCCTTAATATTCTTTAATACTTTTTCTATTTTTTCTTTCAAATTATCTCACCTTCTTTATTTATGAAATAATAAAAAAATGTCCCCCGGGGACACTTTTTATTTCTCATTCACTACTCTTCTAACAACACCATTAAAGACTTTTTTATAGTATGAGGAATTCATATTTGATATTGTAACTCCACTACTTGTACCACAATGAATAAACTCTCCACTTCCTAAATAAACTCCAACATGACCATTCTTTTTATAGGTATCAAAGAAAACTAAATCCCCTCTCTTTATATCATTTGCATTAACTGCTCTTCCCATTTTAACTAAAGAATCTGTAACAACACTTTCTCTAGCACCAAGTTTTAACCCAGCACTATCATACATATAATGAATAAACGAACTACAATCAAAGATACCATTATCTACATCATATTGAGTTCTACCACCACCCCATTTATACGGTCTACCAATCCACTTTTCTCCTGCTTTTATTGCTTTTTCTATAATTTCATTTGAGTTTTCTTCTATTCCAAAATTTCTAAATTCTATTGCATATTTAAAAACTTTATTAGGGTAATCATACTTTGCATCATCTAAATTTATGTTCATTCCATAGAAAGGTCCACCATTATAACAAGCAAAAGTTCTCCTTAAAATCTCCTTAAATTCCTCATTATTTTCATCTGCTTTCCAATCAATTAAATTCATATTTTCAGTGCTATTATAATCTAATCTATTTGTTTTCCCTTTCTTATAAAGCACATAATTAAAATAATATCTAACTTCATATGCACCAGCGATTATTTGTACTCTAGGCTCTTTTAAATATAAACTCCACATTTCTTCACTATTAGAAAATTTATATCCAATTTCTTTATATACATTACCCAAACCTAAATTAATTAAATAGTTCCATAAGTCTTTTCCAGTTGAACTATCATATTTTTGTATCTGCATAATTCCATATGCTCCACCATATTCTGTATTGGGATTAAATCCACTTTCTTGTTTTGCAACTGCTGCTAACACCCAATTAGGAACATGAAATATTTTACTTGCTTCATTAAAATATTCAACATACTCTGCTGGTACTCCTAATGCTCCTATATCTCCCATTTCAACATTTTCTTTATTCATTTCATTTGCTATTATTATTGCTACAAGTGAAAATGTGAATAGTCCAACTATAATAATCATAGCGTTTGATATACCAAAAAAAGCTAGAATCTTTTTCTTAAGTTTTTTATTTAAATGCTTTTTTACTATACTCTTTTTCCCTTTTTCTTTACTCATTAAATCACCAACTCAATAAAAAAAGACTAGATCAACCTTTTATTAATCTAATCTTTAAATATTTAATACTCTTGTAACTCTAATAAATTCATTTAATGCAATACCAATAATACAAATTAATTTCACAAAATTAATTGCTATCCTATTAGGTGAATACATATTGAAGTTACTCCATACTATAATCCCCTTCTTCTTTAACCTATTTAATGAAGATTTATTAATTATATATGTCGTTGAATAAATAATATACAATAATGCTATTTTGTTCTGATTACCTTCTGTAAAATTTAGTAAACCATACAATCCTATAACCATGAAAATACCAAATAACTTACCTTTCATAAAAATATTTATAAAGTGTATTATATAAGCTATACTTTTATCTGAAAATAACCTTCCAATAAAACTATTCAATTTTAATTTCAATTTTTCTCTTTCCTTTCTATTGAATATTCAGAAACCCTATATACCCCATTTTCTTTAGAAAATAGTATATTAATATCTCCTTTTTCTTTATTTGTAAGATTTCCACTTTCATCAAAAACATTAGCATAAGCTTCAACATTCCACATTATAGAATCTTCTATATCATCATATTTTGATTCTATAGCTTCCACAGATTCAACATCTCTTTTATACACTTCTAGTTCTTCTGTATTGGCTACTGCAATTATTCTTTCCTTCAAAGCTTCTGTCGTATATTTAACTGATTGCTCTGGGAATTTTAATGGTTCTTTTGAATCTACAGAATATATTAATTCTGCGAATTTTAAAGCTATTTCCTTAGTATTTTCTAAGTCATCAATATTATATTTTTCATCACTTTCACCAGGACTATTTTCATTTGTTATACTATTTGTATTTTCATTTTCAAGAGAAGTTAATTCATCTGAATTTTCTTTAGAAGGAATAAAAATTATAATACTAAAAAAGACTATTATTATTACCAAAATAATAGTCAATAACTTCTTATTCATATTATCTACCTCCTTTAAATAACCTTCGTTCTTCTTCTGTTATTTCAATTTGCATAGCAATATTTTTCATACCAGCTATGGATAGAATACATTCTCCTTCTTCAAAAGTAGGTATCATATTTATTTCACTTTCTGTTAATGATCCATTAAATATCTTCTTTATAGCTTCAATAGCGTTGTTATCTTGTTGCATAATGAATTTATATTGAGTTAATTCAAATAACTTCTTTAACTCTTCTACTGCTTCACTTTGTGAATCTTGAGGAACATAATCCTTAATAGATTGATTTGCTAGTAAGACAGAACCAAAATATTTTCTATCTTCTCTTTCCATTTGAAGTACATATCTTATTCCATCAATATTATTTGCATTGATATAATTGTGAGCTTCATCTATTACTATTAGAAACTTAACTATGTCCTCTATTGGCTTCCCATTATCCTCATATGCCATCTTTTCTCTTTTACCATGCTCTGTAGCTTGTCCCCAAATAGATGTTAATACACTAAATATTTGTGTCATAAATATTTGATTTTCATACTGATGTAGTGTACCTACTTCATAAGAAATTATTTGCTCTTCTGATAAATCATCAATAGTTGAATGACCATTAAATAATTTTCCATAAGTATAAACTAGCTTCTCTAATATAAGAATTATGTTCTCTAATCTATTTACTCTACTTGGCGTTAAATTCTCCCTTACAAGTTCATTTTCAACATCTGAATACAATTCCTTTTTAGTAAATTCTAATAGTTCCTCCATTATAGGATAATCTTCTTTTTTATATTGAGTACATTTAGATATATCAATTCCATATGAAATATAAAAGTTTCTCACTACTCTATCAAATTCTGCAATATCACTAGTTGCATTTCCTGATAGTGACTTATATAGCATTGATAATTTACTCATATGAACTGTATAACATTGTTCCTCTAAAATCTCATTAGTTTCTTCATCAATTACAGTAGGATAAATGTGTAGTGGATTTATTATTCCACTTGAACCATCTAGCGAAACTACTTTACCTCCAAACCTTTTAACGAGTGTTCTGAACTCTCCCGACTTATCTATGATTCTTATTTTATTTCCAATTAAATAATTGTTTAATATTATCTTTTTTAAAGCTGTTGATTTTCCAGCACCAGTCATACCAGTTAATAATGCATTATACGATTTTCTCTTTTTATCTTTATGAAACAAATCAAAAAGGACACTTCCTCCGGTAAATGTTGTACCTAGGAACTGTCCAAAAGGATCACTTATATTTGTATAATTAAAAGGAAAACCTGCACCTAAACTTAGTGAAGGTAGCCCCTTTCCTTCTCTTGCATTTTCAAACTTTTTTTGTTTATCAAAATTCGTAAATAATGATTGCCATTCATATTCTTGCTCATTAAGAAGAATAATCCCCCTATAATTTAAGTGTTCTAATTCATCTAAGATTTCACCTACCTTCTTTTCAACCGCTTCTCTAGTTCTTTCTGCTACATATATTCTTAAATGAATTAACTTTATAACTTCTCCATATTTTAATACTTCTTCTTGAAGTGTCATAAGAGTATTAAATTCTTCTTTGGCTATTACTTTATCTTGGTATTCCATACTGTCATAATATCTTGATTCTTGCTCTTTAATTGATTTTCCAAGTTTCTTTAATGCTTCTCCCTTTTCTTCAAGACCAATATCAATTGTACTTATTGTATTTCTTATATTCATAATAGCATTTAGCCAAAATTCTTCTACTTCATTTGGATAATCATAAAGATGAATTACAACCTCATATCCATCACCTTTCTTAATTATATTATCCTCAAAATTAATACCACCTTGTGGTTGTACTCTTGACAAAAAGTATGGATTGTAATTATATTTCTGCTCTACTTGTGCCATAAATATTCCTCCTTATAGTATCAATTTATTTTTGAGTTCATATTGTTTAATTTATATATAATCTTCAGTTTCTTCTCCCTATCTATTCTCATAAGTCCTAAGTTCTTACTGCACCTTAACAACATTTCATTTTTACTTTCAAAATCTTTTTCATCATTTGCAAATATCATACAGTAATATTCTCTATCACTTCTTAACACTTCTATAGCTTCAAGCCTTCTATATTCTTTTTCCAACCATTCTTCTCTTACTTCATCATTACAAGAATTAATCATTCTTCTTATAAAATCTTTTTGAACTTGTGTATTAGTAGGAAAATTCATAGCAATAATTTTTAAATTACTTTTATACATCTTTAATAGTTTTGTAAAAGCTAATATTCCACCTTTAGCCTCATATATATTCATTGATGAAATATCAAAACTTGGTATTTGATAAATGTCTATAATACCATCCTTGGTTCTTATAGCATTATTATCATTTATATCTTCTAATGGTGATAAATCTGGTATATTCTTTTTTATTTTTTTAGTTTCCTTCTTTAGATCCTTCTTAATCTCTTTTTCTCTTTTTCGCTCTTCCCTTATTTCCTTCCTGGATTTTTTTACCTTATTACCTTCATTTAATTTTACCTTTTTAATTTTTCCAATATTAAAATGACTACTATTTTTATCTTTTTCATTTACCATATTTTCAATATCATTCTCATAAGTTACCTTTTCTCTCTTTACTTCTTCAAGCTTCTTTACATTAACAAATCTAGCCACTTTATATTTCACCACCTTTATTAGATAAATAAAAAAGATGTCCCCCGGGGACACCTTTAATACTTATTACTTATTTTATGATAGGTTTCCCTATCTCTTTTTATAAAATAGTATATTGAATGATAATTCTTCTTTCCCAAATTATCTCTTGAATTTAATATCAAATAAAAAACTGAAGCCATTGAAAAAATATAATATGGAATTCTTAACGGAAAGTAAACCAAACTATCTAAAAAACTTGTTACTATAAATGCACCTACAAGAACAAGTAAATCTACAAACATAAATCCCCTTCTCATAGATATTTTAGCCGATAGTTCTTTTGGCATTATAAACTTCATTATTTGCCCCTCCTTTTCTTTTCAGAATGTTTAATTCCTGAATTTTTTCCTATTTGGTAAACTCGTTTTACTTTTGTTGTAGCTTTTCCAACTTTAGTTTTCTTAAATTCTTCTTTGGCAAATTCACTTATAGTTCTTGTTTCAATAATATTATTTACTACACTAGGATTAGATTGTTTATTTAATGTTTCTACTTCTACACTCTTATCATTTAAACTTGATTCTTCTGTAGATACAGTGCTTGTTGATTCTCTTGAAGTATTAGCACTTGATTGTGTATTTAAGCTTTCTGTATTTATGCTCTTATTACTTAAGCTTCCTTCTTCTGTAGATACAGTGCTTGTTCCTTCCCTTGAAATAGCACCACTTGATTGTGTACTTAATGTTTCTGTATTTATACTCTTATTGCTTAAGCTTCCTTCTTCTGTAGGTACAGTGCTTGTTGTTTCCCTTAAACTGCTACCACTTGATTGTGTACTTAATGTTTCTGCTTCTATACTCTTATTACTTAAACTTGCTCCTTCCCTTGAAATATTACTACTTGATTGCTTACTTAATGTTTCCGCTCCTAAACTATTATCTTTACCATTTGTATTAGCATTAGATAAATCTTGAATATTTTCTTTAGTGCCACCATTAATATCACCTGTAGATAGTTCATTTTTAGATGTTTTTTCATCACTTACACCAGGACTATTTATATTATTTAAACTTTCTTTCCTATCATTCATTTTATCATCTACTTTTGAAGCTAAATCCCTTCTATTTAAAGAATCATCATAACTCTTTTTACTAGAAATATTATCATTCTTTTCTCCTGGTTTATTTTTAATATTATCATTCTTAGGATCAATTGATTTTTCTTCTTGATTTTTATTTAAATTACCAAGTTCATTTCCATTAGAAGTATCCTTTGATAACTCTCCATTTTTGTTTTCAGTTGGTGAATCTTTTTCATTGATTCCAGCTTTACTTTTATCATTAGGAATATTTTTATCCATATCTATTCCATTATCTTTCATCTGACTTTCTAATGTTCCTTCTGCTCCCTTTGCTTTATCATCTGCTTTCTTTTTATCCATTTGATTTTCTAACTTACCATTTTTCAAACCTTCTCTTGAGCCTGTAGCAAATCCAACTCCACCAGCCATACCCATAGCAACTTTTTCTCCTGCTCCTGACATAAACTTAGCTAATCCACTAGCTGCTTTACCAGCACCTTTAGCTAATTCACTTCCCATTTTACTTCCTGCATATAGACCTGCAATCATCTTCCATGCACTACTTAATCCAGCATCTACCCCAAGTATTTCTTCAACTATATTAGGACCATCAATAACCGCAAAAGAAACAACTATCATCATTATAACTTCAAGGACACCTAAATTCTTACTAGATATCCATGTTGTAAATATTAAATATATCTTCAGCATTAAAGCCATACAAAACATTACCGCAAATAGAGTTAATATTCTTTGTACTATTTTCTTTAGCCTTTGTCCACTTGCAACATCTAAGTAAGCCATGAATATTCCGAAGACCTTATTAAATGCCAACTCAAATATTAATCTTCCTATCTTTAAAATACTTAGCCCTAAAGTTCCAGCAGTGGCTAATAGTGATATTATAATTATCCAAAAGTTGCACTTCCACCTATAGTAATAATTATCTATTTTAAACATTCCATCAATTCGTTTTAATTCATATCCTCCACCCTTTTTAGGAACTACTTTATTTTCAAATACCTTTTCATTTTTAGTTTGACTTTTATCAATAGATTCATTAATATCTATTGAAGTTATCATTTCTTTAGAAATATAATTTTTAGGGCTTACATCTTTTGATGTAAAGTTATTCTCATCAAATTTATACACATCTATGATATTGTTTTTTATGGTTTCATTAGCCATTGACTTAAACTCACCATAAACAACATTAATTCCTGCTTGTGTAAGTTGATTTAATTTACTCATTCCAACTGGCAATAATAATATTGCCATTGTTGCAAGTAATATATTTGTTGGTACTGCTTTCCTATCAAATTTCTTACTAAAAAAAATAAATAAGCCAACACAGGCGAGTGATAATGCCAAAAAACCGAAAATAGCTGGTTTAAAATCACTTATTAGTTTAGTGATTTCAGGACTATCAAAAAAATCTGTAAGGCTTATTACTTTTCTTATTGCTCCTTCCAGCGTATTAACTAAGCTTGTTAGTCCCTTTATTATCCACCACCCAAACCATCTAACACCGGAAAGTAAAAGACTATCTTCTATTAAGAATCCATCAAAACTCTGCAAAATATTAATAACTTGCTGATCACTCATCATAGCCCTCCTTCCTTAGTATCTTCTTATATTCATCTATTAAATAACTTTTATTGTCAGAATACTTATCAAACCACTTATTTAACTCTTCTATACTTGTTATAGAAGATAATTCTTCAAGTCCACTTTTATTTATTGCTCCTCGAATTATATAACTACTTCTTAGCTTTCTTTTTAACTCTTCACTAATTGATTCATTATTATTACTACGCTTACATTGTTCCTCACGTTTCTTCTTAGCCATATATTGTTCTTGAAACTCTTGTGCTATAGCATTGTATTTTATTTGCTCTTCTATTTGCTTTAAATAATTCTTGTGCATTATTTCTGCTATCTCATCATCAAGATTTATAGATAAATCTTCAAGATTAATTTCAGTGTGTTTATTATTTATATTTAAGTCTAATATAGTTATGTTTTCTTCAAATAAATCCTTTAGATATTCATACCTATATTTCATTGAGTTTTCACCATGCACAAAAATAGGATACTGTTCTATTTTGTTTCTATTTAAATCAGTTCTTTTCATAGTTCTTACTATGACAACTTCTCCTGGTTTTAACCTTCTTAATTCTGATGAATCTAGTAATCTTCTTCTATCCAAACTTTCAGTTTGATTCTTTTCTAATGTAAATAAACTACCACTACGAGAATTAACTGTAATTGTAGTTTCTCCTATCATTTTTGAGAACTTCTCCGCAGTTTCATCATCTGAACTCATTAAATATATATGGTTTCCACAATTGCCCTCTAAAGTCTTAGCCACACCCTTACCATATATTTCTTCAATTTGACTATAAGCTTGTATAATAAAAAAGAACTCTATATCCCTTCCTAAACATTCTGTTGTTATAGTAGCAATATTATCTATAGCTGGACTATTACCAAACTCATCCATTAATATTTTTACCTTCCTATCACACTTGCCACTTACAGTAAATGAAGCTTCTTTAGATAGAACATAATAAAGTTGACTTACAAATATTGTGTTTAATGAATGTAAGGATTTATCATAATCTGGTGCAATTAATAAAACTGCTACTGGTTTTTCTCCAAATCCAACATCATATAAGCTAATATCATTTTGTGATGTAAACTTAGCAACCTTCTCTAAAGTAAACACTTGAAGCTTATCCATAGCAACTGTAAATATACTTGCCCTTGTTTTACCTTCACTAAATTTACTTGTTGCATATTGCTTTTTTGCAATTGATTCTTTTGGTAAAGCACTAAAATATAAGTCTAGTGCATTTCCTGCTGGAGTATTCTCACTTCCTAAATCACTTAATAAAGTAGCAACTGTATATAATGTTACCTTTTGTTCTTCAGCCTTAATCTTAATTAATTCTTCTTCCGATAATCCTACTAAATCTTTATTTTTAGTAAGACATTTTTCACATAAAGCTAATATAAGACCATTTACTAAACTCATAGCTGAATTTTCCCACATTGGCTCTTTTGACTTTGGATTATGATATAAACTAAAAGTAAATGACTTACATAATAATTGTGCTTCACCCAATTCATCATTTTTATAAGCATCGATTATAAGTTCTAATGGATTATAGCAATTAGTATTATTTAAATCTAAAAGATTAATTACTTTGACATCATACCCACGCTCTACCAACATTTTGTAAGATAATCTTGTTAATTCTCCTTTAGTATCAGAAATAATAATTGAAGGTTTTAACCTGGATCTCGAATATATATCTATCATAGGTAACACAAATATTTCACCCTTACCACTTCTTGTAATACCAAGTAATAAACTATTAGTATTACTATCATCAATAAATATAAAGTTTCCATCCCTGGCTATTGGAATACCTCCATATCCATCAAATTCTATATCTTTTTCAGGTATCTTAATATATTGTTTCTTAATCTCATCTATTGTCGCAAACCTACTAGTTCCCTTTTGTCCATCTTTAATATCTTTATAACTTGCTCTTATATTAAAAACTAATCTTATATAAGCAAATAAAAATATTAAATAAACAACTATATAAATGTAATAGTATTTAATATTAGGTTTTAATAGCATTAGAATTGATATATTAGGACTTACTCCTTGAAATAACCCCATTATCATAATATCAATAATGTTTACACCAATATTAGTTATTAATGTTGCAAATATAAACATTAATATGAATAGTAAGACCATAAATTTTGTACTTGCAAAATATTGAGTTAATCTCAACTCTTTATTAGCATTATTAAACCTTTTAATAATGAAGTCTTTTATCATATATTCACCTCATAAATAAAAGAGATGAAATTAATCATCTCTTTAATATACATAATTAGAAATTGATCATAGATTGTAACCAAGCTGCTATTTTATCAGCACCTAGTAAAACTATTAATCCTACACATCCAGCAAGTGCATCATTCTTTGAATCCTTAAAGCTTTCTTTGCACCAAAAACACTTAAATGCTACCCTAATAAAACAATATGTTGCTCCAGCAATTCCTAACCCTTGTGCTGCCCTTAAAATAGTCATAATTACATTTGAAAATACTTCCATGATTTACTTCCTCCTTAAATCTTATAAATAATTACATATTTTTTCTTGCTTCTAAACCTTCTTTTAAAACTTTCATATTGCTTGTTATAACTTTTAAATGTTGCTCATTTAACCAATCTTCGTATGTAACTCCATTGGCTTCAAGAATTGTTTTGGCTAACTCTTGTCTTTCCTTATCTACTTTTGCCATACCTTCACCCCCTTTCAAATAAAAAAGAACTTCTCGGCTAGTGCCTGTCAGAAGTTCTTTTCTTAAAAATATCTATAAAAAAAGTGTCCCCCGGGGACACCTTTATTCAATGCTTAAATATAATATTTTACTATTACTTATCTTTAAAACTACAGTTACTGCATTAATATTATTTATATATAACATAAAAATGTCCCACTAGGACACTCTATTTTTCTTCAATTACTTCTTTAGCTATTCTTCTTATTTCTTCTTTTTCATCTTCTGTAAATATATTCATTGATTTATCATAATCTTTTTTAATCAATCCTTTAACATATTCTGAAAAATTATAGTTTTTAGTTGCATAATCATGTATTTCATTTTCAGATTTTCTAAAACTTACAGAATGAATTTTACTCATATTATTTTTCCTCGTATAGTTGATCTAATGTTATATTCAATGCTTCTTTTATTTTTCTTGCAGTTGGTAGAGTTATATCATCTACATCACCATGCTCTATCTTCCATAAAGTCTTATAACTTATACCGCTTACTTTAGATAGTTCTTTAAGTGAGTAACCATTCTTTTTTCTATACTTTTTTAAATTTTCTCCAACTATCATAACGACTTACACTCCTAACCAGCTATTTTTTCTAGCGATATATTTAATGCTTTTGATAATCTTAAAAGTTTTGACATTCTAATATTAGGTATTTTATTATTCTCTAACTTAGATAAAAAATCTAAGCCTACTATGGCTTTCCTATCCAAATCCGCCTGACTTAAACCTGCCTCAACCCTGTAATATTTAATTCTTTCACCTACACTCATTATTTTACCTCCTTGATTTTAAATATTATTGATGTTATTATTGGTTTAAGCTTTGGTTTTGGAGGTTATTTTTTATCTCCAATTTGTGTCCCCCGGGGACACTTTTTTTATTTCTATTCTATATACTTTTCCTGCCACTCAAAAATTATATTTTCTAAATTTCTTTTTTTATTTCTATTAGCTCTATAAATACATATTAATGAGTTAATCATTTCCATATCATTTTCATTTAATCTATTAAATTCTATATCATCTCTTAACTCGCTAATACTACTTATAATAGAGTATAAAACTCTTTTATTTTCCCAGCTATTATTCATGTAAAGTTCATCTAATCCCCTATATGCCAAATTAGCATAATACCCAATTATTTTTCTTTCTTCTTCTTTTTCAAATTGTAATGATTGATTTTCCTCATCTTCTATTATATCTAGTGAATTAATCTTCTTTAATTTCTTATAATTCTTACTCTCTTTAAATTTAGCATACAAAATTATTGCTAATATTCCTATAACTATTAATACTGATATAGAAATTATTCTAACCTCATCCATGACTTGCTCCTTTCTTAAATCCTATAAAATAATTAATATCATTGATGACAAGAAAATTGCTGGAACAAATGCTATCTTCTTTCCTTCAGCAAACTTCAGTTTTTTTAGATTAAAATGTTTGTAGTTTAATACTGGCATTAAAATACTTGATATTAACATTATGAATAATAATTTTATTAAAGGATTAATTGTATTTAATGCTACTATAAAATATCCAATAGCAATGAATACTTCATTATCTCCCCCTGCATAAGCACCCAAAACTCTTAGCATACAACTTATAGCAATAAAAAATACATAGGCTGTCACTCCTGGTATTGTGTCTATTCCATTTAACACTTGATATCCCCATAAACCTAGTGATACTACCATTGTTGTATAATTCAAAAAACAATATACCTTCTGTATTTTGTAATCAATATAAGCTGATACAGTAAGGTAAATTAATAAATAATAATAAAACCAATAATAACTTGTTCCTTTATATCTGACATATAAAAAGACATTAAAAAAGAGTATTAGCAATGCTAATACTCCTTTTTCCTTATTTAACATTTTAAAACATACTTCTTTATCTACTTTTCCAAGTAGATTTATAATAAAAAATACTATAAACATACTTATTATAGATAGAATTAAACTCATAGCTTTCTCCTTACTCTGGTAATCTAATCCTTGTTCTTAGTTTATCTGTAATCTTCCCTTTAACCTGTAATGCTGGTTGTGAAACTTTCTTTTCTTCACCTTTAAAAGCTTCTACTGTAACACTATAGTTTCCACTAACTGCTTCTAAAGGAATAAAGAATTCATAGTCAATATTTTCTTCATCTTTAGGGGTTAAAACCATTTCTGTATTTAAGTTACTATCTAACTTTGATAATGCTTGTGGGAAAGTTATCTTTACCCTTTCAACTCCCCCTTGTAACTTTATCTTTAAAACTCCCTTTTCACCGCCCATGAAAATCGGCTCATGAGGGGATAAAACTCTTTCTATTGTTGCTGAAACATCAAAATCATTAACTTCAATATTATCTTCTTGTGCATAATTTCCAACTCTATCATAAGAATTAAATTGTGCTATTATTTTCTCATACCCACTAGGAATAATACTTCTAATTTCTTTACTATCATAATCTATTTCAAAAGTTAAATCATAGTATTCTATTCCATTTTCGGTCTTTACCTTAGTTCTTTCCTTTTCGGGTATATCTACATAATTATTTTTATTTTCTGCTTTAACTCTTAGATATTGTTTATCTAATCCTGCACCTGCTCTTTCCTTAGTTCCATCACCTCTAACATCTCTAACACCTTTTACAGTTACTATTGGTTTTCTATAATTACTATCATTAACCTCAATATTATCCCATTTAGGTGCTCGTCCATCTGTTTTTACAATTCCTTTCTTTTCATAACTTGATCCTTTTCCATTGGCTGAATCACCAGCTATATAAATATCATAATCTACATTGTCCCAATCAAATCCAACTCTAAACTTAGAACAATATTCCCATTGCCCTGTATCTGACGTTCTGTAAAAATCATGTCCTCCATCATTTATAAGGCTTGTACTATCATTATCATTGTAATGACTATATCCTTTATTCTCATTTATAACATACCTTTCATCTATAACCTTATCACCTTTAGGATTATATGTTGTTACAAATCTCATGTAGTTTTTATTAATTCTATTTACACTAGAACTTGCTGGTTTTTGAAATGTATACATCCAAATATTAATAGGCTTCTGTTTTCCTGAATCTTGAATACTATCTTGTGGTCTAACCCATAAAGAAGCTGAATTTCCATTATCCATAGTTTCAAACACTACATCATTATTTTCATTATCTGAAGTAGCCCTATATATTCTTCCATTAGACGGAGTTGTCATACTTTTTACTGTAATACTCATACTATCAATTAAATATAAGTATCTATATCTATCATTACCACTACTTGGAATTGGTGGAGCATCTGTAACTCTTAAATATACAGATTTAACTTTCCTTCCATTTGTCCACTTAGGCATATTATCTGTATTATAAGTGTAATTATAGTTTTCCTTATATATAGGTTTTTTACCATCATTGTATCCTCCCATAATTCCAGGATCTCCATCAACAACTCTTCCATTATCAAGCATTATCTCTGCATTAACGCTAACTTTTGCATTCATCTGAGCTTGAGTTAAATCATTGTATGCAGACATTTTTGAACCATACGCATAACCATAAGCTGACACATTAAGTTCAAATGCAGTTCCAATCTCTAATGGCTCCGGAAAAGATATTCCCCTCTCATACGCCCAATAATTAGTTTTCTGTGGTTGCTGACTTATTTTATGCTCTCTAATTTTAGACTTTAATCCAAATTCTGTTGTAGAGTTCCAAGCATATTGAAAGTAACGCCCTCCATCTGTTGAATACATTCTCGAATCTCCACCATTACATAAAGCACTGCTAACTTCTCCATAATCATAAGCTTTAACTTCAATAGAAAAGGTATTATTTATTATTAACAATAAAAAAAAGACTAAGAGTAAACTCTTAGCCATAAATCTATTCTTTTTCACTTAACTCACTCCCTTATAAATCAGTCATATCAAGGGCATATACTGTTACTGTAAATGTACCATCTCCATTACTATTACATACTGCATAATTCGCATAGATACATTGATAATTTCTTTTACATCCCATCAGCTTTCCACTTGTCAATGATCTTGACCAATCACCTTCGTGATTATTTGTATAACTAAATGTATCTGTAAAAGTTAATACTTTTCCTGTAGCCTTACATCCCCAACTCTCATTTACTAATTTATTAGTAGGAATAGGAGTTCTATTTAAAGCATAGTTTTTTATAGCAGTATAAGCTGGCATACCTGAATAACTATCATCTCTAGCAAATCCTTGGTCTAACATTCTAGCATTAAACTTATCTGTAGTTGATTTATCAAATCCTTTTGCTGGATAACTTGGTTTTTCCGGTTCAACTGGCTTTGAAGGCTCTGTTGGTTTTTCCGGTTTACTTGGCTTACTTGGTTCAGACGGCTTATTATTATTATTATTATTATTATTATTATTATTGTTGTTATTGTTATTATTATTTGAATCTCCACCATTGCTTGGTTTATCTGTTGGCTTATTACTAGAACCATTATCTAAATTTCCACCATTACTTGGCTTATCTGTTGGTTTATCTGCTATTACTGGTGGCTTTGGACTTGGCTTTACTGTTTGTCCACCGGAAGATGTAACTTTATCGCCATCTACTTTATCAACTTTAACTGTTGTTCCATCTTCTGTTTTAGCAACTACTGTTTCACCCTTTGATTTCTTTTCTTCAACTAGCTTTTCCACTTCTTCTCCACTTGCAACAACATTACCTTCTTTATCTGTAGCTACTAGTTCACCACTTTCATTTTCAGTTAATATTATATCAGCTTCGCTTTCGTTAGCTTCTTCTACTTCTCCACTACTTGCTAATGAATTATTTGAACTCTTATATGCTATAACTCCAACAACTCCAGTTGCAATTAATCCAACTGATATTGCACCAACAATTAATTGTAGTCTTGTACTTTCTTTTATTTTATATATTAAATCCTTGATTTTCTTCATGGTATTTCCCTCCAGGTTATGTTTATTTCTCCTAATCATTTACATAATTATACCATATTTTGACC
>ERZ1106931.555-NODE-555-length-22793-cov-30.065353_pt1 | contig 22793 bp, 18 predicted proteins | sample MGYA00403664_ERZ1106931 | MGnify/ENA primary metagenome ERZ1106931 (study PRJEB35170, sample SAMEA104062435) | human gut metagenome | biome: human gut; feature: human-associated habitat; material: faeces | place: Denmark | collected 2012-06-29 ... | reverse complement strand
AGATGACGACTGACAAACGCGAAGAGATGGGATTCGACTTCTAGTGACGGGGCGACCATTCCTTCTGGTCATGACCAGAAGGAATGATGAAAGTATTAATGACGATTGATGCTGTTAGAATTTCTTACACAAACAATTGACAAGTCTCTTCATCAAACCCTTTATAAGAAAACACTTTTAAAAAATATGTTCCAGGAATAACGTCTATGCTAATTTTCTCATCTTGATTTGAAATATGCTTAGAGCTTCCCACACTTTCAGAAGAATCGCACGAACTATTTAGTGCGTTTCCCATTCTATATAATTCAATATCATAATCGCATTCTTCGGGAATATCCTTCAAAGTGACTTCCAGCTTTCCATTTCCCCACGCATCATAAGAATAAAAATCAACATCATTTTTCGAATGAATTGATCCATCTAAAACCGTGTAAATATTTGAAAAGCTCTTTTTATAAATCGTTGCATCCAATGCAACGGCTGCTTTTGAAAAAGAATTGTTATCTTCATAATTATCCTTTGTTACAGCCAACGATGTTTTCTCATGTTCTTTAATATCGATCCAACGACCTTTTTCATCGCGGGTATAATAATAGCTACCATTACAAGTCATCACATCATGATTGAATTCATACTCATCAGGTCCTTTATTTTCAAAGAACGCAGCTCTTTTCTTTTGAACTACAGAAGTCGGAAAATCTGTCTGTTCTTCTTTTGCAGCATTTACTAAAGAAACCATTTGAGCCAGCAACATACTAACAGCAATTAATTTAAATCTTTTTTTCATCTTCATTTCCTCGATTTACTATTATTTTAACAAGTGATATACTCATAAAGAAGAACAACAATAAGGAAAATTGTTCATTTACACACCATGGAAAAAGAAGAGAACAGAAGGTTCATGAACAATCGTTTGGATATGATTCATTATCTAATAAAAGACATATCAGAAAAGAAGCAGATTCATATTTCAATCCGAAAAATATGTTCGGATCTCAGTATCAGCAGAACCACCTTCTATTCCCACTACAATAGTCTTGATGATCTATTGGATGACACCTATTGTTTGTTGCTGAAGATGAAATATGATTTCCTAAAAGAATCAATCATTGATCCTGATGGAGGAATCAAAATGATGCTAACCTCACTGAAGAAGCATCCAGATCATTTGATTGCATATATCGCACTAAGCTTCCGCTTCGAAAATCAAAAAGAAGAGAAAGCCTCTCTTATCGAAAAAGAAATCGATCAGACCTACAGTACAATAGGCATCGATAAAACAACGCGATTATTCTATGAATACGGAATTTCTGCACTTATTATCCGTTGGCTGAAAAATGATTGCATCATCTCAATAGAAGAACAAAAAAATGAAATTCTAATACTCTATAAGAATCATAACTGATCCAACAAAAAAGATTCTCCGTCATTTCTGAGCAATTCAGAGAGGAGAATCTTTTTATTCGATTTATTTAGTTTTCTTCCTTATCTTCGTCAATTGGAGTAAGACCGACAGCATCAGTGATAGGAAGGGAAATGATAATGCCCTGACCCTGTGTAGCAATGCCTGCATCATCATAGATCTTCTTCATGACGGCATCTTTGATAGTCTTATCGACAACGATGAAGACAATCTCTTTTTCAGGCTGAATGGCCAAGCCATAGAATTTGGCAAGCTCCGGATTTCCGGTACCTCTGGCAACGGAAATGGTTCCGCCTCTTCCACCTGCAGCATTGGCCGCATTCATGACCAAGTCTGTCGATCCTTTGTTGACGATAGCTAAGATCAATTCGTATTTCTGGTTATTTTCTGTCATTTTCCTGTTTCCTCACACTTTCATTCTGGTCGGCTAAGAATTTATAGACTGCAATTCCGCTTACGGAATCGATCGGACAGCTGAAGGCGATTCCCTTGGCAGCACTTGATATCGAGAATCTCTCTTTAGCGATATCAAGCGCCTTCTTGACATCCTCTTCCCTCAATATCGTAAGAATAATCTCTTTCTTTGTCGAATCGGCGCCTAAAATATTTCGATATTGTTCAGGAGGCATGGAGTAGGAGTAAAGAACCATCGAGATGCTAGCACCGATATCATTGTAGGCATCGACAAAGAAATTGGCCTGTCCACGATTGACGATCGTGAACACCGCAGAAAGAGAATGAATGTTCTCTCTCTTTTCAAACGGAGCAAGCTTATCCGCTTTTCTGTTCTCTTTGTTGAAAGTTTTGATTTTCTTGAATAGTTTCATATCACACACCTGCGCTTTCTTCTAACTGAGAAGGTAAATGAATGACCTGGCTATCATCAGGCTCGACAACCTGAGCAAGCGCTCTGCGGTAAGCGAGCTGTGTCTTGATGACAGCGATAAGGCCGACGACTTCAACCGCGATAATCGGCATGACAGACATCAGACCAACAACGCCGAATCCGTTTTTCATCAAAGCGGCGCCCAGTGATTTATTGCCTTGCAGATTGTTGGCATAGATGATGCTTGCATATCCGATGAACATCGGAAGGAAGAAACAGCTCGCCATCGTTCCTGTCGCAACACCGGCAGCATCGATTGCGATGCCGACATAGATGTCAGGAGAGAGGAAGGCTAAAGCAAGAGCGATAAGGAAGAGAGGAATGATGAAGTAGATGAAGTCGATATTATAAGTGACACGGAAGACATTCATCAACAAGGCAAGAGAGGTTGCGGCCCCTAATGCGATATAGATTGTCTTTTTGGAAATGACACCTCTTGAGACTTCAGAGACGTTGACAGCAAGAACTCTGACACTGGGTTCAGCAAGCATGGAGATAAAGCCTAAGACGACACAGACAAGAACAAACAGCCACAGTAGGTTTTCACCTGCTACCATGCTAGTAGAGAACCATTTGCCAAGGGCGGATGCAAGAGGGATGAATCCGCTCTCTGCACCGAGGAAGAAGAAGACCATTCCGAAAAAGGTATAGACAAATCCGATGACGATGGATCCTAAGGCCTTGCCATGGATCTTGGCAAAGAAGTTGAAGATGACGAAGAATAAGACGATAGGAGTGATAGACAATGTGACGTCTTTTGCAGAGGAGAGCGCATTGGATAGATAAAGCTTTCCGAGCTGTGAATAGTTCTCAAGCGGAATCATCATCGAATCGGTTGCGCTTGTGATATTGTTGATATCGAACTTTTCGGCAATGACGTTCTGAATGCTATCCAAAGCGCCAGATCTCTTCATGACGATGGAGAAGACCATGGCCGCAAGAACAGTACCCAAAGAGCAAAGACCGGAATAACTGAAAGAATCATCTTCTGCGTTCTCGCCGCCTAATACTCTGGCAACGCCCATGCCTAAGGCGATGATGAAGGGGACAGTGATGACACCGGTTGTGACACCGCCCGCATCAAAGATGATGGAGAAGAAGTCAGGATCGGCAAACATGCTTAACGTAAAGACAAGACCATATCCGATTGCAAGCCAATATTTAAGCGGTTTATCATAAGCAACACGAAGAATAGCAACGACTAAGAAGATACCTACACCGATTGCAGAGATGACGATCAGTGACCAATTCGGTCCGTTTTCTGAAATACGGGAAGCAAGAACGGTAAGATCGGGTTCTGCGATTGTAGCAAGGATACCTAAAAGAAGAGAGATGACAAGAAGCAACACCAAAGATTTTCTTTTTGTCAGTGTCGTTCCGACGACTTCTCCGATTTTGGCAACGGATTTTTCAGCGCCGATAGAGAACAATGCTGTTCCTAAAATAAGCGGTATGACTGATATCAGTAAAGAGACCAAGACGGGTCCGAATTTTGATCCATCCGATTCTAATGTCATCCCAGGGATTGCAAAATTGAAAATCAACACCATAACGACAACAGGTAGAATTGAAAAGGATGCTTCTTTTAAACGAGATAAAGTTTCTTTGAACATAGAATGCCCTCCTTTTTAGCTATAATATTTTAACCGATAAGGGCATATTTTCCTATAAAAAATCTATACAAATTTCGACAATGTACAAACTTAAAAAATCTGTTGAAAAATATAACGATAAAACCTTGAACACCAGAATATTCTTCAGTTTGATTTTTCAGTTATCAAAAGACAGTCAGACGCCTAAAACTTAGCTTGAAACATTCAATATCTCTTTTATATTTCGTATTTTCATGACTAGCCAACTTTCTTTACATATGTATGGAATGGTAACCGTTATTATTTTAACCACTTTTGACTGCTGTAAAAAAGGAACGCTCTCCTTTTTTTATCGGAGAGCATTCCTTTTCAACGCTGTTTTCTCTTCAGTCTTTTCAGATACCGCTACCCATTGTTTCAAGCTGTCCTAAGAAGGAAGAATAATCTGTGATGAGCGATTCACCGAAGGCCTTCTTTTCGCATTCTTCTGCTGCCTGAAGAACAGACTTTGCTTCATTGACCGCTTTTGTAAATGCAGTCTTATTGATATCAGTGTTTTCATTCTTCATCTTCGTATAAGCAGCAATTGCCTTATCCGTCAATTCCTGGAAATAAGGAGCGACTGCACTCTTATAGTTTTCTTTCACTTGTTCTTTTGCTTTTGCAATGATATTGTTTTCAGCCGAAGAACCGCCTATCAAAGAAGCAACGATAGTATCATGATATGTATTGACAAAGGAATTGAAAGCATCATTGATTTCTTTTCCTGTCTTTGTCGCATCTGATACGATTTTCATCAGATGATTGACATAATAGTCCTGATTCAGACTTTCAATCTGAGACAACGGTCCATCAAGAGCTGTAGTGACAAGAGATGCTCTCTTTTCTTTCAGCTCATCAGTAAGGAATAAGGAAGAAGAATACTTCGCATCGGTAGGAACACCTAAGATGGTAGAAGGCATATAATTCTTGACTTCTTTTCTCAATGCAGAAAGTTCTGTCTGAAGAACAGCTTTGATTTCAGCATCGCTTGCATCGTCACTAAGAGAGGAGATAGATGTCTTATAGGATTCGATCTGACTTTCTAAACTATCAAGAGCATCTTTTTCAACCTTCAGAACTTTATCGTAAGTAGAGGAATCCAGTTCCTTGAAGGCAAGTTCCCAATTCTTGTATTCCATCGCCTTGTCAAATGCAGTAGAGGCACTGACTAAAGAATGACTGCCTTTGATCTCTTCTAAATTGTATAAGGTGTTATAAATACTTGCCGCCTTCTTTACCTCATCTCTTCCCTCATCGTAATTCTTTTTGATCGTGTTCTTATCAACAGCATCCGTCAGCATGAACTTTGTATCATCATCCAAAGTATCGTATAAGATGACAGCAGCATCTAAGATATCTCCGTTTTCCTTGGAGATATCAAGACTTCCGGGATTAGAATCACCATCAAAATAGGAAACGGACTTTCCTATTTTTTCATAATAGGAATTGAATTCATCACTGACTTTCTTATAATGCTGATTTCTCTTTTCCAAAGAGCCGAAGTAATCAGAGGAAAGGTTCTCTCCATTGTTATGATCCATCACAAGCTTCATTGTGATATTGTTGGACTTCTTGCTTTCGCCTTCATTTCCGACATCGAAAGCGAAATTGAAATAGCATCCGCCGAAGTGCGTGTACTGATCATCTCCTCGATAAAGATCGATAGCGACAGTAGCATCCGTAAACTTCAGCTGCGGCAATAACGATTCAAGCTCTTCGGATTTTTGGCCGGTCATTGTTGAAATCGCATCGACAAACGCTTTATCCAACTGAGAAAGTCCATAATCATTCAGATAGAATCTGAATCCAGCATCGACTGTACCATCTTCATTGGTCTTGCCTGTCTTCTCAACATTCATGCCACCGACAAAAATATCCGAATACTTTCTCAGCTTCTCATAGATAGCTCTTAACTGTTCGTTCATCTCATCGGTGATAATGTCACCGTTTTGGATGTTCTCAAGAAGCGAGATGAAATCAAGCTTCTGAATCTCGGAAATATCCATCTCCTGCAAAATAGAGATCAGTTCCATGATATCAGTGACTGTGGAGCTGTCAGAAGGTTTCTCGGAAGTAGATTCAGTATAGGCTCTTGCTTTTTCATCATTCCCAGACTGATGTGTTTCAGAAAAATACTGACCAGTCTGATTCAGATAGAAGGAAAGGCTCTCTCCTTCTAAGGCCTTTAAAGCATTTGCTCTTGCTGTTTCATTGGATGAAGTCTTCTTCGGAATAGAATTCATCATCTTTGTGAATTCATATCCTAAAGCCTTATATTGGCCAGGGAAAACATCAGAGAATGGAATGGAAAGAAGAGAGGTGACTTTGCTGAATGTCTGCGGAATGGTAACAAGAGACTTGAACGCATTCATGTTATCGATTGCAGCATCCGTAGAAGAGACTGTGTTTCCATCTTTATCCTGATAAGAGGTAGCTTTTGTCAGATCAGCTTTCATTTCAACAGCTGTTTCTCCATTGAGATTGAGAAGACCATCGCTGTTTACAGCATAATTGACATCGACAGGGAGATTCTTGATTGCTGATTTGATATCGGCAACAAAGAAGGAAAGGTTGATATCAGAATTGAAAACAGCGCCTTTGGTTCTGTTCTTGATAACCTCAGGTTTGGATGTTGTATCCTTGTTTGTCGTTTTTTCCTCTGTTGCTGTCGGCTTATCATTAGGAATCGGTGATGTTTTCTTTTCTGAACTTTTACCGCATCCTGCCAAAAGAAGGAACATCATATTAGTTAAAACAAATACACGTTTTTTCATCTGGATTTCTCCTTTCATTCATAATGTTTATTGAATATGCGTTTTACCAGTTGCAAAATTCAATTTCATCTATAGTTTCACTATAGATTGAAAATAGGAAAAAAACAAGAGTTTTCTATTTAGCAAAAAACAAAAAGGAGACAGGGGATTTCCTGTCTCCGATCATCTTATCTTCTGATTTAGTAATCCATTTCGCCAGCAGCAGGAGCAACCGGTGCTGCAGGTTTAGGAAGTTCAGTGACAACGGCTTCAGTCGTGATGAACAAAGCAGAGATAGAAGCAGCGTTGATGACTGCAGTTCTTGTGACCTTGGTAGGATCGATGATTCCGCTAGCAAGCATATCAACCCACTTGCCAGTCTTAGAATCAAAGCCAAGAGTATCATTTCTGATCTTGGAAGCATCGATGACCTCATCGCCATCAAATCCGGCGTTGACAGACATCTGATACAAAGGAGCAGTCAAAGAATTGAGAACGACATCGATACCCTTCTGGACATCGGTGTTTTCATCCTTGAGGTTGTTCTTCAAAGCCTTGTAGACATTCATCAAAGCGATACCGCCACCAGCGACAACGCCTTCCTGAACGGCAGCTGCTGTTGCGTTGATAGCATCTTCAAGACGGAGCTTCTTATCCTTCATTTCGGTTTCAGTCAAAGCACCGACACGAATGACAGCAACACCGGCAGAGAGCTTTGCGATTCTCTTCTGGAGGTTCTTCTTATCATAATCAGACTTGGTCTCTTCGACCTGGCTCTTCAATTCATTGACACGATCAGCAATCATGGAAGCTTCACCGGCACCATCGACGATAGTGGTATTCTCCTTAGTGACTCTGACCTTCTTAGCAGAACCAAGATCATTGATAGAGATGTCCTTGAGATTCATGCTGAGATCCTTGGAATAGAAGTTAGCACCGGTCATGATAGCAATATCCTGAAGGATGTTCTTCTGGTTATCACCGAACTCAGGAGCCTTGACAGCAACAATATTGAATGTACCTCTGAGCTTGTTGACAATCAAAGTAGAGGAGACATCATTGTCGATATCATCAGCGATGATGAGCAAAGGTCTATGGCTTTCAACGACAGCCTGGAGCATCGGAAGAATATCCTGAATGTTGCTGACCTTCTGATCAGTGACCATGATGTAGGCGTTCTCAAGTTCAGCGACCATCTTCTCGCTATCTGTTACCATATAAGGAGAGACATAGCCCTTATCGAACTGCATACCCTGGACGACATCTAAGGTAGTATCAAAACCTTTTCCTTCTTCGACAGTGATGACACCATCTTTTCCGACCTTATCCATAGCCTCAGCAATGATGTTGCCGATTTCAACATCTCCAGCAGAGATGGAAGCGACAGAAGCGATGTCGGAACTAGTTGTGATCTGCTTAGATGTTTCAAGGAGCATCTTGGAAACAGCCTTAGCGGCCTTATCGATACCAGAACGGACCAAGACCGGATTTGCGCCTTTATCGACAGCATTGAATCCATTGTGAATCATTGCCTGGGCAAGAACTGTTGCAGTTGTTGTACCATCGCCTGCGACATCATTTGTCTTGTTGGCGACTTCATAGACAAGCTTTGCACCTGCGTTCTGTTCCTTGTCTGCCAATTCGATTTCACGAGCGATGGAAACGCCATCATTGACGATGGTCGGTGCACCATAGCCCTTATCAAGAGCGACGTTTCTTCCCTTAGGACCTAATGTAAGTTTGACAGTATCAGCAAGGGCATCGACACCCTTGAGCATATTGTCTCTAGCTTCTTTTCCGTATGTGATTTTCTTTGCCATAATGATGATCCTCCTTAGTATTAGTCAACAACAGCAAGGATGTCCTGATCCTTGATCAGCATCCACTTCTTGCCGTTTTCTTCATAATCGGTTGTAGAATACTTCTTATAAATGACTTTATCTCCGACATGAGCTTCTACTTTGATTTCATGTCCGTCTTTATCGACATATCCAGGACCGACAGCAACGACCATAGCAAGAGCAGATTCGTTCTCATGGCTGGTAGCAATAATAATGCTTCCGACTTTCTTTTCTTCCGGAATCTTCTCTAAAACAACATAATCTCTCAATGGTTTAATCATTTGATTTTTGACCTCCGATATTTGTCTTTTTTATCGACTACGATTATTATAAGTGCAAAATTAGCAATTTCAAGTGTCGAGTGCTAAATTTTGAAATTGTATTGTTTTTCAAAGCTGAATTTGAACAGTTTTATCATCTCTTGAGCATTATTGTTTTACAGACTGAATTCGAGCCTTGTTTTTTTATTTCGCCTTGAAATTTCGCCCCACACTATAATACTGAACGGAGGAAAGTTCGAAATGCTTTCTACATCAATGGCAGCATTTTTGTCTCTCAGCTCTGTTTGTGACAGCCTAATTGCCAAAAATCATGAACTCAGAAATATAACAAGGAGTTCATATTATGAAAAGAAGATTATCTGAATTACTATTTGGAATTGCGGCGTTGTCATCTTTATGTTCATGCGAAACCAAGCCTATTACTGATGACTATGACATCGTAAAAAGAGATTGCCTCAAAGAAGAAAAGATTGCTCAGCTCACTCCTACAATGTCCGCAAAGGCATTTGATTCCATCAGCGTTTATCCATCTTGGGAATTTGTAGAGCCTTTGTTCTTTACAAAAGATTGTCCTTTTACAAAAAGCGAGATCATCTCATTCAGTCAGTACACAGGAAACTACACCAGACAATTTATCAAAAAGTCGTATCAGTGCGAAGGTACTGAACTCTATTCATACAGCAAAAAAGAAAAGATTTCCAATTGCTTCTTCGGATATCACAAAAATATCACTGTAACAGAGGGAACTTGTGCAGCATTCTATGTCGCTGATCTGATCGAATATAAAGTCACGCCAAAAGACGGAAGAAAACCGTTTACGTCTATGAAGAATCAGGCAATATCTTCGTCAGCATCAGAGAAGCGGACTGAATTCATCATCAATATATAGGGGCACTTAAAACAGCGCCTCTATTTTTATTTCGTATAAGCGTCGTATAGTCTCTGATTGATCTTTTTCATCACTTCCTTGTCGACTTTGCAGGTATCTCTTGTCAAATCATACAATCCGTTGTATTCGCTCTCAACATCTGCAAGCTGCGTATAGATAATGCCGGAAAGCCCATACTTTTCAATCTGTGGTAGAAGTTGTTTGCTATATAGTCTTTCAATTCTCTGCATCAGTTTCTTTTGCTTTTTGACTTTTCCGTGTCCATTAAACTTCGCAAACGGCGTATTGCCGAGTTTCAAAGAAACACCTCCCGCTTCTGAAATGATGAAGCAACGGGAAAAACGATTTTTTCTCTTCATGGCAGGGAAAGAATAAGTATGAACAGAGAAGAAATCGGATTCATCCGCTTCATACCAACCTGATGCTGTATCAAAGAGAACATTGCTCTCTTTCTCTTTCAGTTCTTTATAGATTCTGGAAGGATCAAACTCTCCCCATCCCTCATTGAAAATCGTATGAATCAGAATAGAGGGGTGATTATGGAACTTCTTTAGATAATAGAAACACTCCTTTTCAAATTCATCTCTTCCCTCTTCGTCTTCTCTTCCCAATTTCTTATACGAGATATGTTTCTCTTTGTTCATAAAAGATAAGACACGAGGAACACCGACATTGAAAAGATGATATCTGTTTCCGCCGCACGGATAATCCTGTATCAGATAGATGCCCATCTTATCAGCCAGATAATAGAACATATCACATTCGACTTTGATATGAACTCGCAAGCAATTGAAGCCTAATTCTTTCGCCAGTCTGATATCTTTTTCATAGTCATCATAAGACTTTACTGTGAGATTATCATATCCGTAATATCCCTGATCGAGAAGTCCGGATAAGAACAGCGGTTTATCATTCAGATACAGCTTCTTGAATCCGTCATTTTCTTTAATCTCGATTTTTCTGATTGCAAAATAAGTAGAGACAGAATCAGATTCATTCTCTAGAGTCACATCATAAAGATAAGGATCCTCAAGAGACCAATACCTCAGATTCCCAAAGTGGAACAGTTTCTCTTCTCCGGATTTCAGCTGATAGACTTTATCCTTCCATTTCATCGTAATAAGAGAAGGCTCTATACTATCGACAACAACTTTGACACCATTGTTTTCAAAATCAGGTGTGAACTTCGCTTTCGTAATATAGTTCTTGCTGACAGATTCCATCCAGACAGGCTTATAAATGCCTGTCGTTGTCGTATAAGACCAATAGACAGGCTTCAAAGCCTGTTTTCCTCTGGAATGATAATTGTCATCGCTCTGATCTTTTACCTTGACGATGAGATCGAATTTCTTCGGTGTTGTAGAAGGAAGATGCACTTCAAAAGAATCATACATACCGACATGATGCATCACTTCTTTATTATCGATATAGATTGTTGCATCCTGATCGATGCCATCAAAATGAAGGATGAGAATATCTTTGACAAAATCATCTTCTAAAGTGACTACCGTATGATAGAAAAGAATATCATCCGGTTCAGGAAGAAGGTTCACTCTGCTGTCATAGGCTTCCACCGGAAAAGGAACCATCACTTTTCTATCATACGAAGAAGGAAGAACATCCTTTTTCGATACCATGAAGTCCCAAAGTCCATTCAGACACTGATAAGAATCTCTTTTCCATTGCGGTCTAGGATAAGAAGAAAGAGGAACACCCTCTAAAAACTTATCATCGCCTTTGAAAAGATATCCTAAATTCTTTCCTTGCTGTTTCTTAATTGCTTGCATGTTCTTTCTTTTCCTTTCTGAAATAGAAGTAAATCGGAATCAGACTGAGAAGCAGGATTCCTAATCCGACCAGATATCCATATTCGCTAGGGACAGTATCAAGAACACCTTCAAATACAGAGGATTCAACCTGACTTCCTAAGTTACGATTCAAAGCATCTCCGATAAATGGGCCGATGCACATCGGAAGAGCAACGACAAACAGCATTCTGACACCCATGAAGATACCTTCTTCGCCTTTTGGAATATACTGTCTTACCAAGGCATTGATGACAGTCGGAATTCCAACATATCCTAAGATCATCACAAGACCGCTTATAGCAGCATAGACTGTTCGAGGAGTCGAACCGCCTGTTGCGACTTTAGGAATGAAGAACATCATCAGAATACCGATAGCAAAGACAACAAAAGAAGGAAGGATCATTTTGTTCTTTCCGAATCTGTCAGCTAAGAATCCGAAGATGACAGAAAGAACAGAACCGAGTAGTAGAGCAACAGCCATAACCACAGCAAAAGGAGTCAAGAATCCGGTGCCGGTGTTAGAGATCTCACAGGTCCTTTCCATATAGACCATCAAGTAAGGGAAGAAGACCTGACATGCGGTAGCATAGACAAAATAGATAAGAAGAACAAAATATAATTTTTTATTGTTTTTAATTGTATCTTTCTTAAATCCGACAACTAACAACTTCAGATATCCGCTTTCATTTTTCTCTTCTTTTTCCTTCGGAATCAAGAAGAATGAAACAACGCCCATCAAGATGACAACTGCACCGATCAGGTAGAAGAAAAGATCCCATCTTGCATCATTTGCACCTTTTGCAGAATCCGTTGTCAGTCCATTGAGAAGAACAAAAATGACAAGCATCGCAACAAGAGGAAGGATAGAAAGAACACCTTCTGCTTTTCCTTTGTTTTCTTCTTTGATGTTCTTTGTAATATAGGAATTGAAGGAGGCATCATTTGCAGTAGAACCGAAGAAAGTCATCACACAATCGATGATAATGACCATGATGGCAGCCATGGAAGAAACCATCGCTAGCGGAATGATCTCATTTTTGGAATTGACATTGAACAGACCAAATGATGCTGTTGCAAATCCCCATAAGATATATCCGATTGAGATGAAATATTTCTTATGACCGACTTTATCAGTCAAAGCGCCCATGAAAATTGTCGTCAAGGTCGCTACCACTGCACTGAAAGCTGTTGTCAGTGCAATATAGAGAGAGTAATCGAATCTCTCACCTGCAGGCGCCGAGAAATTGATGTAAGTGATATAAGTATTCAGATACATATTCTCAATCGCCCAGGCCAACTGACCGACAAAACCGACCAGTATCAGAAACATCCACATCCTGACGCCAATACGTTCTCTTTTACCTTCGTCCATATACTTTCCTCGCATTCACGAATATTTTATCTTTTCTATGCGAAGTTGTATATGTTTATCAACTATTTCTTTTATCAGAGTAGGTTTACTATTATAATAATTACTCGAAAATAACATAGAAAACAAAATGAACACAATTATTGTCCGTGCACTTGCCAAGATCAATCTGGCCATAGATGTGAAGACGAGAAGAGAAGACAATTATCATGAAATAGATATGGTCACTATCCCTTTGAAATTACACGATTCCATTGAAATCGCTCCGATTTCAAGCGATATGTCAAGAGACACTTATTTATACTGCGATGATCCCTCTATCATCTGCGATGAATCCAATCTTGCTTATAAAGCATTGAACCTAATGAAAGAGCACAAAAGAATCGAAGGTGCCTTCCAGATCATGATTCATAAACGCATTCCTGTCGAAGCAGGATTAGGAGGAGGAAGCGCAGATGCAGCCGCTGTCATCCGTGCTCTTGATAACTATAGCAAAGAAGACAAAAACGAGCTTATCCAGATAGAAGACAGTCTCTCTTTGCAAGTGGGAAGCGATGTTCCTTTCTGCATTCATAACAAGCCTAGCCGCGTACAGGGCATCGGTGAAAAACTGACACCTATCGAAGTCAAGAATCACTACTATGTCCTGATTATCAAACCGAACATGGGACTTTCCACTAAGTCAGTCTATGAAGCCTATGATCTCTATGATCAAAGCACAATCAAGCATCCGAATATCGATGAACTGATTCTTGGACTGAAAGAAGGCAATGAAGAGCTGATTGGAAAGAACATGATCAATGTTCTTTCCTATCCTGCCATCAAAGCTCTCCCTCAGATTCAGGATCTGCTGAATGAAATGAAGGACTTGTCTCTTCCTTTATGCGGTATGTCAGGTACGGGTTCTGCATGTTTTGCAATCAGCAAAGACAAAAAGCACCTTGAACACTGTAATCACATCTTTGAAAGAAAAGGTTATTCCTGTTACTTCACTGAATTCGCAATTTAATCCATTCGACAAGGAACACTGCTCAATAATGTAGTGTTCTTTTTTTTGTTTCTTTATTATTTTTCTATATTATGGTAAACTTATTTCGTAAAAAGTCGGTTAACCGAAAAAAAACTAAATAGGAGGAATTACCTATGATTGAAATCAAAAGAGATCTTTATTTGAACCAATTGATAGACAAACAGGGAAATGGAATGATCAAAATCATTACCGGAATAAGAAGATGCGGGAAAAGCTACCTTCTGTTTGATTTATTCCGCAAGCATTTGCTGTCTAGCGGTGTCAAAGAAGAACAGATCATTTCAATCTCTTTGGACGATGATGAAAGCATTCCTCTTCAAAACCCCAGTGTTCTTTCTGAGTATATCAAATCAAAAATCACGAACGACAAAGATAAGTTCTATCTTCTTCTTGATGAAGCACAATTGGCTATCACAGAAGAAGAATATAAAGGAAAAGGAATGATTCGATTATATGGAATCCTCAACAGTCTTTTAAAACATCATAACGTCGATGTCTACATCACTGGGAGCAATTCAAAATTCCTATCGTCTGACATTCTTACAGAATTCAGAGGAAGAGGTGATGAAATAAGAATCCATCCTCTCTCATTTGCTGAATTCATGTCTGTATATTCTAAAGATTCATATTTGGGATACAAAGAGTATTCCCTGTATGGAGGCTTACCATACATCACCACTTGCAGAAATGATGAAGAGAAAATTAAATATCTAAATAACTTATTCAAAAACACGTATATTAAAGATATTATTGAAAGAAACAATCTCAAAGGTGATATTGTAATAGATACTTTAGTAGACATATTATCATCCGATACCGCCACATTGACAAATCCTACAAAACTTGCAAAAAGTTTTATATCTCATTCAATCAAAACCAACGCGAATACTATTTCGTCTTATATTGACTATCTCATGGATGCTTTTATCATATCGAAAGCTCAGCGATATGATATAAAAGGAAAAAGATATATCGGATCACCTTTCAAATACTATTTTGAAGACATCGGTCTACGCAATGCAAGACTGAATTTTAGACAAGTCGAACCCAGCCATATCATGGAAAACATTCTATACAATGAATTGATCATGCGAGGTTTTCTTGTTGATATCGGAGTTGTAGAAAAGTATGAGAAGAACAGCAAAGGTCAAAATACTGTTTCCCTTTTAGAAGTCGATTTTGTCTGTAACAAAGGAAGTCAACGATACTATATTCAGTCCGCATACTCCATACCAGATGCTGAAAAAATGTCACAGGAACAGGCCTCTTTTGATAGAATCAACGATTCCTTCAAAAAGATCATTGTCGTTCAGGATAATGTTCTTCCCTGGCATAACGAAAAGGGATATCTGATCATCAACATCCTAGACTTCCTATTAAATCCAAATTCGCTTGAATTATAAACCTGTTTCGTAAAAAGTCGGTTAACCGAAAAAATACGAAATAGGAATAATCAATCCTGTTCTTGAACAATCATCTTTCCGTCTTTCACTTCAATTGTCTTATCAAACCCAAGTTGATCAGACAAACGATGAGAAATCGAGATGACCGTTTTATCAGCGCTGGCTGAAGAGAGGGCTTCCAGTATTTTCTTTTCAGTCTCTGAATCAAGATTGGCGCTGATTTCATCAAAAAGAAGAATCTCAGGATCATGAACAAGCGCTCTAGCTAAAGACAGCAACTGAAGCTGACCTCTTGAGAACAGATTCTCTTTGAATTCCGCCTGATATCCATCCTTGATTTCATTTTCAACATAATCATCCAGATACACTTTTTTCATACATTCCTTTACTTTTTCTAAAGTGAGAGAAGTATCTTTCAGCGTGATCTGATCCATGATTGTTCCATCGATTGATGAAAAGCCCTGTTCTACATATCCGAATATCCTGCTCTTCTCTTTATTCGGTATCAGATAGGAATCCTTTCCACCGATATAAACATGTCCATCAGTCGGAATCAGTATACCTAATAACAGGCGGAACAAGGTCGTTTTTCCTGCTCCTGTTCTTCCTATAATCGTAACCTTTTCTTTCTTCTTCAGCACAAGATCCACAGCAGAGAATATCTTTTCTTCTCCATCCTCATAATGATAAGTCATGGCTTGAATATGGATGATATCATCCTGCTGAAGCAAGGCTTCAGCTTTGATATTCTCATCCGTATCCGGAATTTCATCTTCTGAGAGATATTCTTCAACGCGTTTAACGCCAGATAAACCTTCTTGCATCTCCTGTAGCTGTAAGCCAATAGCTTCAACAGGTTTGAATACATTGCTGATAAGAGAAAGAGAAGCTGCAAAAGTACCGACTGTGATTCCTAATAATAAAGGGCTGTTTCCTTCCTGGCTATAGAAGACAAGCAGAGAAACAACAGCAATCAATACTGCTCTTATCATCTGAACAATCGGAGAGAAAACAGAATCAAACAAAGCAGAATTCTTTCTGCTTTGATAGCTGTCCTGAAGAAGAGATATAAATCCTTTTTCACGATATGTTTCCGCAGAGAGATTATGAATTGTCAGAATGTTTTCCTTCGTTTCTGAGAGATGATTGTTCAGCTTATTGATTGCTTTTCTGTTTCGTATCTGATTCTTCAGCATCTGTTTCTGGAAAGATTTTGTGATATAGAAAAGAAGTGGAAGAATGACAGTAAGAAAAAGACCTAACACCCAAGAGAACAGATAGACAGAAATCAGAATGCCAAGAACTTTGAAAACGGAGATAATGAGCGTGACAAGACCACTTGCAAAGAGTGTCTCAATCGCATTGACATCATCGATGATCTTGCTTGTCATCTCTCCTTTTCCGTGATGTGTGAAATAGGAGTATTTCATCCTTGTCGATTTCTTCATCATCTTATAGCGAAGCTCGTGAATCAGCTTCTGACCGAAGGAATCGATGACAAGGTTTTCAAGGATTGTGAACAGACTGATGAAAATATAGGATAAGACATAAAAGACAACAGCAAAGATAAAGGACGAAGAGTGATATTCAACACCAGGAAGAAGGATAGAATCAATCAGATAACGAAGTGCAAACGGAGGAAGAAGTTCAGCTAAAGCACATAACATCATCAAAAGACAAAGCACAATCACCATAAAAAGATGCTTCTTGATGAAAGATAACATGAAGTCTTTCATTCTATATTCCTTTTTCATTTCTCTTCCTCCTGAAGAAGATAGAGATGTCTATAGGCATCATCTTCTTTCAAAAGTCTCTCATGCGTATCATAAGAGAAAGTCGAATCGCCATGGAGATAAAGGATATGATCCAATTCCGGGAACAGGGAAAGACGGTGGGATATCAGTATGACAATGCTGTCTTTTGAAATTTCACGGATATGAGAGATGATTTCTTTCTCTGTCTTCTTATCGACAGAAGCAAAAGGATCATCCAAAACAATCAACTTTTTCTTATGGGCAATCGTTCTTGCCAATGCAATTCTCTCCTGCTGTCCTCCCGAAAGGAGAACGCCTTCATTTCCGATGATAGTGTTCTCCTTGTTTTTCATCGATTCCAAATCTTTTTCAAAAGAGACCTGAGAAAGAAAAGGAAAAACATCTTCATCTTTTCCATAGAGAACATTGTCTTTGATCGACATAGTAAGAAGCTGGCTATGATGTCCCATGTAGACGACTGTACCTGAAATTTCTTCCTTGGTATAGTCTTTCATCTCCTTTGAAAAGAGAATCACGTTTCCGCTGTAATCGATATCAGAAATAAAGACTTTTCCGAATGCGGATTTTCCGCTTGCTATCTCGCCTGTAACACCTAGGATTTCTCCTCTGTGCAGTGTCAAAGAAAGAGAAGAAATCAAAGTTCTGTTCTCTGTTTTCAAATTCATGGCTTTGATCTGAAGCGTATCTCCTTGTACTTCTTTTCCTTTTTCAAATCCTGAAATAGGAGAGATGACAGCAGCTATTCTCTTCCAGCTTGCCAATCCTTTTTCAATCGACGACAGCAGTTTTGCAATATGGCTGGCCTTTGTCGACAATAAGACAAAGGTAGAGATATAGGTTGTAAGAACGCCTGGTGTCCAATATTCCTGCATAAATCCAAGAGGGGCAAACAGTGCCTTCTTTTCAAGCACATATCCGCTTCCGAAATAGAGGATGAAAATCAATCCTAATAGTGCGATGAGATCACAAAGCGGAATCATCGTATCTGCTAATGATATCGTTTTGTAATTGTCTTTTTCATAATCAGACAGAGAGGCATCATATTCCTTTAAGAAATCTTCGTTTCTGGAATAGGTTCGATATAAAAGAGCATTGGAAAACATATCATAGGTCTTATTGACCATCTTGGCATTGCTCTTTCTGCTTTGTAAAGAGTAGGAAAACAGTTTCTTCTTGAACAAGAAAGCAAACGCAACGCTAAGCGCAATCGGAATCAGTGACAATAAGGTGATCTTGACATCAAACAGAAACAGATATGCGATATAGAAGATGAACAGAGCAATCGTATCAAAGATTTCTGTTGTCAGTTTTCTCATTCCCTCGACGCATTGATCACAGTCTGAAAAACATCTGGTAAGAAGAGAAGAGACCGATACATTATCAAGCTCTTTCTCACTCTTATGAAGGAGATTGTCATAGATATTGAATCTCATCACACCGGATGTCCTATTGGCAAAGAGCCTGACTGTATATCTCTTGATGCTTCTTGCTATCTGCACTAAGAAAATGATGCCGACATAAAGAAGAACGATGCTCCAAATCGATTCGTTCTCTTTCAAAGATATCGTATCGATAAGAACACCTTGAAAGAATGGAAAAGCGAGCATTCCAAAATTATAGATAAGACCCGACAAAGCAATCAGGATGCATAACCTCCATTCGGAGAGCCAATAAGAAGATAGTCTATTCGGTTTTTCCAGAATCTGTTTTCTTTGGTTTTTCATATCCTATATATCTTAGGCCTTTAGAAAGAGGAAACATACCTCTATCTGACATTATTTTTTCTGAAGCTCTCATTTTTGTGATAGTGCCAATAACGATACACATATCCGATCCAATGGTTCACCTCTTTGTCGATGACGTTACACTTCGCTTCTATTTTGTCTTTGCATTCATCTATTGTCTCTTCCAGGAGATATTCCTCTCCAACCACTGCAATCGATTGTAGGAGGAATCTAATATTTATTCTTCTGTTTTTCTTTCAAATGATTTCTGATGCATCGATTCCTTTCATGCGATTGATAGAACCGATGTCTTTCAGACACTTCATCTTAAAATGAGACCGTTCTGTCTTTTTCTCTATTTTTATTCTGTCACAGCCTTTTTCTGTAATGGAGACACACTGTTATAACATGCCGATAGAAACACTATAAAAGAAACTCGTTCAATGTTCCTATAAGGAAAAAAGGTATTCTTTTGCCTAAATTGTAAAATTTGAAACACACCCCTAAGACTATGTAAAGAAATATGATTTATCCACAAAAAATTTTTTAGCCTTAGTTTCTATAAAAGAGTATCTAAAAGATACCGCTTCCAAAGCGTAAAAAGGGATGTTGATAACAAAAGTGCAAACAATGTGACTTATCACCATTATCCACATAGATATTCACCGAGTTATCCACCGAAAACAGCCTTATTAACCGCATGTGGAAAACGTTTTAAAAGTAGGTGGATAAGTTAAAAAAATAGCTTAACTATCGAAATATTTCATTGTTGATAACTCTGCTTATCCACCAGAGTTATCCACTTATCCACATTTTTGGTTATCCACAATGAAGTTAGTAACAAGTTATCGACAATCCACCATGGTGGATAAGTGTTTTTCATCTAATCAGAAAGAATAGTTTTTTCGGCAATCTTGAATGTGGATAACTTTTTTTCACTTCATTTTTTACTTCCAAATCGGCATTGAATAGCCTATAATCTTTACGCTTTGTAAAGGAGCCTCGTATGCCAGAAACAATCAAAGAAAGACAACTAAACGAAATCAACGATAAACTGATGGCCAGATTGAGCAACACGCTTGATCCAAAGCTCTTCGACACTTTGTTTTCCGGTGGCTCCTTCCAGCTGAAATCCCTTCAGGGAGATAAAGCGACATTCCTCTGCGAAGATGAATCTATCGCAACCATCATCAAAACAACCTGCACATCCTCTCTTCAGAAAATCCTTTCCGAATTCTTGGAGAACGACAATGTCCAGTTGGAAATCTTAGACAAAAAAAGTTATGCAAGAAGAAAAGAAAGCATCGAACAGACTACCTCTTCCTTCTTCAAAAACAGCTGTCTTCTTCCGCAGTTCTCTATCGATTCCTTTGTTGTCGGTCCGAATAACAGAAGCGCTTATGCCGCTGCTTTATATGCGATAAACAGCCCCTGTTCAAGCAATCCGATTTTCCTTTATTCAAAGTCAGGATTAGGAAAAACACATCTGATTCAGGCGATTGGAAACGAATACAAGGCCCGTCATCCTGAAGCAAAAGTCCTTTATATTACTAGCGATGATTTCTTAAACGAATACGTCAAATATATACGAGGTCAAAGAGCTGATGAACTGAGAGATTTCTTCACCACGGTCGATATGCTTCTCATCGATGACATTCAGTTTTTGGCCGGTAGAGTCGAAACACAGAAGATGTTCTTCAATATCTTCAACTTCCTCATCTCCCACAACAGACAGATCATCATCACATCCGACTGCTCGCCAAGCGAGCTGAAAGATCTTCCTGATCGTCTTGTCTCCCGTTTCTCAGGAGGTCTCACCGTCTCTATCACATCCCCTAACAAAGATACCTTGATCGACATTCTGAAGATGAAAATCAAAGTCAGAGGATTGGATGAAAAGATGTTCGCACCTGAGGTTTTAGACTATCTTTCTCAGAATTATTGTAAAAATGTCCGTGAATTAGAGGGTGCCTTCACCACACTGCTCTTTGCTATCACCACCTGCAAGCATCCTGATGTCATCGATATGGCATTCACGAAAACTGTTTTCCAGGTCGACGAAAAAAAGAAGGAAAACAGAGGGAAAATCACCATCGATACCATCATCAACGAAGTCGGAGAATACTATTCCATCACAGAGAGTCAGCTGAAGAGCAAATCCAGAATCGGTCAGATTGCACTTGCCAGACAGATTGCGATGTACTTAGCCAGAACCTTATTGAACATGACTTACCAAGGCATCGGAAAATCTTTCGGCAAAGACCATACGACTGTCATGGCAAACGTTCAGAAAATCCAGGAAAGCGAAAAGAACGATGCGATGATGAAGACGACTTTGGAGAAGCTGAGCAAGCAGATTCTCGCTCAAGAATGATTCTTACCTCTTAGGCAGCCACCTAAGAGGTTTTCTTTTATCCACAATGTATTGTGGTTATCCCAAATTCATGCACCACAGAACCACAGATAATCTTATCAACGTTGATAACTTTTCAGCTTAATTTTTTCTCTTAATTTTGGCTTAACTATCAGCAAAATAAAAGAAAATAAAAAATCGGAAATATATAAAAAGAATAGTTATCCACCTTATCAACACCGACTATTATTAAGATTATTATTCTTTAGTATTATCATTATCTGATAAGAAGCGAAAAAGAAGAAAACCTTCCCTTTTTCCCTTTATATATTAATTAGTATATTTTATAATATATGTATATTTAGAAAGGACCTTTCTTTATGAAATTAACAATCAAAAGATCTGAACTTCTCAAGTTATTAACCTATGCATCTCAGGCAATTCCTTCCCGTTCTGCCGAGAATCAATATTTGAATTATCTCATCGACGTCAATGAAGAGGGCGTCTCTATCATCGCAAGCGATGGCTCTATCTCCACCAAGGTCTCCCAGGGACTCAAAGATGAGAAAGGAAATGATGTCATCCTTTCTTTGGAGAATGGAACAATCCAGACTCCTGCCAAAATGCTTTTGGACATCATCAGCAAATTGGGCGGAGAGATCGTCACCCTCGATATGGTCGATACTGGATTGATGAATATCTCTGATGACTATTCTACTTTCAATCTCGTCACCAAAGACGGAAACGAATATCCGAATGTCAATCTTGTCATTCCGGAAGGAAAGATCGGATTCACCGTTCCTTTGAAAGATCTTAAGACCTTGTTCGATACGACATCCTATGCCGTTTCGACAAAGGGAAATGAGCTCTATACCGGCATCAACGTCAAAGCGTTGATGGGAAAGCTCTCCTTCATTGCAACAGATGGATTCCGTCTTGCCTCTCTCACGCTCCCTGAACCGACCCAGGAAGCTAACTTCACTTTCACTTGTCCTGTCAAATCTCTCGATATGGCAACAAAGATTTCTGAGACCGGAGAATGCACGATCTATCTCGATGAGCAGAGAGCGCTCTTTGTCTCTTCCAATGTCATGATTTCGACTAGACTTCTTCACGGAGACTTCCTTTCTACTACAAATCTCATTCCTCCTTCCTATCCTTATACTTTCAAGATCTTAACGAGCGATTTCCTCTCCTCCGCCGACCGTGTCAAGATCATCTCCTCTGCCGATAACAGCAGAAACTCTCAGGTCAAACTCACTCTTTCCAAAGACGGCGGTGCCACTTTGAGCGCAAAGAGTTCCAATTACGGCAACTCCGAAGAAAAGCTCCGTGTCGCTTCCTTGAACATGGAAGAGGGAACAGAAGTCTTTGAGATTTATTTCAATGTCGACTATGCAATCGATGCTGTCAAGGCATTAAGAAGCGATGAGATCACATTCGCTTTAAATGGTCCGACACGTTCTGTCTTTGTCAAGAACGACAATCCGGACAACATCCAGCTCTTCCAGCCGATCACTGCAAACTAAATCATATTGGACCGAAATCGATCGATTTCGGTCCTATTTCTTGTATGATGGGCATGCCATTGCTCTAGGGTGAAAGTCCCAATAGGCGTAGTTGT
>ERZ1106931.544-NODE-544-length-23359-cov-6.669070_pt1 | contig 23359 bp, 27 predicted proteins | sample MGYA00403664_ERZ1106931 | MGnify/ENA primary metagenome ERZ1106931 (study PRJEB35170, sample SAMEA104062435) | human gut metagenome | biome: human gut; feature: human-associated habitat; material: faeces | place: Denmark | collected 2012-06-29 ... | reverse complement strand
GATGGTAGTGTGGGGTCTCCCCATGCGAGAGTAGGGAACTGCCAGGCATCAAATTTAGCGTGCTGATATGGCTCAGTTGGTAGAGCGCACCCTTGGTAAGGGTGAGGTCCCCAGTTCGACTCTGGGTATCAGCACCACTTTTTAGGTTAAAGTTCGGCACGTTGTAAAGAATTTGCCTGGCGACAATAGCGCGGCGGTCCCACCTGACCCCATGCCGAACTCAGAAGTGAAACGTCGTAGCGCCGATGGTAGTGTGGGGTCTCCCCATGTGAGAGTAGGGAATCGCCAGGCATCAAATAAAGCAAAAGGCCCAGTCGAAAGACTGGGCCTTTTGCTTTTGTGTTATCTGTTGTTTGCCGATGAGCTTCTTTGCTGCCCAGGGAGAATCTAACTGGCATCGATATGAACGTTGCGCAGCAACGGTCCGGAGAGAGGGACAGGACGTTCGCCATCATTGCTCACCATCAGAGTAAAGGCCCGCTCTTCGACCGGGCCTTTGGTGTTTGTTGGTTCTGAACCCTGAATCTGAAAAGTTTGCCGATAGCGATGGACGGCTCATTGCCAGCGGTCTCTGGCAACAACAACGGCTAAGAAAGCTGGCGAACTATCGTCAGGAAGAGCCTGAATGATCGCTTACTTTGGGGAATGGAGTGGAGCAGATACAGGGGATATACCTGTATCTGCGGTTGGGGAAGCGATCTAGCGGGTCAGAGCAACGATCCCTAACGTGAGGCCGGCTACCGCGGCCGCACCCCCGGCGATTGCGCCTGCGGTTTCCCAGTTGTCTTCTGTTGTGCCCTTCATACAGGTATTGGTGTGGACTAAGCGGCCTTGCGAGTCATAAACCGGCACGCAGGGAGAGTCATGGGCACAGCCTGCCAGCAGAGAGGCCAGCAGCGCCACGATTAAATACTTTTTCATGATATTACCTCTGGATAATCCGCTGGGTTGTACTGAAAGCCAGTGCAGAACGGAATGGCTTATTTTATCACCGCGGATTGTCCGGGCCGGAGGCCGAAATCATCTCAATATATGAGCCGCGTAAATATCGTGAAGATAAGCCCGGGAATATGCAGAAAAGATGGAGAGAAAGATTGTGATTCAGCGATGCTGCGTGCGATGGCGGTTGCCAGACTGTGGCGCGTTTAGCTGGCTGCCAATATTGCATGCGAAAAAAAGCGCCCGCAAGGGGCGCCTTCAAGACATAGCCGAGTTATTCAGCGTGCCGGGTAAAGCGTCGTCTAACGACTACGAAGAACACCGGAACAAAGAAGATCGCCAGCAGCGTCGCGGTCAGCATCCCGCCCATCACGCCGGTGCCAACCGCATTCTGCGCCCCGCTGCCGGCACCATGGCTAATCACCAGCGGCATGACCCCGAGAATAAAGGCCAGAGAGGTCATCAGAATAGGCCGCAGGCGCATCCGCGATGCCTCCAGCGTGGCCTCAATGATCCCTTTCCCTTCTTTCTCCATCAGATCCTTGGCGAACTCGACGATCAGGATCGCATTCTTGGCCGACAAACCGATCGTGGTCAAGAGTCCGACCTGGAAGTAAACGTCATTATTCAGCCCACGCAGCGTGGCGGCTAACAGCGCGCCAATGACCCCCAGCGGAACCACTAACATGACTGAGAAGGGGATCGACCAGCTCTCATACAGCGCCGCCAGACACAGGAAGACGACGATCAGCGAGATGGCATAGAGCGCAGGCGCCTGGTTGCCGGAGAGCCGTTCCTGGTAAGACATCCCGGTCCAGTCATAACCGATGCCGCTCGGCAGTTTACTGGCCAGCGTTTCCATCAGCGCCATGGCTTCCCCGGTACTTTTGCCTGGCGAAGCTTCGCCGAGGATCTCCATAGATGGCAACCCGTTGTAGCGCTCCAGGCGCGGCGAGCCATATATCCAGTGTGAAGTGACAAAGGCGGAGAACGGCACCATTTCGCCGTTGGCGCTGCGAACATACATGTTGTTAATGTCGCTCGGCAGCATACGGAAGTGGGCATCAGCCTGAACGTACACTTTTTTCACGCGGCCGCGGTCAATAAAGTCATTGACGTAGTATCCGCCCAGCGCGGCTGATATCGTTTCATTGATATCAGAGAGTGATACGCCCAGCGCCTGCGCTTTTTCCTGATCGACATCCAGTTTGAACTGAGGGGTATCTTCCAGCCCATTAGGGCGTACCCGAACCAGCTGATCCGGATGCTGTTTCACCATGCCCAGCAGTTGATTGCGCGCCTGGGTCAGAGCGGTATGACCGAGTCCGCCCTGGTCGATCAGTTCAAAGTCGAAGCCGGTGGCGGTACCCAGCTCAATAATGGCTGGCATGTTGAACGGGAAAACCATGGCGTCTTTGATCTGGCTAAAGGCTACGGTGGCCCGCTTGATGATGGACTCCACGCTGTTTTCATCGCCGCTGCGCGCTTCCCAGGGCTTCAGGCTGACAAACGCCATACCGGAGTTTTGTCCCTGGCCGCTGAAGCTGAAGCCGTTAACGGTAAAGACGCTTTCGACGTTGGCCTTCTCGTTATGCAGGTAGTAGTCGGTCACCGTATCCAGGACCTTCTGCGTGCGCTCCTGGGTAGCACCGGACGGCAGCTGGATCATGGTCAGGAAGACGCCCTGGTCTTCGTCGGGCAGAAAGGACGTGGGCAAGCGCATGAACAGCACGGCCATCCCCACGACGATCAGCAGGTAGATCACCAGATAACGGCCAGTTCCACGTAAAATACCGCTGACGCTGTTGGTATAGTGGTTAACGCTCTGGTCGAAGCGGGCGTTAAACCAGCCGAAAAATCCTTTTTTCTCATGGTGTTCAGCTGAGGCTGGCTTCAACAACGTGGCGCAGAGCGCCGGCGTCAGTACCAGCGCAACCAGCACGGAGAGCGCCATGGCGGAGACGATGGTGATTGAAAACTGACGATAAATCGCGCCGGTTGAGCCGCCGAAAAAGGCCATCGGGACAAATACTGCGGAGAGCACCATGGCGATACCCACCAGCGCTCCCTGGATCTGCGACATAGATTTTTCCGTCGCTTCTTTTGGCGAGAGCTTCTCCTCAACCATCACACGTTCGACGTTTTCCACTACTACGATAGCGTCATCGACCAGCAGACCTATCGCCAACACCATGCCAAACATTGTCAGCGTGTTGATGGAGTAGCCAAACATCGACAATACCGCGAAGGTTCCCAACAGCACCACGGGTACGGCAATGGTTGGAATGAGCGTTGCGCGCATGTTCTGCAGGAACAGATACATGACAAGAAAGACGAGAATAATTGCTTCAAAAAGCGTTTTGACCACTTCGTGAATGGAGATTTTGACGAAAGGGGTCGTATCATACGGATAGACCACCTTCATCCCCTGAGGGAAGTAGGGCTGCAGCTCGTCCAGCTTCGCTTTAATCGCGGTGGCGGTATCCAGGGCGTTGGCGCCGGTCGCAAGCTTAATACCCAGACCAGAGGCAGGTTTACCGTTAATTCTGGCGACGACGTTATAGTTCTCTCCCCCCAGCTCAATGCGGGCGACGTCTTTCAGATGGACGACAGAGCCATCGGCGTTGACCCGCAGCGTGACCTTGCCAAACTCCTGCGGATCTTTGAGCCGCGTCTGAGCGATGATTGACGCGTTCAACTGCTGGCCTTTCAGCGCTGGCGTACCGCCGAGCTGACCCGCGGCGATCTGATCGTTCTGGACCTGCAGCGCATTGATGACGTCCACCGGCGTCAGGTTGTATTTATTCAGCAGGTTGCCATCCAGCCAGACGCGCATAGCGTACTGCGCGCCGAACAGCTGCACATCGCCCACGCCGTTGAGGCGGCTAATAGGATCTTTGACATTGGAGGCAACATAGTCAGAAATATCGTCCTGGGTGGTGGTCGGGTTATCAGAGATAAAGCCGGCGACCAACAGGAAGCTGCTACTGGATTTCTCGACGCTAATCCCTTGCTGCTGTACTTCCTGGGGCAGCAGCGGCGTGGCCAGCTGCAGTTTGTTTTGCACCTGTACCTGGGCAATATCGGGATCGGTACCCGATTTAAAGGTGAGCGTAATGGTTACCGAACCGGCAGAGTCGCTGGTCGACGACATATACATCAGGTTGTCGATGCCGTTCATATTCTGCTCGATAACCTGGGTGACGGTATCCTGTACGGTCTGGGCATCTGCACCGGGGTAGGTGGCGGAGATCGCTACCGCAGGAGGGGCGATTGTCGGGTACTGAGCTATCGGCAGCTGCAGGATGGCCAGGCCGCCGGCAATCATCATAATGATAGCCAGCACCCAGGCGAAGACCGGTCGATGAATAAAAAACTTAGACATGGCTGGGTATCCTTATTGCACGGCCGGCGCCGCACGCTCCGCTTCCGCTTTGACAGTGACGCCTGGACGGACTTTCTGTAAGCCGCTGACAATCACTTTATCGCCCGGCTTCAGCCCACTGGTGATAAGCCACTTATCGCCAACGGCCTGAGTCGCGACCACTTCCCGGGTTTCAACCTGGTTTTTGTCATTCACCAGCATCACGGAGGCATCACCACGCGGCGTGCGGGTCACCCCTTGCTGCGGTACCAGGATAGCCTGCGGATCGACGCCTTCGTCTATGCGGGCGCGGACGAACATCCCTGGCAGCAGGACATGCTGCGGGTTAGGGAAGATAGCGCGCAGAGTAATTGAGCCCGTACTTTCATCAACAGTGACGTCAGAAAACTGCAGTGAACCTTTGAGCGGATAGGCCTGGCCGTTCTCCATGACCAGCTCAACGCTTTTAGTATCACCGCCGCGCTGCAGGCTTTCCTGCTTAAGGCGCATGAAGTCATTACTGGACTCCGTCACGTCAACATAGATGGGATCGAGCTGCTGGACGGTAGCCAGGGCATCCGACTGGCCGTTGGTGACCAGCGCCCCTTCGGTGACGCTCGATTTACCGATGCGCCCGCTAATGGGGGAGGTTACTTTGGTGTAGGCCAGGTTGATACGGGCCGTTTCTACGGCAGCTTTGGTGGCGATGACATCGGCATCGGCCTGGCGGGCGGTGGCCACTGCCTGATCGTATTCCTGCTGGCTGATATATTTAGTACCCAGCAGTGGAACGTAGCGTTTCACCGTCAAATGGGCGATAGCGGCCGCGGCTTCGGCTTTGGCCTCATCGCCTTTGGCGCTGTTCCACGCCGCCTGGTAGGTCGCCGGATCGATCTGATAGAGCGACTGGCCTGCTTCGACATCACTTCCTTCAACAAAGTTACGCTTCAGGATGATACCGCTCACCTGGGGGCGGACTTCCGCTACGCGAAAAGCAGAGGTTCGGCCCGGCAGTTCGGTGGTGACTGATAGCGGCGCGCTGTTCACGACATGGACCGTCACCTGCGGCGCCTGCGCATGGGGTTGCTGGTTGTCAGAATTATCGCAACCGGTTAGCAATAAGGCCGAGATAATTAAACCGGATAAAAGTGTCACTCTGGCGTGAGTCGTCATGGCGGTTCCTTATAGATTACGTACCCAATCAGGCGGCGAATCTGTGAAAGAAAGAGGGAATCAAAAAGCAGTTTGCCATCCTACAAATAAACGCCGTTGGATGTAAGAGATACTTATTTTTAAGCAATCAGCAAGGCACGCAAAAACAAAAAAATGGTCACTGTAGTATTGCGATTTATCGCAATTGTAAAAGTTGATAAATAGACATTATTTCAGTGAATATATTTTCCGGTGATATTCACTTGAATAATTAATTCTCTTTTCGCATCAGGATTAACTTGTCTGCATTTTTGCTAAATAATACTTCTTGGCAAATGCTAGATTAATTCTAATTAAGAATATCCTATATTATCTGCTTATCGGGAAGTGGGGCCTTGTATGGCAAGAAAAACAAAAGAAGAGGCGCAGCGCACGCGGCAGCTCCTGATTGAGTCCGCAATCCAGCAGTTCGCCCTGCGCGGAGTAACCAACACCACCCTGACGGATATCGCCGATGCGGCGGGAGTGACTCGCGGCGCGGTGTACTGGCATTTTGCCAGTAAGACGGAGCTGTTTAATGAAATGTGGCAGCAGCAGCCGCCGCTTAGAGATTTGATTCAGCCCAGTCAGGCCATAGAGTACGAACAGGAGCCGTTAAATGCTTTACGCGAGCGGTTTATTGCAGGCCTGCGCTATATTGCTGCGAATCCTCGACAGCGCGCTCTGATGCAAATTCTTTATCAGCGCTGTGAGTTTTCCAGTGATATGCTTTCGGAATACGAAATTCGCCAACGTATTGGTTTTAATTATTCACTCATTGGCGGCATCCTGCAGTGCTGCGTGCGTAACAATATATTGCCAGCCGAAACAAACATTGAGATGATATTAATTGTTTTACACAGTGCTTTTTCCGGGCTGATTAAAAACTGGCTGCTCGATCCGCAACGCTTCGATCTTTATCAGCAGGCGCCTGCGCTGGTGGATAATATAATGGCGGTGGTCTGTGCTGCGCGTTTATCGGGAGGGCCTGCGCTACGGCTGGTCAATCAGTAATGAGTTCTGTTGGCGCAGATAATAAAAAAGGCGCTTCCCCATGCCGAAGAGCGCCTTTTATATCAAGCAAGCAACTGACTAGTATCAGTTCATGCCGTATTTTCAGAGCCTATGTTTTTTATGGTTCACCCTCGTTTAAAGATGTTCATCTATCCTGCTGAAACAAAAAGATAATTAACCATTCTTCGTTTGATTTTGTTCATTGGCGTTCATAGAGTAACATTGTGATGTGTAGTCAGTGGTGTAGTCAGTGCCAAAAATGAACTGAGGTTTTTATGGCTGGTGGTACGAACAAATTAAGCGATACATCCCTGCGTAAGATGATCGGGAGAGAAAGCCCCGGCGATAGCTTCTATGCCGATGGTGACGGCCTGAGCGTTAAGGTGTCGAAGGTGGGTGTAATGACTTGGTATTTTACGTACCGTGTTGGTGGTCGTTCTACGGCCCCGCAGCGCATAAAGCTGGGGAATTATCCAGACCTCTCCATTAAATCCGCTAGAGAGAAGCGTGAGCAATGCCGTTCATGGCTTGCCGAAGGAAAGAATCCTAAGCACCAGCTTATGATCACCACTCAGGAATCGTTGAAGCCGGTCACTGTGAGAGAGGCACTCGATTACTGGATAATAGAGTATGCCACTCACAAACGGGCCAACGTCCAAAAGCACATTGATCAGCTAAATAAGCATATTTACCCGTACATAGGGGATTATCCACTTTCCATGTGTGAAACTCGCCACTGGCTGGAGTGTTTTAGCCGTGTAAGGGCTGATGCGCCTGTGGCTGCTGGTTATCTCCTTCAGATGTGTAAACAGGCGTTGAAATTCTGCCGGGTGCATCGGTACGCGACGAGCAATGCGCTCAGTGATCTAACGATTGATGACGTTGGTAAAAAACAGGAGAAGCGCGACAGGGAGCACACCAGACAGGAGTTAACCGACATATGGCGGGAAAGTACGGGCTTGAAGTTTAAACCTTACTACGCTGCGCTCCTGCATTTGCTGGTGGCATTTGGATGCCGAACTCAGGAGCTACGTTTGTCCAGGCTTTCAGAATGGGATTTAGAAGACTGGATCTGGACTGTTCCAAAGGAACATAGCAAAGGTGGCGAAAAGATATTGCGACCGATTCCCGAAGGTCTGCGCCCGTTTGTTAAAGAGCTAATAGAACAAAACAGGGACACAGGTTTGCTGTTGGGCTGCGTAAAGAAACCAGAAGCCGTTAGCCAGTGGGGACGGGGAATCTATAAACGTCTGGGGCATTCGGAACCGTGGACGCTTCACGACCTGCGCCGGACGTTCGCCACCACATTAAACAACATGGGGATCGCGCCTCATGTCGTTGAGCAACTGCTTGGGCATACGCTGGGCGGTGTCATGGCCGTTTATAACCGTAGTCAGTATTTACCTGAAAAGTTAGATGCTCTGAATAAATGGATGGAGCGATTAGACATCATCTCTGATGCACACGCTAACGTAACTATTTTGCAGGTGAAAAAATGAGAATAAGTAAAAAAAGTAATATGCCAAAATGGTTTAATTTAGAGAATTATAATAAATTTATTACATTGGATGATGAGATGTTCATTACCCAAATAATCGTTAGAAGTAATGATGAGTTGACGGGGGTATTTGAACGAGATGGTTACTTTGAAGATAAATTATCCGCTGGATTGTATCCGTTGACTTATCCACAGTGTAATTTAAAAAATATAGCTGATGGCCCAAGAATAGCAGCGAGCAGAATTTTTCAACCAATATCATTGCTTTCACTAGGTTTTATTAACGAAAACCTTAATGCGGCTATAGGTGAAGGGAAGGAAAATCCCTACAGCCATATAGATGCGATATCCAAAATTCCTTGTTTTGATGGTGATATTCACTGTTCTATTAGATTGGATGCCCAAGACGATCTTATCCTAAATGACCTGAAACGGTTGCTACCCCAATGGAGAAAACAGCTAGGAATAAATCTTGATGAAGATAGAATTAAAAACTCTTGGGCGGTGGTGAGAAGTAAAATAATAAGCTATCAGGCAATTGCTTTATATGACCTACTACTATGGCAAAAGGCTACCGGGAACCAGATAACAAATGGAGTATTGGCGGTTTCTCTTTATCCTGAAGGTGATTTTGATTCCACAAACATTGTACAAACTATAAAGCCATTTGTAGAAAATTTGTTTAGTGACTCATCTATAGAAAAATTTGATGCAGAAATATCTAACAAAAAAAACGAGAGATAAAATATCTTAAAAAAAAACATAAAACACTCATGTTATTTCAATAGATATTTCCTATGAAAATGCCCTCGAACTTTAATGAACGAGGGCGTTTTTATATGAATCAATTTGAACAATCCACCATTCCAGCTGAGCGCATGATCCGCGAGGTAGAGTGCCGCCAGTTAACCGGCATTTGTCGCACAACCCGCTACATGATGGAAAAGGAAGGGAAATTTCCTGCTCGACGCAAGTTAGGTGGCCGTGCAGTTGGCTGGCTTTTGTCTGAAGTTTCCGAGTGGCAGAAGAGCCGCAGCAAAGCTGCGTAAGGGGTGGGGTATGTCAGATAAAACAAAGGCAGCTTTGCAGAGCTGCCAATGTCACTACCAAATGTTTAAGCAGGAACAGAATACCAGGGCTAGCGCTGGTGGTCAAAGAATGAGCCAGCGCAAACCTGCACTCACTGATTTTATTCAGGATTTTGACTCTTCTTTGGCCTTTTGGCGCTGGCGGCGTTTGATTTCACCTTGCATCGCAGAGTTAATAAATTGCCCTGTGCTCTCACCGAGATTCTTTACCGACTCCATACCTTCAATGATTTCGTGTGCAATACGAGCAGTTACGGATTGTGATTTTGCATTCTTTGAGCCAGTTGCCATGTCTACATTCTCCAAAGTTGAGTGTAAGACACTATACACGAAAAATTATCGTTTTGAAGTCTTGACGTGTAAGACACCTTTGGCCTATCGTGTGTCTTACACCTTGCTTGAGTTGAGGTGCGTAAAGAGCGAAGCCCGGCAGTGCGCTAACACTAACCGGGCTTCTGACCACAATGTTATCGGAGCTAACACTATGGCTGAATTACAGCATACCCAAACTCGCCCCAAATATACATGGCGTTTTCTTGCTCTTAACCGACTCGATAAAACTGCTAAGCCTTGCCGTATATCCGTGGAGGCTGAGACAGAGCTGGAGGCTCGTTGCATCCTGGCTCAGCACTTCATTCTTTCGCTTTCCGCTCGTCTGCCTATTCAGGGAGTTTATTACCATGACTAACTGCAAATGGTCAGAAATAGATATTGAAGATGAACTGCGTCGCATGGAAGCGTTTCTTTCAACGACGCTTTTTATGAATTTTGATAACGACATTGAGCGAAGTGTTGTAATGGATTTGATCTCTATAACGTTGTTTCGCATTCGAGAATTAAAAGCAGCCAGTGAGGTGAGTCATGCGTGATATCTACCATTTGCTCACTAAAGACTATCCTGATTTTAAGAATCACACCATCGAACAGTTATCAGAGGAAGCGGATTTATATGCTTGTGGAGCATTTTCCATCAACAGTGCCCTCACGCTGATCGGCAATCTGGCGTTAGATGCAACTAATTCCGAAGAATATTCAGACGAAGATGCTCGCAGAGATTTGGCTTTGGTTAGCGCTGTTCTTCGCAATCTCCCAAGGATGGCTATGGCATTGAGTCAAAGTAGTGACACGGCGAGCTATGTGCGTGAGAAGCGTAATAAAGGGGAGGCTTAAAGTGATAAATCCTGAGACCAATGACCGCTGGAAAGAAAAGCATGGCGAAATGATTACGGTGAATAATGTCGCTTTTAATCGAGTGGCGTTTATTCGTGATGGTTACGAATTTCCCTGCATATTTCCGCTGGAAAGATTTGTTAAAGAATTCACTTTTGTAAGCCGGGAGCAGGGAAATGAAAAACGCGCCTAATGTAAAAACTCTCCCGAAAGACAAGATGGAAGAGGCCATTATCTTTGCCGGGACAGGAGCATGGAAAGCTGCAAAATCCTACCAGACAGAACAAGTGGATGGGGAGGACGCTGTACCGCCAGTAGTGCTGGATCACACTCAATTGACGGAGTTACCACACCTTCGCATCGTCGATAAGGGGCGTCGCTTTGCCCGTGTTTACCAGGCTGGGCTTATTGAGCAAAACCACATCAGTATGATCGCCAACAAGCTGCAAGAGGCTGGTGTGACCAATGCCGAGTATATCAATGAGAAGGGGGAGAAGGAGGACTGGACAGCGTTAATGAGCCGTATCGAAAAGCAACCACTTGCGGTTGTGGATCGTGGCGGGGCGACACTGGCGCTGAACCAGATGGGGGCCAGCCAGCGCGGTGAAGTATTGCTGGCGCACTATAGTGGCGAACTGGCGGTTCACGCCGATTCTGACATGGTGCATCACTACAACGGTGTGATATGGAACCCGGTGCCGGATAAAGAGCTGCAACGTGTACTGGCTCAGATTTACATTGATTCCGAGACGTCTTACTCACAGAACGCCATCAAGTCATCGGTGGAAACTATGAAACTGAGTCTCCCGGTCATGGGGGTTACGGCCCGCAACCTGATCGGCTTCAGCAACGGGGTATTTGATACCCGGACGGGGCAATTCAGGGAGCACAGCAAAACCGACTGGCTGATGATCGCCAGTGAACTCCCGTTCAGCCCACCAGCGGAGGGCGAGACGCTGGCTAGTCATGCACCGAACTTCTGGAAATGGCTTCGCCGTTCCGTGGCCAGCAATGACCGCAAGACCGATCGTGTTCTGGCTGCGCTGTTTATGGTGCTAGCGAACCGTTACGACTGGCAGCTTTTTCTTGAGGTAACGGGTCCAGGTGGTAGTGGTAAAAGCGTTATGGCGGAAATATGCACGATGCTGGCGGGTAAGGCCAATACCGTATCTGCCAGTATGAAAGCGCTGGAGGACGCGAGGGACAGGGCGCTGGTGGTTGGTTACTCGCTGATCATCATGCCGGACATGACCCGATATGCTGGCGATGGTGCCGGGATTAAGGCCATAACTGGCGGTGATAAGGTGTCGATAGACCCCAAACACAAGGCTCCATACTCGACACGTATTCAGGCAGTAGTGCTGGCCGTCAATAACAACGCTATGACCTTCAGTGATCGAAGCGGGGGGATATCGCGCCGTCGGGTGATTTTCAATTTTACCGAGGTGGTACCGGAAAATGAGCGGGATACGATGTTGGCCGAGAAGATAGAGGGGGAGCTTGCCGTAATCATTCGTCACCTGCTGACCCGCTTTGCCAGCCAGGATGAAGCCAAACGGCTGCTGCACGAACAGCAGAAATCCGAAGAGGCACTGGCTATCAAGCGTGAGGGGGATTCGCTGGTGGACTTCTGCGGCTACCTGCTGGAGTCGGTGGCATGTGATGGGATGTTTATCGGTAACGCTGAGATAGTGCCATTCAGCCCACGCAAATATCTGTATCACGCCTACATGGCATACATGCGAGCGAATGGGCTGAGTAAGCCGGTGTCGTTAATGCGATTCGGTACGGATATGCCTGGTGCGATGGCCGAGTACGGCAAGAAGTACGAGAAACGGAAAACCAAGCACGGTATCAGGTCAAATGTTACGCTACACGACGACTCAGGCGACTGGATGCCATCCTGTTCCGGTACTTCTGAAAATAGCGAGGTAGAGTAAAGTTATAGAATAAGTGTTCACCAGTATTCACCCTGTTAAAAATGGTTTTTATAACAGTGAGTTAATGGGTGAACACTTATTTGTTAAGTATTCACCAAGTATTCACCTGTTCACCTTGTGATTATTTTTTGTTCTAAAAGGTGAATGGTAGGGTGAACACTAGTGAATACCTGAAAGAGTTGTATTCACCCTATAACCTAATGAATTTAATTAAGAAATTCGCAAGGGTGAACAGGTGAACACTTAAAAGTATATTTTTTAATTTTATAGCAGACTAAAAGCATAATTGATGGAGGGTAAATTATGAACGTTAGTGATTTCATGGAAGAGCCGGAATTGTTCGCTCTGCTGGGTAAGAAAAAAACAGCCATATGGCGATTACGCAAAGATCATGGATTCCCCAATCCAGTACTCACCTATCCTTCCCGCTATAGCCGTAAAGCTGTCATGAAATGGCTTGAGGATGGGGGCGTTAACAAAGTTGTCTAAGATTAGCTTCTTTATACTTCAAATGCAGATGTGTAGTTTCAAAAAACAGGAGGCATTATGCCAATTACTATTCAAGAAATTAAAGATCACCGCGATCAATATGGGCTTCATGACATGAGTGCCATGCCTACCGTTGAGTATCGGAAGGCTCTCGCAAATGGTGCGCTGTTCTGGATCGACCATCATGATTTTGTCCGCAGTACGTTATCAGAAGAGATATTTGCCACTAATCGTGAACAATTAGATGCCATGATTGAACATTTGCAAGAATATAGAAATAAGATGTCAACACCGCCTGACTGGATGAGTGAGAAGTGATGATAAGGCCTGGTTTGTACCAGGCCATTGTTTTACAGCAGACCTAACAGAGCTGAAGCTCCTGCACCAACAATACTTGCAACAGTGCTGTTCTCCAGTAACTGTTTCAACATTGATTTAGCCTGCGGATCGCCAGATTTAACCACTTTCTCGACAAGCTCAGTAATACTGATATTCACCAGCATATGATTACTTTCACCTATTTGAACTTGCTCACCACGGACTGAGCCGATATTAAAAGTGTTCATACTCTTTGCTGTCCTGTGTGCGTCGGAAGAAAGATTCTCTACGGATAATGTAAGTAAGTGGGGATGCGTTGTACCCACACCCAGTGTTCCATTCTTTGATATTGAAAGATCGACAACTTTAAGGTTTAGCTCACGGTTTCCAATCTTCTGAATCAGGATATCGCCTAACTCAATTTGCGGTTCGTCCGTAAACGGAATGTCTACCTGATTCTTACCTGTGCTGCGGCTTCCTTTAAACTCTTTACCGGAAATTAAAAAAGTATCCGGGTATGCCATATCATCAAAATCGAAGTCCATAAAATCTCCCAAGATGTGGATGAAATCAGTTTTGAGCATAACAAATTTTGTAAATTATTTGTTCGATAATATTCATTAACGTTCGTCAATAAAGCAGGCTATTTACTTCAATTATTTGATGTATATCTTGAAGTGTGGCACTCAGACGTGAGCCGCCACAGGCCGTTTAATCAAGCTGTAGTGAGTACAGCCTGAGAGAGTCAGAAAAAGGTTAAACGGCCTTACCCCTTCCCGCGCTGGTTTCACGTCTTAACGTTAATTGTTACGGAAACCACTCATGAAAAAATTACTCGAATTACGCCAGCAGAAAGCCGTACTCAAAACCCAGATGCGTTCCATGCTGGATAAAGCCGACACTGAAAAGCGCAGCCTGAACGATGAAGAAGGCAAGCAGTTCGACGAACTCCGCGCTCAGGCTGATGCGCTTGAAGTTGAAATCACACGTCTTGAGGCCGTCGCCGACGATCAGCGCAATCTGCCTGGCACTTCCGTTGAAGGTAAAGGCGTGAGCAACGATGAGCTGCGCCACTACATCATGACCGGCGATACCCGCTCACTCACCACGCTGGTGCAGGCTGATGGCGGCTATACCGTTATCCCTGAGCTGGACAAAGAGATCATGCGCCAGTTGCAGGATGACAGCGTGATGCGCTCCATCGCCACGGTGAAGACCACCAAAACCAACGAATATCAAAAACTGGTATCTGTGGGCGGCGCAACGGTAAATCGCGGTACTGAAGGTGAAGCACGTACCGAGACCAGTACGCCGAAGATGGAACGAGTTGATATCAAACTCAACCCGATCTACGCCTATCCGAAAACCACTCAGGAGATTCTCGACTTCTCCGAGGTGGATATTCTGGGCTGGTTGTCTTCTGAAATCTCCGACACTTTCAGCGCTACCGAAGAAAATGATTTTGTTAACGGCGACGGTACGAAGAAATCTAAAGGCTTCCTGGCCTATGATCGTGCGACCACCAGCGATAAAACCCGCCCGTTCGGTACGCTGGAGAAAATGGAAACGGCTACTGTTACCTCTGATGGCCTGATCGACCTGCTGTACAAGCTGAAAGCCAAATACCGCAAAAACGCCGTATGGGTGATGAACTCCAATACAGCTGCCACGCTTCAGAAGCTGAAGAACGGTAACGGTGATTATATCTGGCGTGATCGTCTGGTTGCTGGTTCTCCCGATACCCTGCTGGGCCGCCCGGTTCAGTACCTTGAGACCATGCCTGATGCTGCTGCCGGGGAAGCGTTCCTTGCGGTTGGCGACTTCAAGCGCGGTTACTTCATCGTGGATCACACAACTGGAGTGCGTACCCGCCCTGACAACATCACCGAGCCGGGATTCTACAAGGTTCACACCGATAAATACCTGGGCGGCGGCGTGGTGGACTCCAACGCGATCAAGATTCTGGAGCTTGCTGCTGGTTCCTGATTCGACGTGTGAGGGGCTTCGGCCCCTTTCTGCCCTCTGTGGAGTCCAATAATGAAAACAATAGATTTTGAAATCCGCACTTCTGAACTGACCGCCAGCGATAAAAAGCTGGTGGGCTATGCCGTGCGCTGGAACAGCCTGTCAGAAATCATCTGGGATGAATTCCGGGAACAGTTCGCGCCGGGAGCGTTTAAAGACAGCCTAGCATCCGGTAGCGATGTGCGGGCGTTGTATGAGCATAACTATACCCAACTGCTAGGTCGTACCAAATCGGGCACGTTGGTGCTGTCAGAAGATGATACCGGGTTGCGCTTCGAGCTGACGCCGCCGAATACTCAGCTTGGTAATGATGTGCTGGCGCTGGTGGAACGTGGCGATCTTTCAGGTATGAGCTTTGGTTTCCGCGCGCTGAAAGAGTCCTGGGATATTGCGCAATCACCGTACCTGAGAACCGTGACCGCAGCTGAACTACGGGAAATCACCGTAACTTCCATGCCCGCTTACCCTGAGTCCGGTGTTGAAATCGCGCATCGTTCTCTTTTTGCTCAACATCCAGAATTACGCCGTGCTGGTGATAATCGTCGGCGCTGGGCTGACTTAGCGGGGCTGTGATATGTGGAATATCTGGCCTTTTGGCCGCAAGTCTGACCCATCCGAACAGCGCAGCATGACCATTGATGAGTTTCTGGCGATGGCAGGGATTCCAAATACCGGATCAGGCGAATATGTGTCTGCTGGTACTGCGGAATCTCTGCCGGCGGTGATGAACGCCGTATCGGTGATCAGTGAGGCTGTAGCAACCATGCCCTGCTACCTGTACCGGGTTCGTAATGATAACGGGCGGGAGGCACGGGAGTGGCTGAGCAATCACCCGGTAGATTTTCTGCTGAACGAGCAGCCTAACGTTTGCCAGACGCCTTATCAGTTCAAGCGCACGATGATGCGCCATTGCCTGCTTAACGGTAACGCCTATGCGGTGATCCAGTGGGGGCGAGACGGCCAACCACAATCCCTACATCCGTATGTGCCGGGGGCGGTTGTTCCTGAGCGTATCGGCGAACATAAGTACAAATACACCATCACTGAGCCGTTTACCGGGGCTGTGCGTACCTATTTGCAGGAAGAGATTCTGCACCTGCGTTATTCAACCGATGACGGTTTTCTGGGGCGTTCGCCGATCACCATTTGCCGGGAGGCGCTGGGGTTAGGTCTGGCCCAACAGCGCCACGGCGCCAGCATTATGAAAGACGGCATGATGGCTGCGGGCGTTATTACCGCTAAAGAATGGCTGGACAGTGTAAAAGGCAAGCAGGCACTTGATGCGCTGGAGCGCTACAAAGGCGCAAGGAATGCCGGGAAAACGCCGATCCTTGAAGGTGGCATGGGCTATGAGCAGCTTGGCATGAGCAATCAGGATGCCGAGTGGCTGGCCTCCCGCCGTTTCACCATCGAAGATATTGCCCGCATGTTCAACGTGTCGCCCATCTTCCTGCAGGAATACAGCAACAGCACCTACAGCAACTTCAGCGAGGCAAGCCGCGCCTTTCTCACCATGACTATGCGCCCGTGGCTGGCTAACTTTGAGCAGCAGATTAAATCCGCGTTGCTGGTGGCTTCTCCTGTGCCGGGTATTCGCTATCAGGTGGAGTTTGACTCCGCTGATCTTCTCCGCGCTACTCCTACCGAACGCTACGCAACCTATGAGCGTGGCATCAAGAACGGGATCATGAATCCTAACGAGGCCCGCGAACGCGAGGGGATGCCGCCGCGTGAAGGCGGTGACGAGTTCAGCCAGGCATGGAAGCAGGAAGTCACTGTGAGCAAGGGCAATAAGGATGGTGACGAATGAGAGCCGGAAAGATGAAACGCCGCGTCACGATTCAGCAGTTCGTCAGTCACCAGGACCCGAACACGGGTTCAGTCACTAAAGAATGGCGCGATGTTGCCACCGTTTGGGGGGAGATAGACAGCGTAAGCGGGCGGGAGCTCGTAGCCGCCCAAGTTGAGCAGTCAGAGATGACAGTCAGAATCTGGATACGTTATCGCAAAGGCGTTACCACCAAAAACAGACTGACCTGCACAGAAAAAGGAATGCCTGTAACCATCTACGACATCAAAGCTGTTCTGCCTGATGCAGATCGTACCCGTCTTGAAATTATGTGCACCGGAGGGCTGACCAGTGGCTGAAACCATAGAACTTGCTGAAGCAAAACTTCACTGCCGTATTGATAGCGATGATGAAGATTTGCTCATTCAGGCTTACATCGAAGCGGCTCTGGAGGTTTGCCAGAAACATATCGGCAAGCGGTTTGATAGTGGGCTGGAGCTTACCCCGGCTATCAAAATCGGTTGTCTGATGTACGTCTCTCAGTTGTACGAGTACCGCACGATGATTAGCGATGTGGAGGCGAAAGAGGTTCCTCTTGCTGTCTCCGCGCTGTGGTCTGTCTATCGTGATGTGGGGGTGTACTGATGCCGTGGCAACCCTTACGCCGTTGCACTGAGCCGGGATGCAACAAGCGTGTGAAGTCTGGCAAATGTGATGAGCATAAGCGGGAAGTATGGCGAGCACAGGATGCCAGACGCGGCCACCGTCGCGCTCGTGGTTACTCTGCTGCATGGGAGAAGTATCGCGCTCAGTATCTGAAACGCTATCCGCTGTGCGTTGAGTGCCAGAAGTTTGGCCTCTACGTTCCTGCAAAGATTGTCGATCACATCATCCCTATCGACGGCGGTGATGATGTTTTGTTCTGGCCTGAGTGGAATCACCAGCCGTTATGCCAGACGCATCATAACCAGAAGACCACACAGCAAGACCCTACCACCAAAGCCAACCGCAAAGCAGGGATGTACCGCGAGCAGGAAGAGCGGGCAGCGCAGCGTAATAACTGGATGTATGAGGACGATCATGAATGAGAAAGATGTGGTGAATCTGTATCAGTCGCTGGCCCGATGCCGCGATGGCTTTATGCAAACCCGCAGCCGCCGCGATAAGAGCCAGCCTGTGCCGCGCATGAGCGAGCGTGATCGGGAGTTGCGGGAATGCTTCCGCAACCGCTGATAGGCCGCATGGACGGGGTGGGGGAGGTTTTCAGGACGAACGCGAGGGTGCCAGGCACCGTCCCCCCCCTCAAATTTTTTCGCACGGTGATTTTTTTGAAAATAAAACGAAAAGGAAAACAGTAAGTTATGGCAAGACCACCCAAACCGCCCGCTTACCTTGATGAAATCGCGGCGCAGCAGTGGAAAGCAAAGGCGAAGCAACTGGCGGAACGCGGTGATCTGACGCCTGCCGACTGGAACAACCTTGAGCTTTATTGCGTCAACTACTCGATGTACCGCAAAGCCGTGGAGGACCTTGCCGCGCGGGGATTCAGCATTGTGAACAGCCAGGGTGGTGAGAGTCGCAACCCGGCCCTGAGCGCAAAGGCTGATGCCGAAAAAATTCTCATAAAAATGTCGTCTCTGCTGGGCTTTGATCCGGTAAGCCGTCGCCGCAACCCGCCTGAAACTGAAGAGGAAGACGAACTTGACCGCATGGAATGATTACGCCATCGCCATAAAATCGGGAGAAATTCCGGCCTGTAAGCGGGTAAAACAGGCCGTCGAAAGGTACTTTTCAGACCTGAATGACCCCCGTTACGTGTTCGATACAGTGACCGTAGAGCGGTTTATTGCATTCTCCCGGCTTTGTCCTCACGTCAAAGGGCCGTTGCGTGGTCAGCCTATCATGCTGGAGCCGTGGCAGCAGTTCGCCTTTGCTAACCTGCTGGGCTTTAAGGTCAGTGCTACGGGGCGCAGAAAGTACAGCAGCGCCTTTATCGAGGTGCCGCGTAAGAATGCCAAATCCACCGTAGCTGCAATGCTGGCTAACTGGTTTCTGGTGATGGAGCAGGGCCAGCAGGACATCTACACGGCGGCGGTGAGCCGGGATCAGGCCCGTATCGTGTTCGACGATGCTCGTCAGATGTGCCTGCTGTCAAAACCGCTGAAAAAGCGCGTGAATATTCAGGCCCATAAAATGATTTTCCCGAAGAATAACAGCTTGTTAAAGCCTCTGGCGGCGAAAGCGGCCACCATCGAGGGGACTAATCCCAGCCTGGCTATTGTCGATGAGTACCACCTTCACCCGGATAACGGCGTTTACTCCGCGCTTGAGTTGGGTATGGGGGCACGTCCTGAAGCGGTTTTATTCGCCATCACCACCGCCGGGAGTAACGTTGTTTCCGCCTGCAAGCAGCATTACGACTACTGCTGTCAGATTCTGGCCGGGGAAGAGAGCAACGATTCGCTGTTTGTTCTGATTTACGAGCTGGACGATGAAAGCGAGGTTGATCAGCCTGAAATGTGGATCAAGGCTAACCCGAATCTGGATATCTCCGTTGATGCGGCAAAACTGGAGGCCACTATTCAGAAGGCGCGGGGCATCCCGTCGCAATGGGTGGAGATGCTGACAAAACGTTTCAATATCTGGTGTCAGGGTTCCACACCGTGGATGGGGGCGGGGGCCTGGGACGCCTGCAAACTCGACTACGAAGAAAACGAGCTGGCCGGAATGGAATGTTATGCAGGTCTGGACTTGTCCTCAACCAGCGATATCACCAGTGTAAATTACGCTTTCCCGTTCGACAGGGAGATTAGGTTACTTACAAGACACTATCTGCCGGAAGTGACACTCAATAATGTCTCCAACAAAAATCGCGCCATTTACCGCCAGTGGGTGAAAGCTGGCTGGATTCGTACCACTCCCGGCGACTGCATCGACTATGACCGCATCCGCGACGATATTCTGCGCGATGCCGAAACATTCAATATCCGTCTGGTGGGCTTCGATACGTGGAACGCCACGCATCTGCGTACCCAACTACAGGGGGCAGGCCTTGACGTAGAGCCGTTCCAGCAAACCTATCTCAAATTCAGCCCGGTAGCGAAATCGTTTGAGGTGTTCGTTAATCGCAAGGTTGTGCGCCATCGCGGTGATCCGGTGCTGGCCTGGGCGATTGGTAACGTGGTGATGGAATCCGACGCCAACGCCAATATCAAGCCCAACAAGAAGAAATCCTCTAACAAGATTGATCCGGCAGTGGCTGCGTTGATGGCGTTCGGCACATTCCAGGCTGAGCATGAGGATTTTACATTTGATATGAGCGAAAGCCACAAAGATCGCCTCAGTCATTTTGACGGGGTGTAAGGAGAAAGATTATGGCAGGTAAATCATTAGGCACTCTCACCATTGACCTGATCGCCAGAACCGGCGGTTTTGTTCAGGGTATGGATAAAGCCGAACGTTCGTCACAGAAATGGCGGGATAACGTTAAAAAAGATGCTGCTGTGGTTGGGGCATCGCTTGCAACTGTCGGCGCAGCCGCAGCCGCTGCGGCCATCAGTGTTGGCGCTGCTGGTATTTCGTTGGTAAAAAATACCTCGGATCAGATCACTGCGACTGACCGCTGGGCTAAATCGCTAAAAATGTCCACTCAGGACCTTCTGTCATGGCAATTTGCTGCTGAGAAAGCCGGATTAACCGGGGATAACATTGCTGACATCTTCAAGGATATTAACGATAAAGTTGGCGATGCTGTCCTGAATAAATCAGGTGAGGCTGCTCAGGCGCTGGATACTTTGGGGCTTTCAGCTCAGAAGTTGGCCCAGCAATCCCCAGATAAGCAGCTGATGGCAATCAGTGAAGCATTACAGAAAATCCCCACTCAGGCCGGGAAAACCAATATTCTCGAAAGCCTGGGTAATGACCTGTCAAAAATGCTGCCGTTGTTCGATAACAATAACGAGAAGCTGAAGCAGTTTATTCAGCTATCAAAAGATTTTGGTGTCGCACCACCGCAGGAAGATATTGATAATCTGGTGAAAGTGAATCAATTTTTCCAGGATATTGAGAGCAGCGCACAGGGATTAAAGATCGAAATTGCCAGTGGGCTGGCGAAAGTGGACCTCTCACCGATTCAGGATGGCCTTAATGATATTCGGGAGGTGTTTACCGATCCCGCTGTTCTTTCAGGTCTGGCGAAGCTGGTCGGAGGGATGGCAGAGCTAGTTGGTTGGATGGGTAAGCTAAGTTCTGAATCTGCTAATTTTATCAGCCATATACTTGAAGTGCCTGACAGATTTAAGGCTGGAGGCTGGTACGAGTTTGAAAAAAATCAGAGATTAGGAGCCATAGCTGATACGCTTCAATCAGATTTAGGGGTAATTACTAAACCGTATTCAAATTCAGACTTGCCAATAAATAATCTTCTTCTTCCCGGGGAAAGTAACCAGAAACAGAATAAGAAGCCTGATGCTGAGGCAAAAAAACTTGAAAGCGCCTATAAAGCCGTAGAACAGTCATATTTAAAGCAAATTGCGCTGGTAGATCAGCTAACCGGGAAAACCAAAGACGCCACGGAAGTAGAGAAACTACATTTTGATTTAGCGTCTGGCCGTCTGGTTGGGATAAATAAAGAACAGCAAATCAGGCTTGAGGGATTGGCCACAGAAGTTGATAAATATACCGCGTTGTCAAAATTCCGAGATTTGCAGGATGACTTATTAACTCCAGAAGAGAAATTACTTAAAACGACGAAGGAGCGTTTTGAAGTATTAAAAAATATTCAGGGTATGACTGGTATCAGTCCTGATGAATATAAAAAAGCCGCCAAGGCCATCTCGAAAGCGTCATTTTCCGACGCGCCTAAATTTAGTGGTCTTGATCCGATGTTTGGTGGTGAGTTTGGGGAGTTGAAAAAAGTTGATGACGCACAGAAAGAGCAGGAAAAATGGTATCAGAACCAGCTCGATTTGCTGGACCAGAACCGCCAGGCACGTTCTGACCTTAATGATGAGTGGGATGCCAGAGAGCTTGAACTGAAGAAAAAACACCAAGAAGAAATGAATAAGCTTGATGACGCCCGTAATCAACTGATGTTGAGTAGTGTTGTCGATGGGCTTGGGTCTATGGTGGATTTGACCCGTACAGCTTTCGGTGAGCAATCAGGAGTATACAAAGCCGCGTTTGCAGTTCAGAAAGCCGCGGCTATTGCTCAGTCTGTTATCGCTATCCAGCAGGGGATCGCGATGGCGGCTGCTAACCCTTTCCCCTACAACCTTGCAGCAATGGCCAGCGTAGCCGCTTCTACAGCTGGTATCGTGTCTAACATTGCCGCCGTGGGTATGGCTCACGATGGTATTGATGCTGTTCCAGAAACAGGGACGTGGTTGCTCCAGAAGGGAGAACGCGTAGTCACGGCGAGTACCAGCGCGAAACTGGATGCGACCCTAAACCGCGTTGCCCAGCAATCCCCTTCTGGTAATCAGATTTCGCAGGAATTTAATTTTAACGTTAATGGCGATCCTTCTAATGCTCAGATAGCCATGATGAAAAAAGCTGCTGCTGACGGAGCCAAGATGGGGTATCAAAAGGCGGTAAATTCAATAATTACTGGTCAGGGTGATTTGCACAAGGCTCTGATGACGAAAACTAATTCAGGCAGAAAAATAGGGTGATGAAGATGACAGAACTTGAAAGTTTATTTTACGAGATGATGCCGGGCCATATTGCTCATGCGATGAAAATTGAAGGGGCAAAAATTCTGGCAGAAAGTACGCAGAAAGAGGCCGAACGCCAGTCAGCGTTAACCGGCCTGTCTCCCGAACTTATCATTCAAACTGCGATTCAGGCGATCTCTATGCAGATGAAAAACTGGAAAGTAGTCCACTGACAATGTTATGGCCCTCAACCGGGGGCCACACTATTAGCTGAGGTGCTGCATGTTAAAAAGAGAAGCTTTAGAGTCTGCCATTATCAGTGCAGCGAAATTGCAGGGGAATGAGCTCAACGGGCAAGACAAACTGGCGATCCGTACCAGCGTTGCGGCTTGTCTGGCCGCGAAGAAACGGCACCGCCAGCGGATGAATACTGGCGTTTTTGAGTGGAAAAAGCCTAGCGCACCACGTCGATAACGCTCGTTATCGTTTATTGTAGTTCACCCTTCCGTGTAGTCAGTGGTGTAGTCATTTCAATAAAAAAGGCGCTTCCCCATGCCGAAGAGCGCCTTTTTAATCAACAAGTTAACTGATTAGTATCAGTTCATGCCGTATTTTTTCAGTTTTTTACGCAGCGTACCGCGGTTGATGCCCATCATCAGAGCAGCGCGGGTCTGGTTACCACGGGTGTATTGCATCACCATGTCCAACAGGGGCTGTTCAACTTCAGCCAGTACCAGCTCATACAGGTCATTCACATCCTGACCGTTCAGTTGAGCAAAATAGTTCTTCAGTGCCTGTTTAACCGAGTCACGCAGGGGCTTTTGAGTTACCTGATCCTGAGAGTTAACGGTAGAAACGGTCAGTACGTCAGAATTTACGC
>ERZ1106931.535-NODE-535-length-23586-cov-12.445837_pt1 | contig 23586 bp, 19 predicted proteins | sample MGYA00403664_ERZ1106931 | MGnify/ENA primary metagenome ERZ1106931 (study PRJEB35170, sample SAMEA104062435) | human gut metagenome | biome: human gut; feature: human-associated habitat; material: faeces | place: Denmark | collected 2012-06-29 ... | reverse complement strand
ATCATCCATCTTATCTAGGATTTCCTCATCCTTATATACACCTTTCAAACTTTGCTCTGCATAAGCAAACTCATCAGGCGTGCAAGTGCCTAACTTCTCTTTTAGAATACGGTTACCCTCTTCCAAGGATAATTTACCATCTAAATAATCTTCTTTCACAGACACAATAATTCTGTAACGATCACTATTAATATCTAGCTTTTGCTGTAATGGATTCATATGCTTATACCTCCATGGGTCAATGCTATTCCTATATGCAATATGTTATTGCTATGCATAATGTATAATTTATTTTCATTATACCCATTTTGAAAGTAATTTTCAGTTGCCATAGATACATATTTAGATATATTTGAAAGATTCTAAAAAAGGCACCCATACAAAGTATGAGTGCCTTCTATTAATTTCTAAAATCAATATATTCAGTTTTAGAAGATGCCACAGGATTACCATTAGCGTCTGTAGCCGGATTGAAACGCCATGTGGAGATTTTCTCAACAAGAGCCTCATCAAGAGCAGTAACCCCACTAGATTTTACAACCTCTATATCCCCTACAGAGCCATCTTCATTGATGGTAAAACGCACATCTGCACTTTGAATCGAATCGCCATAACCAGCAATATTAATTTGATCTACAGGTGGTGTAGATATTGCTACAGGCAATTGAAATGGAGCCGCCAACACAGTGGCTGCCATACTCGTTGCAAACAATGCGCTTAATACAGTACAACGCAACACTTTATTCATCACATTCTCCTTATTTAGCTGTTACAGCTTGTTTAGGTAGAGTAATTGTCATCCCAATAATAGATTCATGAGCCTTTTGATCCACGCCGATAGCAGGTGTAAATTTCCATTGTAGAATGGCTTTTTTCACTGCTTCATCAATTGGAGCATAGCCAGAGGAACGTTCTACGAATACGTTTTTAACGTTACCTTTTTTATCAATTAAGAAGCGTACGCGCATATTAGGCGCTACCGTAGCTGTTTGAGGAACCTCAGGCAACTCAGGTTTTACAATTTCCACTTCGCGCGGAGATTCTAAGAACTTAGCCGCATCAGCTGTATAGTTACCTAATACGCCAAAGGATGCAACAAGTAAAGCCGCCGCAGTGAATCGGAATAATTTATTCATAATATGCCTCCTTATTTATTTTAAGTCTATGAATAATATCATACTAAATAAAGATGAATATTTAAAGAACATTTCCTTATTGATAAATTTTCTCATTTATGATATATTGGGTTCAAGATAACTGTTCGGACTTACATATCAGGTTGATATGACAAAAAAAAATTACACAAAGGAGGTTCATCATGAGACGTAGAAAGCGTATTCAAATGAAGGTCATGATGGTACTTGGTATTGTTGCCCTCATTGGGCCAAACCATCTACAATCTCTCATCCACTAAACGATCATGACCTTAGCAGAAAACCGTATAACTGCCAATAGCCGCTACGTTAGTAGCGGCTATTTTTCTGTTTAAATTTAGGGAAGTATTCTCCTTCTTCAATGTTTTATTATTAGGAGAAATATATCCTCAAACTAGAGTATTAAAGTTTTTAAATTGATTTTCCCCAAAAGGAGGTTTGTCATGAAATTCAATCGAATCGTATTAGTCGTCGTATCATTAGCACTTATGTTATTAGCTCTTGCAGGTTGTGGTAAGGATGCAGCACAGGACAGTCAAAAGAAATTAAACGTCGTTGCCACAACAACAATGTTAACGGATTTAGTAAAAGAAATTGGCGGTGACCATGTATCCGTCCAAGGACTTATGGGCCCTGGCGTAGACCCTCACCTCTATCAAGCGAGCGCTGGCGATGTAACAACTATGTCTAAGGCAGATGTTGTGGTGTACAACGGCATTCACTTAGAAGGTAAAATGGGTTCCATTTTCGACAATTTAACAAAACAAAATAAAGCTACTATCCGCGTATCTGACGCCATTGATCCAGCTACTCTACTCGACTTTGACGAAGAAGATGGCGTGAAAACCAAAGACCCTCATATTTGGTTCGATGTAGCTAACTGGAAACTTGCTGCCAAAGCGGTTTACGAAGGTCTTGCAAAAGCAGATCCAGCTCACAAAGAGGATTTCAAAAAACGCTATGATGCGTACCTCACTAAATTAGATGAAACAGATGCATACATCAAAGCACAAGCAGAATCAATTCCTAAAGAATCTCGCGTCCTCGTAACAGCACACGATGCCTTCCAATACTTTGCTCGAGCTTATGGCTTTGAAGTAAAAGGTTTACAAGGCGTTAGTACTGCTACAGAAGCAGGCACACAAGATGTAAATGAACTTGTGCAATTTATCGTAGATCACAAAATTAAAGCGATCTTCGTAGAATCTTCTGTACCACACAAAACAATCGAGGCCGTTCAAGAAGCAGCTAAGGCTAAAGGCTGGAACGTTGCCATCGGTGGCGAATTATACTCCGACTCCCTCGGTTCTGAAGGCACTGAAGGTGGCACATATATCGGCATGGTAAAAGCCAACATCGATACTATCGTTAAAGCACTTAAATAACAAATAACGTTTCAAAACAAGGACGACATACAGTGTACGTCCTATGTAAGTACAAGTACTACTAACAATACAGCAATAGTAGCACTATTGATAAAAGGAGGTCTCTATGGAATGGGCCGTTGAAGTTGAAGATATGACCGTAGCTTATACGACAAAACCCGTATTATGGGACGTAGATATGAAGGTACCCATCGGTTCCTTAGCGGCCATCGTCGGCCCGAATGGGGCCGGAAAATCTACATTATTAAAGGCCATGCTCGGCCTATTAACAGTTATCTCAGGTAGTGTTAAGTTTTATATCGATCACCACTTAGCGATGGATAAACATGATTACAAGAAAATCGCTTACGTCCCTCAAAGTGGTAGTGTCGACTGGGACTTTCCTACTACCGTATTAGATGTTGTACTCATGGGACGTTATGGTCATCTAGGTTGGTTCAAACGACCAAGTAAAAAGGATAAAGAACTAGCCCTATCCATGATCGATAAAATGGGCATGAGTGATTATGTAAACAGGCAAATCCGTCAGCTTTCAGGGGGCCAACAACAGCGTGTATTCCTCGCGAGAGCCCTCGTACAAGAAGCCGACATTTACCTCATGGACGAACCTTTCAAGGGCGTCGATAAAACGACAGAACACGCTATTATCTCCCTTTTACAAGAAATGAAAGCGCGTGGCAAAACGGTTATCGTCGTACACCACGATTTAAATACGGTACCTCAATATTTCGACTGGGTAACGATGGTGAACAAACAGACCGTTGCCTACGGCCCTGTAGCAGATACGTTTACAGAGGAAGCCATCGAGCGCACCTACGGCAAGGGGAGGATTGTATGACCATACTCCAATCCTATACGACACAGATGGTATTGCTCGGCACGGCTCTCTTGGGCCTTGCCAGTGGTATTGCAGGCACCTTCGCTGTACTGCGCAAGGAAAGCCTCATCGGTGACGGCCTTTCTCACGCGGCACTGCCCGGTGTCGTCATCGCATTCTTGCTGACCGGTATAAAAGACATTGAGGTACTCATTATAGGTGCTGCCCTGTCCTCCATCACTGCGGCGTGGCTCATTACCATCACCGTTGAAAACAGTAAAATTAAATTCGATGGTGCTCTGGCTACTATACTATCTGCTTTCTTTGGTCTTGGTATGGTTCTACTCACCTACCTTCAAAGTCTAAACAATGCAGGTCAGGCGGGGCTTTCAAAATTTATATTTGGACAGGCCGCCACCATATTAGCCCGCGATGTGTACATTACATCGGCGGCAGCGCTCATCATTATCGTTTTAACAGCCTTATTTTGGAAAGAGCTAAAGCTCATTTCCTTTGACGTAGAATACGCTAAAACATTGCAAATTCCCGTCACCTTTACACTCATTTTATATCGTTCACTATTGATCATGACCATCATCATCGGCATTCAATCAGTAGGTGCTATCTTAATCAGTTCCCTACTCATTGCACCGGCCGTAGGGGCCCGTCAGTGGACGAACAAGCTAGGTACCATGTGTATACTAGCAGGATGTTTCGGTATGGTATCTGCTATGGGCGGTACCATTTGGAGTACAACAGTACAAAAACTGCCTACAGGTCCTGCCATCATCGTCATTCTGTCAGTTATCGTACTGTTGAGCCTCATATTTGCACCTAATAGAGGCATCTTGTGGCAATATCGTAAAAACAAACAATCAAAACAAGCTTTACTATCAGAAACTGCAAAGATAAGTCCTGCCGATTTACAACAAAAAATATATAGAGCAGAGGGTGGACAGCCTCATATAGGAGGTGCCCCATGACAGTACATACAGAGATTTTACTCATCGCCATCGCAGTATCCATTGCGTGCGCTATCCCTGGTGTATTCCTTGTGCTGCGCCGCATGTCCATGATGGCTGACGCCATTACGCACACCGTATTCCTCGGCATCGTGCTCGCCTTCTTCGTAACAGAAGACTTAAACTCGCCCTTGCTTCTAGTAGGGGCAACACTAGTCGGCGTAGGCACTGTATGGCTTACAGAAATGATCCATAACACGGGGCTCGTCAACGAAGACGCGTCCATTGGTATCATCTTCCCCCTCCTCTTCTCTATCGCCATTATCCTCGTCAGTCTCTACAGCGGCAACGCACATCTCGACGTAGATACAGCATTACTGGGAGAAATCGCTTTCGCTCCATTCGATAGGTGGATTGTAAACGGCACAGACTTAGGGCCCGTATCACTATGGATTTCCTTAGGGGTAGCACTTATCAACCTCGTATTGGTAATGCTCTTCTACAAGGAACTGCAGCTATCCACTTTTGATCCACTACTAGCAGGGCTTTTCGGCTTTATGCCCGCCCTCATCCATTACGTGCTCATGACCATGGTATCCCTCACCGTGGTGGCATCCTTCCAAGCGGTCGGCGCCATCCTCGTTATTGGACTCATGATCGGCCCAGCAGTCATCGCTTATTTATGGACCGACTCTGTGAAAGCCATGCTCATTAGCAGTATCATCATCGGCATTATCTGTGCCGTCATCGGTACGGAAGTTGCTTTCACACTAGACGTATCCATTGCAGGCGCTATCGCAACGACCATAGGACTCGCCCTATTAATCGCCGTTATATGTACGCCAAAGACGGGCTATATCGCCACCTATCGGCGCCAACGCCACTTGCGCCGTCACTATCGAGAAATGATGATGCTCTGTCACATCTATACCCATATGAATACGCCAATCGCGGCCACAGAAAATGGCATCGGCACCATTCACGAACACCTGAATTGGAAGCCAGACTATACACACCAAGCCGCATCACACCTTAAGAAACAAGGTCTCTTGTATGTGACAAATGGGTACTACATGCTCACCGATAAAGGTGTAGCGCAGGTAAAGGAAATCATTTAATTAATTTTATTTAATTAATTTTATTTAATGAATGTTAATTAGACGCCTTCAAAAATACATATTTTTTCCCAACAAAAAAGAAGCTGAAATCAATGCAGTCTGCAAGATTTCAGCTTCTTATTTTGTATGTAATTATATGGCTAGAACACAACACGCATCTGATACCACTTAGCACCGCCGTGATCAGATTCAGACTCACCTTCATTTACAAAGCCAAACTTAGCGTAGTAATGAATCTTTTCTTCCTTACAAGTTAGAATAACGCCCTTACGCTTTTCCTCTCTCGCAAGGTCGATAAAAGCCTCAATTAACTTACCACCTACACCACGATTACGATACGCTGGCAATGTATTTAGTCCAAATATCATCTGCCATGCACCATTAGGGTTGTGTAAGGATGCATCAGCAAACATCTCATCCGTTAAAATTTCATCATCTGTTACGAAGCCATCGATAAAACCGATTGGTGTTTCCCCATCAAAGGCAATTAAAAACTGACCTGCATAATACTTTAATCGCTCTGCAAACGCCTCACGAGGTGCTGCCTCTGCAGGTGGAAAGCAAGTTGCTTCAATATATGTCACTAAATCTAAATCTTCGGTTGTCGCTTTTCGTATTAACATAAATTCATCTCTCTAAAACAAATATTATTTCTTTGAAGTTAATATTGACTTAACAGGATTTAACTAAAACTATTCTATAAACTTCTGATATAAGATGAAAAGTATTTGAAAATAGCTAGTTTACAGCTACACCCAATTTACTCTTACAAAATGCTTTTAATTCAACCAAATAATTATCTGGTATCTCAAAAAAATCAATTGGATTTAGTTGAAAAATATAGTCATTTTCTATATGATTTATTTCATTAACAAATTTACATAAATGAGGATGTTCATTTTTTAGTTTAGAAAGTAAGTTATCACCATCTCTATCTTTCTCAAATAAAAATCTAATAGATATGGTCTGAGTATATTTATCACCATTATCGATTAACCCCAATAACTTACTATCACTTATACCTTCAAGTAATTGCGTATAATCCATATCAGGAATGTATTCATTAATAATCTGTAACCCATTTGTTACAACTTTTTCAGTAGCTGTATCAGCTATTCTACTTTGATACATAGATAAAGATCTCCCATGAATCAAATTTGATAAAACATCATACGCAAAGTTTTCTAAATAAGCTGGTTCAGTTAGCTCAATATATTTCCTTAAATTAGTTAACCTAACAGGTATCTCATTTGAAATACTGTTAGATAAATCCTTAGTTAATTCGACTACATTTTTCAAATCACCTTCAACGATTTCTTGCTCAATTAAATTCCCCTTATTATTAATTAAGTATGATGCATATACTGGTGTATGTAAATTATACTTTCTTAAAAATTTACCATGAACATAGTCAATTACAGGTTGTAGATCATGTGTAAGCATTAGCACAGTTTTATTCTTAAAACTAAAATTAGTATTATCAAATAATCTTTTTATAATAGCAAACTTTTTATTTTTATCAAATGAAGTTATTGGATCATCTAATATGATTAAATCAGCATCATCACTAAGAGTTTCAAACATAAACATTACAAGAGAGAATGCGTTTTTCTCGCCCCAACTCAAATGTTCCTCAGGTTTATCTATTTTATCTTGTTCATCAGCATTATTGGGAATCAAATAACAAATTGCAGCTTCTTCTCCAACGCTCTTCAATACAAACTGATAAGGAAAACCTGCAATCATAAAAAATTTATTTATATCACTTCTTCTTTCTTTTATTAATTCTTCCATCTTTTCTTGACACTTGAGAAAAGACTTTTTTATTGCTTCAGTTTTTTGTTTTAATTCCTTAATACGTTCATCAATGCAATTAATCAAAGTACTATTTTTATCTGTTAAATAAAATCCTGATATTTGTCGAGGATCAATAATGAAGCTCTCTAACTGAATCTCTATTCCTTCAATTTGTTCTCGAGAAATATTCATAGGTTTAAAATCTAAGAGCTGTTTTAGCTTATTATATAAATATTCTGTCTCAATCCCCAATCGATTCATTTCAGATTCAAGTTCATTAGCTTTAGAAGCATCACCAATATACTTCTCAAATACTCCAACTGCGTCTGAATCAATATATCCTCTATCTTTACCTTTTTGTAAAAAAGCTAAAACCTCATTGGCTGTTTTTAATGCAGAGCTTTTGAATACTTTTAATATAGTTTCATTTTGATTGTTTATCTTATCTAAATCCATATCTTCAGTACAAAAAGGACAGCATGAACCATTCATTTGAGTTATACCTTCATTCCTCCATTTTGCCCATTTTAATACAGTAGAAAACTCTCTACCTTCAAAAAAAGGTCTATATGAATTTAACTCATCATACTTTTCAAATCCAGATCCATTCCCTTTTAATAGTTCTCCTACACCTCCTCTTTTCTTTATTTTCCCTTCTTCAAAACTAGTTGTATTTAAATATTCAGGCAAAAATTCCAATAATGCTTTTATATCATTAGATTCTTCAAATATATGATGCAAACCTATTAATAAGTTTTCAGTACTTTTTTTCAAAGTTTCTAATTTTCTATCACGTAAGAAAACTTGATAAGAGTTATCGAAAAAGTTCCCATTTTCAAAAAGATATCTATTTACATAAGCCTCATCAAATACTTTAACATTTCTAAAATTACAGTCATTAATTTTTGGATTTTCATCCGAATTATAGGGTTTTAATTTTAATAATTCCTCATCATCCTGATTAATAAAATACTTTATTGCCTTGCTAATAGTTGACTTCCCAGTACCATTTGATCCATATTTAATATTTAATGTTCCTTGTTTAATACTAATTACAGCATGTTCAATACAGTTACAATGCATAACTTCTATTTTTTGCTCTTCAGATAACGCTTTGTTATTCCCCATAATATCCCCCAGTAAAACAACACTAACACCTCATATTAAATTTACTCTCTCTATATATTAATACCTAAAATATAACAACAAATAATACTGCTATACAATCTTTGTAAGCTTTTAATATAATAGATGATTTTTCCAATCACTTTATTAGAGTTTAATTCCTTATATTTTCGTATATTTAGGTACATTACGATACTGCATTGGTAAGGAATTCTCTTTTACTTTAAAACCGTGCTTTTCATAGAAAACTGCATTGGTACTATCGCCAATCATAACATTAATGTACAAGTAAGACTTGTAAGCCTCCTTCACCATTTCCAGCAAATGACCTGCAATGCCATGCCCCTGATAATCGGGATGAACCAGTACATAATTTATGAAACATACTAGCTCACTATCATCCATGACACGAATAAGACTGACTAAACGGTCACCATCCCACGCAGAAATTACACGAGATGAATTTATAAGAGCCTTGTGTAGACGGTCAGGATATTTACCAACTACCCAACGAACAGACAGAAATAAATCTGCTACTTGCTGAGGGGTAAATTTCTTTTCTTCGGTATAGGTAATTGTCATAAAAGCTCCTTTATGTAATTCAAAATCACCAAGGATTTAATAACGTAGTAGATTTATCAAAAGTTAACGTACATAGTGTAGGATTCGTCTTATCTAGATAAGCAATAAACACTATTTTAGAAAATATCTTTTCCTTCATATACATTGCTTTTTTGAAATCATCTTTCATGTATTTACTAAATAACTCAGGAAGAGTAAATCGTGCGCTAAGACTTCTAATCTCATTACCATTATTATCTATTGGTACTATAACCCATTCATCACTGTTTTCTTGATTAAAATGAATTGAAATGTTTTGATGTGGATTACTATTTAGTAACTCATTGAAAGATTCGTCTGCAAATAGGGGAATCATATTCACACTATTTATTGTAGCTAAAAATATATATTTGCCCTTAATATTATCCCTTAAAGATAATATTAATTCTGCTAATGATGCATTACCAATACATTCAAGAGCTTGTTCATAATTCCATTCATCAATTTCTTCTGTGTGAATTAAATAGGAAAAGCTTCTTTTGAATGTTTTAAACAAGTTCTTTTCTATATCGTTAGTATCGAACATTAATATATCAACAATATTCTCAATAGAGTCTGTAATAAATTTATATTCACGACCTGATAAATCAATTAAATGTATCTTATGTGCAATAGCATAACGTTGTGCATCATTAGAAAATCCAGACGTTGAAAATATCGCATAATGATAGTTATACCTAGCAAGAAATAACTCGGACAATGTCATATTTACAGTTGAATAATTAGTATTAATATCATCAAGAATTCCCACTCCCATTCTGACTTTCTCAATGCCAACTGGTCTATCTGATGAATAAAACTTAGCTTCTACAAACAACCTTAATGGATAAATAAAAGGAGGAGTGACTCTAAATGTTCCTAGCGTATCAAACTGGTGATAACCGCCACGTCCTTTAACTTTTAATCCATTACGGCCACAACTTTTAAATTCATCAGTATTACCAATATTCTCATCTGTAATTACTTCATATCCATTTACTTCAATTAACTTTGATAACACTACCTCTAAAAGGTATCCTTTTGCCTGTTGTTTATTCATGCTAAAGCGCTCCTAAATTATAAGTGCAAAACATATTTTATTACTACAATCGTTTGCTCATATAGATAACATCATCCATAGGGTTATGATAATACGGCTCGCATTCAACAAAGCCATGCTTCTTATACAAATGGATTGCTGCTTGCAACGGTTCAATTGTATCTAGCACCATTTCTTTATACCCAGAGGCCTTAGCATGGTCCATAATACTTTCAATCAGACGATCACCAAGATCATGACCACGACCCTCGGGACGCACATAGAGGCGTTTCATTTCACAACGAGTATCGCTATGCTGATAATACGCTACCATGCCAAGCACCACATCATTATCATCGATAGCAACCAATAATTCACCATTTGGCGCCGTATATTTCTCTGCTATATCTGCTAATTCCTTATCTAAATTCTGAAAAGACAAATCACGACCAAGCCACTGAGTATACTCTGTAATCAACTCTTTTACTTGATCTAAATACGGTTTGCCATCAACAATTTGAATCATATAAACTCCAACGGATATAATACTCTACCATTATTTCTTCCCATACGGTTTATGCTGAAAGATTTCTTTTACAATCCCTTCACCAACAACATTGCCGCCTTCCATGATAAAGAACTCAGTACCTGCTTGTAGAGCAGAATAATCTATATCTTCGTTTACTGGCAACGCATTGGCACGTATTGGTTTATCAAAGATGATATCTTCACCATCAATAAAGTTTACACCTAACAGCTGATCAGAGCCCTTTATAACAAGATGAGGGCAATACTTTCCAATATTTAAATTTGGTGGAGTTCCCCTCTTCTTACTGTAGAAAGTAACTGTACAGCAAATAGTAAAATCTAAATCGCTCATTTCAAGCCTCATCAACTACATATACCATATCACCTGTAAAGTAGATGTTCATTATACAATGTACGGGATTCCCTTCGCTGCATAACCAACCCTGCAGCACAGCTCGACCCCAGTTATAGGTCTCCGTAATGACCTCAAACTCACTTTCACTATACTCCTGCTGATACTGAGGTAACTCAATTCTTTTACCTGTAAAAGTATCTAATATTGTACTATTAAAGACGAGAATTTCTAGATCATCAACATCACATTTCTCAAATACAATCTTGGCCTTATGAGTTTGTTCAATACCATTCTCATAAGAAAAAATATAATCAAAGGTAAAAGTTAAATTACCATCTGGTATGCTATTTTTTGGACCCTTGCATCATGGAGAGAATATTTGGGATACTCACCAAAAGATTTTGTCGTTTTCATAGGACCTCTAATTATAAGAATATAGTCGCAATACAACATTCCTTTACTCTATTAATTCGCTATTTTTGAAAACTCTCTAAACTAATTAGAGCATATTTTTTATTTAAGTAATAAATCATTCTGACGAAGATAATCAATAAAGGTAGAAATAATTAGATTTTTTCGTTCTATAATATCTGTTTCTTTAAAATCATTAGAATTAGATGATAAGTCAAATAATTCCTTATTTTTTGTACCTTCTCTAACTTTGCCTTTATCAGTTACAAACCCCTTATAATATTTTAATTTATCTATAAATCGATAATCTGATGCACGAATATTAATAGACTTTTCTAGTAGAGCTTTATTACCTAATGATTCTAAATTCCTTTTATCAGTTAAACCATTCTCATTTTCTTGTCGTTTTTTAGCATAAATATGTTCTATCTCTACTTTTGTATCTAACAAGAACAAATCTTGTTTATCATTGGTATACATCCACCACGCAAGCATTGATTTAGTAATTGGTCTGCCATTTGTAAAAAGATAATTCTCTAATGCTAGCTTTACATCACTTTCATCAAATTTATAATCATTAAATAATACTTGCTGGTTATTTATAATATTAATCATCTCTGGATAAACAGGTGTCCTTAATGCATTCACACCAGGTCTCATAATTGCATAAGCCCAAATAAAGGCAATAATTTTATCAAGGAACGCACCAAATGATTTATCCTCAAGCATTCCATTGCTATCTTTATTTTGCATAAAATACACGGAAGTTAAGTACGCCCACATACCATTTGGGGCATAATTTAAAATAGATAAATTTTTTAGAACTTTATCAGAAAAGACACTATCATCTTGTTCTGCAATATTTACCCAGAAACTTGCTAAAACCTCTAAATTAGTTAGTGTTTCATCTTTCTTTAAGAGGCTATAGCTATCTTTCTCATAAAATTTGCGCAATGCTTCTGTTGTAGTGTTTTTATTTTTCATTTTTGCACGTTCATAATACATGTAACGTGTAAATAATTCGTCCATAGATGAACCTGATACTGATGAGAAAATTTTGTCAGAGATTTCTTCCAATTGTTTCCATCTTTTTATAAATTCATCCTTTTTATTGTTCTCTTTATAATACTTATAGAATTGAGCTTTGAAAATATCTGTATCAGAAAGCGGTTTCCCCCTATCGTTTAATGTAGAGAAGATTCTAAGTGCAGTTTCTTGCGATTCTGCCTCGATGGGAAGAAGAATACAATTATTCATAAGCCTATTTGGTAAATATGCAAAATATGTTGGATATTGTACCAAAAAAGTATTTATCTGTTCTGTAAAAAATCGATAATTTCTTGCATATGCACTTTTTTGTGAATCCTCTACTATACCAGTCTTAAGAATTGATAAAAATTCATGCTTATCATCATCAGAGGTAACTTCAGAGTCTATTTTTAATTTGTTTGTATCTGGAGTTCCAAACTCATCCGTTTTCCAGATACATTTAGATATGTCCTCTGCTGTTTTTTTGGAGTTATCATCTTTCATATTTCCAAAAAATGAATAAAAGGCTCTCAACAATAACATCAATGTTGTTAAACGTTGTTGTCCATCAATAATTTCCAGTTTATTATCACTATTTTTAAACGTAACAATAGGACCAAGAAAATATTCATCCCCCTCCGGATCAAACTTTGAGAAATCATCATCTGGAAACGCAAATAAAAATATATCATCCCACAAAGTTTGACATTCGGAAATATCCCAAGCATATGGTCTTTGATAGTCTGGTATTAAAAAGTCAGCACGTTTATTAGTAAATAATTCCTTTATCGTTTGTTGATCAATATTTAACTTTGACATAACAACTCTCCTTATTCCCTTTTATTAACTATTAAACTTTCAAAACAAGTTTATTTTCCCCTACCGATTTTGCTTATATATCCTATATAAACTACCTTTTACTCATAAATAATTATATTATCACTACTATAAGCTTACTTCCCTATATTATCGGCAACTAGGGATAACGCTTTCTCCGTTGGCATCGGATAGGAATACACTTTATGTTCTTCTTCCATATCATAATTATCCGTCCATAGCTCGCATTGTGTTATTACAGTCTGAACTGCATCATCCATGCCTTCAGGAGGGTATTTATGCTTTTTCAACAGTTTTTTAATGATCATACGCATTTTAGCTCTTGCTGATTCACGTTTCTGCCAATCTATGGTCCTATTCTTACGCAGAGTCTCAGCCAATTCTTTTGTTATAGAGATTAGCTCTTCATTTTCATAGAAGTCTTTTATAGCCTGTGGTTTTACCAATGCATCATAAAATGCTAACTCATCTGCTGTTAGACCAAGTTTTTCTCCTTCTTGTCTATCAGCTGCGATTTGTTTTGCTAGTTTTAGCATCTCTGCAATAACTTCTTCATTTGTTAGCATCCCATTTAAATAAGCATTGAGTGAGCGTTGCATAATTTCACTAAACTTCTCAGACTTAACTACATTTGTTCTGCGATAAACAGAGACTTGGTTAGAAATTAATCTCTTCAACAATTCAATCGCAAGATTCTTTTCCTTCATATTAGCAACATCTTGCAAGAATTTAGGATCGAATAAAGAGAACTCTTCTTTAATGTCAGAGAATAAATTAATTACACCATCACTCTTAATGCTATGTTTTAAAAGTTCGTTTATTCTTGCATTCATCTCTGGTAATGAAATCTTTTTACCAACGCCAGTATTAGTAAGTCTCAAAACAAGTACACGAACAGCTTCAAAGAATGCGGCTTCAAATCTATCGTCTTCATTAACTAACGACGAACAAAGAGAGAGTGCTTGATGAAGCATAAGGGATTCTTTTACAAATATCTCCTTATCCTCTGCCCGTTCTTTATCCATAATGAAATTCACTGCACCACTAATCGTTTTAGCTCTTTCAAGATCCGTACCACTTTTAAATTTAGAATAATCATATCCATGGAATATATCACGGCATATAGACAATTTTTCTAAGAATTTAGGATATGCGACCATAGAAACATCGGTGTCGCCATAATTCTTTTTATCACGAGATGTATAATCGTTCATCGCCTGCTTCAATGCAGTAGCAATGCCTACATAATCAACAATAAGCCCGCCTTCTTTATCACGGAATACACGATTAACACGAGCAATTGCTTGCATTAGATTATGTCCAGTCATAGGCTTGTAAATATACATGGTAGCAAGAGAAGGAACATCAAAACCCGTTAGCCACATATCAACTACTATAGCAATTTTTAAAGGGCTATTATTATCTTTAAATTTCTTTGCAAGTTCGTTTTTATGATGCTTATTGCCAATAATTTGTCGCCACTCTTCTGGATCATTATTACCAGAAGTCATGACTACAGCAACTTTTTCTTCCCAATTTGGTCGAAGCTCTAGAATACGTTTATAGATTTTCATAGCAATAGAGCGAGAATAGGCAACAATCATTGCCTTACCGGTAAGTAAATACTCCCTATTATTTTCATAGTGATCAAGAATATCATGCACAAGAGAATCTAGAGTATTATCATTACCAAGAATGGCTTCCATCTGTCCCAACTCATGTTTGCTTTTCTCTATAACTTCACTATCTGCATTCAAAGACATCAAATCATATTCAGCATCAATCAACCTTAATGTTGCTTGATCAAGATTCAGTCTGATAACACGACTTTCATAATAAACAGGTCGTGTTGCACCATCCTCAACAGACTGCGTCATATCATAGATATCGATATAATCGCCAAAGACCTCCCGCGTACTACGGTCTTTTGAAGAAATAGGTGTTCCTGTAAAACCAATATATGTAGCATTAGGCAATGTATTACGAATAAGTCTAGCTGTACCAACAACACGTTTTGCTACTTCCTCACCAGATTCATTCTTTGTAATCTTAATTTTTTCGGCAAGCCCATATTGCCCTCTATGCGCTTCATCCGCCATAACTATAATATTATGACGTTCAGATAGAGGTTCATCCGATTCCTCAAACTTTTGCATCGTAGTGAAAATAATACCATTTGCCTGTCTCCCAGCTAGTAAGGTTTTAAGATTTTCTCTACTTTCTGCTTGTAACGGTTCTTGTCGTAAAAAGTCTTTACACTTTACAAACTGACTATAGAGTTGATCATCAAGATCATTTCTATCAGTAAGAACAACAATAGTAGGGCTATCTAGGGCCTCCTGCAATAAATGGGCATAGAATACCATTGAAAGAGACTTACCACTACCTTGAGTATGCCAGAAAACTCCACCCTTACCATCAGTAACAGTAGCGTGCTTAGTCGATTCAATAGCCTTTTTTACTGCAAAATATTGATGATATCCAGCAAAAATTTTATAGCTATTTATGCCTTCATTCGAGAAACAAATAAAGTTTTTAATAATATCAAGTAATCGTTCTTTTTGGAATATTCCCTCAAAGAATGTATCAAACTGTGCATATTGGGTATTCTCATAATTACCATCTTTTGTTTTCCATTCCATAAAACGGTCTTCACCAGAAGTAATTGTACCAGCTTTAGAAATTAACTGATCACTCATAACACAAACAGCATTATAAATAAACATCGATGGAATCTCTTGCATATAGTTGCGAAGCTGTCTATATGCCTCAGAAGCATCTGTTTCTTCACGAGAAGGAGACTTAAGTTCCATTAATACGATTGGTAGTCCATTTAGAAATAGAATAAGATCAGGGCGTTTATTACTGTTCTCAATGAAAGTCCATTGGTTAGCTACAACAAATGAATTATTTTCAGGGTTCTTATAATCCACAAGATAAACAATTGAAGAACGTTCTTCTCCATCAATAAAATATCTTACAGGAATACCATTCTGTAAGTAGTCCATAAAGATAGCATTCTTCTGTACAAGTTCACCATTTTCAAAATTTTTAAGTTTAAATAATGCATCCTGAATCGCATCATTAGTTGCACCATGATTTATACGATATAAAGACTCAATTAAAACTTCTTCATAGAAAGGACTATAAAAATCTCTTTCTATATCTGGGCCATATACATATTCATACTCTAAATCATTTTGAAATAATTCAATTAATGATTTTTCATAATCTTCCTCTCGGAAAAAATTTAGCATTATTTTACTCCCTATAAAAAAGATAATTTTTACCTTAAAACTCTACCCTAATATATTTATATCCTCTATTATTAAAATCCACTTTCCATAGCAATTTTTCCAATATATACAATAAACAATAATTTACAGGAGCAGATGGAGGCCTTGCACCGTTCATGGTTTATCGATTATGCTCCTTTTGGAGGTGCAAAACCTTCAAACTGGATAAAAGCTGATATTTACTCAATTGCTAACATCATTTATGGTGCTCCATTTGCATCAAAACTCTTTAATACTGAAGGTCTCGGAAAGCCAATTATCCGTATACGTGATTTAAAGGAGCAGACCTTCGTGACATATACTACCGAGATTCATCCTAAAGGGCACCTCATACAGCCGGGCGACATCGTTGTTGGTATGGATGGAGAGTTTAGGTCATATATCTGGGGAAACTCTGAAGCTTGGCTTAATCAACGAGTATGTATATTCGAGAGTAAGCTGCCTTCAGATAAGGCGTTTATGCTCTATACCATCAAGCCTCTGCTCAATGTAATTGAAAAAACACAGGTCGCCACGACAGTTATTCATATCGGCAAAAAGGATTATGATGCCTTTGAAATAGTCCTTCCCGACAGAAAAACGCTTGATCAGTTTGGCGAGATTACAACACCGATGCTCGAACGTATAGTAAATAACAGTATTGAAAATAAAAAGCTTGCCAAGCTCAGAGATGCTCTCTTACCACAACTGATGTCAGGCGAAATCGATGTCTCCGATGTAACCTTTTAAGCCGCTAAATTATTGTTTACCTCCGTATTTACAGCTATCTTATCGTCCAGTGATTTCAGGAGTCCGGATATCCTTCTCTGCTCTTCATAATCCGGAACCATTATCTCCAAATTCTGAACGACATCCGTCTGAACTCTCTGCCTTCCAGACGATCCTACCATCGACTTTATCGCTGGCTCACGGACAATTGGGCTACAAACCAAATAATAGATAAAGTCCTCATCCACACCATCTTTAGCACGAAACACTATGTATTCTGTAGAGCCAAAGCCTACTTCTCCATCATCAAGAATGCTGACCTTTGCCGTCTTTCCATTCTCCAAGCACGGAGTAATTCTGGCCATAATCGTATCTCCATTGCGGAATTTTGTGCCACCGGAGAATGGCTCCAGTTCATATCCCAGTACATCCCGGCAAAAAGGCTGCAGCTTATCCATACCGATTTTTTTTGCAACTGTCCCTTTTGCAAGGGATTCTCTTGGATTAAAATCCGCTATATCTTTCAGCTTTTTCATTACCCATTCAGCCATATTTTCACCATCCTAACCTATATATTTTCTATGTGCCAATTTTACATTGCTTTGTTTTACCATCGCATATTGTAGCGTCGTATCAATCCGTTTATGGCCAAGCAGTTGTTGCAGTTGTTCAATCGGCATTCCTTTATCGATTGCGATCGTAGCAAGTGTGCGGCGGAACTTATGCGGATGCACCTTTTCAATATCCAGCTTCTTTCCGAGTTCCCGGAGCCTCCGCTCAACGCCACCGCTCTGCAGTCTCTCATGCGGAGCACGAAGCGATACGAATAACGCCGGATTATCATCAGTGCGTTCCTGCAGGTAGTTCTGCAAATGAATTTTAGTCCGTGCGTCGAAGTACACCATCCGTTCTTTACTGCCTTTACCGAACACGACACATTCCCGCTCCTCAAAGTTGATATCATCTCTATTAAGAAGAACCAGTTCTCCAACACGCATTCCGGTTGAAGCAAGCATATCTATCAATGCTAAATCTCTGGGCTCCTCACAGCTATCGCGCATTTTCTCCAAGGCCTCGTCGGTATATGTTTCCTTGATTGTCAAGGCCGCCTTCACCTTATGGATTCTTCGAGCTGGACTCTTCAGGATATAATCCTCATCCTCCAGCCAAGAAAAGAAACTCGACAGTATTCTACGGATGTTATCAACGGTAACCTTGCTGGAATTTTTCTCCTGTTGATACTCCGTCAGGTATGTACGCAAATCGTCCGTTTCCATCTCTCGGACGTTCTTTTCCACCTTAGCGGTCATAGCGTCAATCGTAGTCCTGTAATACGCCAGCGACTTTTCTGAGCATCCCTCGATTCGTTTTGCCGCGAGGAAGCTTTCCAGAAGCTGTTCGTTTGTTAGTGCTTCATTGACTTCTTCCTCCGTCTCGCTTATTTGTTTATGGAACAACGCATGTTCTAGTACTTCCTGCAGCCTCTCCAACTGCACATTGTTGAGGCAGGCGAGCATACCCTGCATAACCTCGTTGATTACTTTCTGTTTCATAGTCTGTTCTCCTTTTCTATCGTAGAGAAAGACTACGGAGTGGCAATCCCTCTTTTTAATTCTTGCCACTCGCAAGAGTTATGGTTGTATGTTAAACAATAATTTAATTGTCTGTAGTTCATGTTGATTTATTATATATTAATTTGTGATACATCAAGTTCACCAGACAGAAGACATGGAAGTAAATAATCTCTAAGTTCAGCAAGTTTGGTATTTTCCATTAAATTTGTCTCATACTTTTTCATTAGTTGACCAACAATTGATTCAAACTCCGTGAGTATTTGATTATCAGGAATAAGAATATCAACTTTATTCATATCTGCTTGAGTGATAAGTGGCTGTGTTGATCCTCGATTCATAGCGTGATAATTAATTTTTTGAAGAATTTGAAAGGTGTACTCATAAAGTTCGCTTGTTATTACTAGTGTATTATCAGAAGCCCAACATGGAGAATTAATACGTTGAACTATACCATGTGTCCCTACTCGACCAATCACAAGTATTTTATTAGTATAATTTGCTTCATTGGTAAAACCTACAATAGAAGTTGCCCCCAAAAGTGGAATTTCAAAACCATTCTGTTTCACAGTAGACTTTTTCGGAGGTCTTTTCCCACTCGTTATATTAGCTATATCGGCTAATATACCTCGTTTCCATGTAGGTGGACAAGAACCATTCGATAAAATGAATTTTTCAAACCAAGCTTGATATATCGTTTTTGCTTGCTGAGCTAAATTATTGTTTATAGCATTATTTAATTCAATCTTCTTATCTAATAACTTTAATATACTTACTATTTTTTTCTGGACCTTTATATCAAATAACTGTAGTTCATACTGCATTATTGATTTTTTATCCCCTCTTGGCATTTTTGTTCCTTTAGATGTCGCCATTGAGTATGCAAAAAAATCATCATTAGCAAGTATATAGTAAAGGAAATCTTTATCTACATTCGCTTTTCCTTGGAAAACCAATACATCATTCGAACATCCACCATCATGTTTTGCTTGCCAAACCTTTTTGAAATAAGGTCTTATATTTGAAACAAGAGTATCATTTTCTTTATATTCTTGAACCAATGTAGTAGATGGCAAAGAATTAGCTTCAACAACTCCTGCCTTATTAGGCAACATATTCTCAGTTGATATATATGTTTTTAACGTTAAATTTGAAACATTCACTTTTCCTTTTCTATACTCACAAATATCTGATAATTTACATTTCATCTCCACCACCTCTATTTCTTAATGGAAAATATATATCTAACATCAAATGTTTAGAATCCATAGCTAAACTTTACCTATTTAAAATTAATCACCATCTACACGGTAAGCATTTTCTAACATATAAATACTCTCATCCCATACTTTAACATCCAATCCTACATCTATCTCTTCTGCGGTTTCTGCATCATCCTTGAATTTATATATAAGTTTAAGTGTTAGTTCAATATAATAATTGCGTATTTCCTCATTTGAGCTTGAACATTCAATATCATTAATATTAATTAAATATGCAGACACAGAATTAATCAGGCGTCCCCTTTCAATAAAATCAAAATTACCTTCAGTTATTTGACTAAAGAAATCCTCAGAATTAAGCCAATCAATGATCTCCTTATTTTCATCAAAACTTTCAATAGGTTGATATGAATACTTATCAATTTCCTGTGCCCACGCTTCTAATCGTAGTTTAACTTCATTTTCATTTTTACATATGAATAACGATGATTTATCTACAACTTCCGAAAACTCTTGAATCAAAAATTCTCCAAAAGCATTATCTTTCGAGTAATATATGATTTCCGATTTAGGTTGATTTAACGCAAATTCTAAAATACTTTCCCATAACAATGCATCCTTAAACCCTTTATCAGACTTCTTATCTTTTCCTTCAAATGGTGGACGCTTGCCAAATGCACGATCTATTATACTTCTAAATCTACTATTGGACGCATTTTGAATTTCTATTACTTCACTCATACCTTGTTGAATGTCATTCTTATATTCTTTGATTTTTGTTTTTATATATTCTGAATAATCTATTGGAGGATTCTCTTTTATAGAATATTCAGGAAAAGCCTTATTTTTTATTGTGCTTATATATTTTAAAAGCAACTCATCATGTTTTTCTATAATCTGTTTTTCCAGCTCTCCCCAAACTACAGAAGGAATCACTAATTTAACTTGGCTATAAATATCCAATTGATTAATCATATCAATGATATTTTCATATGTTGAATTAAAACTAAATGAGGTAAAATCAGCTTTTTTTTCGTACGCTTGAAATAAAACATTTGTATCAAAAATTAAATAATATTTAACGTCATCATTTAATGTCATATCCAATCGCCCCTAGTTTTTCACGAATTTCCGTTTCTAATTCACGGGATTTTATAAACATTTCTGATAATTCAGAGGTAAGCCGACTCATTTTTTCTTCAAATGGCTCCTCATCTTCCTCAACAACTTCAAGACCAACATATCGACCTGGAGTAAGAATATAATCTTGTTCTTCAATCTTCTTAGTATTAACAACAGCACAAAAGCCTTTTACATCCTCTAAAGTACCCTCTTGAAATGACGAGAATGTATCAGCTAATCGTTGAATATCATCATCAGTAAAATCTCTATGTTTACGATTAACCATATAGCCCATATTACGTGCATCAACAAATAGAGTTTTTCCTTTTTGTTTTTTATTCATTGAAATAAACCATAAGGTAACCGGTATAGTAACACTATAAAATAGCTGAGTAGGTAAAGCTACAATACCTTCCACGAGATCCGCTTCAATAATATTTTTTCTGATATCGCCCTCACCGCTAGTTTGTGACGATAGTGCACCATTTGCTAAAACAAGGCCGATTTTCCCATTTGGACCAAGATGGTGAATCATATGTTGAATCCATGCATAGTTTGCATTACCTGCAGGTGGTATTCCATACTTCCAACGAACATCATCTTTTAACTTCTCCTGCCCCCAATTAGAAAGGTTAAAAGGAGGATTAGCCATAATAAAATCAGCCTTTAAGGTTTTATGTAAATCATTAAAGAATGTATCTGCCTGATATGGACCAAAGTTTGCATCGATACCACGAATTGCCATATTCATTTTTGCCATCTTCCACGTGTCAGCATTAGATTCTTGACCATAAACAGAGATAGTTCCTCTATTACCACTATGAGCTTGTACAAATTTCTCACTTTGCACAAACATGCCACCACTACCACAACAAGGATCATATACGCGACAATTATTAAATGGTTTTAAAATAGAGACAATAGTTTTAACGATACTTGACGGTGTATAAAACTCACCACCCTTAGTGCCTTCATAAGAAGCAAATTGAGCAATACAATATTCATATGTTCTTCCCAACAAATCCTTACTTGCCTCGGTACCGTCCATTTTGACTTCATTAGTAAAAAGATCAACAACTTCTCCGAGTACCCTTTTATCTAAATCAGGACTAGCATAATTCTTAGGTAATACATTTTTAAGTGTTGTATTCTCTTTTTCAATAGCTCTCATTGCATTATCAATAACAAGTCCAATTTCAGGTGTATGTGCAGCAGATGCAATTGTACTCCACCGAGCTTCTTCTGGAACAAAGAAAATATTTTCTTCTGCATATGCATCTCTATCATTTTCAAATCCGTCGCCTTCTTTTATAAGCTCTTCATAGCGTTTCTCAAAAGCACTTGATATATAACGAAGAAATATTAACCCTACAATTACTTTCCGATATTCTGCAGCAGGAATATGTCCCCAAAGAACACAAGCCGCATCCCATATTTGTTTTTCAAACCCAATATCTGTATTATTTTTTGCTGCCATAACCTATATACCATCCTCATTAAAACTTACAAATCAAGATTATTGTCATGAAATCCGTATAATCGAGTAAATATACTATAAATCCTAATATTTTTTATTATAACATCTTAGATAATTAGAACACATCATTAATTCATTTATTTTTCATGGTAATAACAAATAAATTTATTGCTTTTACCATTTTAATCACTAATACAAAATTTCTATTACCATCTAAAACATATATTTTGAAGACCTATAAAAAAAGTCATCCAAAGACAAATTCTTTGGATGACTAAATTATATTATGTATTTTTATATGTTAGCTATATTAAGTAAACCATCTTATTCCCACTCAATTGTTGCAGGTGGTTTAGATGTAATATCGTACACAATACGGTTGATGTGTTGTACTTCGTTTACGATACGACGGGAGATTGTGTCCAATACGTCGTAAGGGATGCGTGCCCAGTCAGCAGTCATGAAGTCTGTTGTTGTTACGCCACGCAATGCCAATGTGTAATCGTATGTACGGAAGTCACCCATAACGCCTACGGTACGTGTAGATGTTAATACTGCAAAGTATTGGTTGATGCTGCGATCAAGGCCAGCTTTTGCAATTTCATCACGGAAGATGTAGTCCGCATCACGCAAAATGTCGAGTTTTTCTTTAGTGATTTCGCCCATTACACGGATAGCAAGACCAGGACCTGGGAATGGTTGACGCCATACGAGGTAGTCAGCCAAACCTAATTCGGAACCAAGTTCACGTACTTCGTCTTTGAAAAGGTTGCGCAATGGTTCGATAAGACCTTTGAAGTCTACAACTGCAGGCAAGCCACCTACGTTGTGGTGAGATTTGATAACTTCTGCTTCGCCAGTACCGGACTCGATAACGTCAGGGTAGATTGTACCTTGTGCCAAGAAGTCAACGGAACCGATTTTACGGCCTTCATCTTCAAATACGCGAATGAATTCTTCACCGATAGCTTTACGTTTCGCTTCTGGATCTTCAAGACCAGCCAATTTATCTAAGAAACGTTTTTCTGCATC
>ERZ1106931.531-NODE-531-length-23719-cov-2.733519_pt1 | contig 23719 bp, 20 predicted proteins | sample MGYA00403664_ERZ1106931 | MGnify/ENA primary metagenome ERZ1106931 (study PRJEB35170, sample SAMEA104062435) | human gut metagenome | biome: human gut; feature: human-associated habitat; material: faeces | place: Denmark | collected 2012-06-29 ... | reverse complement strand
GGAAAAGCAAATATTGGTGTTCGTGCGGAAAAACTTATTAATGTTTTTGAAAATCTTGGTTTGGCATTATCTAATCTTTGTAATCTTTTTGATCTTCCATATGACGACATAGATATTATTGGTTTAAGTAAAGAAACAGTTGATTATAATGGTTGGTGGACTTTGGATAATCTTAAACCGCTAGGATATCGAGTGGCGCAAGATATAACAGAGCAGGAATTTCTTAGTCGTTGTACAGAAATATATAAATTATTTGAAGGCATCAAAGAAAAATCATTAAGAAAATTTTTACATAAAGCAGGAATGGATATAAAAGAAATTAAGGATTTCAGATCTCTTAAATTATTGGCTACAATTATGCAACTCTGTAGTATAGCATTGGATTCGGGACTTAATTTGATTACACAACATGAGAATATTATTATGCGATGGAATAAGGATATTCAAGTAGATGGGATGAGCTTTTTGTTTGCTCTTGTTGATCTCAGGAACGCATCATCACATCCTATGTCTGATGAAAAAGTAAAAAGTGCACTAAACGTTTATGGAATAGACCCTAAAAACATGAGCACAGGTTGGGGAATTGCAGTAGACATGGTATATGACAAGTTAACTGAGAATTTGATCAATATTATTCAAATGTTGCAACGGTGCTTAGAAATATAATGTATCAAATTTAATAGTGGGCATGCTAAAATTTTTTGAAATTATCATGGAGTACAAAAATCCCATATAGGTGTATTCTTTTATTATTAGTATACAGGCTTGCTTGATGACATAGCTTGTTACAATATAATTGGACATATTCCCAAGAACGGACAGAAGCACAAAATGCCGTGGACTTGTTTCCGAGGACGAATGGGTGTCAAAAACACACTGAAAATACATCCAAAACATCCAGATGAGCTCTTGGAACCATATTGAGGCAGTCGCCTTGCTGGTAAGGAAGCGATAGCGACCGCAACAGCAACCGGGACCGCCCATGTCAGGAAAGCCCACGAGTCAGAGCCGTAGGCGATAGAGGAGTGGATGCTTTCTACGACTGAGGCAGTCGCCTTGCCGGTAAGGAAGCGATAGCCGTTTTTTTCATATTTTGAATAACAGGGTAAATAGTTAAAGTTGAGGTGAGTATTATAAACTTTTTTCTTTCGAGTCTGGGATTTTTTATAATAGCCGGCCTTACTTTATCTTTTACCGTGTTTTTGTATATTCGTCTTGTTGTAGCCGTTCGAGAGGGTCGTGACGTGCCTAAGTGGATGTATAAAGTAGGGCATGCCATAAAAGGGCGGGGAAGTGATGTATATGAAGACGTTACGGACAGGGCGGCGTTAAATGAAGTCAATATCTATATCGTCGGGATATTGGTTGCGAGTGTTTTCGTATATTTTATTTTCTCTGACAAATATTTTACGAATGATAAGGTGCTGTTCTGGACATATGCGGAGTTTGCCATTGTCGTCGGTCTGAGAATGGTCATAGGCTTGGGGTCTATCATCTTAGATATGGTGCTTCCCTCTAAGGGAAAGTGGGCATATAACCTTACTTTGTCGGCGGCTGCCAATGCCGTGAAGGGCATGATTTTTATGTCCGCCTTTGTCTGCTCCTTAGTATTGAGTATAACGGGACTTCCCGAGAAGGCTCCGGTCGTTCAGGTAGACGGATATAACCTTGTAGTCGGACAAACGACGGCACAAGAGTTGCTTGATGAAGGATTTTCCTTTTCAGGAAAGACAGAGAACGATATTATTAAAAACAGGAGAAATGACCACTTTTACTATGGCGAGACAGTAGGGCTTGTTAAAGACGGGAACTCGTGCGGATATGTGAACTTGACGCCGGCTCGTGAAGATGAGGGGCGTGTTAAAGACTGTATTGTTACACGCTTCGGTATATCATCAAGAGATGTGATGTTTGATAGAGTAAAAATAGGCGACAGATATATTGCGAGCCTATCTCTTGACGAGTTGAAGAAAAAAGATATGAGGGATATTTTTTCCATTTCCCCTGTTAGCTATGAGGAAAATAAGGGAAACAAATACTTTTCCCTCCAAATGCAAACTCATCCGTACGGACTGTGGAATCGATATACCATAGATGTGAACTTTGTCGATGATCATAGGGAGCGCCGTTTTGAAGTATATACACAACATACGATTTGGGAGTAGGCTGTTCATTAGCTAATGAGAATAGCCATTGGCAGACGAGGTGATGATAATGGTAACTTTTATATTAGTTAAGCGAAGTGGAAATATATTAGTTTATCGGTATTATCCCAATGATAATCGATCAAAATCTCCGGGAGAAATTACTGTTGATCTTGATAATCAGTTATTTGAGATTACAGAGTTGGCAGAAGACGATTTTGAGTACGATATTTCGCCTGAAGAAATCAATATCCTTATAAATGCTATAAATGAAGGGAAGCAAGAAAGAGGCGAAACGGATTTAGAAGAGTTGGTAAAAGAATCTGAGCATGGTTTCTTTTTCGGAGATCATGCTGTAAGTGGAATTGATGAAGAAATTCGTTCAGGAAAGATACCGGAAAAAGGAATGCGTGCGTGGTATTAAGAGGATATACCTTTATTTCATTAATAGGGGGAGTGTAATTGAGTCCGGAAAAGTTCTATGAAAATTTTGTAAATGAAATGAAGGAAAATAAAATTATTACTGGTGAACAAATGGCCGATTCAAAGGAATGGGTAGGTCATACATATTTCGATATATATAAGAATAGGAGGGCGTTTACAGAGTTTGTAAATAAAAATATTATTGATGAGATTATAAAGAAGAGCGGTTTAAATCCGCAACATGAGTATTTTAGGATTGACTCTACCGGGTATGAAACTTACTCCAAAGAGATTTCTAAGGAAGCGGATGCTGTTGGTCTTAGTAATTATTTCTGGAATCTTAAAATTGCAGTTGAGCATGAAAATAATGTACGAGCTTGGATGGATGAAGTCATTAAATTATTGCATATCCGGTGTCCGTTAAAGGTTGTTATTGCTTATAATTACTGTGATGTAAGAGATAATAGCGAGAATGATGACAGAAATAAACTAACTTTTGTTGCAAAATATATGAAAAAATGGTTGGATAGTTATTCGGAAAATCATGAAGAATATTTGATTATTATTGGAAATGCGGCTCCAAAGAATAAAAATAGTAGATTTTATACAAAATTTGATTACCGTGGATATAAATATACTGATGGACAGTTTATGCGATTAGGGTAGTGCGGTAATGACTCCTGCTATACTCCTGCCATATTAGTTAGATAATAGAATCTATTATCTAAAGACAGGTATGCTTAGTCAGGGAGCCGGACAGAAGAAGAGACAGATTCAAGAGCAGATACTTGATGTTTTTGAAATCCGGTTTTTTTAAACTTTTCTTTTGACATGACAAACAGATCCGTTTAGTTTTATAAGGACTACACTTATTACATATTGAATGAGTTACTCACACAATAGTATGGTGTAACTAACAATAACCCGTAGGAAGGATACCTGGATACCTACGGGTTATCGTATTGAATAAAAACAGGAAAATTGTGGCAGTTGTGTGTAATCAATATTTCCGTTTATATATGACTGGGGATTAATAAAATCGTTTTGTGACAGCATATTTTGTAGTGGTTTTGACGGTTATATTAACAGAAGTTTTCTAAGGAAGGTATATGTATGGAACAGGAAAAGAAGGATAAGCAGGAGTTGCAGGAAGAACAAAAGCCGATTTTATTGAACGATTTGTTAGGCTTTTCTGAGGAAGAGATGAGTCGAACGAGAGTGAAGTTTAATACATATAACGGAGAAACAGACCCTCTTACACTTTTTATGGAAGGCGATAAGGCATTAAAAGAAAGGCTACACAAAAATTGGCTGTATCATGTGGGCGAACGGGATAATTTAAAAAATGCCGATATTGCCATTTGCTTAGTGAAAATCAGAGGGGAGCATTGGCTTCTTACAACAGTTGACGATTTTAAGAAGGATGAAAATGGTGAATATACAGGAACTCCTAAGGAGAAGTATGAACAATATTTCGGCAGAACTATTATAGAATATGCACTGACCGGACGAACGATTGTAAGACATTTTGATCGGTATGCCGACGAACTTAAAGTACGACAGATTTTACCGGGAAAATATGATAATGACGACTTTCCCGGTTATGATAACGTAAAACTTTCGTATTCAGATCTAAAGCGTGTCATTACAAGGAAAGATTGGATTGCTGCTCTCGGGAATCAAAAAGCTGTGTATCTCATAACAGATAAAAAGACCGGTAAGTTATATGTAGGGTCGGCTACGGGAGAAGAAATGTTATTACAACGATGGAGTCAGTATGTTGCCGACGGTCACGGCGGTAATATAGAGCTAAAGAAGTTACAATTTGAACATATCCAGAAGCATTTTCAATATTCTATTCTCGAAAATTATAACGGGAGAGTTGATGATGATATTGTTCGGAAACGAGAAAAATGGTGGAAGGAAGTTTTGCAAAGCCGTGATTATGGATATAACGCCAATTAAACTTTATCCCTCCTACTTTTTGTAAATATAGCTGATGGCATGGGCGGTTCTTATAAATTAATAGGGTACGGGAATTAGGTCTTCATATCATAATTTTTGTATTTTTTAGCTTGCGGATAAGATAAAAGAAGAGGCGGCAGTTATGACTCAAGATGAGCGGTTGGATTTTTTAATAGAGGCTTTTAAGGCTGAGTCCGAGGAATATAAAAAGATATGTGTACCGGCAGAACGGGACGGAAAACGGCAATTTTTGCGAGTTCTCATGAATGTCCGCATGCCCGGACCCATGAGTGCCGAAGTATTGGCTGTCCAAGATGCGTATTTGCGTGAGAGGGCTGAGGAGAAGGGGATTGTTGGTCTTGACGAGATTCCCGTCATTTGTGACGGTCTGTCGATTTGGCAGGGTGATATAACGCGACTTGCCGTTGATGCTATTGTCAATGCGGCCAACTCGGCCATGCTCGGTTGTTTTGTGCCGGGCCATAATTGTATTGACAACTGCATTCAAACTTATGCAGGGATTCAAATGCGAGCAGAGTGTGATAGGCAGATGAAGTTGTTGAAGCGAGAATACGGGCAGAGCTATGTACAGCCTACGGCAATCCCCTTGCTGACGGACGGGTATAATTTGCCGGCTAAGAAGGTCGTTCATATTGTCGGGCCTGTCGTAACGGAACCTCTTACACAGAAGCATAGAACGGAGCTTGCCGCTTGTTATACGAACACTCTGGATTTATGTATGCGTGAAGGTCTTAAAAATCTTGCTTTTTGCTGTATTTCTACAGGCGTGTTTCATTTTCCCAATGAGGAGGCGGCGGAGATTGCCGTGAATACCGTGAGGGGTTGGCAGGAAACGCATGGGAATGCTATGGAACGCATTATTTTTAATGTGTTTAAGGATGAAGATAAAAAGTGTTATGAAAATCTCATGAGGTAAAGACCGCTATATAAAAACATGTACTTCGATGACTTAGAGGAAGTGTCGAAGCACGGACAACTACATGAACTGTTGTTCAGTCAGACTTAAATTTGATATATTTAAAGGCGAGATGAAATCCCGTATTTCTCAGATTAAGAGGTAAAGCAGGTGACGGCATGGAAGGAAACTTTGAAGACGGCATGATCCGGAAAATAGAGATAGATACGAGTCTTCCTTACGGGGCGGCTTCGGGTGAGGGTTGTGAATTTCGTCAGCAATTGACGATAGGCTTGGACGGAACGGTACGTATACAGCGGTGCGGGTACGTGGGTAACAATAAGGTGTTTTTAGAAGACCGAACTTTTACGATGCTCGGTGACGATGCGGAATCTCTGTTTTCTTCTTTTGAAGAGTGTGAATTTCCTGAAACGGAATATCCCTTGGATATCAGTGGGGGTATTTACGATGTAAAACTGACCGATACGGACGGTAGCGAATCTCGTTATATCGGACGATTGGGAACGGATTTATTCAGTGATGACAAAAGTTTATCCGATTGTGTTCGTGAAAAAACGGGAATTTCCAATTTATGGATTTTTGACGGAAACCGTGATTGTATTACGTATTTGAAGATAGAATATGAGCGGACGACGACCGTCTGTGCTACGGATATTGATGTTGAGCCGTTAAAGTGGACGTATAATGAAGTCTTGACGGTGGATTATGAGACACAGACCGTAGAAATTTCTCGTAAAATTGCAGACGGTTGCCGCGTGACGAACAGTTATTACGTCGAAGACGGCGTGCGTCGGTTGCTGAAGAGTCTCGATGTAGACGGATTCGATAAGATTGAAGGAAATCCTTCGGATGCTATAGATAATCCTCTGGATCGTCGTCTCTATACGGTAACGCTCATGACGAAGAAACGGGATATGCAGGTGATTGCCGGCTCGTATGATAAACGCAGCTTGCCTGCCATGTGGCCCGATTTGATGAATAAAATCTATTCCTTTATTTCCGCCTACGGAATAGGAGAGCTATTTGATCGTCATACATATGCCAAGGCGAAGCGCTTGGCTACGGACTTTATTTATTGCCAAGTAGCCTTTTCACGCAGCAGTTATACGTACAGCTATATTGCCGATGAAGACATTTACAGAGAAGGCGATTTGGTCGTCGTTCCCGTAGGTCCGAGTAATGACGAACGAGTTGTGCGCATTGAACGTATCAACTATTATTCGGCCGATGAAGTTCCTTATCCCGTAGAAAAGACGAAGCATATTATCAGAAAATATGAAGAATCAGATAATAGGATATAGTGTAGAGTTTATATAGGGAATTGAGGATTAAAAGGGATATGATATATCAAATATGAGGAGAAGTACACGATAATGAATTCAAGAGCCTATTATTCAAGTAGTATACATGACTTTCTCACCATGGATGCTGAGAATATTTTAGGAAGTATACTCATCCATAATGAGTTTGAGACCACTGATCTGCAAAAAAACTCTTGGCGTGAAGAAATTCATATTTTGCAACAAGAATTGAAATCATATGGACGGGGAGAAGTAATATTTGAGTATACCATTCCGAGAATGGGGCATCGCGTTGATGTAGTATGCTTAATTAATGGAATAATTTTTTTGTTGGAATTTAAGGTAGGAGATAAGCAATATACTAAATCAGCCGCAGATCAAGTGATGGACTATGCGTTAGATTTAAAGTATTTCCATGAAAAAAGTAAGGAGAGATATATTATTCCCATAGTTGTTTCAACAGAGGCTGCCACTAGAGAAAATCAAGTCAATTTTATGCGAGATAATATTAGTGGGATTATTTATTGTAATAAGGCTAATATAGGAGAAAATATATCTAGCATTCTTCAGAAGATAGTTAGCGAACCTTTTGCTTGTGGAGAGTGGGTCAGTGCTCGATATTCACCGACGCCCACCATTATAGAGGCAGCTCAAGCCCTTTATAGGGAGCATGATGTTAAAAGCATATCAAGGAATGATGCTGGAGCACAAAATCTTACGGCAACTACATTAGCAATTTCAAAGATAATTGAAGATTGTAAGAAAAGAAAGAAAAAGGCTATTTGTTTTGTAACTGGAGTACCTGGGGCAGGGAAAACGTTAGCGGGCTTGAATATTGCGAATGAAAGACACCGATTTGATGAAAATGAGCATGCAGTTTTTTTGTCTGGTAATGGTCCCTTAGTAGATGTTTTACAAAATGCATTAGCTAATGATAAAAAAGAGAGAGAGGGGATAACGAAAGAACGAGCTTTACGTGAGGCCAAAGCTTTTATTCAGATTGTACATAAATTTAGAGATGATGCATTACAAACTGAAGAGGCGCCTGTTGAGAAAGTTGCCATATTCGATGAGGCACAAAGGGCTTGGAACGAGGAGGCCCTCGCAAAATTCATGAAGCGAAAGAGAGGGTTAACTGATTTTAGACAGTCGGAACCTGAGTTTTTAATCAGTGTGATGGATCGACATCAAGACTGGTCAGTTATTGTATGTCTCGTTGGTGGAGGACAAGAGATACATACGGGAGAAGCCGGTATTAATGAGTGGATTGAGGCTATAAAGAAAATATATTCAGACTGGGATGTATTTATTTCAGATAAAATTATTAATTATGAATATACGGGAAATTTAACGTTAGGCCAACTTTTTGGGGATAAGCCTTATCAGGTTATTCCGGAATTACATTTGGGCACATCGCTTAGATCTTTTAGAAGTGAAAATGTATCTGTATTTGTTCAGGCTATGTTAGATGAAGAGATAGATATAGCACGAAAAGCCTATAAAGAATTAAGTGCACATTATCCCTTAGTGATGACTCGAAACTTAGATATAGCTAAAAAATGGGTTAGGAGACAAGCACGTGGGACTGAACGATATGGACTTTTAGTTAGTTCAGGTGGGAAACGGCTTCGGGCTGATGGGATTTGGAGCCAGTCTGAAATAGATCCCGTAAAATGGTTTCTAAATAAAAAGGATCATGTAGATTCATCGTATTATTTGGAAGTAGCTGCATCAGAGTTCGATGTACAAGGGCTAGAAGTAGATTATTCCATACTCGCATGGGATGCCGATTTTAGATATACAGACTCAGGGTTTAACTATTTTAATTTTCGAGGAACTAAGTGGACTCACGTTAGACAAGATATTCAGCAAAATTATTTGAAAAATGCTTATCGCGTATTGCTGACCAGAGCTAGGCAGGGAATGGTAATTTATATACCTGAAGGCAGTAAAGAGGACACAACGAGATTACCTATGTACTATGATTTATTGCACGATTATTTGCAACGCATTGGTATAGAGGAAATATATGAATAATGGTGTTTTATTGATAAATGAGTGGCAATGATTTTTTTGACGCTGATATATTTAAGAAAGGATGAGGGTCATGAAGGATGTAATAAAGGTATTAAAAGAACGACGCAGTGTGCGTAAGTTTAAAGAGGATATGCCGCCGAAGGACTTGGTTGATGAAGTTATTGAAGCGGGGCTTTATGCACCTAGCGGAAAAGGGCAGCAGTCGGCTATTGTTATTGCCGTGACGAATAAGGATGTGCGTGAACGGTTATGTAAGGATAATGCGAAAATCGGCGGTCGGCAGGATGATTTCGATCCTTTTTACGGGGCTCCCGTCATTTTAATCGTCTTAGGTAAAAAAGATTGGCCGACTCATGTGTATGACGGCAGTCTGGTCATGGGTAATTTGTTGAATGCCGCTCAAGCCGTAGGACTTGGCAGCCTTTGGGTTCATCGAGCCAAGGAAGAGTTTGAAATGCCTGAATACAAACAATTACTGCTTGATTTGGGTATAGACGGAGAATGGGAAGGTATCGGACACTGCGCTTTGGGATATGCGGACGGACCCGTAGCGGAAGCGGCTCCTCGCAAGGACAGTCGCGTGTATCGCATAGAATAGGAGGTATGTTGTGGAGACGGAACTTACGGGTAAACAGTCCCCTATTACGCCTGAAGGGGTATTTATTATCGGTACGTACGATGAGAACGGCGTTCCCAATGCTATGAATGCGGCTTGGGGATCTCAGTCGGATTACGGTGAAATTACCCTCTTTTTAGCACCTCACAAGACGACGGAAAACGTAGTGAAAACCGGGGCTTTTACGGTTGCCTTCGGGACGAAAAAGACGGTTGAAATTGTCGATTATTTCGGAATTGAAACGGGGCATAAGGTCAATAAAATCGCCAAGGCCGGTTGTCACGTACATAAGAGTGAACACGTGAATGCACCGATTATTGAAGAATTCCCGTACACCTTGGAATGTACGTGTAAAAACTATGATGCCGAAACGGGAATCCTCATAGGGACTGTCGTGTCGGCCCAGGCGGATGAGTCGATTTTGACAAACGGTGTAGTGGACTATGAAAAGTTGGAACCCCTTGTTTTTGACATTGCCACGCGTACATATCGGACCATAGGTCCCGTCGTAGCTCCGGCATTTAAAATCGGTTTGAAGTATAAATAAAAAGTTTATATATTACGAATAAACGCCCTTACTCCAAGATATATGGAAAATGTAAATGAACGACGAGTCTTTTTCCCGGGTAGGGGTGTTTTTGTATGCTTAGGTCCGGTTTTATGTTAGAATGAAAACCGTATACATTATGTCATTAAGGAGCAAAGCGGGAATGAAGGATGTCTTATCGTCTATTCGCCGTGAAAGGCAAATACCGACGTTAAACATAACACAAATAAAATACGTGGCTGCGGCTCTTACCGTGTGCTTGCTGTTTCATACGCTGTTTGCACCTATGGTCGATGTACCCGAATGGTTTATTGCCGTAGGCAGACCGGCTTTGCCCTTGTTTTTGTTTGCCGCAGCGGAAGGGTATGTACATACTCGTAGCAGGCAGGCTTATTTGAAACGACTCCTGTCGTGCAGCATTCTTATGACGGCGGCGACCTTTGCCGTTCAGGAGCTCTTTCCCAATCGTTATGAATTGTCACTCATGGGAAACGCCTTCGGTACACTGTTTATCTCTGTACTGTACATGGTCGGCTGGGATAGGCTGAATGAGGGATTGGCCTTAAAAGAAAGAAGCAAGATACGAGATGCTCTCTTTGTTTTTTTGCTTCCTGTAGCGGCTATTATGCCCCTTGCCGTTGTAGGAATATTGGCCGATACGGATATAAATCACGCCGTACTTCAGGCATTGACCTTTCTGGCACTATGTATTCCTAATTTTTTTGTCATTTCTCACGGCGTTCTCTATATTCTCTTGGGGCTTTTATTATACGTATTTCATGAAAAAAGGGTCGTTCAAGCGGTTATCGTCATTTTGTACGGCTTGTGGTTTCAATATATTTATGGCGGCGGCGAATGGTGTATTGCCTTGGCAGCCATCCCCGTGTGGCTCTATAACGGAGAAAAAGGCAGGGGAAGAAAATCCTTCTTCTACGGTTTTTACCCCGTAGCCGTCATTGTTTTGTACATTCTTTCATGGCTGGTTGACCGATTTATCGTCATGTAAAGATGTGTTCATATTGTGTGCACGGCCGAAGTATCGGCCTGCCTATACATTTTATTAATGAGGGGGAGTTTTCATGAAAAAAGTATGGATGGCAGCTGTTTTAACGGCCGCACTTTCCGTAGGAACGGCAGCTTTTGCGGCGGATAACACGGATTTATCGACATTACCGCAAGTGTATGCGAAAGACAGTCTTTTTACGCTCGACAAAGAACACGTAGCCGGCGGTAACGGTACTTTGCACGGCAAGTTTGCCTTTGCCCGCACATCGGCCACACAAGAACAAGCTATTAAGGAAATCGGTCGTATGACCTTGAACAAGGGAGAGTCAGTAGGGCTTCATATGCATGGCGTTAATGAAGATGCGTATATTATCTTGGACGGTGAAGGTATCTTTACGGACAGCAACGGTAAGGAGTATGTTGTTCGGTCCGGCGATATTACCATTGCCCGTCCGGGACAAAAACATGCGTTGCGCAATGAAAAGAAAAAGCCTTTGGTATTCCTCGATATTATCGCTCAGAACGATACATATGCGGCTAATCATCAACAGGATAAGAAATAAAACAGAGTATGGATAAAGCGGAGTTCTTTTATAAGAACTCCGCTTTTGTAAAATCGGGAGGGGAGATGATATAATAAATTACTACGTAATTATTTTTATCACATAAGGAGAAACGTATGAATAAGAAAAAACTGATTTTCGGCGGGGTCATCCTTGTTCTCGTCTTGGTTGCAGCGTGGTATTTTATGTACTTTACCAAGATGCCGGGGTATGCTTTGAACCAAGCTCGTGAAGCGTATACAAAGCATGATGTCGCAACCTTCAAAAAGTATGTGGATGTAGAATCTATTGTCGGTAGCGGTTATGATGATTTTGTGGCCGTAGCTATGGAGTCGCCGGAGATTAAAGATAATCCTATGAACGGGTTGGCATCGGCTATGTTCCAAGGCATGAAGGGACAAATCGTACCGATCGTAAGTAGTGAAATTTACAGCAGCGTAGGAAAGAAGTTGGAAGGCGACTTGCCTTCGGCACAGGATAAAGCGGCTGCTGAAAAGGTAAGACAGGATTCGGGCATTGATGATTTGACATTTAAGGACGTAGGGTCTGTCAAAGAAAACGGCGACAGTGCTGTCGTGCCTGTCACCTTTACGTCAAAGAGCCTCAACCAGGACTTTACCTTCGAGGTCGCTATGGAAAAGAAGGATGGCAATTGGAAGGCTGTTAAGGTCAACAACTTCAAAGACTTCCTTAAACTTGTAGAAAAGCAAAACGATAGTCAAAACAGTCAGGAACAGTCGGGAAAATAGACGGATTCCGGGAGGAGCTCTCTAAAGGGAGCTCCTTTTTTGCGGTAAAGGAATCTTGTCGGTCGGATGTATATGTTGTATGTAATAGAAAACATAGCTTTGCAGGAAACGGTTACAGATTTTTAAAAATAGGGTGAGATATGAAGACCTGCATAACGACATATGATATAATTCGCATTACATACACCAGACTATATACACAGAAAGAGGTGCCGTAATGGCTACATTGATGCAAAAAGATGTTTTGTTGGAAGGCGTGTTTCAGGCTTTAGGGTATGCACATGGGGCTAATGCGGATGAAGCGGTTATTAACGAACTCCGGGAATTGAAGCAAAAACTATACGGCTCCAAGCCGGAAGATCTGGATTTTCAGGGAATAATATCTTATATAAAGGAAAATATTGAGAAATACAAGGGATAAAAGAGACACAGGCCTTATTACGGGTAAATTGTAGCGATACGGCCCGGAGTACAGGCAACATTAAAGCGGCTATAGCCTTTTTGCTATAGCCGCTTATGTATTGACCTTATTTATGTTCGTAGTAGTATCTCGTCCACATGGTGATTTCCTGTAAGGACGGGTGGGGCGTCATGGTTTCGCCGATGGTGTAAATGGACTGAGGCACGAGATCGCGAGTCAGGCCGCTTTCTCGAAGTTTTTTGACTGTAGGTGAGGCGATTTCTTCGTGACGAATGACAAAAGGTTGGGGGCCGGCATTCATAAGGTTAATGAAGGGTTGGATGAGAATAGAGGCTTCATGTCCGATAATGTGAGCACCCAAGAGGTGTTTCGTTTTTTTGTCGATAACGAGTTTTACGAAACCGTCGTCGGGATTGCCTTGCTCAAAGCCGAGGGCATAGCCTTTGGCTGCTGTCGAGTAATGGTTGACGGCAATATCCACGTCGTATCCCGCTTTTTTTGCATTTGCTTCCGTAAGGCCTACTTGAGCCGCTTCGGGATAGGTGTAGGTTACTGCCGGGACGAGATCGTATCTGGCCCAACGCCAATCCTTCGGTTCGTGATTTTCAAAGAGGTTGTGGGAAATGATTTCCGCTTCGTAGTTGGCTTTGTGGCGGAAGGGTGCTAAGCCGTTAATATCGCCGAGAGCCCAAATTCCTTCGGCCGCTGTTTCAAGAAATTCATTCGTTTCAATGTACCCTCGTTTGTCAAGCGTAACATCCGTGTTTTCCAGGTGCAAAAGATCCGTCGTCGGTTTAACGCCCGGAGCGATAAGGATTTCTTCAGCGGCAACGCTGCCTTCTTCACCTGTCGAGCGGTCTTTAAAACGGAGAACTTTGAGTCCGTCTTTTATTTCGACGGAGACAGTGTCTTTATTTAATTCTACGTCTATACCGTAATTTTTAAATTGTGTGAGTAAGAAGGCCGAGACATCTTCGTCATCCTTAGGTAAGAGGCGAACGTTATGTTGAACAATAGTGACCTTTGTGCCTGCCGCATTGAAAACATGGCCGAACTCACAACCGATGGGGCCGCCGCCGACAATGATTAAACTCTTATACGGCTTTTGCGGATATTTATCGCCGAAGAGACTTTCCGAGGTAACATACCCGGCTTCTTCCAAGCCCGGAAGGACAGGAATATTTGTTTTTGCCCCCGTACCGAGGATGATTTTATCACCCGAAATATCAGCTTGCGAACCGTCATTCAGATTGATGTGCAGGTCTTTTTTATCTGTAAAAGAAGCCGTACCTTCGTAAATATCGATATTTTCCATAGACGTGTAGTAGTCTCTGGTTCCTTGAGAGGCGGGATTTAAAAAGCCCCAAAGGCGGTCGGAAACGGTTTGCCAATTAATAGAGGCCGGACCGGATACGACGCCGAGGCGTTCCGCTTCCTTTATTTCACGGACGTAGTTGGCGGCCGTTACCAGAATTTTGGTGGGGATACAGCCGCGGTTGAGGCAGGTACCCCCGAACTTCCCCTTTTCTACAATGGCTATATGAAGGTCCTGACGAACTGCGGCATCCACAACGATGTTGGCAGCGCCCGTGCCTATAACAACTAAATCATAGTGTTTGTGCATGATGAGACATCCTTTCTATACAAATAAAGTACAGTTTATAATTATTATAGCCGAAGTGGCGATTTTTGCAAGGACAAAAGGTTAAAGTCCGGCGTGCCGTTTCTTGTCAACCCTTATAATCTGTGATATGATGATAAACGTATTATAATGATTTCGATAAATCAATATAGGCATAAGAACCATGAGGAGGAACTGTTCAGAATGAAAGTAACCGTTAATGAAGTAGACCAACATAAAGTAACCCTGCATATCGAAGTATCTGCTGAAGATGCTGCCAAAGGTGCTGCTGCGGCTGTAAAGAATCTTGCAAACCGTGTCAATATCCCCGGTTTCCGTAAAGGGAAGGCACCGCGCATGGTGTTGGAAAGCTTCTTAGGTAAAGATGCCGTAAAAGAAGAAATTTTTGAAGTGGTTGCATCGAAGGCGTACAACGATGCTCTTCAGGAACAAGGAATTACGCCCGTAACGGATCCGGATATTAACCGCATTTGCGATGAAAAGGGCAAAGACTTCGTCTTTGAAGCTACGCTCACGAAAAAACCGGAAGTTAAACTGGGTGAATATAAAGGCATTAAGGCTGCTAAGGAAGCCGTTGAAGTAACAGATGAAGACGTTGCCAAAGAATTGGTAAACTTGCAGAAAACACATGCAAAAATGGCTCCCGCTCCGGAAGGTGCCAAAGTTGAAGACGGTGACTATGCCGTTATCGACTTTAAAGGAACCATTGACGGCGTTGCCTTTGAAGGCGGTGAAGGTAAGGCATATCCTTTGCAAATCGGTTCGGGCAGCTTTATTCCCGGCTTTGAAGAACAGCTCATCGGTTTGAAAGCCGGTGACAGCAAGGATGTAAAAGTTCCTTTCCCGGAAGATTACTTCCAGAAGGATCTGGCAGGTAAGGAAGCCGTGTTTGCCGTAACTGTTCAGGATATTAAACGCAGCGAATTGCCGCCCGTCGATGCCGACTTTGCGGAACTTGTAGGCAAATTCAAGACTGTTGACGAATTGAAGGCCGACGTTCGCGGACGCCTTGAAAAGAATGCTAAGTTTAAAGCTACGGAAGCCTTTAACAACGAAGTTTTGAAGAAAGCTATTGATAATGCATCCGTCGATATTCCCGAAGTGATGGTCGAACAGAAAGTCGATCAGATGGTTGAAGAGTTCGAACTGAAATTGCAGGCTCAGAACATGCACCTTCACGACTATTTGGAATATACGAAGCAGGATGAAAAAGATTTCCGTGCTCAGTATCTGGATGCGGCTAAGGAAAACGTCAAGATGGACCTCGTTCTCGAAGCTATTGCCAATGCTGAACATATTGAAGTCAAAGAATTGGACCTTCAGGCGGAAATTATTACGATGGCTCGTAACTTCGGTGCCGATCCGCAGGAAGTCTATAAGATCATTATGAAAGAACGACGCATTCCGATGCTCGTACAGTCCGTGGGCCGCAAGAAGGCTGCCGGCTTCATTCTTTCCAATGCCGTAGATACGAACGCTAAGGAAGAAAAGGCTGAAGAAGCAGAAGCCGAAAAGAAACCGGCCAAGAAGACGGCTACGAAAGCCGCTGACAAAGATGAAGAGGCAGAAGCAAAGCCGGCTAAAAAGACGACTAAACGGACTACTAAGAAGAAAGAAGATGCACCGGAAGCGTAAGAACCGAGAGGAGCCTTACGATGAAAATGCAATATGTACCGATTGTCGTAGAACAGTCGTCTCAAGGTGAACGCAGTTACGATATTTATTCGCGTTTATTAAAGGATCGCATTATTTTTTTGACGGGAGCTATTGACGATACGGTCGCCAACAGTGTGATTGCTCAGCTTCTGTTTTTGGAAGCCGATAATCCCGACAAGGACATTCATTTATACATTAACAGCCCCGGCGGTGTCGTAACCGCCGGTATGGCTATTTATGATACCATGCGTTATATTAAGCCCGATGTTTCCACTATTTGCGTAGGTTCGGCAGCTTCCATGGCTTCCGTTCTTCTGACGGCGGGAACGAAGGGAAAACGTTTTGCATTACCTCATTCGCAGGTCATGATTCATCAGCCCTTGGGCGGAGTTCAGGGTCAGGCGTCGGATATTGAAATCCATGCTCGCGAAATCCTGCGTATGCGCAAAGAATTAAACGGCATTTTGGCAACTCATACAGGTCAGCCTGTGGACGTTATCGAAAAGGATACGGAACGGGATAACTTCATGACTGCCGAAGAAGCCAAAGCATACGGCCTTGTCGATGAAATCCTTATCAGACCGGGTGATGCGGCCGTAAAAGGCTAAAATCCGGAAGGAGGTAAGGAAAGTTGCCGAAAGACACTCATAAAGATGAACCGCGTTGCAGTTTTTGCGGACGTACGCAAGACGACGTAAAGAAACTGATCGCCGGTCCGGGAGTCTATATTTGCGACGAATGTATTAATGTAGCGCAGACGATTCTGGACGACGAACTGGAAGAAGAGGAAGAAGCACCGGCCTTTGAAATGAAGGAATTGCCTACACCTCATGAAATCAAGAAAAACCTGGACGATTATGTTATCGGTCAGGAAGCGGCTAAGAAAACCTTGTCTGTAGCCGTATACAATCATTACAAACGCTTGCAGTCCAACAGCAACAAGGACAAGGACGATGTGGAGTTACAGAAATCAAACATTGTCATGGTCGGTCCTACGGGTAGCGGCAAGACCTTGTTGGCACAAACGTTGGCCAAGTTTCTGGACGTTCCCTTTGCTATTGCCGATGCGACGAGTCTGACTGAAGCCGGCTATGTAGGGGAAGATGTGGAAAACTGCCTGCTCAAATTGATTCAGGCGGCGGACTTTGATATTGCCAAGGCTGAAAGAGGCATTATCTATATCGATGAAATCGATAAGATTGCCAGAAAGTCTGAAAATCCGTCGATTACACGTGATGTTTCCGGAGAAGGCGTTCAACAGGCTTTGTTGAAAATCCTCGAAGGTACGGAAGCCAATGTACCTCCCCAAGGAGGTCGTAAGCATCCTCACCAGGAAATGTTGCAAATCGATACAACGAATATTCTCTTTATTTGCGGCGGTGCCTTTGACGGCATCGATAAGACTATTCGCAGTCGCCGTACGGAGAAAAACATGGGCTTCGGTGCCGATATTCATAAGAAAAATGAAGAATCGGTAGAAGAACTGTTGAAAGAAATCATTCCTACGGACTTGCAGAAGTTCGGCCTCATTCCCGAATTGATCGGCCGACTTCCCGTGCTGGTTACGTTAAATCCCTTAGATGAAGAAGCGATGATACATATTTTGACGGAGCCTAAAAATGCTCTTGTTAAGCAGTATCAGAAGATGCTCGGCATGGATGACGTAAAACTTACGTTTACGGATGATGCTTTAAAAGCCATTGCCGAAGAAGCGTTGCGTCGTAAGACGGGTGCTCGCGGTCTTCGCTCCATTATTGAACGGATTATGCTGGATGTCATGTTTGATGCACCTTCGCGTAAAGATGTGGAAGAGTGTATTGTCACTAAAGAAAGTGTTGTTGACGGCAAGGCTCCTCAGCTAAAATTGAGATCATCGGATTCGTAGTTACAGAACTCATTTTCTGCCAAGGAAATGAGTTCTCTTTTTCTAACGAGCTCTTGCGGAAAAGAAGGTGAAACAAATGGAAGAAAGCAATATAATATCCGTACCCCTCGTCACGCTTCGAGGGATTGTCGTATTTCCTAAATTGGTGAGTCATATTGATATCGGTCGGGAACGTTCTATGGAAGCCGTTGAAAAGGCCATGGATACCAACCGTCTTTTGATGGTGGCCACACAAATAGACGAAAGTGAAGAAAATCCCGGCATAGACGGCATTTATCATATCGGTACTTTGGTCAAAATTCAGCAGATGCTTCGCATGCCCGGCGGCGGTATTCGTATTCTTGTAGACGGATTGTATCGTGCCGTCATTAACGGTTTTTCGGAACGGGCCGCATACCTGGAAGTAGCTGTTGAAGAAATTCCCGAATTCATGGGCGATCCTATGGAGGAGGAAGCGTTGCGGCGCGTCATGTACAAGCGCTTTGAAGAATGGCTGAAACGCGTCAAAGACGGTGAAGAAATTACGGAACGCCTGCAGTCCGTTGACGGTCCGGGTGTCTTGGCCGACTTTATAGTTTCCAAACTGCCTGTGCAACTTCAAGTTCAACAGCAACTCTTGGAAACGTCCAATGTAAGTGAAAGACTTAGACGCGTAACGGGACTTCTCGATATTGAAACGGATATTGCCCGCTTGGAAGCGGAAATTTCCAAGGAAGTTCGCACTCAAATCGATAAACAACAGCGGGAATATTATTTGCGCGAAAAAATTCGCGTCATTCACGGCGAATTGGGTGATAAGGTAGATAAAGACGCGGAAGTTAATGAGTTACGCGAGACGATTAAGAAGGCGGCCTTGCCCGAGTATGTGGAAAAGGCGTTGCTAAAGGAAACGGATCGCCTTGATCAGATGCCGCCCATGATGGCTGAGTCGGCTATTGTCCGCACGTATATAGATTGGGTCCTGGCCTTGCCGTGGACGAAAGAATCGGAAGATAATCGGGATCTGAAAAATGCGCAGACCGTATTGGAACATGATCACTACGGGTTGGAAAAGGTGAAGGAACGGATTATTGAATATTTGGCCGTACGGCAGTTAACCGACTCGGCTAAGGGTCCTATCTTATGCCTTGTAGGTCCGCCCGGCACGGGTAAAACAAGTATTGCCCGCTCTATCGCCTCGGCTATGGGTCGTAAGTATGTGCGTGTTTCCTTGGGCGGCGTAAAGGATGAAGCTGAAATTCGCGGTCATCGTCGTACTTATATCGGGGCTTTGCCCGGCCGAATTATAACGGGTATGAAGCAGGCGGGCACGAAAAATCCGGTTTTTCTTCTTGATGAAGTGGATAAGCTGGCATCGGATTTGCGCGGTGATCCGTCGGCAGCTTTACTGGAAGTATTGGACCCGGAACAAAATGATACGTTTACGGATCATTTCATCGATTTGCCTTATGACTTGTCGAAGGTTTTCTGGATCATGACGGCCAATGTGGCGGGAAATATTCCCCGCCCCTTGTTGGATCGTATGGAAATTATCGACTTTTCCAGTTATACGGAAGATGAAAAGGTACAAATTGCCAAGAAGTATTTAGTACCCAAGCAATTGAAAGAAACGGGGTTAAAAGGAAAGGGGATTAAGTTCTCTGACAGTGTATTACGGCGTATTGTTCGCGATTATACGAGAGAATCCGGTGTAAGAACCTTGGAAAAGACTATCGGGGCCGTTTGCCGCAAATTGGCCAAAGCCGTTTTGCTGGAAGAACATGCCGACTTATCCGTTACCGTTAAGCGCTTACCCGATTTCTTGGGACCTGTCAAGTTCCTGACTCCTGAAAGAAAACAGAAGAACGCTGTCGGCTTGGTCACGGGTTTAGCCTGGACGCAAGTGGGAGGGGAGGTCTTGGAAACGGAAGTAGCTACCGTTCCCGGAAAGGGCGCCCTTATTTTGACAGGCCGGTTGGGTGATGTCATGAAGGAATCGGCTACGGCCGCTGTTACCTATGTGCGCCGTCGTGCCGAATCGCTGGATCTTCCCGTTGACTTCAATCAGAAAACGGACATACACATTCATTTGCCTGAAGGCGCTATTCCCAAAGACGGACCTTCGGCAGGCATTACCATGGCTACGGCCATTGCGTCGGCACTTACGGGACAACCTGTGCGCCATGATGTAGCCATGACGGGAGAAATTACGTTGCGCGGCAATGTTCTTCCCGTAGGCGGCATTAAGGAAAAGGTCATTGCCGCGCACCGGGCAGGAATCAAAAAAATTCTGCTACCTGAAGCCAATAAAAGAGATATGTCCGATGTACCGCAGATTGTCAAAGACGATGTGAAATTCATTTTCGTAAACCACATGGATCAAGTACTGGAACAGGCGTTGGTGAAATAATGGAACGCAGAGATATAGCTTTGATTAATCCCAAGTATTTAACATCTGCCGTTGAAGCCAAGCAATATCCTTGCGAGGAACGGCCGGAAATTGCCTTTTTAGGCCGTTCCAATGTAGGGAAATCCAGTCTCATCAATTCCTTATGCAATCAGCGCGGCTTGGCTAAGGTCAGCGGAGCGCCGGGGAAGACACGGACCATAAACTTCTTTACGGGAGAACTTCGCGAACGCATTGACGGCGAGTCGACGCGACACCCCGTGTACCTTGTCGACTTACCCGGCTACGGCTTTGCCAAGACGGGCGGTAAGAATCGGGATTTGTGGAGTCGTTTTATCGGCGACTATATCCAGTCGTCAAAAAGACTGGTTTTGTTGTGCCTCTTAGTGGATTTGCGTCATCCCGGATTGTACTTGGACGGAGAAGCCTATGCATGGCTTCGCAATAATGACATTCCCTTACAGATTGTTTGCACGAAGGCCGATAAGTTGAATCAATCGGAAAAACAAAAGAATTTGAACGAAATTAACCGTTTATTTCCTACGGAATATGCGGCTCTTGCTTACTCGTCTTTGAAGGGTCAAGGTAAGAATCGACTCATAGAAAGATTCTATGACGTAGTCCATGGACACTTCGTTGACGATGACCATACGGTATGATATATTCATAACGTAATCTAAAAAAAGAATAAGGTACAGTCAGGTGTCTAACGACCTAACAGAGAAGTCCGGTGCAATACCGGCGCGGTCCCGCCGCTGTAAGGAAGAGGAAGATTGTAAGATGTCACTGCATGAAAATGCGGGAAGGCGCAATCGACCGATGATGCCGAGCCAGAAGAACTGCCTGACGAAGAGTCACCGGTATGACCTGCGAGCGATGGGTAGGAGATTTATGCAAAACAGCAGAGGCTGCAAGGTGATATCTTGCGGCCTTTTTTGTATTTGGAGGAATCGATTTGTCGGAAAAACGACGAGTATCAGCCTGTCTTTGCTGTGCGGCTCTGTCTTTGGGAAGTATCGTATACGGTGCCGCCGGAGATGATGATAAGGATACGACGATTCGCGTAACTACGCGACCGATTATTGTAACGGCCTACCGAAACACGGGTGCTTACGGCGGAAGGGAATTACCGGAAGCACAAAAAACGGTTGTAACGGAAAAACAAATCAGTGCCAACAACTATAAGACGGTTGAAGATGTATTACGGCAAGTGAACGGAGTCACATTGAACAGCATGGTTCCCGGGGCCGCTTCTTTCGTGCGGATTAACGGTGACGACAGAGTCAATATTCTCGTAGACGGACAAAGTCTGGCCAATGCTCAAGGTTCATCGTACGGCCGGGGCATGGTTGACTTGTCGACCTTGCCGGGTGTCGATAATATCAGTGCTGTTGAAGTTGTTAAGGGCGCCGGTTCGGTTCGTTACGGTGCCGGGTCCGTAGGCGGGACGATTAATATTATTACGAAAAAGGGTAAGAAAAATCGGACGGTTCTCGATACGGCTCTCGGTTCGTGGGGAAAGGAATATTACAGTCTTTTACAAGAAGGTTCTAAGGGAGATACGAGCTGGTTCATGTCGGGAAGCCTTGATAGAAAGGATTATTATAAGTTTCCAGACAATGCTCGATCAGATAAAGCGGCAGGTGATAATCGGGCAAAGGCTTTGACCTTCCGTATGGATAGAAAGCTGAACAAGTCGCAATCTATAACCTTGAATGTTTCGCATAAAGATTCGCGAGGGCATGCAGTCAGTTTTGATTCTCCGTACGGTATCGCTCATCGAAAGTTTTCGGTCAAGCAGTATAAACTTCTGGAAAGGCTTAGCAATAATGTAAGCCTTACGTGGAACTTTAGAGAAAATACGAGCACCCCCGGACATATTCGGTATTTTAACGACTATTCGAAAACGTGGTGGACCAACCGTTTTCATACGAAAACGCAGGGAATTCAGGCGGAACGCTCGTGGATGACGAAGTATCATTTCTTCACTTTAGGGGCGGAATGGACCTTGGATTCGGGGTCCAATGACGGAGCTAATTATAAAAATAAAAAGAACAGGGCCGTATACGGTGAAGATATGATCGTTTATAAAAAATGGACGTTTACACCGGGCTTGCGGTTGGATGAGAACAGTCATTTCGGTTTTCACAAGACACCGAGACTGGCTGTAGAATATCGTGCCGGCGACAATTTAAATATATACGGTTCGTGGAGCCGGGTATATACAGCCCCTCGCTTGAATGATATGTATTATAATGGAGCCCGGTCACGCGGTAATCCGGATTTGCGGCCTGAAAGCGGCTACTCACAGACGGTGGGGGTGGATTGGGCGATGACTAAAAATACGTTGTTGCGCTTCAGTCTTTTTCACAGTTATTTGAATGATGCCATTCGTTGGGATCGTAGCATCACTCCTTATGAAGTTCGCAATCTCAATAAGGAAGATAAACGAGGAATCGATTTGTCGTTACAGCATAAAATAGGTGCGGCTTGGGATTGGGAGTTGGCATATACGTATACGAAGATTAAAATCGATGAAGGTCGCGGTATGCGAAGAGATCCGTCCAATAGTCAACCCAACGGGTATCGAGCTTCATTGCAATATCATGAGGGTAAATGGAAGGTAAATTTGCAACTGTCAGCCGGAACGGGCCGAGAAGATCGGTATTATGTCAAGAAAACGTATGCAACGTGGGATCTCAATGCCAGCTACAGTGCCAATAAGCGACTTACCCTGTACGGCGTCGTTCATAATTTGACCGATGACGGTTATGATTTATATCACGGTTATCCGGACAGCGGTCGCAGCTATTTATTCGGTATGAAGTATTCGTTTTAAGGAGTTTTTATGGTAAAGAAACTTTTGTGTTTGTGTATGGCCGTCTTCGCACTTGTTGCTTGCGGGTGCGGTTCGGATAAAAGTGATACGTCACAAAACGCCGGTCAGGCTTATGCCGTTATTACGGATGATACGGGAAAAACGGTAACTCTTGATAAGAAGCCGCAGCGAGTCGTAGTGTTGTCATCATCTCTTATGAATTTTGCCGCCGATGTAGGCGGTGAACTGGCAGGTAGACCGACGATTAAGTCGGACGACGCAAAGGTTCCCGATAGCTATCAGTCCGTCCCGGAAGTAGGGCCTGTTTTTAATGTCAGTGCCGAGGCGGTTATTGCCTTAAAGCCGGACCTGATTATTGCCAGCAAGTCGCAACACGAGGCGTTGGTTCCCTTGTTTGAACAAAACGGAATCAAGGTTGTGGTTCTCACCTCTAAAACGTATGATGATGTAAAGCGGAATATGACTATATTCGGGCAGATTTTTGATAAAAAGGAAATAGCTGAACAACATATTGCGGATATGGATAAAAAAATTGAGGATATTCGTCATAAATTCCCGGGAAATCATAAGAAGATCGCTATTATTCACGCTACGCCCAGTCAA
>ERZ1106931.519-NODE-519-length-24371-cov-24.513448_pt1 | contig 24371 bp, 21 predicted proteins | sample MGYA00403664_ERZ1106931 | MGnify/ENA primary metagenome ERZ1106931 (study PRJEB35170, sample SAMEA104062435) | human gut metagenome | biome: human gut; feature: human-associated habitat; material: faeces | place: Denmark | collected 2012-06-29 ... | reverse complement strand
CTGAACAAGGATGGAAAGGTACTCCTGTTAGTCCAAACTTATCGGTACACCTCACAGGATTTTCCCTAGCTGGCTTTTTTGTTGTTTTGATATTTGCAGAAAGAAGCAAACGGGCACTGAGAACATAGCGGTGATTTTGCAAAGCAGACATTTCTTCCAAAGAGAATCAGTTGTCTATGAAGATGAATGGACGCTTTGCTTTTATATAGTTTTTCTAACGCGATTTCAGTCTCATCAGCAGTCAGATCATCTTTTACGAGCCCTAAACGATGCGTGACACGATAGACATGGGTATCGACAGGAATAAAGGGAATATTGTAGAACTCACCTAAGAAAACACCAGAGGTCTTGAATCCGACACCGGACAGTTTCATTAGCCTTTTTCTGTCTGTCGGAACCTTTCCATCATATTTGTTCAACAGCTCTTTTGCCGTTTCGATCAGGTACTCGGTTTTGGATTTTCCAAGGCCGACTTTTTTGATGCATTCGTGAATGGTTTCTCTATTTTCTTCGTTATAATCCTTTAATTCAGGAAGGCGTAAAAACAAGATTTCAGTTGCTTGATTGACGGAGATATCCGTTGCCTGTGCGGAGAGAATGATTGCAAACAAAAGCTGCCAGTCAGTCGAAAAATGAAGAAAAGTTTTCGTTTCAGGATATCTCTTCTGAAGTTCCTCAGCGATGAGGAGCGCTTTTTCCTGTTTTGTCATATTACCAATTGGTTGATTCAATCAGTTTCTGCAAAGCTGCAGATTTGTTCTCTTCTTCGTTGACAGTAGAGACACCAATCGTCTTTCTTGATTCGCTTCTCTGCATCTGAAGAAGCAAAGAATCCGCACTCTTAAAGGAGATATGACCGCTTTTCGTCACAGATTTCTTGCAGGCCTCTTTGATCATATTCTCATCGGCTCCGCTTTTAATCCATTGGGTGACTTTGTCTTTTTCTAATGGTGAAAGAGGCCCGTTGATCCCTTCAAGATAGGAATACAGGTTTTCAGAAAGAAGCGTAGCAGAGGTCTCGCTGCCATCCTTCAGAATGAGATCTTTGATTTCATCTTTGAATAGCTGATCTTTGAAACCCTCCAAAGAAGAAAAGAAACTATTTCCTTTCCGGACGATAGTCAGATACTTTTTCGACATAAGCTTTGATAAAGACTGATCGATAACATCCTTTGTGGCTTTCATATAGGGAGAGAGAATATCACAGGTCAAAAGTGTATTCTCCTGGATGCTTAAAACAGCATCGGAGACAAAGATAACCATCGTATCCAGTTCATCGAGTCCATAGCTTTGGTATTTTTTGATCAACAGGCTTTTCCAGTCGACATCATTCCTAGTTAAATTCATAGTTTTCCTCCCTATTGATTATATCAAATTTCTTTGTCTTCCTTATTCAGAAGATATGCGTCGATGTATTCATCCTGAATATCTTTCGGGAATTTTCTGATTTCTTCCATGATTTTGTTAGAATTGAGATTCTTCAGCAGACATTCGGATTCTTTCAGCTCTTTTTTCAAGTGTTCCTCGATTGTAAAACCGAGTTCTTCTTTGAATCGATAAGCGCGTAGGATTCGTAACGGATCCTCATTCAGTCTTGTTTTCGGATTACCGATGATTCTGATGATTTTCTTGGATAAATCATCGATTCCTTGATTTGTAGGATCCATGACTTCACCATTTAACGTTGCATAAAGGCAATTGATCGTAAAGTCTCTCCTTTTGCTATCCGTCTTATAATCCGTAACGAATTCAACCTTCGAAGGATGGCGAAAATCAATATAGTCTTTCTCTTCACGATAGGTCGCTAATGTGATGTGATAAGTGTCTATTTTAAAGGTGGTCGTACCATATTTTTCAAAATAAAGTTTATCCGGAAAAAGATCGTGGACTTCATCCGGTTTCTTTCTTGTTGCAAAATCAAGGTCTGATACTTCTCTTCCTAGAAGAAGATCTCGTGTAGAACCGCCTACTAAAAACAGCTCATCGTCAAGAAGAGATGAGAGGTAGGAAAAGATGGATGCAATTTCTTTGGGATAGATAACTTTCATGGTTTAAAAAATGCCGCCTCAAGGACGGCATTTCTTTGTCTTCGAGAACTTACTTGGCGTTGACAAGATCCTTTAATGTCTTGGAAGGTTTGAACTTGACTGCCTTGGAAGCAGGGATTTCAATTTTTCTACCCATATCGGAGGGATCAACACCCATTCTGGCAGGGCGATCGACAAGAACGAACTGACCGAAGCCAGCAATCTTGACTGTGCCGTATTCCGGATCATTGAGACCGGAGGCGATAGCTGCGAAAATCATTTCAACAGCCTTTAAGGCATCACCCTTCTTCATTCTTCCTTCTTTAGCTAACTGTTCAGCAAGATCGTCTTTTGTTATGATTTTTGTATCAGCCATAAATTTGACCTACCTTTCTTTAAAAACAAGATACCACAGCAAAAAATAAAAATCAATTTTTTTCGATGAAATCTAGCTTTTTAGCGTTTTTTTGGCTTTGGAAAACTCTCATTTTCCTTACATATTGCGCAATTTGTAATCATCATAGACAAGGCAGCGCTTTAAACAGTTATCTATCGATTTTTTCAATCTTATTTTAACTTTGTATATTTTGTGCTGACACCTTTTGCTTTTTCAATCGGATATTTCTTTTCCGTTTTGTCCATCTTCTTATTCATGATATCGATGATATCAACACCTAAGACCATCGATAACTGAATACAATAGTTCATGACATCAGCCAATTCTTCTTTGACTGCTTCAATGTCTGCATTGTCATTCCACTGATAACATTCCAGAAGTTCAGCTGCTTCTATCGAAATGGATTTTACAAGATTGACTGGTGAATGGAACTGATCCCAGTCTCTGTCTTTGTTGAATTTATCGATTCTTTGTTTTAATTCTTCTAAGCGTTCCATATTAACCTCCAGTCATCAATTCAAAATCTGTGTCTGACTAATATCAATGATACATCAAAGAGAAGAGAACATCTATGCTTTTCAGATAGAAAAAGAACCTACTATCTATCCATCTAATTACATTGAGAATCAAAAACGAATCTCACACAGCATAAGCTTTGTGAGATTCGCATAAAGGTTTAAGATGAAAGACTACAACGTATCAAAACAGATTAAGCTAAGAATTTGTCGTATCCTCTGAACTTGAAGGCCTTGGTTTCACTGAACTTAAGGTTTTCTTCTCCGGTGACTTTGTTTTCAAAGTCCTGAAGGGTTTCATTCCAAACACCCTTGCCACCGGTCTTTTCGATATCGTAGTATCCCTTCATTGTCGGGGAACCAGCAAACTGGAAGTCATTTTCACCATGAGTGCTGAAGCACATTGTTCCGTTGACAGCGTTCCAATAGACTCTACGATTAGCCATGATGTTAGGAATCTTGTAGATTCTTTCGACAGCAGCTTCGGCAGGATGGCCGCTTGTAGCGCCCAAGTTACCCCACGAAGGCTTTGGTTTGCTAGGTTCTTTGACACCATAGGAGTCACGAGAGATGGCTGCAGAGATAGCAACACCTTTCGGATTGAGCTTGTTCATGAAATCCTGTGTGTTGGAGCCATGGCTTCCGTGGTGACTTGCCTTGTAAAGCGTGACATTCGGTAAGTCGACATTGGCCATCAAAGATTCTTCAGAGGAGGAAGTAAGGTCGCCAGCGGTGAAGAATTTGAAGTCCTTATAAGTGAAGAGTGCAGCAACGCTGTAAGGGTTGCTGGAATTACTCTCATCGTTCTTGCAATAGCAGCCAGTGTTAAGGATATCGACATAGAATTCGCTTGTAAGATAGTATCTGGAAGTGATGCCGTTAGTTAAATTTGCGCAGTCATAAGCTGTATGATAGACAGTACCTTCTTCAATGAATTTCTGCTTGGCTCTGGAATAAGCGCTGTTCTGAATTCCGCCGTAGTCGATGATTGTGGAGATGTGCTTGATATTCTTCAAAGCGTTGGGAAGACCATTGATGTGGTCGTTGTCTCCATGGGTAGCAATGACTAAATCGAGACGATCATCACCCATCTTCTCGCTCATGAACTGACTGGCATATTCACCGTCGAAAGCTTCGCCGCCATCGATAAGGATGTCAACATTTCCCTTCTTGATGTAGATGCAGTCTTCGTACTGCTGTCTCATCTCGATAAAATAGATTTCCAAAGGTTCATCTTTGCCTTCGTTGCCTTTGAAGACCGGATCATCTTTTGTGAAGCCGGAACCGACACCATCCTGATGAACGGATTCGGATACGTTAACGAAGACACTGCTTGTCAGATAGGAGTATTCTGTTGATGTGACAGAAACAATTGCCGTTCCAGTAGCTTTGGCCAGAACCTTTCCGCCTTCATCAACAGTAACGATGCTTTCATCGCTTGTTTTCCACGTGACGCCATTCAAAACGGCATCTTCAGGCGTAATCTTGACAGTAAGATTGAAGATATCACCAACTTTGAGATCGATGTTCTGCTTCTCTTCGTCATTAGCAAGGATGCTAATGGCTTTCGGAGCATTTTCAGGAATTTTGTTGCGGTCACAGGCAGAAGCGGAGAAAAGGATAAGAGAAGAAAGAAGAATAATATTTCTTGCTTTGGTCATATTTATTTCACCTTGAGCAATCTAATGTCATCAATGTTGATTGTTGCGCTGGAACTTCCCTCTTTGTAATTAAGGGCAATTCTTGTTGTGTCATTGGCACCAGGAATTTCAAAACGGAATGTCTGTAACTTGTAATCGATAGAGACGGCATCCTTGTTTTCGATATTCTTCCATGTGGATCCAGAGTCAGTAGAATAGGAGACATAGACATGAGAACCGAAAGCATGTGCGCCGAATGTAGCTAACTTGAACTCGACAATAGAGAAGGAGAAATCCTGCTCCAAACGAATTGCGCCAGACTGAGACTGGTCGCCAGCTTTTTGTTTCAATCTAGCTGCAAACAAACCATTTCTGTGATCGCTGCCATCGCCACCGATCAAACAGTTGTTGAAATGCCAATTAGTCTTAGGATTGCCAAGGGAGAGTAAATCATTGCCAGAATAACTAGGCTTCTCATTACTGACATTGCCCTGTCTGTCTTCGTTCAAGGTGCAGTCTTCAAAGTCAAGTGTGTTGACAACTTCCAATTTGGAATCATCCTTCGGGAAAACAGTGACAACGAACTTCTTTGTTGCCTTTGCTGCGTTGACCTGTAAGGTTGCAGTCAATGTGACATCGACCATATCATCGCCATGGGTGATGGTTCCATCGCTCTTGATAGCAGTATTATTGGATTCCCAAGTGATTGTAGAACCAGGGATGCTCTCAAGTGTTGTAGGAAGAGTTGCTTTCTTATCTTCGGCAGTATAGGTTGTTTTGATTTCCAAAGACTTGATGAAGGTGTCAACCTTTTCCTGATCAGTCAATTCTTTGACTGTGACATCCGAAGGTTTTAAGATTTTAATCTGCGGATTGCCTTTCTTTCCATAGCCGAAGCAATTCATATATCCCTTGAAGGAGAACTTCTGTCCGACACTTGCAGCTTTGAACATCGTTTCAAATGCAGCAAAGTCTTCTTTGGTCATATTATTAGGATCAATTCTGACATTGCTTGTTTTTTCGCCGAACTTAAATCCAACACTATAGGCCTTAGTGTACTTAGTAGGAAGTTCAGCGATTTCTGCATCATTCAAATGAACGATACCGCCCTGATAAGAAGCCATTGCAGCATTATCGCTGAAATTAAGGTCGGCTAAATCAGTATCGACATATTCGACTTTTTCATCGACCTTTGTAAGTTTCTCTAAAGAACTCAATTCATGAGCGTTGTTGGCAATAGCCTTCTTGCCGCAGACTTCATAGGTAGAACCGACGGCAGGAATTCCAAGAGCGACAGGCTGCATATAAACAAAGACACCGGCCTTTCCATTGCTTAAATAATAGGAAACAGTGGAATCGTCCTGAGAAACGATAGCAGTGCAGGTTCCTCTGACCTTGACAGCCGCCTTAGATTCTGCGGCTAAATATTCATCAATAGTAGAAACCTTGACAGTTTCCCAATCAGTAGTAGGTTCGGGTGCAGGAGTTTCTTCGGCCTTGACGGTGAACTGCTTTTCAGCTTTGATTGTAGCATCAATCTTGCTGGTTGCAGTGACCTTGACAGTACCAGCCTTCAAACCTTTTAATCCACCAGCGACATTGACAGAAGCGACTTCAGCATTGTCAACAGACCAGGTGACATCATTGCTTGCATTTTCAGGAGTTGCTCTGACAGCAAGCTGAACAGTTTCGTTAACTTTAAGCTCTGTTTTTGTTGTGACGATTTCCAAAGAAGTCAACTTAACTTCGGCAAGTGCCTTTTCAATTGTCAAAGCGGCAGTTGCTTTGATGGCTTCATCAACATAGGAAGTAGCGACGACATTGACATTACCTTCTTTGACAGCGGTTAAGACACCTTCATCAGTAATGTTTGCTGCACCTGTGACAGGTGCAACAGTCCATTTGACCTTCTGGACAGCGCCTTCCGGCATGACAAGTGCAGAGAATTTCAAGGTCTCACCGACTTTGATAGACTGTTTGTCGCCTTCAGCTTTGATCGTAATTCCGACAGGGTTCGGTGCTTTCTTTTCACACCCAGATAAAGCCAAGACACCTAAGAGCAGAGCAATTGTTAAACGACTTTTTCTTTTCATAAGTTCCTCCTTGGTTTGAAAAAATCCCAGTTACTTCTTGGGGACCATGTTCAAGACATGATAAGGGGTAAAAGTAACAAGACGTTTAATAACGTCATTATTGTACCTTGTTAAAGCACTTTTAACAATACCAAAAAGCAACTATAAAAGATATCAAAAGTGCAGATTTCACAAAGAATCACAAGCAATTTCAATATATTTATTGACTTGCTTATAACTCATTAAACTATAAACCCTTGTTTTAAAATCTATGTTTCATTTCAGAAATTCACAGAGTAACAAATTCGTATCACTTTTTGACCAGATTAACTTTTTCCATCAGTTTTTTCATTTGCAAATGATTCTTTACTCAGCTCCCAAAATCTTAGTATAGGCTAACTTTTTTCGTGTCTTCAATAATGACTCCATCAAGACGATTCGATACTGATTTTTAATGCAAATACGAAAAAGCCCGAAGGGTTAACTCCGGGCCATTGGTTTCGATGGAGCAGACGACGGGAATCGAACCCGCGTGATCAGCTTGGAAGGCTGAAGTTCTACCATTGAACTACGTCTGCAAAAATCAGCTTAACCATTATATGAAAATCAGAGCGAAACTGCAATACTTTTTTGAAAAATATCAGCGATAAATCAGCAATTTTCTGGAAATATAATTATATACCATAACAATAAGTGTACGAAGAACAAAGCAAACAGGATACGAGAAGAAAGCCACTCCATGCTTGATATTCAGTAAATCATATAACAAATACTGTATGCCGATGCCGATAAACAAACCAATGAGAGCCAAGACAAAGAAAAGGACAATGCCCTTGATTGATTTCGATGTGCTTGTTTTTGCGTTCTTATAAACCATATAGGTGGACATCAGATAGTTGATGACAACACCGACAACAAAGCCCATGCCCGTAGAAACACCTGTGACATACCAAGCTGTTGCACCTTTGAATATGACAAACTGGAAAAGGAAACAGAAGGTAAAATCAAATACAGCGGCGACTAAACCGACAATTGCAAAGCGGAAAATTTCCCAGAACAGCGCATTGGAATAAGTTCTGTTTTCAAGATATAGCTTATAGATAAACGTGTCATAGATGCTGACTAAAACAGAAGCGATGAATAATGCCATCGCATTTGATACTTTGGCATTGGTGAGAAATACACTGATGACTAAGTATGCAAGGATACCGAACAAAGAAAGGATAGAGAACAGTATGATGTTCTTTCCCTTTTTACCAAAATCAGGTTTTAATCCGCTCGGGCGGATCAAAAACAGTAAGCCGAATACGCAAAGGGTTTCAAGGAAGCCTAGCAACGCGCTCAGTCCTAAGAAAGAAGGAACATAAGAAATCGTCTTTCCATCTGAATAAGTGAGTTCTTTGATGACACTGTTATCCACTTTGATCAATCCAAAATGATAAAGAAGTACGGATAATCCGCCTAAAAGAAGCGCAATCGCAAAACTCATCGACAATTCCATGACGAGAGAATGCTTGCTTTTTTCGACGATAATTTCGGACTTTGCAGTTTCAATGTTTTCAGTCATGGAAATATTTTACTCCAAAAACGCATCAAAAACAAAAAAGTAAGGAAAAACGCGTGTCAATATTATATAATATGCAGCATGGAGCGTTACCCAAGAGGCTGAAGGGACCGGTTTCGAAAACCGGCAGTAGGGAAACCTAGCCAGGGTTCAAATCCCTGACGCTCCGCCATGGTATCTATATTGCCCGAGTCATCGGGCTTTTATTTTTGTTCAAAACATCTAATCTATACATCATAATCAATGTGCTTTTCAGTCAAAATATTGAACAAGGAAATACAGGCTCATCCATTCATCTTAGAAACCATTAGCAAAATCAAAGAAAAGGACTATCAAAGATGAAGTATAGAAACTCTTTTTTGCTCTTGAAGATTTCTCTAACAAAAGAATTCAAGAGATTCAGAAAGTTTATGATCTAGTTGCTTCAATTCGTCATCTTATGCTTATTTAATCAATGAAATGGCTCATAAATTATCCATCGATGATAATGCCTAATCTGAATATTCAAAAATTATATCGCACAGTGAAAACACAATAAGGCCGATTATTCATAAACACTATTATGATGAAAGAGCCATTGAATAAAACTGATTTTAATGTTAAGTTCGAGCCGTTGGATGATGATAGGCATGTTTTAGAAATCAAAGCAAGCAGTTCTGCAGAATGTTTTGTAGATCGGATAGAAAATTATCAAGAAAGAATATTTGACATAATATACAATCTTAAAAAATGATATGAAAATGGAAAATTGATTTCCTCATCAATTTTCATTTTCATCAAAAACCTTATATTAGCAGGCACTTTTTTTGGTAAACTATCTAGTATAGAAAACAGGAGACGATTTTTATCGCATTGAAACAATGAACTTCACAATCGAAATGAATTCTGACTATAAAGGCAAAAGAAAGGATATTCTGAAACTGAAGTCCTCTTCTTTCTTATGGGCTATTGTTTTAGGAATCATCATTTTCTTTACCGGAGTCTACATCTCTTTCATCGATTACAATAGAGTCATCAACGATATCGTGTTCATCCTCGGCATCATCGTCATGATCATCGGTGTATTATTTTTGTTCTCCAGCCCTTTTGTCTTCTTATTCAAAGGGCTGAACAAAGGGTTAAAAGGTAAAATCAGTTTTACCTTTACTAAAGGGGAAGACAATAAATGGGCTTATGCTCTTACTGCCACAAAGAAAGACAAGCTTTATCAGGAATCCGGTTTTATCACGATGGCCCAGAAGAAAAAGTGTTTCTTTGATCTGATCAATGATAAAGGAAAGGAATACTATATTCCGATCAAAGTCCTTTCTGAAGAACAGATAGGAAGCCTGACTTCATTGGCACAGTACTTCATCGCCAAAGGCACAAAAAAGACTGATTGATGTTCTTTTACTGCTATGGAAATCAATACGCGCCCATTTGAATATGAAGATATCAGAAAACTAATTCCGATTCTTTTGCAAGTTTGGGATTATGATAATCTTTCAAGCCATGAAAACCGAGAGAAAGCAACAGAACTTTATCTGCTTTTTTGTCTTTATCATAGCGATTATAGAAGAGTTTTGGTCGTCGATGGTTCAGTTTCTGGAATCATCTGTGCCAGAACAAAACCAGACTATATCGATGGGACTCTTCATTCTTTCTACGAGAAAGTATCAATAGAATACAGAAAAGACAAAGAACTGAATGAGATCTGCCGTTATAATGATGTCATCATTGAGGCGGAGAAGGCACTGGCGGACAACTACAAAGGAAAGAAACAGGAAATTGTCTTATTGATCAATGATAATAAAGTCAGAGGCAAGGGCTTAGGAAAGAGACTGATTGATGAATTCTGCCTCACAGATAAAAGCCATACTCCTACCATTCTTTGCAGCGACAAAGACAGCAATTATCATTTCTATGAGCATTTAGGTTTCAGAATCATTGATAATAAAGACTTACCTTATTCATTGTTTGATGACAAAAAGGTCTTTCATTCCTTTTTGTTCATCAAGAAATGATAGTTTACAGAAGCTTTTCCTGTTTTATGATTGATACCTTTTGTCATCGCTATTTGAAATTATCAAAGCCGATTCTATCATTTTCTCTTCTTCGCGTTTAAAATATTCATAAAAGGAGTACTCACATGGCTCACCCGATACAAAAAATCAGTAATATCTCAAAGAAGTGTTCGACTTGGACAAGGAACACATTTGAAAAGAATGTGTTATGGATATTCATCCTTGTCGTAACCGCACTTTCTTTGACTTGCCGATATCTTGTCGTGTCTTATCCGACCAATGATACAGTCGGATATATCTTAAACGGATGGATGAAAGAAATCGAGGAAGTCGGATTCAAGAACTTCTATACAATCAATAGCGACTATTCACCCTTGTTCTTATTCATCATCGGCTGCTTCACGCTTCTTCCAAAGGGCGAACGAGTCACAGTCAACAACTACTCTTTCTATCTCAATCAAATGTACTATCTCAAATCCATCTATTTCCTGATGGATCTTCTCATCGCCTTAGGTATCTATCTTATCATCAGGCATGTGAGCAAAGATGACGTCAAGGCGACAATCGGATATTGCATCTTCCTCTGCCTTCCGATTCAGTTTACGAACTCTGCCCTTTGGGGCAATGCCGATAGCATGTATGTCTGCTGCTTTATCTACTGTCTTTATTTCCTTCTTAAAAGAAAAGATCATCTTGTCTGGTTCTTCTTCGGCCTCGCTCTTTCTTTGAAAATGCAATCGGTCTTCATCCTTCCATTCCTTTTCTACATCATGTTCTCAGGAAGGCTTAAATTCTATCCGATTTATATGGTCTTTGTCGCATTGCTTCTTTCATTTTTGCCGAGTTATATCTGCGGAGCAAGCTTCAAAGAGCCGTTCCGTTACTTTACAGAACAATTATCTGGTTATTCTCAGCTAACTCTAGGATGCGCAAACTTCTGGCACTTCTTCTCCGTCACGAATATGAATTCACCCGATTCGATGCTGAACAAAGCAAGCACGGCAATTGGTCTGATGATGATTCTTTTATTGACAGCCATCATCTTTATCAGAAAAATCAGACTGACAGATGAAAATATTGTCTTCACTGCGACGTTTTTGATCTCCATCGTTCCTTTCTTCCTTCCTCATATGCACGAAAGATATTTCTACTCTCTTGAAGTCCTCATCCTTCTTTATGCAATCTTAAGGAACGATAAAAAGAAATTCATTCTTGTTCCTTTAATGCAGTTGTCTTCCGGTATTGCCTATTATCATTATATGTCCGGTTTCAGCATCTATTTCCTCGACATCTTAAAAGAGGATTCTGTCACATTGGCAGCTATTATCAATATGGTTATTCTCTCCATTGTCTTCATCGACCTGATGAGCCTTGATCATTCTCCGCTTTTAAGAAAAGACAAGAAGAAAGCGATGGAGAAGGCTCTGACAAAGAACTTATTGAACGACTGATTTCTTCTTCCTATAATCAAGAACCAAGAAGGCGACAAGCCCTCCGATTGAAAGCAGTGAAAGGAAGAATCCGACTTCAAATCCGATATCCGTATAACGGATTTCGATTTTGTGTTCTCCTTCATCCAACGATGAAAAATCGACTGCAGTAAAGATATTCATTCTAGTCACGACTTTCTGCTTTTTGTTGTCGATATAGACTGACATGCCTCTTTCATTAGGAAGAGTGAAAAGAAGAGTTTTGTCCTCTTTTCCTTTTTTGACATTCAAGGTTCCGATATAGGAGAAAGAGAACAGTCTGTTCTTCTGCTTTAAGTCATAGGATGCACTGTCTCTGAGCGAATCAAGATACTCGCCTAATACTGTGAGATCTTCATAATAGACAAAAGGCCTGAATAGCGTGTTTTTGACATCCGATTTCAGCGTATAAGTCAGCGTGTGATGATGGCTTGTATTGTCGTTGAAGCCACGGATTCCTTCATGCCAGTAGGTGTTGTTTTCATAATATCTGTTATCCAAATAGACAGAATATGATTTTGTTTTGTTCTTATCATAGAAATAGAGATTGTTGCCACTTGCTTCAGTAGGAACATCGAATTCAAAGCGAAGCGTTGTTCCTTTATTAGCAGTGATAAGATAATATCCGTCTTTATCAAGCTCATATGTAAAGGAGGATGATTTTTTCAGTTTCAACGGGATGCGATGGAAGATATCCTTTTTGAATCCTTGTGTATCAAGAACAGAAGAATTCATCGTCTTGAACATTTCATTCTGATATTCGAAGTGATCGAAATAATAGATGTTGTTTTCAGCGATTCTGTTTCCTTCTGAAACATAGGAATAGTTGTCATCATCGATAACAAAGGCATAAGGAAGGACTTTTTGGTTTTCGTAATAGGTATATCCATCCTCAGTATCTTCTAACTCCATTTTCCTAAAGAAGTTTCTTTCATCAGGATTCTTCATGAATATAGGCTTATTAGTCGTAGAGGAAGAATTGTCAATCAGATACTTAAGGTTCAAGAAACTATTCATTGCCAGCGTGCTTCCGCCATCGTATCTTTCAAAGTAGTAATTGTAATGGAAGCCGAGCTTTTCAAAATATTCTTCCACTGTTTTCTTCTCGCTGGAGGAGAAATGGTTCAGTCCGCTATAGGAATAGAACATCGGGTTGTTATCGATCTCGTTATAGTTTCCAAGTCGATTGAATGTCGATTCCATTCTGTAATTGTTGTTCTGATCATAATCTTTGATGACATCAAAGACCTTCGATAACGCAACATCAGAAAGATAAGTCTCCTCTTTCTGGAACTGATTGTATTCGATGTTCTTATCAAGAATATTCTTCTCTCCTCGATAAGATGAGTAACAGGCCAAAGGAAGAAGAACACAGGTGAGAATCGTTTCGCCCAGTTTTTCTTTCCCTTCATATTTCTTCCACATTTTTACAAAAGGAATAACACCGGAAAGAAGCGAAGCAGAAAGATAGATCAACAAAGAAGGAAGCGAGAACTGATAACGGGCAAATTCTTCGTTTCCTTTGAAGATATTGGAGTTATCCGTATATAAGACAATCGGAAGGACAATACAAGCTGCAACTAAAGGAAACAAGAAGGAATACCACTTGTTCTCATTATAGGCATCATACTCTTTGCTTGCAAAGAAACAGGTCATGAAGCAGAGGACAAAACTATATCTGGCCGGGAACCATGTCGGTTCTCTTCCTCCATGGAACAGAGCATTCAGAATGGAGTTGGTGACAAACAGATACATCACCATAACAAATATCAAAGAAGAGATTCTCTCTCTTCTTGAATAGGAAGGATTGAAGAAATAGCGAAGGGCAAACACCAAAGAGACAACACCGGTGAACATCGTCGCATATCCCCAGTTCTGTTCGATATTCTGAGGTGTTGCATAGTTCTTTTCCAAGAAACCGGTAAAGAAAGTGGAAATCGATAGATTGGAGAAATAAGGGAAGGACTGATTGGCTTTTGTTCCGCTGAAATGAAGGAAGGCGGCAAACCAAAGAACAGAGGCCATCATTCCGCCGATCAGAGATAAGATGATCGTATTCTTAAAGTAGGACTTCTTTTCTTTCCATTTTCTTTCATCGGAGAAAAAGAGATAAAGGAAGAAAAGAACAACAAAGAAGCAGAGGATGAATCCAATATACCAACTTGTCAAAAGACCATAGAACACAGCAAGAGGATACAGCCAATAATGTTCTTCTCTCTTGATGAAATACAGTCCTAAAATGATAAGAGGAAGAATCATGACGCCGTCCAGCCACATGAAATCGGAAATATAGATCATCGAATAGGAAGCCATGCCATAGCCAAAAGCAAACAGCAGATTTCCTAATGACTGCTTTTTATAAAAGAATCTGGTAAAAAGATAGAAATTCAAAGAAGAAAAAGACATTTTAAGAATAGAGGAGATCAAAAAGAAATCCGGTATTCCTTCTTTGGAGAAGAAGACGACAAGGAGATTGAAAGGAGAAGCCAGGTAATAAGTGAAGATCGACAAGAAATCACCGCCGAAAAGCTTTGCACTTGTATAGACAAAAGACCCTCCGTCAAGAAGAAGCTGACGGTAATAATTCATATACGTGATGTACTGAGACTGAAGATCAAAGCTGATGATCGTAAGCCCATCTGGAACAAACGGAGAGAATCCGGCTTTTGCAAAAAGGAAGCAGAACAGAACGAAAGGAACAAAGAAAGCAAGAAGCATATAAAGAATTTCTTTGATGACCAAAAAAGCTTTGCTTTCATAAAAATGCGCTTTCATAATATTTTCTTCGCCATTGATACAGTTCTCCATAGAGCATCTCCATTCTAATTATTAAAACAAAATTAAACCAAATATCTATTTCAACAAAGTCAAATATTTCACGACAATTTTAACATAGCATAATTATGCATGAAAGTTATAATATTTTTCTTGTTTTGCTTGTATAAATGTGATATATTTAACAAGCTGGTTCCATAGCCAAGCTGGTAAGGCAAAGGACTGCAAATCCTCAACCCGCGGTTCGAATCCGCGTGGAACCTCCATCGTTTGCCCTCGTAGCTCAGTTGGATAGAGTATCTGACTACGAATCAGAGGGTCAAGAGTTCGAGTCTCTTCGAGGGCACCATTTTCAACTGAGCCGCTTTGCAGCTCTTTTTTCTTACAATCGGGAGTTAGCCCAGTTTGGTAGGGCACCTGCTTTGGGAGCAGGGGGTCGCGAGTTCAAATCTCGCACTCCCGACCATGCTATACATATAAACCCAGCGATGGGTTTTTTCTTTTATCCGAAATGGTCTTAAATATAAATTCTAATTTCAATATAGAAAGTTGTTAATAAGGAGGAGCCAATGAAAAGCGATAACATATATCAATTCAATCTTGAACTGAATGATGGATCAATCCTTCCTTTGTCTGAACTGAAAGGAAAAGTGATTCTGATCGTCAACACAGCGATTCATTCCCCTTTTGTCTATTTTTATCCCTTTATGGAGAACCTGTACAGACGCTTTCATCGCGATGGCTTTGAAGTTGTCGATGTCCCATCCAATCAGTTCCAAGAGCAAACTCCTGAATCAGATGAGGAGATCGACACATACTGCAGAAAAGAATTCAAGACCACCTTCCTACGCTGTAAGAAACAGGATGTCGCGGGTGAAAACAAATCCGAGCTGTTTGCTTATCTGATCAAGAAAAAGAAGTTTAAGGGGTTTGATCCTGAAAACCTTCTTACACCAGTTCTGAACTGTCGTGAGATCAAAAAAGGTCCCGATTGGATGAGCAATCCTGAAATCAGAGAGAACTTTACGTTTTTCTTCATCAGCAGAAGTGGAAAAGTCGTCAAGCGTTTTGAAGCAACTGCTCAGAAAGAAAAAATCGAGGCATGTCTTGTCCGTCTGCTTGATGAAATCGTCTTATAGTTTGTTGCTTATTATATATATATTTTATAAAATAACTTTTGCTTAATTGGAGGTTGATTTATGAACATTGGTATTGTTTCATTAGGCTGTGCAAAGAATCAGGTCGATTTGGAAGAAATTCTCGCTTATTTGAAGATGAACGGATTTGAAACCGTCTCTGATCCCGCATTGAGCGATATCATCATAGTCAACACCTGTGGCTTTATCGATTCTGCAAAAACAGAATCCATCGATGCCATCTTGGAGATGGTCTCTTATAACAAGCCAGTCGTTGTCACCGGCTGTCTTGCCACCCGTTATTTAGAGGAACTCAAAAAAGAAATTCCTGAGGTTGCCCTCTGGATTCCGCTAGAAGAATACAAGAACTTCTCTGAGCACTTCCAGAAACTCGTCAAGGACAGAAAGCTTTTCGGTCAGATCGATCCTACCAGAAGAGTCTTCATCTCTCCCAAGAGAGAAGCCTATCTCCGTATTTCAGATGGCTGCGACAACTTCTGCAATTTCTGTGCCATTCCGCATATCAGAGGCCGCTTCAAGTCCGTTCCGTTTGAAGTGCTCAAAGAAGAGCTTAATATGTTGGAGAAGGAAGGTGTCAGAAGTCTGACCGTCATCTCTCAGGATACTTCCATGTACGGAAAAGACATTGGGCTCACCCTCACTGATTTATGTAAAGAAATTCTTAAGCATGAGTGCTTCGACTTTGTCAAACTGATGTATCTCTATCCCGATGAAGTCAGTGATGATCTGATTGACCTTTTTGCCAAAGAGAAGAAGCTCACCCCTTACTTCGATCTTCCTGTCCAGCACTTTGCCCCTCATGTTTTAAAGAGAATGGGAAGAAGAGGAAGCGAACAGGATATCATCGATCTGATTGCAAAATTCAGAGCGAAAGTTCCTGATAGCATCATTCGTACCACAGTCATGGTCGGTTTCCCCGGCGAGACAGAAGAAGACTTTGAGGAATTGATGAAGCAGGTCAAGGAGATCAAGTTCGATCATCTTGGCTGCTTCATGTTCTGTCCGGAAGAAGGAACACCTGCCGCCAAGTTCAAAGAGCAAGTCGATGAAAAGGTCAAAGTCGAAAGATACAACAAGGTGATGAAGGAGCAGAAGAAGATCTCCTATCGCCTGAACAAAGAGAGAATCGGAAAAACCTATACTTGCTTAGTCACAGAACAGAATGAAGATTTCTCCTATTCCTGCATCTGCAACCTCTACGCACCGGATGATATCGATGGCAAGATGAGACTCTATTCAAAGCTTCCCATCAAGCCTGGAGACCTTGTCAAAGCCAAGGTCGTCAACGCTCTTTTCTATGACGTCGATGCAGAAGTGACTGAAATTCTAAGAAGCAGTGATGAGACAGATTAACTTATGATATTCGGAAAATACATCAATCGTTACTATTTAAAGTACTGGTATCTGTTCTTGGCCGTTCTGATCACAGATGCCCTTGTCGATATCGTTCAGTTATGCATTCCGATGGTTATCGGTAACCTCGTCTCCATTTTCAATGCAAAACCGGAAGACCTTTCTACAACCATCAATACCAATCCGCTAAGAATTCTCACCGGATTTACCAATCCCTTCACAACGCATGCAACTGAAACATTGCCGTTTTATCAGACCGACTTGTTTTTGACACTGATTACGATGCTTCTTATCGGCATCATCATCTTTGTCGGCAGAATGGGATGGAGATTCTTCTCCGCCCAGATCGGTGCCAATATCGAAAGGGACTTAAGAGAGGATATGTTCAGACATATTCAGAAATTATCCCTTTCTTACTATTCCGACAAGAAAGTCGGCGGTCTTCTCTCCTTCTTTACCAATGACCTTGCCACGATCAAACAGTGTTTCACGGATGGCCTTATCTTTACGACGGACCTTCTTGTCTTAGGCACATGCTCATTCACGCTGATGTTCATGCTCTCCTACCAGATTACGCTCTTCACCTGCATTCCGCTTGTTCTTTTCATCGTTTTAGGCGGTGTTGTCGGAAGCGGCGAAAGCAAGCGATACAAGATTTCGAGCGATACCTTTGAGGAATTATCCGACTACACCGAAGAAAACCTTCAGGGTTTCTCCGTCATCAAGTCATTCCTGAAGGAAAAAGACCGCGTTACGAATTTCAAAAAGTATTCTCGCAATGTCGAAAACACCTCCATTCAGTATCTTCGCTATTCTTCTTTGATCGATTTCTCCATTAACACCTATCTCACTGTCACTTTCGGTGTCCTTTTCTTCCTCTGTGCTTATTCTGTCATCACCTTCGGCGATGCATCGATTGCAGGTAACATCAAAGATGTCGGAGACTGCTCCAAATTTGCAGGCTATTATGATGTTCTCATTTGGCCGATGATTGCAGGCGGCATGCTCATTGATTACTCTTCAAGAGGAAGCGGCGCAAGAAAACGTATCTCAACGATTCTATCCGCTCAGCCTGATATTGTCGATGACAACAACAAAGAAAGAAATCAGCTCAAAGGGAAAGTCGAATTCAGAAATCTTTCCTTCCGATATCCTGACAGCTCAGAGAATTCGCTCTCGGATATCTCCTTTACAGCTGAACCTGGTATGACAATCGGTATCATCGGAAAAACCGGAAGCGGAAAATCGACTCTCGTCTCTCTCCTTCCAAAGCTATACAATCTGCCAAGAGGAACATTATTCATCGATGATGTCGATATCAACGACTGGAGAAAAGCAGACTTAAGGGAACATATCGGCTATGTTCTTCAGGAGGCTTTCCTCTTCTCTGGAACGATTGAAGAGAACATCGCCTTCAGCGAAAAGAACTTAAGTCAGATCGATGAAGACAAGGTTTCTTATGCGGCAAGGTTTGCTGATATCGAAAATGATATCCTCTCTTTCCCCGATGGCTATAAGACCATGGTCAAGGAAAAGGGAACATCTCTATCCGGCGGCCAGAGACAAAGAGTCTCCATTGCAAGAGCCATCTACAAGGATCCTTCCATTCTGATTTTGGATGATTCTCTCTCCGCTGTCGATGCCGATACGGAAAAGAACATCTTAGCCCATTTCAAGAGCGAGAAGAACAGATGTACGACTTTTGTCATTGCACATCGCATCTCCGCCATTGAGAATTCGGATCTGATTCTTGTCATGAATCAGGGAAAGATCGTCGGCATAGGAAAACACGAGGATCTTTTATCCGATTGTCCTTTGTATCACGATTTAGTCGAAATGCAGAAATTAGAGAAGGAAGTGAATCATGAGTGAAGACAAGACCATTGAACAGAAGCAATATTCATTGAAGGATATTGCTATCTTCAAAAGAATTTATCGTTTCTTCAAGCCATATCTGAGAGTTTTCATTCTGATTCTTCTCTTAGATCTTTTTGTCATCGCCTGTTTCAACCTTGAACCTCTCATCGCCAAAGGCATGATCGATTTCCTCTCTTCTGTCGAAAGAGGAAATGATGTCAAGGAGAGCATGAAAATCATCACTTTCTATATCTGCCTTGATATGGGGGCCTGGTTCTTTGCAGGTCTTGGCGGCTACTTTGTATCGTTAAAACTGAAAAAACTCGGACAAAGAGTCATCAAAGATATGAGAGATGAGATGTTCGATCACATCCTCTCCCTCTCTCAAAAGCAGTTAAGACAGCTCAAGATCGGAAGCTATGTCACAAGAGTCACCAATGATACGCAGAACCTTTCGACTTTGTTCTCCGACATTCTCCCGCAGTTCCTCCGTGCATTCCTCTCTCTTTGCATCATTATCGTCACAACCTTCATCGTCACTTCGAAAGAAGGTGTTTCTTACTTCGGACTGCTCTATCTCGCCTATCTTCCTATTGTCTTCTTCCTCTCCTATCTCTTCAGAAAGAAAGCCAAGAAGTATTACAGAAAGGAAAAGAAATCCATCTCGGAGATGAACTCCTTCCTCTCTGAGAACTTCCAGGGAATCAAAGTCATCAAGACCTATGACAGAGAGGAAAAGAAGGTGCAGGAGTTCAAAAAGAAGAACGAGGATATCTATTCCTCCTTCCTCCACTCTCAAAGGCTGTTTGCATTCTTCTACCCCTTCATGTATCTGCTTCAGATCTCCTGTGTTATCCTCGTCATCGCCATCGCAATTCCAAACATCCGTCTCAAAGGCATGACGACCGGTATCAAGATCGGTACATTCCAGATGCTGTATTCCTATTCGACACAGTTCTTCCAGCCGATTCAGCAGATTACCAACCTTCTCAACCAGATTGAATCCATCATCACCAGTGCAGAGCGCATTGAAATCGTTCTGCAGCAGGAAATCGAAATCGAAGACAAAGAAGGTGCTATCGATGTTCCTGAATTCAAGGGAAAGATCGAATTCCGTCATGTCTCTTTCGCTTACGAAAAAGGCCATGATGTCCTTCACGATGTTTCATTTGTCATCAATCCTGGACAATCAGCAGCCTTTGTCGGTGCAACAGGTGCCGGAAAGAGCACAATCATCTCCCTTATCAGCAGAACCTATGAGATCACTTCCGGTGCGATTCTGATTGATGACATCAATATCGAAGAGTATTCACTGACCTGTCTTAGAAGAAATATCGGTGTCATGCTTCAGGATGTCTTCCTGTTCTCTGGAACGATTACAGACAATATCACCTTAGGTGATGAGAAAGTCAAAGAGGATGATGTCATCAAGGCCTGTAAAGAAGTCGGTGCCGACACTTTCATCTCGAGACTTCCCGAAGGCTATATGACTCCTGTCAAAGAGAAGGGTGCTAACTTCTCCGCCGGCGAAAGACAGCTTATCTCCTTTGCAAGAACGCTCGTCTATTCTCCGAGCATGGTCCTTCTTGATGAGGCGACTGCCAACATCGATACGGAGACGGAGAACATCATCCAGACCTCTTTGGAAAAGATGAAGAAAATCGGTACGATGCTCATCGTCGCTCACCGCTTATCGACGATCAAAGACTGCGATATCATCTTCGTTGTCGATAAAGGCGTCATCAAAGAAAGCGGAAATCATCAACAGTTACTTCAGAACCATGGTTTGTACTATAATCTATATCGTCTTCAGAACATGGAACGCAATTTAGGAAACTAGGAGGCAATTATGCATAGAAAGATTCAATTGTTCGATACTTATGAGGGAAAGCTCAGAGAGTTTGTCCCAATCGATGAAAACGAGGTCGACATCTATTATTGCGGACCTACCGTCTACAATTATGTCCATTTAGGAAACTTCAGACCGACTGTCACCTTTGACTTGCTTACCCGCGTCTTCAAAGAGTGCGGATATGATGTCAAATGCGTCAGCAACTACACCGATATCGATGATAAGATCATCAAAGAGGCAAAAAAGGAAAACAAATCCGAAAAAGAACTTTCCGAATTCTATATCAAGGCCTATGAGGATTGCCTCAATAAGCTGAACATCCTCCCTCTCTATGATCATCCTAAAGCCAGCGAATACATTACGAAGATGGCTTCTTTCATTCATGATTTGGAGAATAACGGCTCCGCCTATCAAAGCGGCGAAGACATCTATTTCCGCGTCAATTCTGTCAAAGAATACGGTGCATTGTCCAAGCAGAAGATCGATGATCTTGTGTCCGGAAGCAGAATCGATGTCTCCGACAAGAAAGAGAATCCGCTCGACTTCGCCCTTTGGAAGCTCACTGACGATGATGGCATCAAGTTCGATACCGAAATCGGAACAGGAAGACCTGGCTGGCATACAGAATGTGTCGTCATGGTCAATTCTGTCTTCCATAAGCCGCTGATCGATATTCATGGTGGCGGATTCGATCTTAAATTCCCACATCATGAAAACGAAATTGCGCAGTCAGAAGCTCACAATCATACACGCCTTGCCAATTATTGGTTGCATGTCGGATTCCTTCTCACCAATGGTGTCAAGATGAGCAAATCCTTAGGAAACTCCATTCTTGCCAAGGATGTATTACAGCGCCACTCTGGCAATGCGATCAGACTTTTCTTCCAGACCACACATTATCGTGCACCGGTCAATTACACTGAAGAGAACCTGAACTCCTTTGATAAACTGAACAATCGTTATTTCTCCTCTTTGAGAAAAGCTTTCAATGTCCTTTCCATCAAGCATATCCCTGAAGGAAATGTTTTACAGGACAAATATGAAGCTTTCATGGATGCTCTTACTGATGATCTTAATGTCGCCAACGCGATGACTGTTTTTGATTCTCTCATCAAGGAAGTCAACACGCTCACCATGAAGAAAGATGCTGACTTGAATCGCCTCAGCGACTTGTTTGCAACCTTAATTAAATTTGCTTCTATCCTTGGATTATCCTATGAATTTTCGCCTTTGAGCGAAGAGGATATCGCACTTCTTGATGAATACAATAAAGCAAGAGAAAACAAAGACTTCAAAAAGAGCGATGAACTTCGTCCTGCTTTGATGGAAAAAGGTCTGTTATGATCAGAGAAACTGCTTCTTTGTCCTACATGAAGGACCTAATCAAAGAGAAGAAGGACGACAGAGAGATTCTTGATGCATTCATCTCCTCTTTTGATAACAATGTCTTCTCAAGCAACGATGCTTTCCCGGAGATCTATGCGATGACTTATCGCAACGATCATCCTTTCTTGAGCGAAGATTATAAAGGTTATCTAACTCTGGATGTCGCCATGCAATGGATGCCTTATAACGAATACAGAGGAAGCAAAGAAGAGTTAGACAAAGCGATCGATCAGGAAAACTTCCATTGTTATCAGCTCCATCTCTATCTTTACTATTCCTGTAAGGATAATAGACAATTGAAGATGGTCAAAGAATGGCAGCGTCTTTCCTCTTCCTACAAGGAAAAGGAAGAGGAAGGAAGGAAAGCATTTCTTGCTATAATGAAAGAAACGCTGGATTCATATCATAAGAACGGCTACGCCTTTTTAGGATACGAACTCGATTTTACCGACTCACAATGAAATCAATGAGAAACGAGGATATCTTATCGATATACGAAAAAGATATCCCCGTTTTTTTAGTGGAATCTCTCCTTTCTCCTGCAATGAAAAGAATCGAGCATGTCGGCATGCACTGCGGAATGGAGTATACTTCTTTCCCCATCTATAAAGACCTTGCTCCTTATTCAAGAGGCTTTCACTCTCTTGGTGTAGCTCTTATCACCTATCGCTTCACAAAGGACAGAAAACAGGCCCTTGCCGGTCTATTCCACGACATTGCTACGCCTTGTTTTTCCCATGTGATCGACTTTCTTCATCACGACTATAAGACACAGGAATCCACGGAAGAAAAAACAACATCAATCATCAAAAACGATCCTTTGATTCCTGTTCTTCTGAAGCGATATCAGTTATCGATAGAGGATGTAGACAACTATCATCTCTATCCGATTGCAGACAATGATTCACCTAGACTGTCTGCTGATCGTCTTGAATACACTTTATCGAATTTCCTCAACTTCTCTTTGACTGACTATGAGACAGTCAGAAAGTTCTATGACAATCTTACAATTACAAAGAACGAAGAAGGTGAGGATGAACTTGCCTTCTTAGATGAAGATGTCGCATCAGAGTTTACACTTCTCACTTTGAAGACATCGAGATTCTATATATCCGATGAAGATCGCTTTGGTATGGAGATTCTCTCAAGAATCCTGAAAGCTGCAATCAATAGAAACACAATAACAGAAGATGACCTTTATACAGAAGAACCCTTTCTTCTTGAAAAGCTGAAAAAGGATTCCCTTTTTGTATCAGACTTTAATCGTTTCAGAAGCATGGATCACATTCTTGACTCTGACACAGAGAAAGAAGGTTATTTCAAAGTCTCATCGAAAAAGAGATACATCAATCCGCTAGTCATCAACAAAGGAAGAATCAAAGACATTTCTCCTTTCGCAAGAAAAGCAATCGATGAATATCTTTCGTTTTCATTCGAAAGATATTTATCAATCGAAGATATCGATCAATACTCGTTCAACTGAAAAACCGCCTCACAAAAGGCGGTTTTTCAAGTTATTTCAGTCTTAAGTCAGAGTGAAGTTTCTTATCGTCTTCGATAATCTTGTCCCACTCTTCGATATCTTTCTTGGAAGGAACGAAGACATAAGGTTCGTTTCTCCAGAGCCCATAATAATCAAATCCGAATCCGACGATATATCTCTGCTCATCAGTAGAAAGACCAGTGAAATCAGCAAGCTCATCATACTGAGCCTTTTCAGTCTCTCTCTTGACCAAGATGCAGATATAGAGATTTTTAGGTTTGTATTTTTCCTTTACATATTCACGAAGATAGTGCATCGTGATACCAGTATCGATGATATCTTCGACAAGGATGACATCCCTGCCTTCTAAGTTGATATCAGGCTCCTTGGTGATATTGACCTTACCGGTAGTCTCAGTGCCGCTATAAGAGGATGCTTTAATCGTATCGATTTCGATAGGATGCTTGATATGCTTGACTAATTCATAAAGGAACGGAAGAGCGCCATTCATAATACCGACTAAGACAGGAACACCATTTTTGGTTTCATCTAACTTTGAATCGATTTCTTTGGCAAGACGAGAACAAACACGAACAATTTCATCTTCGGATAAAATTAACTTTTCCATACTGTGCCTCCGCAGAATGCGTTTTCGGGTTTATTTTACATTATACTTGCGAAAGAACAAATAATTTCTTGATGAAAGGGCTATCAAATGGTCAAAATTCAACCAAACTTCACAAAAAGAAAAAACATCGAAAAAAAGTATTAGTTTTCATACCAAGTGCAACACTAGGAGATTTCTCGAGGTGAGGTGCATT
>ERZ1106931.502-NODE-502-length-24918-cov-11.618630_pt1 | contig 24918 bp, 18 predicted proteins | sample MGYA00403664_ERZ1106931 | MGnify/ENA primary metagenome ERZ1106931 (study PRJEB35170, sample SAMEA104062435) | human gut metagenome | biome: human gut; feature: human-associated habitat; material: faeces | place: Denmark | collected 2012-06-29 ... | reverse complement strand
CGACGTAGCCCCACTGTTCGTCCATTTCAGCGCAGACAATCACATCACTGCCCGGTTGTATGCGCGAGGTTACCGACTACGGCCTGAGTTTTTTAAGTGACGTAAAACCGTGTTGAGGCCAACGCCCATAATGCGTGCACTGGCGCGACATCCGACGCCATTCATGGCCATATCAATGATTTTCTGGTGCGTACCGGGCTGAGAGGCGGTGTAAGTGAACTGTAGTTGCCATGTTTTACGGCAATGAGAGCAGAGATAGCGCTGATGTCCGGCAGTGCTTTTGCCGTTACGCACCACGCCTTCAGTAGCGGAGCAGGAAGGACATCTGATGGAAATGGAAGCCACGCAAGCACCTTAAAATCACCATCATACACTAAATCAGTAAGTTGGCAGCATTACCCGAATTCCCAATACACGCATTCGAGTGTTATCAATCATATATTATTCATGAAGTGTCAATCACTCGCTAGACTACATGATAGAGAGTTTTTTAATGCGGTTAGGGATGTCTCCGAGCCTGAATATTCGTTCTTACATGGTTTTTATTACAGGATCACGCGACAGCGTCCAAAAGCAATTGAGAGTTATATGCGAGTATTACGCCAAAGGCCAAGTGATTATCGTTCAAAAAGTGAATTGGTTTTGTTGTATTTACAAAATGACGAGCATGAGCTTGCTTTAGGATTAGCAAAAGAAGTTTATGAAAGACAGAAAAATAATCCGATCAATGCTAATAATTACTTGAATTGCCTGTTTTACAAAGATGATGCTAATATTGAGCCCGGTTTGGTAGAGGAAATTCTTGAACGGTTGCATTCGAATCAGGCTCAACGTGCTCAAGAGATGTATTGCTCAGCTAAGGCGAAAGCTCTTGCAAAATTTGAGAATAAAGTTGAAGAGGCTTTTGAACTCATAGAGAAAGGAATTGTGGATTTCCCGGATATTAAATATCCCTTTCTGACACTCTGTGACTTAGCAATTCAGTATAGAAGAATTGATAAGCTTGAATATGCTCTAGATATTCTTGAAAGAACAGACTCACCAAAATCTCAAACATATGGAAGTTTTATACGATTTAAAGCTATATGGTTAACTTTGACTTCTAGATTTGATGATGCTGTCTGTATTTGCAAAAATGAGTTAACAGAACTTACATATGCAGAAGTGGAGCAGTTTATTGAAAAGCTAAAGCAGTACCAAGTAAAGGTTTGACATTATGTTAGGTAAGGAGGCTCACTGACGTGAGCCTTTTTGCCAAGTATGAGGGCAACAACCATTTAATACGTCACACACTTTATTTATAAATCTAATTGAAAATAACTTTGGGGATACTTTTGGGGATATCTATAAAGCATATAACATGTATTTTTATTTAATTCAATATGTTAGGTGTTACGTATTGTTCCTATTATCGCACCACCTCAATCAAAACGTTACAGAAAACGCTTCTTTAAAAGTCTCTCTGGGTTTACACCAGGGTTGCTTTCCCCGGAGACCGATGCACTTAAATTCCATGCTCTTATCGCTGAGCCAAGGCATCAAAACTACCATCACGGTCAGTGATAAAAGCTCCCGCGGGCTCAGAAGTATCTCGATTATCCATGGCTCATAGCACCGTAACGTAAGCGGCAATGAGCAATGCCATCTTAATAATATTTTATATCCAGCCCTCCCTCTTCAAACCGTTAATCCAGTAATTTCATCTCCAGCGCCCTGCTCATCGCTTGAGTGCGACTATTCACTTTAAGCTTCGCGTAGATGTTTTTGATATGCCATTTGACCGTCTCGGCAGAAATAGCGAGGGAGCGAGCGATTTCTTTGTTCATCTGACCTTCAGCGATCAGCTGTAATATCTGCAACTCTCGCTCGCTGAGCTCGCCAGGAATATCGGGGCTTCCACTATTAAACGGTGTTCCGTCTGCAGGCGCGCGCTTGTCGGCCCAGGGTTCATGCACTCCCCCTTTCTCTTTGCAAGCCGAAGAGGTTTCATTCATACCGGCAAGCAAAGGTTGCAAGGTATCGCCAGCCTCAAGAAAGAGGCCCTTGAGATGCTGTTGTTCAGCCAGCTGCACGACTGGCTGAAATGTCGTGCGCGCAGCGGCAGTTTTGCCACTGTTCCACAAGGCCAATGACCAGAGCGTACGTAGACGCGCTGCGGTTAACCTGTCCCCCCGGCTTTCCTGATCGGAGACCATCTCAGCCAGTAAAACGCAGGCTTGCGGTGCCTGGCCTCTGGCGAGAAGAAGCCGGCTGCGGCTAAGGGATGCAGACATAACGATGGCGCGTTGGCAGGGATGTTCGGCATCCATTCTGAAGCTGGCGGCCATTTGTTCAAGCTGTCGCTGCAGTTGCTCTGCGCCGGTGAAATTGCCGCGCTGCAGTCGCACCCTCACCTGCTCGGCTAACAACATGGCCTGGAGCCGTTGCCAGCCGCGAGACACCGCAAGACGCTGCGCATGCTCCAGCAATCGCTCGGCCTCATAGGGCATATCGTTATCTAAGGCCTGACGCGCGAGATAGGTATAACAACGACTCAGCGCGTCGGGTGGACTGAATCGGTCGATGAATTCGAGCCGGTCGGCTAACAGATGCTCGGGCGAGTCACCCCTCTGACATTCATAGGCTATCTCCGCCAGCAGCGGCGCCAGCGTCGCGCCACTGGTCGACTGGGTACCGGTATAACATTCAGCCTGGCGCAACGTTTTCTCTGCGTACCACCCGGCTTTTCCCAGATCGCCCTGACAAAGATGGCACTGGGCAATGATAAACGCGCGATAAACCGAGACAAACAGATTATCTAAAGGACTTTCCGGAGAGGGCATATGCTGTTGAACCTCCAGCGCGTCGTGATAGCGCTGGTTAACAACATGGCAATAGCTGAGAATATTGCATATCAGACCATCAACCCAGGTGTCGCCGCAGGGCACTTCGGCCAGCAACGGCTGAACTATAGCCAGACTCTCCGGGATGTTTTCCGCAAAGGCTTCGCAAATTGCCCGCACAACGCGCAATTTACACCAGGTGCTGCGGGTTAAATCCTCACGATGATGAAGTACCATCTTATCGAGGTTATCAAGCAGCTGCCTCGACTCATCAAAGTGGAAATAATGCGCCAGTGCCCAGGCCAGGTTAATTTGCAGGTCAATGCGCGAAGGATCGGTGCTGGGCGGTAAATGATGCATCCATGAAATCAGGGTATCGATATCCCCTTCTTCCGCCAGTGACTGAGCGCTTGCGCCGTCCTGCACGGGGCTATGCACCGGCTTGCCTGCGCTGAGCGCATGGCGTACCGCCTCTGACCACAGCTTCTGTTCGACGAACCACTGACTGGCTAATTCATGTAGCTGTTTGCGGTCAATATCGTTGTTCTGCTGCAGCATGGTCCGAAGATTTTCCTGCAACAGAGGATGGTAGCGAAACCAGTAGCCTTGTTCGTCAAGGGCTGACAAAAAAAGGTTGTGTCGCTCAATCCATGCCAGCATCGCTTTACTATCATCACGTCCAGTCACTGCATTGCATAGTTCGGCATTTAACCGACTGAGGAAGGACGTTTTCACCAGGAAATCGAGAACCTCTTCCGGCAGCGGATCCAGTACCACCTCTTTCAGATAGCGGGCAATGGACCGTGTTCCTCCATGCATATTACGCAACAGATGCTCGGGATCATTCTGTAATTCTGCCGACAATGAAGCGATCTTCATGCCCGCGATCCAGCCCTCTGTCACGGACTGTAGCCGCTGTGCATGATGGTTGCTGAGGGGTAGCGCAACCGTGCGGCTAAAATAGTGTTTTGTTTCTTCGAGCGTGAATTGCAGGTCTCGATCATAGATCTCCACCAGTTGGTCCTGGGCCTGCAGCTGGCTCAGCGCAAGATTCGGGTGGAAACGGCTGCCAATGATCAGATGCAAGGCGGCAGGCGCATGCTTGATTAAATACCCCAGCGCTTCATAGACCCCACGATCGTTAATCACGTGGAAGTCGTCGATAATCAGGTACACGTCATGCGGGCAGTAGTGTAGCTGGTTAATGAGCCCGGCCAGCAGTTGCTCGGAGCTGGAGAGCTTCTGCTCTTCCATGTCACGCCAGAAATCGGCGTCCCAGTCAGCATAGAGTGGACGCAATGCTTGCAGCAGATAAGGAATAAACTGCCATACGTCATCATCATCCTCATCGAGGCTCAGCCAGGCAATACGTTCGCCCTGGGCGACCATCTGCTGATGCCATTGCGCCAACAGCGTGGTTTTGCCAAATCCAGCGCCGGCGCAGACAACGCCCAGCCGGCACTGCTGAACGGGACTGAGAAGCTGAAGCAGCCGGGGGCGCTCCAGCAATTGTATTGAGGAGCGAGGCGGGACAAATTTGGTCAGGATTAGCGGCAAGCCTCGCGTCAGCCGCAATGGCCCGGAGACCAGTGAGGGTGATTGGCGACCTTCTAAATCCAATGGCTTCATCCGTGGTGTCTACTCGCTTTGTTTTTTTCAATTGTACGCCAGCCCCCGGGATGACATGGGGCAGCCAAACTTTATTGCTACACAAAATTTAGAAAGTTTGACCTCAAGCATGAAAACCCCCACCTACCCCCCCCATGAAGGTGGCTTCGCACTCCCTTTAACCGCTCGTAGATTCATTGCATGGGTGTGGCCAGGGTTATCCGCCCTGTCTGTTGGCCCCGCCTGGGTGACCTTTATTGAGGAGAATTAAACGATGCTCAGCAAACAGGCGTTATTGCAGGCTTACCGCAAGATGCGGGAGATCAGAACATTTGAAGAGCGGTTGCATCAGGAAAATACCAGCGGTGATATTCCGGGCTTCATTCACCTTTACACCGGTGAGGAGGCCATCGCTGTGGGGGTCTGCGAAAATTTAACGAGCGCAGATTTTATTGGTTCAACACACCGTGGACATGGCCACTGTATTGCTAAAGGTTGCGACATTCACGGCATGATGGCCGAAATATTCGGTAAGGACAGCGGGTTATGTCGCGGTAAGGGCGGGTCGATGCACATTGCCGATCTGTCGAAAGGAATGCTGGGGGCGAACGCTATCGTTGGGGGAGCCCCTCCCCTGGCCATCGGCGCCGCGCTAACGGCAAAGACGCTAAAAACCGGCAACGTCGGTGTCTCTTTTACGGGCGATGGTGGTTCTAATCAGGGCCTGGTCTTTGAAGCCATCAATATGGCCGTCGTGCTCCAGCTTCCAGCCGTCTTTATTTTCGAGAATAACGGTTACGGCGAAGGGACCGGCCATGACTACGCAGTGGGTGGGCGTGATATCGCCCGGCGCGCCGCTGGCTTCGGCCTGCCGGCAGTGACCGTCGATGGCACCGATTTCTTTGCCGTTTATGAGGCAACCTCAGAGGCGGTCAAGCGTGCGCGAGAAGGCGGTGGCCCAAGCGTCATTGAGGCCAAAGCCTTCCGCTGGCATGGTCATTTTGAGGGCGATCCCGCGCTATATCGTGCGGAAGGTGAAGTGCAACGCCTGCGTGAACAACATGATCCGCTGAAGATTTTCACCGCTAAGGTCAAGCAACATATCACCAAGGAAGAACTGGCGGCGATTGACGAGGAAGTAGAAGCCCTGGTCAACGATGCCGTATTGAAGGCCCGCGCCGCTGCCTACCCGGCTCCGGAAGACCTGCTGACAGACGTGTACGTCTCATACTGAGGGTGATAACCATGACAATAAAAACCTATCGTGAAGCGGTCAAGGAAGCCCTGGCTCAGGAAATGGAACGCGATGAACGCGTGGTGCTCATCGGTGAAGACTTGCGTGGCGGTCATGGCGGAAATGCGCCCGAAGAGGCGAAAATAGAAGCCTTTGGCGGTGTGCTGGGTGTCACTAAAGGGCTGTGGACGCAGTTCGGCTCCGATCGGGTGATCGACACGCCCATTACCGAGTCGGCCATCATCGGTATGGCGGCCGGCGCCGCAGCGACGGGTTTGCGGCCGGTCGCGGAATTGATGTTCATGGATTTTTTTGGCGTGAGTCACGATGCGCTGTACAACCAGGCGGCTAAGTTCCGCTACATGTTTGGTGGCAAAGCCAGAGCTCCGCTGGTGATGCGAGGGATGATCGGCGCGGGGTTTTCTGCCGCAGCCCAGCATTCACAGTCACCCTATAATATCTTTGCCACCACGCCTGGACTGAAGGTGGTGGTGCCCTCGACGCCTTATGACGTCAAGGGTCTGTTAATCCAGTCCATTCGCGACGACGACCCGGTGGTATTCTGCGAGCATAAAATGCTGTACGACCTCAAGGGCGAGGTACCGGACGAGATCTATACCATCCCGCTAGGTGTAGCCAACTACACTCGCGAAGGGGAGGACGTCACCATCATTGCGTTGTCGGCAATGGTACATAAAGCAAACCAGGTGGCGGACAAACTGGCCAGAGAGGGGATCTCGGTCGAGGTGGTCGACCCGCGAACCATTTCGCCGCTGGATGAGGAAGGTATTCTGGAATCGGTGGCGTCCACGGGGCGGGTCGTGATTGTCGACGAATCCGCTGCACGCTTCGGTTTTGCTCATGATGTCGCGGCGCTGATTGCGTCCCAGGCATTCCATTACCTCAAAGCGCCCGTTCTGCTGGTGACGCCGCCACACACGCCGGTCCCGTTCTCCCCTGCTCTCGAAAAACTCTGGATCCCTGGCGTTGAACGTATCGAAGCCGCCGTCCGTCAAGTGCTGGAGGATTAACCTATGAGCGAAATCAAGACGCTTGAAATGCCAAAGTGGGGGCTTTCCATGGAGGAAGGCTTGCTCGCTCGATGGGCAATCCAGGAGGGTGACGATTTCACCAGAGGGCAGGAAATCTGTGAGATTGAAACCAGTAAAATCGTCAATGTGCTGGAGGCCCCCTTTGCCGGTACGTTACGTCGGATACTCGCCCGCGAGGGTGAGACGCTTCAGGTAGGCGCCGTGCTGGCCCTGGCGGCTGACGCGTCGGTCAGCGATGCTGAACTGGACGAATTTGTTGCCCGCCTGGCGACGGCGAAACCCGCAGCCCCAGGCCCGGAGGCTGTCGCGCCGGACGTAGCGGCACAGGCAGGCGATAAGCCAGCTTCCATTGTTTCGCCGCCATCCAACAGCCCCGAGCCCCCTGTTGGGCAGACCGTCATCCCCGTCAGTCTGCAAGGTGTGACCGATGTGACTCAGGTTAATGCCACGCCCCATGCGTTACGACTGTCTGCCCGCTGGGGTGTCGACCTGAAAAAAGTCCGCGGCAGCGGGCGCGGGGATCGTATCTCTGTTTCTGATCTGGAAAGCGCGATCGTTGCCGCCGGCGGTCGCCTGGCCTCTCCGACGCCCCCCGTTCGTCGCAGCAAAGCGCCCCGCTCGCATGCCGATGACAGCCAGGTATCGGCCACCCCGCTGGCGCGCCGCCTGGCCGGCAAACTGGGTATCAACTTGCATGACTGCCGAAGCAGCGGTTCACGCGGTCGGGTAAGTCGCGATGATGTGCTGGCCGCGGCGTTGTTACTCGACGAGCACCCGCAGACCAGTCCTGTGCAGGAGAGTGCCCCGGCCCCCTTTGAGAGCATCCCGATGTCCGGTATGCGGCGGGCTATCGCTTCTCGCCTGCAAACGTCCAAGCAACAGTCTCCCCATTTCCGTTTGAGCGTCGATCTCGATCTGGAGCGACTGTTAGCGTTACGTCAGGACATTAACCGCGAAGTACCCGGCGTCAAGATTTCGGTGAATGACCTGCTGGTGAAGGCCTGCGCCCTGGCGCTGGTGGCCGTGCCTGACGTCAATATCCAGTTTGATGAAGCGGCACAAAGTATCCGCCGCTTTACGGATGCCGACATTTCGGTGGCCGTTGCGCTGCCTGCCGGGCTAATTACCCCTATTGTTCGCTCGGCGAACCGGAAATCGATCAGCGACATATCGAACGAAATTCACTCGCTGGTGACCAGAGCCAAAGCGGGCACGCTGAAGCCGGAAGAGTTCCAGGGCGGGACCTTTAGCCTGTCAAATCTGGGGATGCTCGGCGTCCGGCAGTTTGACGCCATCATCAATCCACCGCAAAGCGCAATCCTCGCCATTGGCGCCGGCGAGGTCCGGGCGGTAGTACGCGACGGGCAAATCGTCGCGTGCCAGCAAATGACGGTATCGCTATCCTGCGATCACCGGGTCATCGATGGCGCGGCAGGTGCGGCTTTTCTCCGGGAACTCAAGCGACTGATTGAAACCCCGACCTTGATGTTTATCCAGGAGACGAGCTATGCACGATAAATACGATGTGCTGATCATCGGCGGGGGTCCTGGGGGATACGTTGCCGCCATCCGTGCCGGCCAGCTAGGGCTTCGTACCGTATTAGTGGAAAAACAACATCTGGGCGGCATCTGCCTGAACTGGGGATGCATTCCAACCAAGGCGCTGCTGCATGGCGCTGAGGTTGCGCACACTATCACCCATGCCAGTCAGCTGGGCATCAGCGTGGGCGAGGTGAACGTCGATCTGCAGAAACTGGTGCAGTTTAGCCGTACCGTATCGCAACAGCTCACCGCTGGGGTTGCGTACCTGTTGAAGAAAAATGGCGTGCAGGTCATTGATGGCACCGCGCGGCTGCGCGGCAAGGGGCAAATCACGGTCGAGGATGCCCGAGGGGAGGCGCGCGATTACCGGGCCGATCACGTGATCCTGGCAACCGGCGCCCGACCACGCGCATTGCCAGGCATAGCGCCAGATGGCGAACATATCTGGACCTATTTCGAGGCGCTGCGGCCTAAGCTTTTACCCAAGTCGCTCTTAATCATCGGTTCAGGGGCGATTGGCGTCGAGTTCGCCAGCCTTTATAACGATCTGGGCTGTAAAGTGACGCTGGTCGAGCTAGCGTCGCAGATTTTGCCAGTGGAAGATGCCGAGGTGTCTGCAGCAGTGCGTAAGTCATTCGAAAAACGCGGTATTCAGATCCATACCCAGACCCTGGTGACGCAAGTACAGCTCACCGATACCGGGGTGCGCTGCACACTAAACAACACCGGCGGCGAATATTCTCAGGATGTCGAACGTGTGCTGCTGGCGGTTGGCGTACAGCCGAATATTGAAGATCTGGGGCTGGAAGCACTGGGCGTCGAGTTAGACCGCGGTTTTATCAAGACGGACGCGGCTTGTCGCACTAACGTATTCGGGCTTTATGCCATCGGCGATGTAGCCGGCCCGCCGTGCCTGGCGCACAAGGCCAGCCACGAAGGCGTGATCTGCGTTGAGACACTGGCCGGTGTCGAAGGCGCCCACCCTCTCGATCGCGACTATGTGCCTGGTTGCACTTATGCCCGGCCCCAGGTTGCCAGTCTGGGCCTGACGGAATCGACGGCCCTGGCCAGGGGACGGCCCGTCAGGATCGGTAAGTTCTCTTATCAGAGCAATGGTAAGGCGCTGGCCAGCGGCGAGACAGAGGGTTTTGTGAAGACGATTTTCGATGCTGAAACCGGCGAGTTGCTGGGCGCGCATATGGTTGGCGCACAGGTCACGGAACAGATCCAGGGCTTTGGCATCGCCCGTCACCTGGAGGCCACAGATGAAAGTCTCCTGTCGATGATCTTTGCGCATCCGACACTTTCCGAAGCGATGCATGAATCAATCCTCGCGGCCTGCGACCAACCGTTGCATCAATAAAAAATAAGGGAGGCGATAGCTGTGCGATACGGAGTAAGTTCCCGTTATCCCTCCCGCACTCCCCGGCAGAAGATCCCCAACAACGGTTACGGCAGGATCTATTGATCTGAAACGCTAAGCGCCATGCGTAAATTCTGTATGTTTAGTAGACAACCAAACGACAGGAGGAGCGCTCTATGACACAGCACGAAAGGTTTTGCCAGGCCTGCGGAATGCCGATGTCCGCACCCGATGCGCAAGGGGCCAGCGATAAATATTGCGCGTATTGCAGCGACAGCGACGGTAATTTGAAATCCTGGGAAGAGGCCGTATCCGGTCTGGCGGCTTTTCTCGACGCCTGGCAAAAGGTGGGCGTAGCGGAATCACGGAAACGGGCAAAACGTTACCTGACGGCGATGCCTGCCTGGGCGCACAAAGCGGACAAGTAATTTGCCCGGGCGGCTGGAGGAAATCATCCCGGGGACAGACCGCCATGCCGACAACATTGCTATAGCGTTTTCGTACGCCATCCGGACAGGAATAAATGCGCGTTTGGGGATGACGACCTGAAGGCTGGAGCATGCATGGATGCGTTCTTCATGCGGATGAAATAAACGCCTGGCGTTCTCCCCTTGTCCGGATGCGTTATTGCCTGGTTTTTAAGAGGTCGGTTTCTGTATTTAACCCAGAACTTCTCAGGTAATACAACATATTGATGTGATGAATCTCTCATTTCAACGATACCAACTGGACAATAAGTTATCGCGTGTGTTAGTTATTTAATCACGCAAGAGAACAGATTTAATTTAAACAAAAGTTAAACCTTTCTCACTTTGCTAAAAAATTGTATTGATAATGCTTTGGATCCCTGAACCATTATCAAAAGGGTATGTGAACAGAAAGCCCTCAGAGACGCGAGTCTCTGAGGGCTTTTTTTTTGTTTTTTTTATCTCAGGAGTAAATAAATGTCTAAAGAACGTCGTCTCTCAAGAATATTCGCAAAAGACGGTAAATCCGTGACCTTAGCGCTGGATGGCTACTATTTTTCCACGAAAACAAATGGTATTGATAATACGATAAATCAGCTCCCTGCTCTGGTGGAACACGGCCTGGATTGCGCGCTCGTCACGTACGGCATGTTGAAGAATTATCGGGAAGCATTGAACAGCGTTCCCGTTGTGTTACGCGTCGACAGCACGGTCAGTATCTTTGACAATACCGTTCCCGATACTACCCCCGTTTTTTCCGTCGAAGATGCGCTTAAAGTCGCTGCCGAGGGCGTGGTCTGCATGACCTTCCCCGGCGCCTTCAATGAAGAAAAAACCCACATTATGGCGATGCAACTCGCACAGGCAGCGGATCGCTGGAATGTACCGCTGATTGTCGAATCGCTCCCGTATGGTTATCCCGTCACCAGCGATGACTCTAACAATCCGGCCATCATCGCTGCATCGGCCCGCGCAGCGGTGGAGCTGGGCGCGGACGTCATCAAAACGCGTTTTACCGGTTCACCAGAGGACCGACTGATCGTTGAAGCTGCTGGCGTGCCGGTGCTTGCCTTAGGAGGGCCAAAAACCGGCATCGACGGTTACTTCAAATTTGTTCAGCACTGTATGCAGATGGGTGCGAAAGGCGTGGCTGTGGGACGAAACATTACCCAGGATCCGCAGCCGGCGAAAGTGGTAGCAGGTCTGAATGCCATCATCCATGAAAACGCAACAGCGGAAGATGCATACAGCCTCTACATGGCTAAATAACATCGGAAATTAATATGATTTCAAATAACACCATCATCCCTTCCATCAGGAAGTATAAATACTTTGAGAAAGCATTATCCTGCCAGTCAGAATATGTGCTGCTATCCGAAGCGAATATCGGCAATCTGCAGTCGCTGATTGGCAAATGCCATCAAAGCGGTAAGAAGGTCCTCGTTCACCTTGAATTACTGGGCGGCTTTAAACCGGATCAGGCGGGGATCAATCTGCTGAAAAATTATTACAAGGTTGATGGTGTTATTTCTTCCAATCTCTCCGCGCTACGCTACGCCAAAAAAGAGGGATTGCTGACCGTATATCGGGTTTTACTTATCGATTCGCGATCGCTTGATCAGTCGCTCGATATTGTTAAACACAGTCCACCGGACGCAATTGAAATCTTACCTGCTGAATATGCCTGCCAGTGTCTGGAGTTGATTAGCCGAAATTTGAAAGGCTTTGATGTGGTATTCATCGCCGGAGGCTTTGTTAAGCGCAAATACCTTGTAGATAAAATATTCCATGCCGGATTTAAAGGGATAACCACCAGCGAGCCCGGCTTATGGTAACCAATAAGGAGTCCACGCGAATGAAAGATGAATACGTCATGGGCATCGACAATGGTGGAACCGTCACCAAGGCAGCCATCTATGACCGTAAAGGACAGGTGCTCGCCATCGCCTCAAAATCCACGCAGATGCTGACACCTCGGGAATTCCACACAGAGCGCAGTATCGATGAGCTGTGGGCCGCGAATGTCGAAGTGATTAAAAAAGCGATTGAGCAATCAGGTATCGACGCCAGCCAGATAAAAGGAGTGGCCGTCACCGGTCATGGTAACGGTCTGTATCTGGTCGACGAAGAAGGTCACCCGGTGCGTAACGGCATTATATCCACCGATAGCCGGGCAAAAGAGTACGTTGAGAGATGGCAACGCTCACCAGAATTCCTTACCGACATTTTGCCAAAAACGATGCAGTCCATCTGGGCCGGACAACCTGTCGCCCTGCTGGCATGGCTGAAGGATTTCGAGCCCGAGACGCTGCAAAAAGCGCGTTATATTTTTATGGTCAAGGACCTGATCCGTTTTTACCTGACCGGAGAGGCTTTTCTTGAGCTGACCGATATCTCAGGGACCAACCTGATCAACGTACGTGACTGCAAGTATGACGATGAACTACTGGCATGGTGGGGACTTGATGAACTGCGGGACAAATTGCCCCCCATCAAACGCTCAACAGAATGCTGCGGAAAAATCACTGACGACGTGGCCCGTCTGACCGGTTTATGCGCAGGTACGCCGGTTTCTGGCGGGGTGTTTGATATCTCGGCCTCTTCCATTGCCTCGGGGATTAACAGTCTCGATAAGATGGCGATCGTCACCGGCACCTGGAGCATAAACGAATACGTTACCGACCACCCGGTTATTGATAAAGATCTGTTTATGACCTCCATTTATCCCATTGAAGGTAAATGGCTCATCACCGAGGCCAGCCCCACCTCCGCGAGCAACCTGGAGTGGTTTATTAACAACTTTATGGAGAGCGATCGGAAAACCTCCGCCGAACAAGGATCGTCGGTCTATGACCTGTGTAATAAGCTGGTTTCGTCAACGACGCCGGATGAAAGCCACCTGTTGTTCTTTCCGTTCGTGTTTGGCTCTAACACCATTCCCGACGCCTCGGCCGGCTTTATCGGTGTCAACAGCTTCCATAAAAAAGCCCATTTTCTGCGGGCGATTTATGAGGGCGTGGCCTTCAGCCATCTCTACCACACCGAGCGCTTACGCAATATTAACCCGAAGCTAAGCCGCACTATTCGTATTGCTGGCGGCGTCACGAACTCCCCGGTCTGGCTGCAGATATTCGCCGATATCTTCCAGGCCACGCTGGAAATCGTTGACGTCAAAGAGCACGGGACCCTGGGTACCGCGATGACCGCCGCCGTTATGGTGGGCTGGTTTGCGGAGGTATTTTCTGCCTCAAACGACATGGTCCATGTCTCACGCACCGTCTCCCCTAATCCGGAAAACCACCGGGTCTACCAGACCAAATACCAGCTTTATAAAAACCTGTTATCAGAAATGCAGTCGCCGTGGAAAAGCTGCAGCAACTACATCGCGCACTAAGTGAGGAAAAAATGGATCTGAATTTAACGAATCGTACGGCCATCGTGACAGGCGGCGCAACCGGCCTGGGGAGAGAGTTTGTTCTTTCTCTCGCCAAAGAAGGCGTCAATATCTGCTTTACCTATATGCGTGAGGAAGAGCATCCCGAACGGCTGATCGAAACGGTGAAGGCCAGCGCGAACGTAGAGATCATCGCGGTCAAAACCGATCTCTCTGACGAACAGAGCCGGGAAAATCTGTTTGCCACCTGTATCGACAGACTGGGTAAAGCCGACATTCTGGTGAATAACGCCGGGATCTGGCTGAGCGGCTACGTCACCGAGATCAGCCCGCAGGACTGGGATCTGGTGATGAATGTCAATCTGAAAGCCATCTTCCATCTCAGCCAGCTGTTTGTAAATCACTGCCTGCAGCATGACCAGATGGGCAGCATTCTGAATATTACCTCGCAGGCCGCGTTCCACGGCTCCACGACGGGACATGCGCACTACGCGGCAAGTAAGGCCGGCCTGGTCGCCTTTGCTATCTCTCTGGCGCGGGAAGTCGCCAAACAAAAAATCAATGTGAACAATATCGCCGTCGGGATCATGGATACTGCGATGATCCGTAAGAACATTGAGCAAAACCCTGACTATTACGTCAGTCGTATTCCGGTGGGCCGCGTGGCCCAGCCGCAAGAAATTGCCGACATCGGTGTCTTCATGGTTTCTCCTAAGACCAGCTATATGACGGGAGCAACTCTGGACGTTACCGGCGGTATGTTGATGCGTTAATCTAGGGAGAATCATTATGAAATGTCTGGCAATTGCCGATCTGTTTATCAATGCAGCGATGATGGAATCAGGACTGAAAGCGCTCAGGGATAACGGGATTGAAGTAGAAGTACGCGAGTGGTCACATGGCTCCGTTGAGAAACTTCAGGAAGATAATCTGCGGGTTGAACAGGAAGGAGCAGAAGCCGTGGCCTTACCGGAAGCGCTGCTTCAGGGAACGGATGATATTGACATCCTGATCACTCAGTTTGCCCCCGTCAATACTGCGGTGTTCGATAAACTACCAAAGCTGAAATATGTAGGCGTGCTCCGTGGTGGCGTGGAAAACGTGAATCTTCAGGTGGCGAACGCCCGGGGCGTTGAGGTGATGAACACCCCGGGGCGTAACGCTCGCAGCGTCGCCGAATTCACGGTCGGCATGATCCTGGCGGAAATGCGCAATATCGCCCGTTCACACGATGCCCTGCGTGACAAATACTGGCGTAAAGACAGTCCGAACCATCAGGCGATCCCGGAGCTTGGCGGAAAAGTCGTGGGGCTGGTTGGCCTCGGTCATATTGCCCAACTGGTCGCGGGATTTCTCAGCGGCTTTGGCACGGAGATTATCTTTTACGATAAGTACGTTGCAGGCCATGAACGTTATGAGAAAGTCGATTCTCTGGACGAACTGGTACAACGCGCCGACGTTATCTCGTTACATGCTCGCCTGACGCCGGAAACCGAAAATCTGATTAACGCACACCATTTCGCGCTGATGAAGCGCAGTGCCATCATTGTTAACACGGCACGCTCCGGGTTAATCAATGAAAAAGAGATGATTGATGCGCTCAGATCCGGGCAAATCATGGGCGCCGCGCTTGATACGTTTGATGACGAGCCGCTTCCTGACGACAGTGAATTCTATACTCTGAATAACGTGACCATTACGCCGCATATTGCCGGGAGTACCATTGACGCATTCAGTAATTCGCCCAAACTCTTCGCTGAGATCCTTTTAAAGAAACTCAGTTAAATACTAAAAGAACCATTAAAGGTATTAACAGGGCCCAATGGGCACGGGTTTACTCGTGCCCAATTCGCCCGCCTTTTAAGGAATCATTATGGATATTATCAACAGCATTATTAGTCTGGGGGCATCAGTAATGATGCCAGTAATATTCTTTATTATCGCGCTTTGCTTTGGCGTTAAAATCGGTACGGCATTTAAAGCAGGGATGCTGGTAGGCATTGGTTTTGAAGGGGTGGGGCTGGTGATTGGCCTGCTGCTGACAAACCTGGGCCCGGCATCGCAGGCGATGGTTGAGCGTATCGGCCTGCAGTTAACGGTCGTTGATACCGGTTGGCCTACCGCATCGACCATTGGCTGGGGTTCGCCGCTGATGCTGCCCGTCGTAGTGGGCTTTATCGTCATCAACCTGGCCATGCTTCTGTTGAAATTAACCAAAACGGTGAATATCGATATTTTTAACTACTGGATTTTCCTGATCATGGGGTCTGTGGTCTATGCCGGAACGGGAAATTACTGGCTTTCGGTCGGTATTACATTCGCTATTTTTGTGTTGACGCTATTGGCGGCAGATTTAACGGCTCCATATTTACAAAAAAACTATAATCTAAAAGGGATATCATTCCCCCATCTTACCTGTATAGCTTACGTGCCGTTTGGCATTGCCTGTAATTACATCATTGATAAGATCCCGCTTATCAATAAAATCAATTTCGACCCGGAAAGTATTAATAAAAAATTCGGCGTTTTTGGCGAGCCTCTTACCCTGGGGTTTGTGCTGGGACTGCTGTTGGCCTTCCTGGCGGGATATGACGTTTCCGCTGCCGTTTCACTGGCCATTAAGGTTTAAGCCGCCATGCTGCTGCTGCCTAAAATGATTGAAATTCTGGTGCAAGGATTGTTGATTGTCCGTGATGCCGCTGAAGCAAAACTGAAGGCTAAATTCCCGGGGCGCGATTTTTACATCGGGATGGATACGGCGTTACTGATCGGTGAACCTTCGGTACTGGCGACCGGTCTGCTGTTAATCCCTATGGCTGTGGTGCTGTCTATCATTCTGCCCGGCAACCGCGTACTGCCCTTTGTCGATCTGGCTTCATTAATGTTCCTGCTGGCAATGGTCACGCCGTTCTGTAAACGAAATATGTTCCGCATGTTCATAACCGGAACCCTGATCGTGACCTGCATCCTGTATGTCGGGACGGACATTTCGCAAGAATACACTCAGGCGGCGGTGAACTCGCATATTCCGGTGCCGGAAGGGATGGCCGAGATCACCAATATCGTCGGCGGCGCCACGACGCCTGTCGGCTGGCTGGCCGTCAAATTTGGCGAGTTTTTTAGCGCCACACCTTAGTACAAGGCCACTCAAGTAAACAGAGGGCAAACTGTTGCCCTCTGTTTCTTCCTCTTATTCTGTGCGCTGAATAGCTGGCTCAGCTACGCCCCTGGTTTGAACATCTGACCAGCGCGTCCGCCCCCTGCGCGGCGAGGTGGCTCATTTCTTTTGCGCCCCCTCACGTTTTCAACCCAACCTGCTATGCTCCTTCTTTCCCTGTTCTCTGGAGAACTCAATGCTGACCATCTGGGGCCGAAAAACCTCCTCTAACGTGCAGGCGCTGATGTGGTGTATTGGCGAGCTTGGGCTGGACTATCTCCGGTTCGACGTGGGGCATCGCTATGGTGGTACCGACGGCGAGGCGTTTTATCAGCTCAATCCCAATCGCACGGTGCCAGTGCTGCAGGATGGCGATAATCCGCCGCTGTGGGAAACGGGCGCGATCCTTCGCTATTTAGCCAGTCGCTACGCCGATGACGCCTTCTGGCCGGGCGACCTGCTGGCCCGCACTGAGGTTGATCGCTGGGCCGAGTGGTCAAAGCAGAATATCGCCCTCGGCTTTACGGCGCCGGTGTTCTGGCGCGTGGTGCGCACGCCTGCCGCCGAGCGGGATCCGCAGGCCATCGCCGCGGCGGTGACGGCCCTGGAGCAAAAGCTGGCGATTGCCGAGGCACGTCTCGCCGGCAGTCGCTATCTGGTGGGCGATACGTTCACCCTGGCCGACATCCAGTTTGGTCATGTGCTGTACCGCTACTTTGCCATCGATATCACCCGTCGTCCCCTCCCCCATCTTGCGGCGTATTATGCACGGCTAACCGCACGGCCCGCCTTTCGCCAGCACGTCATGGTCAGCTACGACGAACTGAAGGTAATCGGTAGCGCCTCCTGACGCTACCGACATGCCGGTTAACGCGCCATCAGAACAAACACGCCCCAGCCGAGATATTCCCGGGTCCAGGTGACATGGTGCAGTGGCGCGGTGGTCAACTGCTGGCGAACCTCCGGTGCGAAGTCATCGTGCGGATTGGCCTCCAGCCAGCGGCGCATTGTCAGCCATTTCGCCGCTTCATAACGATCCCAGCCCTCCTGGTCGGCCAGCACCATCTCCACCACGTCATAGCCCAGTTCGCCAAAGTGGGCGACCAGCGCCGGTAGCGTCAGGAAGTCATCGGGTGACTGCGCGCCGCAGGCAACCGCCTCTTCTGCCGTGGCCGGACGTTTGCGCCACCATGGCTCGCCGATAAGCAACATGCCGCCTGGGATAAGGCTCTGCTTCAGCAGCTCGATTGTGCCTGCCACCCCGCCGCCGATCCACGTGGCCCCCACGCAGGCGGCAACATCGCACGGCTGGCTGGCGACATATCCGCTGGCATCCTGGTGCACAAAGGTTACCCGGTCGCTTACCCCGAGCTCCTCTGCCCGGGCGGCCGCCTGCTGACTGAACAGCAGGCTCATGTCTACGCCGGTGCCGACGATCTGATGATCGCGCGCCCAGCTACAGAGCATCTCGCCGGAGCCGCTGCCGAGGTCGAGAATGGTGGTGCCCGGTGCCATTCGCAGCGCCCGTCCCAGCGTGGCGTACTTTTCCGGGGTAAAAGGGTTATGGATACGGTGCTCGCTTTCACTGATGGTAAAAATGCGAGGGATATCGATCATGAGGTTTTCTCCTTGAGAGCCATACGCCCGGGCAGCGACCCTGCCCGGGTCGCTATTTCAGCGGTTGTCCGCTTGCGCGCGAACGTTATTCAAACCGGTCGTGTTGATCCGGTACGGCTGGCCGTTCACCGACTTAATCAGCTTTTTGGTTTTGAGCTTTTTGAAGACCGCAAGGGTGCAGTCGCTCAGCAACAGCCCTTCGCGGGTGTAACATTCAACGGCGGTAATGCGGCCGGAGGTATCGCGGACGTGCGCAATACGGCCACCTTTGGCGAGAACGTGTAAGGTCCGTTGTTCCTGACGGGATAAATTCATACTGAAACCTGTTCATTATCATGTGCGAAAACATGCCTACACCCGCAGGTGTGTGCGTAAGGTTTAAGCGCAGCGATAATCAGTCCGGCCTGGGCAGGTCGGGAAACTGATTATCTGATAATGACATTCTCCAGCATCGAAGCCTCAGTGAGCATTGAAAGGTATTTACCGGCTGAATATTAACACCTTCATCTGGTAAGGATATTGTGCAGATTAAAAACTGTGACCGGTATTACGATTTCCCTCGGCCTTATCCCCATTTTGCGCTATCCGCCACCCGCTCTGTTCCGCAACTTTCACCACCACCTTATCCCCCCTCCCGTATTGTTAAATAATTGTTGTCAGATCACAAAATGGAAACAAAAAGGCCATTTCGTACGCATTTTATAAAAATGTAGATATTTTTAATTTATGGCTACGAAATGAACATCACCCTGACCTTACAGCGAGGAACGATCCTGATGAACGCCCTGACCGCAGTAAAACCGACACCCGCGCCGGTAGCCCAGCAATACCCTGGCTTTTCTTTCACCCCTTCCGCCCAGTCGCCGCGCCTGCTGGAGCTCACCTTTTCCGCCGAAACGACCACGCAGTTCCTGCAGCAGGTCGCGCAGTGGCCGGTGCAGGCGCTGGAGTACAAATCTTTCTTACGCTTCCAGGTCGGCAAAATCCTCGACGATCTGTGTGGCAATCAGCTGCAGCCGTTGCTGATCAAAACATTGCTCGATCGCGCGGAAGGCGCGCTGCTTATCAACGGCGAAGGGATCGATCACGTCAGCCAGGCCGAGGAGATGGTCAAGCTGGCCACCGCCGTCGCCCACCTGATTGGTCGTTCCAACTTCGACGCCATGAGCGGTCAGTATTACGCCCGCTTCGTGGTGAAAAATGTCGATAACTCAGACAGCTACCTGCGCCAGCCGCACCGGGTGATGGAGCTGCACAACGACGGCACCTACGTCGAAGAGCAAACCGACTACGTATTAATGATGAAGATCGACGAGCAGAACATGCAGGGCGGCAATTCCCTGCTGCTGCATCTCGACGACTGGGAGCATCTCGACGAATTTTTCCGCGACCCGCTGGCTCGCCGCCCAATGCGCTGGGCCGCGCCGCCGAGCAAAAACGTCAGCAAGGATGTTTTCCACCCGGTGTTCGACGTCGATTCGCTGGGCCGCCCGGTAATGCGCTATATCGACCAGTTCGTCCAGCCGAAAGATTTCGAAGAAGGCACCTGGCTGAGCCGCCTCTCCGACGCGCTGGAGACCAGCAAAAACATCCTTTCCATACCGGTGCCGGTGGGCAAATTTCTGCTCATTAACAACCTGTTCTGGCTGCACGGCCGCGACCGCTTTACGCCGCACCCGGACCTGCGCCGCGAGCTGATGCGCCAGCGCGGCTACTTTGCGTATTCCACGAATCATTACCAGACTCATCAATAAGGGTTTTCAGGCGAAGGAATTGAGCGGATGTATGATTTCGTGATTATCGGCGGCGGCATCATCGGCATGTCGACCGCCATGCAGTTAATTGAGATTTACCCGGACGCCCGCATTGCGCTGCTGGAAAAAGAGGCCGGCCCGGCCTGCCATCAGACTGGCCACAACAGCGGCGTGATCCACGCCGGGGTGTATTACACCCCCGGCAGCCTCAAGGCGCAGTTTTGCCTCGCCGGCAACCGCGCCACCAAAGCGTTTTGCGAGCAGAACGGCATCCGCTATGACGTCTGCGGCAAAATGCTGGTCGCCACCTCGCCGCTGGAGATGGAGCGGATGCGCGCCCTGTGGGATCGCACCGCCGCCAACGGCCTGCAGCGCGAGTGGCTAAGCGCCGGGGAGCTACGCGAGCGCGAACCGAACATTACCGGGCTCGGCGGGATCTTCGTCCCTTCCAGCGGCATCGTCAGCTACCGCGACGTGGCGGCGGCGATGGCGAAGATCTTCGAATCAAAAGGCGGAACGATCGTCTACGACGCCGAAGTCAGTGCCCTGAAAGAACATGCCAGCGGCGTGGTGATCCGCACCCGCCAGGGCGGAGAATATGAGGCCTCGACGCTGATCGCCTGTTCGGGCTTGATGGCCGATCGGCTGGTGAAAATGCTCGGCGTCGATCCCGGCTTTATCATCTGCCCGTTCCGCGGCGAATATTTTCAATTGGCGCCGCAGCACAACCAGATCGTCAACCATCTGATCTATCCGATCCCCGATCCGGCGATGCCGTTCCTCGGCGTCCACCTGACCCGCATGATCGACGGCAGCGTCACCGTCGGCCCCAACGCCGTGCTGGCTCTGAAGCGCGAAGGCTACCGCAAGCGCGATATCTCGCTGGCCGATACCCTGGAGATCCTCACCTCGCCCGGCATCCGCCGGGTACTGCAAAACAACCTGCGCTCCGGACTGGGCGAAATGAAGAATTCACTGTGCAGAAGCGGCTATCTGCGGCTGGTGCAAAAATACTGCCCGAGCCTGACGCTGAGCGATTTACGCCCGTGGCCGGCCGGCGTGCGGGCGCAGGCCGTGTCGCCGCAGGGCAAGCTGATCGACGATTTTCTCTTCGTTACCACCGCGCGTTCGATACATACCTGCAATGCGCCATCGCCAGCGGCCACCTCCGCTATCCCGATCGGCGCGCATATCGTCAGCAAGGTGCAGACCCTGCTGGCCAGCCAGAGCAATCCCGGACGCACGCTGCGTGCGGCACGTAGCGTGGAGACACTACACGCCGCTTTTACCCGTTAACCACCCTGAAGACAGGAAGCGTTTATGCAACTCAACGATATGACACTGTTTCGCCAGCAGGCGATGATCGATGGCCAGTGGCGCGATGCGCCCAACGGCGACGTGATTGCGGTCACCAACCCGGCCAACGGCGAGCAGCTCGGCAGCGTGCCGAAAATGGGCGCCGATGAAACCCGCGAAGCGATTGAAGCCGCCAATCGCGCCCTACCCGCCTGGCGCGCCCTGACCGCCAAAGAGCGGGCGAACATTCTGCGCCGCTGGTTCGATCTTATGATGGAGAACCAGGACGATCTCGCTCGCCTGATGACCCTCGAGCAGGGAAAACCGCTGGCGGAAGCCAAAGGCGAAATCAGCTACGCCGCCTCCTTTATTGAGTGGTTCGCCGAAGAAGGTAAGCGCATCTACGGCGACACCATTCCGGGCCACCAGGCCGACAAGCGCCTGCTGGTGATTAAGCAGCCCATCGGCGTTACCGCCGCCATCACGCCGTGGAACTTCCCGGCGGCGATGATCACCCGCAAAGCGGGCCCGGCGCTGGCCGCCGGCTGCACCATGGTCCTGAAACCGGCCAGCCAGACGCCGTTTTCCGCGCTGGCGCTGGCCGAACTGGCGAATCGCGCCGGGATCCCCGCCGGAGTGTTCAACGTGGTCACCGGCTCCGCCGGCGCGGTCGGCGGCGAACTGACCAGCAACCCGCTGGTGCGCAAGCTCTCCTTTACCGGCTCTACCGAGATTGGCCGCCAGCTGATGGAGCAGTGCGCGAAAGACATCAAAAAAGTCTCCCTGGAGCTGGGCGGCAACGCGCCGTTTATCGTCTTTGACGATGCCGACCTCGATAAAGCCGTCGAGGGGGCGCTGGCGTCGAAGTTCCGCAACGCCGGGCAGACCTGCGTCTGCGCCAACCGCCTGTACGTCCAGGACGGGGTGTATGACCGTTTCGCCGAGAAGCTGCAGCAGGCGGTGGAAAAACTGCGCATTGGCGACGGCCTGAAGGACGGCGTCACCACCGGCCCGCTGATCGACGAGAAAGCCGTGGCCAAAGTTGAAGAACACATTGCCGATGCCATCGCCAAAGGCGCGAAGGTGGTCACCGGCGGCAAACCGCACGCCCTGGGTGGCAACTTCTTCCAGCCGACCATCCTGGTCAACGTTCCCGACAGCGCCAAAGTGGCGAAAGAGGAGACCTTCGGCCCGCTGGCCCCGTTGTTCCGCTTTAAAGATGAAGCCGACGTCATTGCCCAGGCCAACGATACCGAGTTCGGTCTCGCCGCCTATTTCTACGCCCGCGATCTGAGCCGCGTCTTCCGCGTCGGCGAAGCGCTGGAGTACGGCATCATCGGCATCAATACCGGCATTATCTCCACCGAAGTCGCGCCGTTCGGCGGCGTTAAGGCCTCCGGCCTCGGCCGCGAAGGGTCGAAGTACGGCATCGAAGATTACTTAGAAATCAAATATATGTGCATTGGCCTTTAACAGGAGCGACGGATGAACAGCAATAAAGCAATGATGGCGCGTCGCAGCGACGCGGTCCCGCGCGGCGTCGGCCAGATCCACCCTATCTTCGCCGAACGCGCGGAGAACTGCCGGGTGTGGGACGTGGAAGGCCGGGAATATCTCGATTTTGCCGGCGGTATCGCGGTGCTCAATACCGGCCACCTGCATCCGCAGGTTGTCGCCGCCGTCGAAGACCAGCTGAAAAAGCTGTCGCATACCTGCTTCCAGGTGCTGGCCTATGAGCCTTATCTGGCGCTGTGCGAAAAGATGAATCAAAAGGTGCCCGGTGATTTCGCCAAGAAAACCCTGCTGGTCACCACCGGGTCGGAAGCGGTGGAGAACGCGGTGAAGATCGCCCGCGCGGCAACCGGGCGCAGCGGCGCTATCGCCTTCACCGGCGCCTATCACGGCCGCACCCATTACACCCTGTCGCTGACCGGCAAAGTGAATCCTTACTCCGCCGGTATGGGCTTAATGCCGGGCCATGTCTATCGCGCCCTCTACCCGTGCGCGCTGCACGGCGTCAGTGATGACGAGGCGATCGCCAGCATCCATCGCATCTTCAAAAACGATGCCGCGCCGGAAGATATCGCCGCCATCATTATTGAGCCGGTGCAGGGTGAAGGCGGGTTCTATGCCGCCTCCCCGGCCTTTATGCAGCGCCTGCGCGCCCTGTGCGACGAGCACGGCATTATGCTCATCGCCGATGAGGTCCAGAGCGGCGCGGGCCGCACCGGTACCCTGTTCGCCATGGAGCAGATGGGCGTCGCGGCGGATATCACCACCTTCGCCAAATCCATCGCCGGCGGTTTCCCGCTGGCGGGCGTCACCGGCCGCGCAGAGGTGATGGACGCCATCGCCCCCGGCGGACTGGGCGGCACCTACGCCGGCAACCCCATCGCCTGCGCCGCCGCCCTGGCGGTATTACAGATTTTCGAGCAGGAGAATCTGCTGGAAAAAGCCAACCAGCTCGGCGACACCCTGCGCCAGGGCCTGCTGGCGATCGCTGAAGATCATCCGGAGATCGGCGACGTGCGCGGTCTGGGGGCGATGATCGCCATTGAGCTGTTTGAAGAGGGCGACCGCAGCAGGCCGAACGCCAGGCTGACGGCGGATATCGTCGCCCGCGCCCGCGACAAAGGCCTGATCCTGCTCTCCTGCGGGCCGTACTACAACGTGCTGCGCATCCTGGTGCCGCTGACCATCGAAGAGGCGCAGATCGAGCAGGGGCTCAAGATCATCGCCGACTGCTTTAGCGAGGCGAAACAGGCATAGAGAAACAGGCATAGAACAGAACACATGCGGAAGCGAAGTACGTTCGTAAGGGAATGAAGACGAGACCTGCAAAACAACAATAATACGCGTGCCCCGGCGCGGGAACGTCGGGGCGCTCTCCCAGGTGACACACTTCGAGAGGGTAAATGATGGGGCAACTGTCGCAATCACAGGATTTAGGGGCGGGGCTGAAGTCGCGCCACGTCACGATGTTATCTATCGCCGGGGTGATCGGCGCGAGTTTATTTGTCGGCTCCAGCGTCGCCATTGCCGAGGCAGGCCCGGCGGTGCTGCTGGCCTATCTGTTTGCCGGGCTGCTGGTGGTGATGATTATGCGTATGCTGGCCGAAATGGCGGTCGCCACGCCGGATACTGGCTCCTTTTCCACCTACGCCGATAAAGCCATCGGCCGCTGGGCGGGGTATACCATCGGCTGGCTGTACTGGTGGTTCTGGGTCCTGGTTATTCCGCTGGAAGCCAATATCGCGGCGATTATTCTGCATTCGTGGGTGCCGGGCGTCCCGGTGTGGTTGTTCTCCCTGGTCATCACTCTCGCCCTCACCGGCAGTAACCTGCTGAGCGTCAAGAACTACGGCGAATTCGAGTTCTGGCTGGCGCTGTGCAAAGTGATCGCTATTCTGGCGTTTATCGTACTGGGCGCGGTCGCCATTACCGGCTTTTATCCCTATGCCGAAGTGAGCGGCATTTCGCGGCTGTGGGATCACGGCGGCTTTATGCCTAACGGCTTCGGCGCGGTGCTGAGCGCGATGCTGATCACCATGTTCTCGTTTATGGGCGCGGAGATCGTCACCATTGCCGCCGCCGAATCGGATACCCCGGATA
>ERZ1106931.476-NODE-476-length-26317-cov-333.186467_pt1 | contig 26317 bp, 15 predicted proteins | sample MGYA00403664_ERZ1106931 | MGnify/ENA primary metagenome ERZ1106931 (study PRJEB35170, sample SAMEA104062435) | human gut metagenome | biome: human gut; feature: human-associated habitat; material: faeces | place: Denmark | collected 2012-06-29 ... | reverse complement strand
AGTTATGTTTAAAAAGAGAATCTAACTTTTGTTTAACTTAACAGATATAACTAATGAATATGGAAAACAACAAAAAAAAGGCTTCATTTATTTCAATTGCTGGTTGGAAAAGAATGCAGCCATTGTCTTTTTTACTTTACGACGATTTTACTAATCAACAAAAATATGTTTAACTTTAAAAAACATGGTATGAAAAAAAACTATGTCACAACTGCTGTTGCCTTACTACTTTTAGCAGGATGTAGCAACGATATTAAAGAAACTGATATTCAGTTTACCGGTGATACGGGAGCGAAAGTTTCTTTTAGTGCAGTAATAAACAATCATGAGGCTAGCAATCTTGTTACAAGAGCTACGGAAACAAACTGGGAGGCAGAAGACTCGGTAGGAATCACTTGTGGTACGGAACAAGTGAATATTCATTACAAATACAAGGGCAATGGTCTTTTTGCAGCAAAAGGAGGAAATGCAGAAGAAATTTGGGTATTAGGTTCCGGAGAGTATGATGTAGTGGCATACGCTCCATTTTCTGGTACATCAGGTGAAGAACAACCTGCATTAGAAGTGACTACAGCTAGTGAAAATCAAGCTACAGCAGAAGAACGTGCGAAGATAGATTTTCTTTTTGCCAAAGGGAAGGCTACATCACAAACCCCGAACGTGACATTAGCATTCAATCATGTGATGAGTCGTATTAGATTGGAGTTTCAAGCTGGCGAAGGTGTGGACTTGGCAGATATAACTTGTTATCTTATTGGGCTTAAGAATAATGGTACATTTAATCCTAAAACAGGGGAGACAACAGTCAGTGAAGACCCTGTTACGGATAAAGATGATATTTATTGGGATAAAATAGGAGAGCAGGATAATTATACAGTACAAGCTATTTTACTGCCACAGAAGGTGCAAGGCAAAGTAACTATCCAAGCTAGAATGAACGGTTATCTTTATGAAGCCGAGTTTGCTAACTTGACAGAATTGAAATCAGGATTTTCTTATAATTACATCATCAAGACAAATAAATACGAGGACAATAATTATGTGTTGACAATTACAGAACAAACGCAAATAATAGGATGGGAGGATGAAAACCACGATCCTATAACATCCGACCCGAGTATAGCTGAAACTGGAACAGAGATAACTAATCCTAGTTGGAATATTACAGAAGAAACCGTAACTCCACAGCCTGTTGTGAAGTGATCTGTTTACCAATCTAATATAGATAAAAATGCTAAAAATATAAACATGAGATTTATGAAAATATATAATTATATATCAATGCTTTTTCTGGCTGGCGCAGCCATAGTTGCGTCTTGCTCGCAAAATGAAGAACTCACCGGAGAAACACCGGATTCTTTGCAGGGATTTCAGATTAGTGTGTCTGATGAAGGATTTATGGACGAAAGTGGTAAGACACGTGCTACAGAGAATGGATATACTACCCGATTTTCTAACGGAGATGCTATCGGTATATTTGCGGTAAGAGGAGAAACGGTGGTAGAGGATATCAAGAATCGGAAATTCACACTGACAGATGGCTATTGGGAATTGACTGATGGAGGGGATCCTATTGAATACAAAGGTTCACAATTTCAGCGGATGACTTTTTATGCATACTATCCGTATAATGCGAATGTGACTTTTGATCCGACGAAGGTGGATCCTTTTGAAACATACGTCAACAATTGGAAAATAGGCAGTGAACAAAATGAAGGAAATTATACACAATATGATTTGATGACGAGTACGGGTAGTGTTCAGGGGGATCGTTTGAAAGGACAGATCGCTTTTACTATGCAACATCGGATGGCTCTTGCGGTAGTGAAGATGCCTAATTTGACCTATAGCTTTACAAATGGCGGTATAGATGATTATTTGTTACCATTAACAGCCGGTTCGTTTACAGTGAACAATACTCAAGCAACTCCTTATTATCAGGAAAGTACGGATACATACCGTTTCTTGGTTAATCCGAAGAAGGAATTCTCAATTAAGGGTACTTATTCTGGAGTAAGTGAGATGGAATATGAAGCTAAAGGTACGCTGGAAGGAGGAACGGCGAAAATGTATACCATCGAAGATAAAAGTAAAATCAACCATACTTTGCAGGTAGGAGACTATTTTTGTGCAGATGGAAAAATAGTTTCAGTAGATGCGGAAACGGTGCCGGAGAATGTGATTGGTATTGTATGTTATGTAGGAAATTCACAACCCAGTGTAACACATACTGAACTCTATTCAGCAGAAGTTGATGCTTTGCGTCGCGATTTCCCTGCATGTACGCACGGTATAGTGCTATCTATTAAGAATTCTGTGGTAAAAGATAGTGAACAAAATGATGTTGCTTTGAAAATGTTCCATTCAAGTAAGTCCGGTTATTATTCAGACTGGTTTACTTCAGATGAGAATTGGGCAAACAAGTTTGTAGGTTGTAACACAGAGAAGGATGTTAACAAGAATGATGCTTCATTGGTTTTCCCAGCACTAATGGGATACAATAATACACAGTTACTTACTATGTGTTACGAAGGTATGGGTAGTCCTTCTACTTGCGACCATGCTTATGCGTATATCAAGGCTTATCGTGAAGCGGAAGCTATTCCGGCAAATGTGACTCCTTGGTATTTGCCCTCTATAATGTGTTGGGATACAGTCGCTAAGAATTTGAGTGTTATTAACCGTTGTCTCAAGAATGTAAATGGTGATGAGATGACCTCTGTCGAGTCAGGAACTAACAGTGGACACTATTGGAGTAGCACACAGCGTTCTCCAGCCAACCAATGGACACACGGTATGGCTGGTGGAAGATATCATATAATTTGTGAACGTGATTCGCGTGCCGGTTATTTCCGTATGATGCTTGCATTCTAAAATAATGACGGTATATAAAGTCCGTTAAAATTATACTTATATCATGAACATATACATATATGAATAAGAAAAACTTTATAAAGGGGACAACCTTACCTGTCGCTCTGTTTTTCACTATAGCAACTTTTGCACCTGCATGGGGATTGCAAACAGCTTCGGCAGCCATCGAAGTTGTACAGCAGCAAAGTACTATAAAAGGAACAGTAGTAGATAGCCAAGGCGAACCGATAATTGGAGCAAGTGTACTTGCGGAAGGAACATCTAATGGTACAATTACCGATATTGACGGTGTATTTAGAATAAATGTACGTCCCGGTGCGAAATTGAAAGTATCTTTTATAGGTTATACCGATAAAAAAGTAGTAGCGAAAAATGACATGAAAGTCATTCTGGTAGAGGATGTGACAGCACTTGAAGAGGTGGAAATCGTAGCTTATGGTACGCAGAAGAAAGTGACCATGACAGGAGCTATCGCTAGTGTGAAGGGAGAAGAATTGACCCGTGTATCTGTAGGTTCGGTTTCCAATGTATTAGGAGGGCAGATGACAGGTTTGACTACCGTACAATATTCCGGTGAGCCGGGAGCGGATGCCGCTGAAATTTTTATTCGTGGTAAAGCTACTTGGGAAAATTCTTCACCGTTAATTCAGGTAGACGGTGTGGATCGTGAAAGTATGAGTGATATCGACCCGAATGAAATTGAATCCATTTCTATCTTGAAAGATGCTTCGGCAACAGCCGTATTTGGTATTCGTGGAGCAAATGGGGTCATTTTGATTACAACTAAACGAGGAAAGGAAGGAAAGGCGAAAATTTCGTTTACTACTTCTGCTTCTGTATTGATGCCTACAAAAATGGTAGAACAGGCAAGTTCCTATGACTATGCCCGTTTTCATAATCAAATGATGTCCGGTGATGGCAAATCTGCCTTATTTAGTGATGGCGTGATTCAAAAATTTGCAGATGGTTCCGATCCTATTCGTTTCCCAAATATACAATGGGCTGACTATATTATGAAAAGCTCTACGCTTCAGAGCCAGCATAATCTGAACATCTCGGGAGGAACAGATAAAGTACGTTATTTCATCTCTGCAGGTGCTTATACGCAAGGAGGACTTTTTAGTGAGTTTGATCTTCCTTATAATTTAAGCTATCAGTACCGTCGGTTTAACTATCGTACAAACTTGGATATGGATGTCACTAAAACGACTACTTTGTCATTCAATATTAGTGGTAATGTGAATAATTCAGATCAACCGCGTACGAGTCAGGGATCTTCCGGATTGATTAAAAATATGTATTATGCTACTCCTTTCTCCAGTCCGGGAATCATAGATGGAAAATTGGTAAATTCGAGCGATGAGACTTATTCAGACGGACTGAAATTACCATTTACAGGAGGTACAGGTATGGGATATTATGGAAATGGGTTCAGCCAGACCAGCAACAATTCGCTGAATGTGGATGTGATTCTGGATCAAAAAATGGACTTCTTGACTAAAGGACTTTCTTTTAAAGTGAAGGGATCTTATAACAGCTCGTTTACAGTTAATAAAGTCGGTTCTGGTGGGTCTATTGCTACATACACTCCTGTATTGATGGATGACGGTAGTATTGCTTATCGTAAGTTTGGAGAGAATACAGATGTGAAGTATTCGTATACTACAGGCAAAGCACGTAATTGGTATATGGAAGCCAGCTTTAATTATAATCGTACTTTTGGTGATCATACGGTGACAGCCTTAGTTTTGTATAATCAACAGAAAGAGTATTATCCGAAATTATATTCGGACATTCCTCATGGATATGTCGGATTAGTCGGACGTGTCACTTATGATTGGAAGAGCCGCTATATGGCAGAGTTTAATGTGGGTTATAACGGTTCGGAAAACTTTGCGTCCGATTTGCGCTTTTCTTATTTCCCGGCTGGTTCTATAGGTTGGGTGATGAGTGAAGAGAAGTTTTTCCGTCCTTTGAAGTCGGTGGTTAGCTTCTTGAAATTACGTGCCAGTGTCGGTTTGGTAGGTAACGATAATATTGGAGGATCGCGGTTTATGTATATGGCTGATCCATATAATGTCGGTTTAGGTGACTTGGCAAATCGTGTAACGGCAAGTGGAGGAGCAACTAACGCCTGGGGATATGGATTCGGAACAGATAATGGTACTGTTAGTCTGGGTGCGCGTGAGGTAGCTAAGAATAACCCTGCTGTGACATGGGAAAAAGCTCTGAAACGGAACTATGGTGTTGATATTAACTTCCTTGATGACCGTCTGAAAACAACCTTTGAATATTATAAAGAACGTCGTAATGACATCCTTTTGCGTGACGGTACAGCTCCGGGAATGTTAGGGTTCATTACTCCCTATTCAAATTTAGGAAGTGTAGACAGTTGGGGCTGGGAACTTTCTTTAAAATGGAACGATAAGATTGGCGATAATTTCCGTTATTGGGCGGGTATTAACCTTTCTTATAATCAGAATGAGATTCTTGAAAAGAAGGAAGCCCCGCAGAATAATTTATATCAATATCAGAAGGGACACCGTATCGGTTCGCGTAGTCAATACGTTTTCTGGCGCTTCTATGATGAGGATACACCTGCGTTATATGAGCAGACATTTAATCGTCCGTTCCCCACTCACGAGAGCATTCTTCAAAATGGAGATGCGGTATATGTTGACTTGAATGGTGACCGTAAGATTGATGCGAACGACGCAAGTTATGACTATGGCTTTACGGATGATCCTGAATATATGCTAGGTATTAATTTAGGATTCAGTTGGAAGAATCTGGAAATAAGTACTCAATGGACAGGTGCCTGGAACGTAAGCCGTATGATTTCGGATGTATTTCGTCAGCCGTTCTATTCATCTTCCAATAGCGAGCAGGGAGGATTGTTGGCATACCATTTGGACCATACATGGACACCGGAAAATCCGTCACAATCTTCGGAGTATCCGAGAGCTACCATTGACAATGCGAAGAATAACTATGCTACCTCCACCTTATATGAGAAAGATGCAAAATACCTGCGTTTGAAAACTCTTCAGGTGGCATACAATTTTCACTTCCCATTGATGAAGAAACTTGGACTGAATACATGCCAGTTGGCTTTTGCAGGATATAATTTGTGGACGATTACACCTTATTTGTGGGGTGATCCGGAGGCAAGAGCTACTAATGCACCTTCTTATCCATTGTCCAAGACTTATACGTTGAGCTTGAAATTAGGATTCTAAAATAGATAAAGGAAAGATACAATGAAATTACAAAATAAATGGTTCATCGGTGCGATGTTGGGAGCGGCAGTTTGTTTGGTTTCCACTTCATGTGTGGACGAAATTAAATTCGGAAACTCTTTTTTGGATAAGGCACCGGGCGGAAATGCTACTATTGACACAGTGTTCAATAGTGCGGAATATACGCGCCAATTTTTGAACACCTGTTACAGTAGACAGTATTACGGATTACCCTATAATACGGACAGTAACGGTAATATTCCTGATTCTTCCAGTCCTTATTTAGGAAAGAAGGATGCGCTAACAGACTGCTGGTCACTTTATTTTAGTGACGCAACTGTATATCAGCAGTATTATTTGGGTTCTCTCAATGCCAACTATGGCACGCGTGGTAATATTTTCCCATATACACGGGAAATGGTATGGGAAGTAGTGCGCTGGTGCTGGTTGTTAATGGAAAATATAGATAGAGTGCCGGGCATGGATAGCACTGAAAAAACTCAGTTGGTGGCAGAAGCTAAATGCCTGATTGCGGCACGCTATTTTGATATGTTCCGTCATTATGGAGGTCTTCCATTGTTATATGCTTCATTCACCGGTACGGAGTCAGGTTATGAAATCCCCCGTGCTACGGTAGAGGAGACTGTTAACTACATGATAAAGATGTTGGATGATGCTATCAATTCCGGTGGATTGGTGTGGGCTTATGCTGATGCCGATCTTGCCAGCAAGGCCGGACACTGGACAAAGGCCGGTGCGATGGCATTGAAATGCAAAATCTGGCAATTTGCCGCTTCTCCGTTGTTTAACGATGTCAACGGATATGCAGGAGGAAACTCAGAGGCTGAACAGCAGCATCTGGTATGGTACGGCGGCTACCATGCGGAACTTTGGGATAACTGTTTGAAGGCTTGTGAAGCATTCTTTAAAGAGCTGGAGAGTCAAGGCGGATATAGCCTGAATAAGGCTTCGGAAGAAACACCGGAACAGTATCGGCAGGCATATCGTATGGGATATATTCGTCAGAACAGCAAGGAGGTCTTGCATTCTGTCCGCACGAATATGTCGGACGCTTTCAACTCAAGTTCTTATATGTGGCATTCCTGGGCTGTTCCGTCACTTTGTCGTACCGAATATCCGCCTACACAGGAATATGTGGAGATGTTCCCATGGGCCGACGGTACTCCGTTTGACTGGAAAAAGACGGAAACAGAAGGTAAGTTGGATGCAATGTTCCTGACCGGAACATTCAAAAATGGAGAACAACTATTGTCGGAAATCGTATTAACCCGTGATCCTCGTCTGTATGAGCATTGCATGGTAAACGGATTGCCGAAGATGTTAGACTGGAGTGCAGGAACAATGTCCGGTTTACCTTATGAATTGTGGGTCGGAGGATACGATGAAGGACAAAATGCTGCACTTGAATCAGGTAACTATGCGACTGGTTATAAAAATATGAAATATTATTTGGGAACAGAGTACCAACGTCAGTATACGCATTGGGTATATCTTCGTTTATCTGACATTTATTTAACTTATGCAGAGGCCTTGCTTCAAGCCAAGAATGATCACCGGGGTGCTATTGACCAAATGAATATAGTACGTGCCCGCGTAGGATTGAAGAAAGATTTGGCGGAGTGTGTTACAGATAAGAATTTACTTTCTGACAAAGCAGCCTTATTGGAAGAATTGCTGTGCGAGCGTGTTCGGGAATTGGGGCTTGAAGATAGCCGTTACTTTGATCTTGTCCGTTACAAGCGTGCCGATCGTTTCGAGAAGCGCCTGCACGGGTTGCTCGCCTATCGTTTGGATGATACCGGTAATCGTATAACGGGAAATGCTAAATGGAATGAAGGAGATAAGAACAAGGGGGCATTGCAGCCTACTCGTTTTGAATATGAAAGGTTTGAGTTATCCAAGCCGGTCCGTCGGTGGTGGACATACGGATTTGATCCCAAATGGTATCTTTCTCCATTCCCGCAAACGGAAATTAACAAAGGATATGGATTGATTCAGAATCCGGGTTGGTAATGTGAGACAGCGAAATAGATTAAAACAATATTGAATATTGATTTATATGAGAAAAAATAAGATTCTGATACTGGCTTTACTGGTTTGTTTGAGCATTCCGGTCAGAGCACAGAATACAGACAACAACATTATAGGTATTGTTGTTGATAAATCGGGAAACCCAGTCTATGGAGCGTCCGTTAATGTGGAAGGTGGCGCAGTGGAGACCCGGGTTGAAACTGATAAAGATGGTAAATTCGAGATTGCGGTCGAGAAAGGACAACGTTTGAGTGTCGTTTCTGTCGACAAAGGCTCTACCACAGTTGTGGCAAAGACTGATGGTCCGATGACTATTGTGATGGGATATGCAGCTCAGACTATTGATGTGGGAGCTAACCGGACATTCAGTCGTCATGAATCAACAGCAGCTGTTTCTACCACCTATAACGAAGAGTTTAATAAGCGGTCTTCCCGGAATATATCCAATTCTTTATATGGATATGGATTGGGCCTTACTACTTTGCAGAATGCGGCCAGTACCGGGTTAATGGCAGATCCTACCTTTTATGTACGTGGTTTGCAGAGCTTGTCAAGTAGTACACCGCTTGTGCTGGTTGACGGTTTGGAACGAGACATGAGCTTGGTGAGCCCAGAAGAAGTAGAATCCGTTTCCATCCTGAAAGATGCCGCGGCTGTGGCATTGTACGGATACAAAGGGGTGAACGGTGCGATCTTGATTACTACAAAGCGTGGTAAGTACAAAACAAAAGAGATAACTTTTACGTATGATCATATCATTAACACTCAGTCTCGACGTCCGGAATTTGTAGATGCAGCTACGTATGCTTCTGCAGTGAATGAAGCGCGTGGATATGAAGGTTTGGGAGCTCGGTATACTCCGGAAGAAGTCGATGCTTTCCGTAATGGAGTAGGTAGTGGAGGGGCTTCCCGTATGTACCCTTATCTCTATCCTAATGTGAACTGGATTGATGAAACCTTTAAAGACAGAGGAGTTTCTAATAAATATACGATCGAATTCCGTGGGGGAGGAGCAAAGTTCCGCTACTATACTATGGCGAATTTATTAACAGACAAAGGGTTTATCAAAACCCCGAATGCAAATGACGGATATTCTACACAGAATATGTATTCACGTGCTAATTTGCGTACAAATCTGGATATTGATTTAACCGCCACTACCAAATTGAAGTTGAATCTTCTCGGTACCTTGTCCGAATCTCGGATTCCGGGGGCTTCGGTTAACCTATGGGATATGATTTATTCGATTCCTTCTGCAGCTTTTCCGGTTCGTACGGAAGATGACAGTTGGGGAGGAAGTACTACTTGGGCGGGAACATCGAATCCTGTCGCACAATCGCAGGGAGCTGCTTATTCTAAAGGACACTCTCGCAGTTTGTTTGCCGACCTTACCTTGTCACAAGATTTATCTGGTTTGCTGAAAGGATTGGGAGCAAACTTTCGTTTAGCTTATGACAACTATTCCAATATTCTGGAAGACCATAGCAAGACTTATACGTATGCCGGTTATGCAACAAGCTGGACAACTAACGGTCCGTTTTATACTGCCATTTCAGGTGGCGAATCCAGTGAAATGGGTTCGGGTGCAGGTATTGACAACTGGGCGCGCCAATTTAACTTTGCAGGTAGTGTCGATTACAATCGCTCGTTTCGGAAGTGGGATGTGTATTCTCAATTCAAATGGGATTATGAGTATCGTGATTCATACGGATTGAACACTACTATTTATCGGCAAAATGTATCCTGGTATAATCATGTAGGTTTCTCTAATCGCTATTATTTGGATCTGGCATTGGTTGGCTCGGCCTCCAGTTTATTGGCACCGGGGCATAAATGGGCTTTCTCGCCTACCATTTCTGCTGCTTGGGTGCTTTCGGAAGAAAAATGGTTGAAAGATGTGTCTTGGGTGAACTTCCTGAAATTGCGCGCTTCGTTTGGAGTGATCAATGTTGATTATCTGCCTAAAGACGGAAGTACTACCGTATATGACTATTGGGATCAGATTTATACGACTACCGGTACGCAATATAAGTTTAACAGTAGTTACGACTCTGAATTCGGAAGTACTATTATCGGGCGCCTGGCAACTGCTAATTCGACACATGAGAAAGCGTATAAATACAATGTTGGTGTTGATGCCGTGTTGTTCAATGGACTGGACGTGACGGCAGAAGGCTATTACCAACGGAGAAAAGATATTTGGGTCTCTTCCGAAGGAAAATATACCGATGTGTTGGGCGTAGATGCTCCGTTCGAGAATGCCGGAATCGTTGATAGCTATGGCGTGGAACTAGGACTTAACTATACGAAACGGTTAGGAGATGTAGTGTTCAACCTTGGCGGTAATTTTGCTTGGAATAAGAATGAAATTAAGGAACAACTGGAAGAACCGCGTTTGTATAAGAATCTTGTGCAAACAGGAAATCGGTTGGGACAAGTATATGGAATGGTAGCTGAAGGTTTCTTCAAAGATAAAGAAGATATAGCAAACAGCCTTCCGCAAAACTTTAGTACGGTAGTGCCGGGAGACATAAAATATAAAGATGTGAATGGAGACGGAATCATTGATGCCAATGATAAAACAGCTATCGGTTATAGTACGACGGCTCCGGAAATTTATTATTCTTTCCATTTGGGAGCCGAATGGAAAGGGATTGGAGTAGATGTAATGTTTCAGGGAACAGGTAACTATTCTGCTGTCTTGAATACGAAGAGTATGTTTTGGTCGTTGATAAATAATACGACACTTTCTACTCATTATTATGAGAATCGTTGGACACCGGAAAATCAAAATGCCAAATATCCTCGTTTGAGTTCACAGAGTAATGCCAATAACTATCAGGCTAATACAGTTTGGTTGGCGGACCGGTCATTCTTGAAGTTACGTAACGCGGAGGTGTATTACAGATTTCCGGAAGAATGGATGAAGAAGACTAAGATATTGGGGAGTGCCAAGTTATATGTCAGAGGAACAGACTTGTTCTGTTCAGATCATATTGATGTGACAGATCCGGAATGTTATGGTGTAGCGACTCCGCTGAATAAGAGTGTAGTAGTCGGTGTTACGATTGGTTTTTAATCATAAAAACAAAGCGAAAGAATGAAACTGAAAAACATTATCTACGGAATGATGTGTGTAGCCGCACTCGGTTCCTGCTCAGATAAGATGGAATATCATGAGTACAATAATTATGATGAGGATTTTGTGAAGCTCAACTTCGGTAATGTAGGAGGGCTGATAACAAATATCTATTTGTCCATGGATGTGGACTTTGGAAACTATAGCGGGGCAATTCTTGGTTCTGCTACCGATGAGTCCGAATATGCTTATTCGGGAAATCAGATTGAAGACTTTTACAATGGTTCTTGGAGTCCGTCGAATGCTAAAAGTAGCATGTGGACGTCCTGTTATGAAGGGATAGCCAATTGTAATTTATATCTGGAGAAGTTTACCGGACTGACATTTCCCGAGTTGGCTTTGAACAGTGATTATGCACAACAGATGTTCCGCTATACCAATTACCAGTATGAGGTACGTTTCCTTCGTGCATATTTCTACTTTAACTTGGTACGGCAATATGGAGATGTGCCGTTTAGCGACCATATATTAACAGCCGAAGAATCGAATACGTTATCGCGCAGACCGGCACAGGAGATTTTTGATTATATCATAGCCGAATGTGATGATATTAAAGATAAGATTATCGTCGATTACAGTAAACTGGGAGATATGGCATTGCCTAGTAGTCCGGCGGAAACAGGACGTGCCAACCGTAAAACGGTATTGGCCTTGAAAGCTCGTGCAGCATTGTATGCGGCAAGTCCTTTATTTAATCCGACTGATAATAGAGAACTGTGGTATCGTGCAGCTAAAGCCAATAAGGAAATTTTAGATGACAGTAATGGGTTTGCTGAAAAGGCAAAACTCTTAGTGGAGGATTATTCATCACTTTGGAGCAAGGACAATTACAATGACGCTACTAATGAATTGATTTTTCTCCGTCGTGCCACTACTACCACTAATTCTTTTGAGGGATATAACTTCCCGGTAGGGTTGGAAAATTGTAAAGGTGGAAACTGTCCCACACAGACACTGGTGGATGCGTATGAGATGAAGGATACAGGGTTGCGTCCGGACGAGTTGGATAACTATGATCCTGCTAATCCTTATTATACCAACCGCGACCCTCGTTTCTATCTGACTATTGCCAAGAATGGGGACGAAAAGTGGCCTAACTGGAATACTGTTCCTCTGCAAACCTATCAGGGCGGACTAAATGCGGAGCCTTTGAGTGGCGGAACTCCGACTGGCTATTATCTGAAGAAGTATTGTCAGACGGCAGTAGACTTACGTGCCGGTACAGCTTCAAAGACCTATCATTCATGGATTACATTCCGTTTTGGAGAGTTCTATTTGAATTATGCGGAAGCTGTATATAAGTATCTGGGTAGTCCGTATGCAACGGATAATGAATTTACAACTTCGGCTGTGGATGCTATCAAAGTAGTTCGTACGCGTGCCGAGATGCCCGGATTCCCTCAAGGGATGACCAATGATGCTTTCTGGAAGAAATATCAGAATGAACGTATGGTAGAATTGGCCTTTGAAGGACATCGTTTTTGGGATGTACGTCGTTGGAAGGAGGGTGACAAACATTTCAAGAACATTGTTGAAATGAAGATTACGAAGAATGGGGATGATACTTATACGTATGAACGTAAGGTAAAAGAAAGAAGTTGGGATGATAAGATGTATTTCTTCCCGATTCCGCAGAGTGAAAAATCTAAGAATCCTAATTTGGAGCAGAATCCGGGGTGGTAACCCACAACCGGAATGCTGATGAATAGTGATAGGATATTCTTGCATAGAACGGATGTTTATAGAATAAAAAAACGAAAGAAATGAAGAAACATTATATAATACTGGGGCTGTTTTGTCTGCTGGCCATAGTTGCCTGCTCGGATAATGACCCCGTCGTTGAAGTGAACAATGGCAATCAGACGGAAGAGGAGTTGCCGCCTCTGCCTACTGAAGTTATAACGGGTAGCCGTGCAATGTGGGTTAGTTACGACCCGGCACCAAATGTTGACGCCAATAACTCTTCCGGCATATCATCCGCATTGATTAGCTGGAGATTACTGAAGACCGATCCGTCTAATGTTGCTTTTGATATTTATAAGTCGGTAGACGGCGAGACGGAAGTGAAATTGAATGAGAAACCTATTTCGAATACTACTTCTTGGGTGGATGCGGATATTGATGTATCAAAAACGAATGTATACCGGGTCACTCTTGCCAATCAGGCTGAAACGCTTTGCGATTATACCTTTACCTCTGAAATGGCAGAAAAGTTTTATCATGAGATTAGATTAAACATGAATGTACCCGATGCGTCGATTACATATTCTCCTGATGATATTCAGCTAGGTGACTTGGACGGTGACGGTGAATTGGAGATTGTGGTGAAGAGAGAACCGTATGATGGTGCCAACCAGGGGGGATGGAATAATGGTTCGACCTTGTTGGAAGCTTATAAGATGGATGGTACTTTTTTGTGGCAAATTGATTTGGGAATCAATATTCGTTCCGGTTCACATTATACTTCATATATTTTATACGATTTTGATGGAGATGGTTTATGTGAAATAGCTTTCCGCTCTTCAGAAGGTACAAAGTTTGGGGATGGTAAGGTCATTACCGATGCTTATGGTAATGTGAACGATTATCGAATTCGTCAGACTGACGCTGTGGGCTGGTATTCGGGAGCAAGTATTAATACAATTTGCGGTTTGATAATGGAAGGTCCCGAATATATCTCTATTTGCCGTGGATATGATGGACGTGAAATTACCCGGGTGGATAATATTCCTCGTGGTGGAAGTGGTTCAAAAGCGTCGCGTGCTAAATATTGGAGTGAATATTGGGGAGATGATTACGGAAACCGCATGGACCGTTTCTTTATCGGGGTGGCTTATCTGGATGGTATACCTGACGAAGCGACCGGAGTGAGAACAAGCAACCCCAGTCTGATCATCAGTAGAGGTATTTATCATAATTGGCAAGTATGGGCACTCGATTTGAAAGGGAATAAACTGGAAACCCGTTGGAAGTTTGATACAGCCGAACATTCTTCAAAATGGTTGTCCATGTGTTCGCATAGTTTTCGTGTAGCGGACTTGGACGATGATGGAAAAGATGAAATCTTGTATGGTTCTGCGGCTATAGATGATGATGGAAGCGAATTGTGGTGTACCGGAAACGGTCATGGTGACTGTTTATGTGTTGGCAAATTTATAAAAGACCGTTCAGGATTGCAAATTGTTGCTTCATTTGAAGAACCGGGCAATTATAATGGACAAGGACACGGTTATGGATGTCAAGTGATTGATGCAAGAGATGGTGGCTTGATTACCGGCCATGGAGCGGGTTCGACTACTGATGTCGGTCGTTGTATTGTGGCAGATATCGATCCGGATAGCCCGAATTTTGAGTACTGGTCTTCTTTGCAGGAAGGGGTATTCAGTTGTAGTGGCAGTGGATTGGTATCCAGTACATATCCTACAGGTATTGGTGGTGGAGTTTTGTATAATGTAGCCATTTATTGGAGCGGGCAGCCGACAAGAGAAATGCTGGACCGTGCTTGTGTCGTGAGCTATAAAGAGAACCCTGATGTAAACAAGACGAATAAGACTCGTTTGGTATATTTTGGAACTTACGGTAGCAATGACGGTAACCATAGCACCAAATACAATCCTTGTTACTATGGTGATTTTCTCGGTGACTATCGTGAAGAAGTAATAATGGGTTCAAGTGACATGAAATCTATTTATATATTCTCCACGAATCATCCTACCGAATTCCGTCTTCCTCACTTGATGACCGATCATAATTATGATATGTCTCAAGCGATGCAGAATATGGGATATAACCAGGGAACTAACTTAGGTTACTATGTAGGTGCTGAAACTTTGAAAAAAGCAGAATAAAAAGGTTTTTGAATAAGAAATCTCTTATTTGATATGAGTTTGTTGAAAAAGAACAATCCGGCTAACTGTCGGGTTGTTCTTTTTTTCATAGTTGAACGAATCGCCATATATATGGATAATATTCTATTTCTTAATTGAACGGCTCTCCCTACCTTTGTAAGGTGAGATAGCAAATATACATATGAAAAAACTCTTTATCCTTTTGTTCCTTTTCATTACTTTAGGAACAAACGCACAAAACAATAAAGTTTCCGGCCTCAACGCCCCCCAGTTTCATAAATATTGGAAGGTAGAGTCGGAATCTCCGGATTATAAAGTAACATTTCAGGGCGATACCGCTGAAATACTGTCTCCTAAAGGCCTTACTTTATGGAGGAAAGAAAAGATGAGCGGGCGGGTAACCATTGAATATGATGCATGTGTAGTTGTAGAAAAAGAAGGAGACCGTTTGAGTGACCTGAATTGCTTTTGGATGGCTTCGGACCCCAAGTATCCTGATAATATATGGAAACGTGAGAAGTGGCGTAGCGGAATCTTTCTGAATTGTTATTCTTTGCAACTCTATTACATGGGATATGGTGGAAATTATAACTCTACTACACGCTTCCGTCGTTATGACGGCAATGAAGCAGGAATCACAGATCCCAAAGTACGTCCTGCCATACTGAAAGAATATACAGATACCGAACATTTGTTAAAAGCGAATCACTGGTATCACATTAAGATAACAAATGAAAATAATAGGGTTAGTTATTACATAGACGGCAAGCGACTGGTGGACTTCCGCGATGCCGAACCTCTGACAGAAGGATGGTTCGGCTTTCGCACCACCTTATCCCGTACCCGCATTACAAACTTCCGCTATGAATGTTTGCCACCCCAAACGTCTACTGTTCCTTTACATTGGATCGGCAATACTCCTGAACAAGACAAAGCTGTAAGCTTCGGAGTTCCTTTTGATGAAGGCTACCTATTTCCTGAAACTTCATTGCGACTAAAAACGGATAGAAATCAAGAGATTCCGGTAGATACTTGGCCATTGGCTTACTGGGCGGATGGTTCCGTGAAATGGAGCGGAGTTGCCGGAGTCATTCCTGCCGGAACAGAAAGACTGACATTAGAAAAAGCCTCCCGGAAAGCAAAAACTATCAATAAACAGCCTAATGCTTCTATTGCAATCACTGAAACGCCTGAAAATATTCAAATTGAAACAGGCCTAATTTCCGTATTTATTCCCCGACGCGGAGATTTCCTGATTGATAGCCTATTATATAAAGGAACTAAAGTAGGAGAGAAAGCGCGTCTGATTTGTAATACTCAAAGCGAGCCGATTCAAGAAAATACATCTCAAATATCTTTTACTCATTACATAGGAGAAATAAAATCAGCAACCATAGAACGTCTGGGCTCTGTACGGGCACTTGTAAAGTTGGAAGGGATACATCGGAACAGGAATAAGGAGATTGATACGAATCACTCTGAAGGGGAAGGGAACTATGCGAATAACTCTGATATGAACAAACGGAATAACCGTGAGTGGCTTCCTTTTGTGGTACGTCTTTACTTTTATGGTGGCAGTGAACAGATCAAAATGGTACATAGCTTCGTCTATGACGGAGATCAGAAGAAAGATTTCATTCGTAGTTTAGGTATCCGTTTCGATGTTCCTATGCGTGAAGCTCTGTATAATCGTCATATTGCTTTCTCGTGTGCAGATGGAGGAGTGTGGAGCGAGCCGGTACAACCATTGGTAGGGCGTCGCATACTCACTTTAAATAAGACAGATATTAAGAAAAATAGTAATGAAAAGAAGGATGCACAACAGATGCCAACAGATGAACCCTCCCTGCAACAACAGCAAATGGAAGGCAAACGTATTCCACCTTATGAATCTTTCGATGAAAAGAACCGCTCTCTGCTCGATAACTGGGCTTCATGGAATGATTACCGTCTGTCTCAACTCACTGCCGATGCTTTCTCCATTCGTAAACGTGCCAATAACGATAATCCCTGGATAGGAACCTTTTCCGGCACACGTAGCGATGGGTATACTTTTGTCGGGGATATTACCGGAGGATTAGGACTTTGTATGCATGACTTTTGGCAGTCTTATCCCTCTTCTATTGAAATTTCAGACGCACGAACTCCGGTAGCTACCCTTACCGCCTGGTTGTGGAGCCCGGAGTCCGAACCTATGGATTTGCGGCATTATGATCGTATAGCTCATGACCTGAATGCCAGCTATGAAGATGTTCAGGAGGGCATGAATACACCATACGGTATTGCCCGTACAACTACGTTGACACTGATCCCACAAAGTGGCTATACCGGGAAAAAGGCTTTTGCTGATTATGCCAAACAATTTTCTAGCTCTAGTCTGTTAATGCCAACCCCGAATTATCTTCATGCCCGCCAAGCTTTCGGGATATGGAGTCTCCCTGACCGTACTACTCCATTCCGTACTCGTGTAGAAGATCGCTTGGATGCTTACATTGACTTCTATCAGAAAGCAATCGAACAAAACAAGTGGTACGGTTTCTGGAATTATGGTGATGTGATGCACGCTTATGACCCCGTTCGTCATACCTGGCGTTACGATGTCGGAGGATTTGCTTGGGACAATACGGAACTGGCTTCTAATATGTGGCTATGGTATAATTTCCTGCGTACCGGGCGTATTGATATTTGGCGTATGGCAGAAGCTATGACGCGTCATACAGGTGAAGTGGATGTCTATCATATCGGTCCCAATGCCGGATTAGGCAGTCGGCATAATGTAAGTCATTGGGGATGCGGAGCTAAAGAAGCGCGAATCAGCCAGGCCGCCTGGAACCGTTTCTACTATTACCTTACTACGGACGAACGTTGCGGTGATTTAATGACTGAAGTGAAGGATGCCGACCACAAACTCTATGAACTGGACCCTATGCGCCTGGCCCAACCTCGCAGTGAATATCCTTGTACTGCTCCTGCCCGTTTGCGTATCGGTCCCGACTGGCTGGCTTATGCCGGTAATTGGATGACAGAATGGGAGCGCACAGGTAACACAACTTATCGTGATAAAATAATAGCAGGAATGAAAAGCATTGCCGCCCTGCCTAACCGCCTTTTTACCGGTCCCAAAGCTCTAGGATTTGATCCGTCAACAGGGATCATCACAACCGAATGTGACCCCAAACTGGAAACAACCAACCATTTAATGACGATCATGGGCGGATTTGAGATAGCCAATGAAATGATGCGTATGATTGATATACCCGAATGGAAAGACGCCTGGCTTGACCATGCTGCACGTTACAAGAAGAAAGCATGGGAACTTAGCCATAGCCGTTTTCGTGTCTCCCGCCTGATGGCTTACGCAGCTTATCACTTGCGTAATACCCAAATGGCTGAAGAAGCCTGGAAAGATTTGTTTACCCGGTTGGAACATATACCTGCACCGCCTTTCCGCATCACTACCATACTTCCGCCGGAAGTACCGTCCCCATTAGATGAATGTACGAGCATCAGCACGAATGATGCCGCTCTTTGGAGCCTAGATGCTATTTATATGCAGGAAGTTATTCCAATAGATAACTGAACGAGTGTAAAGTAGCACTAGTTGCCTCCCAATCTATTAATAGCAAAGTTCTTCCGCATTAAGGGTAAACTTCCTTTCTTTTAATACCAAACTTACAATCAACTTATTATAAACTATAAACGCAAGTTCTGTTTTTATAAATGAAGCTTTTGATTATAAAAACAAAACTTGCATTTTTATAAACGGAACTTGCGTTTATAGATTAGTCTTAAGCAACTGATACTTTGGTACTAATCCAAAAGAGGTTTGCAAAGGGATAAGAGTAACTTTTCTATTAATAGATTACGGGATAGATAGCGTACTTTATCCCTTATGTTCTTACTTTAAGTAATTCTTTAACGGGCAATCACTCTTTTTCAACCCTTCAGCAATGCTTTTTGCATTCATGTGCGCTCCTTTCAAAGAAGTATGTGTATGGTCGTGATTGTAGTAAACTGCAGCTTTCTTCACACCTTTCTTTTCAAGTTTATCGGCACTAATCTTATTCAAGTCAATGAAATAAGCTCCCGTAGCTTCCGCAGCTTCACGTGTCCACTTGCCAAAAGACTCGGTATTACGTTCTATTTTTCCATCTTTCCATTTGTTGCGTGGCGTATGACTAAGAACGATGGGAATGGCACCTTTCTCCTGAACATCCATGATGAACTTTCGAAGATACCAGCCGAAAGTATAAACAACTTGATATTTGCCTGTCTTTTCCATTAGAAAGACTTTGCTCTCCTCTCCCGAACCGCGCAATTCGGCACGGGCTTTCCCTTTGTTTATATCTCCTGCATCATTATGTCCGAACTGAATCAGAACGAAGTCCCCCGGTTGCAAGGCATTGTATACCTTATCCCAACGACCTTCATCGAGGAAAGTACGTGCACTTCGTCCTGCCATCGCACGATTTTCTACAGAAATTTTATTTAGATTGAACTCGTCGGCAATTACGCTTCCCCAACCCCACATACCGTTTTTGTCTTTATCTTCATTTCGGACCGTACTGTCTCCGATAGTAAACAATACCGGACGTCCCTCTTTCCGACTGGAACCTGTCACTGTATCTTTCTCAACAGGCTTCAGATAATTGGCTAATTCCAGCCCTTCATACGCACGTATTCCGTCAACAGCGGATTCAGCATTTACTTTAGCACCGAAAGCACTTGTATGTATACGGTCGATGTAGAACATATATTTCACCTTATTCTTGCCGAACTTCTCAAATTTGCGGGCACTGATATCATTCAAGTCAATAAAAGGAACATGCTGTTCTTCTGCCACCTGCTTTGCCCACAATCCAAAAGTCTTGTTGACACGTGTGATGATGGTGCTGTCTTTGTCTTCCCAAGCATTGCGGGGAGTAAGCGAAAAAAGGATCGGATGAGCACCTTTGGCTTTTACATCTTGAATGAAACGACGCATATATTCCCCGTAGGTATATACGGTTTCTTTTACTCCGGTTTCTTTAATCGTTACGTTCAGTGTATCTTTGCCAATTCCGGGAATGGAAGCACGGGCACGTCCGCTGTCGTATGGGCCGTTGTCATTGTGCCCCAGTTCGATGATAACCCAGTCTCCCGGGCGTACTCCTTTGATTACATCCGGCCATAAACGGTTATAGAAAGTACGGCTACTGGTTCCACCCAACGCATGATTCTCTACAGTAATCCGGTTAGAGTCGAAATAATCACCTGCATAATAGCCCCATCCCCATTGTCCGTTGTTGCCGTTTCCTAAAGTTCCGGTACGCATGGTAGAGTTACCTACCAGGAACAGAACAGGGTTGTCACCTTTCCGGCTCGAACCGGCTTCCGGTCGCGAGGTACGTGCTTTATTCAGGCTGTCCAGCGTGTTGTCAATTACTTGATTGACGTCTGCCATGGGAGCGGAAACTTTATTTTGCGCTTGCAGTTGCAAACTAAATGTAATGGCCATCAGCCAACATATATACGGGAATAATTTGTTTTTCATGAATCTGTTTTCTTTGAAATCCCTCACTGACCGGTGTCTAAACAGTCAGTGAGGGAACTAGCTACTAACTAACCTCTAACTAAACCTAATGAATGATTATCTTTAAACCTAATGAAAAAACTGTCTATGTTATTTTAATTTATAAACTTCTGTTCCGGCAAGCAGGAAACAACCGACTCCGTAGTCTTCAAAGTCGGGCACACTCTTATAAGTAACCGGCTGTCCGTCTTTAGGCTCTTTGCCTGTTCCCTGCACATATCCCAGGAATCCGTTCGGATGTACGGCATCTTTCACCATAGCGTTCCATGCTTTTAAAAGGACGGGAAGATATTCTTTGCGGTCGAGCAGTCCGTTGCGCACTCCCCAAGCCATACCGTATACAAACAGTGCTGTTCCGGAAGTCTCTTTACCTCCGAAGTTCGTCGGATCATGAAGACTCACATTCCAGAAACCATCTTCACGCTGACATTTTTTGAGTGCCTTGCTCATAGCGAGAAAATCATTTATATAATCCTGGCGATGTGTTTCATTGGCAGGGATTTCATCCAATACCCGTACAAGAGCTGCATATACCCAGCCATTTCCACGACTCCAGTAGCAATCTTCTCCATTCGGTTCTTTGTAAGGAGGATCAAAGTCCTGATCGCGCCACCATAAGCAATCTTTAGGATTATACATTCCGGCTTCTCCGTGCACGTTACGAGTATAAGAATACATATCCCACATCTTATCATAGTATTTCTGTTCACCGGTCATTTTTCCAAACTTTGCGTAGATTGGCATTGCCATTTGGATAGCGTCAATCCACCACCAATCGTTCACCTGCGGAGTGTTGACTACCATATCGATACTTGCTTTTATATTCCGGATCATATTTGGGTCGGACGGACACATATTATAAAGGTCGATATACGTTTGTCCGCAGCAATGGTCGTCTGCGTTACGGGTCGTATTGCCGTTTCTCATTCCCCATTTGTGGAAATCAGCCCAATCGTAGGCATACTTATAATAATCCTCACGCGGGTAAATGCCATACAGAGCCATTAATCCTTCATAATATACGCCTCTCGTCCATATATTGCTTGGACGGACTCTGCCATAGAAAGAAGGCAATGTGTAATCGGCATACTTTTTCATAAAGTAGTCGTTTACTTTTACGATGGTCTCTAAAGTCTCTTTTTGTGCAGGTAACTCTTGTGCCATGACCGGCTTTCCTGTCATAAGACAAAGAAGGGTTACTGTAAAGAATGAGAGTAGTGATTTCTTCATGGTGAAATAATTCTGTTTTATTAATTGGGTGTTCATTCTAATTTTCATTGGCAAAGATAAGGGACGCACTTTTCTTTTTCAATGGATTTCCGTTCAGATATATTCATTTTTGTTCACCAGGTAGTTATAATGCGGTTTAAAAGTGGGCTATATGATGATTTCTACATAGATCTGTACAATATTCTATTTTATAAGTAGGCTGTACCGTTTACTTTTGTGTTGTAAATTGATTAACGATAAAACTATGAAATGCATAAGTGCTTTTTTAAGTCTGTGTCTGATAGCTGCTTTTGTAGTGGCGCAGCCGAACTATGACTTTTCGAAACTGAAACGCGAACATTTGGGACGCGGTGTAATTGCCATCAGAGAGAATCCATCTACTGTTGCCGTGTCTTGGCGTTATCTGTCCTCCGACCCGATGGACGAATCTTTTGATATTTATAGAAACGGTGAAAAGGTAAACAAATATCCGATAAGAAATGCGACTTTCTTTCAGGATATATATAAAGGTACGGAATCCGTACTTTATACCGTCAAAGCTATCCAATCAAAAACGGAAAGCAATTATCAATTGCCGTCTGATGCTCCGGCTGGTTATCTGAACATCCCGCTGAATCGTCCTGAAAACGGTACGACTCCGGCAGGGCAAAGTTATTTCTATGCTCCTAATGATGCCAGTATCGGCGATGTAGACGGTGACGGGGAATATGAGATTATCTTGAAATGGGATCCGTCGAACGCACACGATAATTCGCATGACGGTTACACCGGAGAGGTATATTTCGATTGTTATAAATTAAACGGGCAACATTTATGGCGCATTAATCTGGGACGTAATATACGTGCCGGTGCACACTACACCCAGTTTATGGTGTTTGACTTCGATGGTGACGGTAAAGCGGAAGTAGTAATGAAAACCGCCGACGGAACAGTGGACGGAAAAGGAAAAGTGATTGGAGATGCGCAAGCTGACTATCGGAATGAACAGGGACGTATTTTGACCGGACCGGAATATCTGACTGTCTTCAACGGACTGACAGGAGAAGCGATGCAAACAATTGATTACGTACCAGAAAGAGGAAACCTGATGGATTGGGGAGACAATCGTGGTAATCGTAGTGACCGCTTTTTGGCTTGCGTTGCCTATCTCGACGGTATCCATCCTAGTGTTGTGATGTGTCGTGGATATTATACCCGTACAGTATTGGCAGCATACGACTGGAATGGAAAGGAACTGAAAGAACGCTGGATTTTCGACAGTAACCATCCTGGTTGTGAAGACTATGCCGGACAAGGTAATCATAACCTTCGGGTAGGTGACGTAGATGGTGACGGATGCGATGAGATTATCTACGGCTCGTGTGCCATCGACCATAACGGCAAAGGATTGTACACAACGAAGATGGGACATGGAGACGCGATTCATCTGACTCATTTCGATCCTTCCCGCAAAGGGTTGCAAGTATGGGACTGTCACGAAAACAAGCGTGACGGAAGTACGTACAGAGATGCGGCAACCGGAGAAATTCTTTTCCAGATAAAAGATAGTACAGATGTCGGGCGTTGTATGGCGGCTGATATTGACCCGACCCAACCGGGCGTTGAAATGTGGTCTCTTGCTTCCGGAGGAATAAGAAATATAAAAGGAGAGGTGGTGAAAGCCCGTGTCAGAGGATTGTCATGTAATATGGCTGTCTGGTGGGACGGTGATTTACTGCGCGAACTATTGGATAGAAATACAGTCAGCAAATATAATTGGAAGAAAGGAGTCTGTGAGCGTATAGCCATTTTCGAAGGAGCTCTTTCCAACAACGGAACGAAGGCAACACCTTGCCTGCAAGGAGATATTGTAGGCGATTGGCGGGAAGAAGTACTGTTGCGCACAGCCGATAATACCGCTTTGCGGCTTTATGTCTCTACCATTCCCACTGATTACCGCTTCCACACCTTTTTGGAGGATCCTGTTTATCGCATCAGTATCGCTACCCAGAACGTAGCCTACAACCAGCCGACACAACCGGGATTCTACTTTGGACCGGATTTGCAGGGAACCCTATTCAGAGGATGTAAAATACCTAAAAAATAAAATATGAATATTCGTATCATAGCCATTGCTTCGTTGCTGATAGCTTTGCCTGTCAGCGCACAGAAAAAGAAAACTGTAGTGAATGACTCAAACACGCCTTTGCATTTATTGCAACCTGCTTATCAGGGCACGTATGGTGATTTGACACCGGAACAGGTAAAGAAAGAGGTAGACCGTGTATTTGCTTATATAGATAAGGAGACTCCCGCCCGTGTGGTAGACAAGAATACGGGTAAAGTGATTACCAACTATACAACGATGGGAGAGGAGGCACAACTGGAGCGTGGAGCTTTCCGTTTGGCAAGTTATGAATGGGGGGTGACCTATTCTGCCTTGATAGCGGCATCCGAAGCTACGGGCGACACACGCTATATGGATTATGTACAGAATCGTTTTCGTTTTCTAGCCGAAGTAGCACCGCATTTCAAGCGTGTTTATAAAGAAAAGGGGACAACGGACCCGCAGTTGCTTCAAATCCTCACTCCGCACGCACTGGATGATGCGGGAGCCGTATGCGCAGCGATGGTGAAAGTCCGTTTGAAAGATCCCTCGCTTCCTGTGGATGAACTGATACGTAATTATTTTGATTTCATCATAAATAAAGAGTATCGTCTGGCAGATGGAACTTTTGCACGCAACCGTCCGCAGCATAACACTCTTTGGCTGGATGATATGTTTATGGGTATTCCGGCAGTAGCACAAATGAGCTGTTATGACAAAGAGCAAAAAGACAAATATCTGGCAGAAGCAGTGAGACAATTCCTGCAATTTGCCGACCGTATGTTTATTCCCGAAAAAGGACTGTATCGTCACGGATGGGTGGAAAGCAGTAGCGATCATCCTGCTTTTTGTTGGGCGCGCGCCAACGGTTGGGCTATGTTGACGGCTTGCGAACTGCTCGACGTTCTACCGGAAGACTATCCTCAACGTGCGAAAGTGATGGAGTATTTCCGGGCTCATGTACGTGGAGTGACAGCCTTACAAAGCGGAGAGGGACTATGGCACCAACTGCTCGACCGGAATGATTCTTACCTGGAAACTTCCGCTACTGCAATATATGTATACTGTCTGGCACACGCCATCAATAAAGGATGGATTGACGCCATTGCTTACGGACCGGTTGCCCATCTGGGATGGCATGCCGTAGCCGGCAAGATAAATGCGGAGGGGCAAGTGGAAGGCACCTGTGTCGGTACGGGAATGGCTTTCGACCCTGCTTTTTACTATTACCGTCCGGTCAATGTATATGCGGCACATGGTTACGGACCGGTTCTTTGGGCAGGTGCGGAAATGATTCGCTTGTTGAAAAATCAATATCCACAGATGAATGACAGTGCCGTTCAATACTACCAGGTGAAACAAAAGACGACAGCACCTATTTTTGCTATCGACACAGAAGAAAAGAAAGATTAACTTTAAATAGATTGAAACCATGAAACGAGAAGCATTTAAAATGTATTTGAAACCCGGATGTGAAGCCGAATATGAAAAAAGACATGCTGCCATCTGGCCCGAACTGAAAGCACTGCTTTCACAGAATGGAGTGTCGGACTATTCGATTTATTGGGATAAAGAAACAAATATCCTGTTTGCTTTCCAAAAAACGGAAGGGGGAGCAGGTTCGCAGGATTTAGGTAATACGGAAATCGTACAGAAATGGTGGGATTATATGGCGGATATCATGGAAGTGAATCCGGACAATTCACCCGTATCCATTCCTTTGCCGGAAGTATTCCACATGGATTGAGTTTTCAGTAATTCTATCAGTCTGTAATTATTTAGACGCGGATTACACGAATGACACAGATTTAAGAATAAAAAATCCGCGTCATTCGTGTAATCCGCGTCTAAATAATGGTAGTAATTGCTCTTTAGCATATCCGCTTCCTACTATTTAATGGAGTGTTTCTTTTATTATCTCAACTATCTTGATTATTTTTGTCCAACATTTATTATTAATCTTGGAATCTTTATGACGCAAAGACACCTTTTAGTTTTCACTTTCCTTGTTAGCTTTGTACTGAATGCTTATAGTGCAATAGAGCTTCGTTCTACACAAATGAGAACTAGTGATGGTCTTCCCAACAACTCTATCCGATACATCTATCAGGATAGCAAAGGCTTTTTGTGGCTGGCTACCTTGAACGGATTAAGTCGTTATGATGGCAACTCTTTCCTGACCTTTCGTCCGGAAGCTGGAGATAAAGTGTCTTTGGCCGACAACCGGATTTACGATCTCACAGAAGATAAAGATGGCTTTTTATGGATTTCCACTAC
>ERZ1106931.473-NODE-473-length-26364-cov-3.333536_pt1 | contig 26364 bp, 8 predicted proteins | sample MGYA00403664_ERZ1106931 | MGnify/ENA primary metagenome ERZ1106931 (study PRJEB35170, sample SAMEA104062435) | human gut metagenome | biome: human gut; feature: human-associated habitat; material: faeces | place: Denmark | collected 2012-06-29 ... | reverse complement strand
TACGCTGGGGGCGACAAACCCCAGCCGACGCCCGCCGTCGTTATTTACCGCACCTCCTTTAATCACCGCATACACTCTGTCTTGGTCGCGTAGTGCATCCTCAAGACGTTTTAGCACCACAACTCCCGCACCGCTGCTGTATACCGTGCCGGTCGCCTCAGCGCTAAACGGGGCGCAGTGTCCGTCTTGCGATACCAGCTTATCACCTTGCGGACTGTAGCCGTCCGCCTGTAAAAAACCCAAGGTGACCCCACCTGCCAACGCAACATCGGCTTGAAAAGTCAATAACCCCTCGCATGCTAAATATGCTGCCACCAACGAACTGGAACAGGCGGTCTGTACACTCACAGCGGGTCCGGTAAACCCCAACTTGTAGGCAACCTGAGCACACAAGTAATCCTTTTCGTTACCAATCTGCGCCTGAAGATAATGGTGATCGCCGCTCATCTTCAGGTATGGATAGACGCGATCGATAAAATAGTTATTGGCGTAGGTCGCCCCATAGACGCCGACTCGCTTAAGTTGCGTGGGAATATAGCCCGCATGCTCAAGAGCGTTGTAGCAGCATTCAAGAAATATTCGTTGTTGCGGATCCATCAACAGGGCTTCGCCAGGCGGAATATTGAAAAATGCAGCATCGAAGTCATAGGGAGCGGTGATTATATTGCGCAGCCTAATCCAAGGGTTCCCATTATCGTCTTCTGTGCATGTCGGTTGAGTGAACTCCTCACCCGCCAGCAACTTATCCCACCACTCGGGCACCGATTCCGCACCGGAAAAACGCCCGCTCATGCCAATAATGGCAATATCCAGTGAGCCACAGGTAAAATCATCCTTTGCCATTGTTGTATTCCTTAAGGGTTGGCATCGTGTTTATAGTGTCCACAAAGTCGGCGCGCCCGTCAGCGTGGCGCTGTGTTGGCACAGCCAGGCATCCAGATCAGTGAGGCTGTTCTTGTAGCGCGCCAGCAGGAGTTGCACATCATTCAGCGCAATGCGCGTGGGATCGAAACGGCAGTGGAAGGAGAGACCATCAGCTGCCGAGCGCGCAATATTAAACTCCAGCACGCAGCCGAGCGCGTTTTCAGGCGCGGTATAGATATCACTATTAAAGTGATCAATATGAAAATAGCGGAGTGAAGGTTGCGCCTGCACACCGATGTAATTCATTCGGATCCCTTGCGCAAGAGAGTCTTCCGGTGCATGCCGCATTTGCAGCAGACCGTAATCTCCCCCACCATGCGTGCGTTTTGCCAAATCGGAAGCGATCGCAGATAACAGTGTCGCCATATCGCCATGCAGAGGGATCGCCCAAGGATAAAATAGAGTAAACCACCCGACCGTATCCGCAACGTCAGGCTCATCGGGCCAGCAGCCGCGTCCCATGCCTTCCATCTCGATGCGACACCAAGGCTCTTCGCTGTAGTAACGCAGCACCAGCGCCAATGCCGTTAGCACATAGGTTTCGGCGCTGTACGCGGTATTACCACTGGATTCAAACAACCTCCTGACGCAAGGATGGCGAAAGTCTTCACGCCAAGCGCGCGTACGAGGTAATGAGTCATCTGGCAATGACACGGGTGGGAAATGCAGCGGTAGCGTTTGACATACTGTGCGCCAGCTTTCGTGTGTGGCGGAATCTACCGTTTTGCTCGCCAGATAGTCATTCCAGCGATGCAGTCCGCTGTTGCTGGTGCCATTGACAGTGCTGACGGCGTCCAGCGTGCTGAGGATTAAATACCAAGAGTGCATATCGACGCACAAGTGATGGGCACAGAGTACCAGCGTGCTAGACGCAGGCTGCGGGGCGTGTAACAGAGCTGCCGTAAAGACTCGACCATTTGTCACGTCAAGCATGCTATTGCACTGAGCGATCACCTCTGCCAACGTCCACTGCGCCGTCGAATATTCCGTGAGCACCTCGTTGGGATAACACACATTAGGGTCGCATACTAGCAACCGCCCCTCAGCGTCCAGCGCACTGTGCAAAGCTGGCTGCTGCTGGATTAATGTATGCAGCCTGTTGTGTAACTGCTCGAGCGGGCAGCCCGGCAACACTTTCAGCACAATGACATGGTTATAAACATTGGGCACTGGCAACGCCAACTGCGTAAACCAACGCAATGCGGGTAGATCGATACGGGTGTTATGAGCATACTGCGCGAGCTGTGACACCGTTGTATGACTAGCGAGAAACTCACAGATGGCGTTCACTGTTCCACACTCCATCACCTGCACCGCTGACATCGTCCAGCCGTGGTGCCTGAGCTGCGCTGCAATCTGGATACTCTTGATGGAGTCCAACCCCAAGACATAAAGATTTTCGTTATCATCAAACTCAGTTTGCTCCAGCGCCCCTTCCACACATACCCGAACTGAATGCCTTATCGCCGCATCTCCCAGCCGCTCGCTACCCGATGCAGGCGCGGTGTTTCGGACCGTTGCGACCATCTGACGCACGTCCACCTTGCCATTGTGCGACAGCGGCAGTTGGGCGATAGCACAGCACTGCTTGGGTTGCATGTAGGTGGGTAATTGCTGACGCAGATGTTGCATTACGGTAGCTACATCAACAGATGACGGTGTCACGCAGGCTAGCAACCCGCTGTGCTGCCCCTGCACATCATCAATCACCGCCACCGCCGCACTTTCTACCTGAGGTGCGCTCAACAACGCTTGTTCGATTTCGCACAGCTCAATACGATAGCCATTAATTTTGACCTGATCGTCTTTACGTCCCTGATAAACCAGCGTATTAGGAGCGATGGCGTAGCCAATATCACCGCTGCGATAGCCAATCATCACCCCATTGGTATCTTTAAGGTAGGCGGCGGCCGTTTGTTGCGGCGCATCGATATAGCCCTGCGTCACTGACGCGCCATAAATCACCAATTCACCAGTTTCGCCTTCCGGTACCGGACAGCCCCAAGGGGAGCAAATTGCTACCTGGCAACCGTCGATCGCCATACCGATGGGCAATGAAGGCAGCGTTTCTTGCCCGGTGTAGCGATAGATCATGCAACCAACGGTGGCCTCTGTCGGCCCATATTCGTTATAGATCACGGCCTGAGGAAAGAGAGCAGCCGCCTTACGCGCCAGATCCCGCTTGAAATCCTCCCCGCCAACCACCAAGGTACGAATCTGCTCACTGCTTATGCCAGCCGCACACAACAACCGCAGGTGTGCAGGCGTCAGTTTGATCACTGTGTTGGGCTGATCAACCACGGCCATGCGCAGCAATGTTTCGCTCTCGGCGTGCCGACAAACGCTGATGCTAGCGCCCACACATAAGGGGGCGAACAGCGTAGTGATGGTCAAATCGAAGGACAGCGAAGAGTAGAGCGCAGCCCGGTCCTGCGCTGTAAAGTAACGTTCGGCGGCGAAATGGAGATAGTTAGCCAGATTGCCATGAGAGACTTGCACGCCCTTAGGCTCGCCGGTCGATCCGGAGGTAAACAGCACATATGCCAGATCCTGCGGTTCAATAGCTGGCCAAGGTTCTCTAGCAAGCGCCGAAGTGGCTAAGGCCTGGAGCAAGCTGGACGCGGGAAACGCCAGCGCCTGCGTCAATTCATGCATCGCCGGATCGTAAAGGATATGCGCTACCTGCGCTTTACGACACATGGCGTAAAGGCGGGTCGTTGGCAACGCGGGATTTAGCGGCAGAAATGCCGCGCCGCAGCGCAAAATACCATAAATAACCATCACCGTTTGAGCGCTATGCTCAGCGATAATCCCAACCACTTGACCGCGTCCGATCCCCTGTTGGCGCAGATAACGCGCAACCCGCTCAACAGCGTCATCCAACTGCCGATAAGTCAAAGACTGTTCATTATCAATTAGTGCTGTGCGATCACCATGCTCCACAACTTGCGCTGCAAATCGGGAAGTAAATGAGGGTTTGAGTGAGCCACATGCCAATGCGACGTGCGGCGCAGGATAGACTTCGAGATCGCCTAGACGAGCGTCAGGTTGCCGATCCAATGCAGTGACTAAATCCAACAGCCCATTTTTCATCGCTGTCAGTTGGTGCGGAGTGAAAGCGCTACGCAGCGCCTCCAGACTCAACCTAAGGCTTTCTTTATGATTATTAACAGTTTGCAAAACAATCTGTAGCTTATAGGACTGCTCGCCGCTGTAGTAACTCTCCACGCGTTGCGCGGCACCTGCAATGTGGCGTTCATAGGTAAAGTTATAATAATTAACGCAATAATCGAACGCCCGCAACTTCCCTCCCCCCTGTTCCGCCAAATCCTGGTTGAATAAGGTAATGGGATATTTGCTGTGTTTAAAACCGCGTTTCAGTTCGCGCTGGAAAAAGGCCACCCGTTCACAGAATCGTTCCGTGCGCACCAGTCGATAGGCCAGCGGCAATTGATTAGTAAACATGCCAAAGCAACGCCGCGCCTCGCGAGTATGCCGATTGGCTAACGGCACGCCTATTACGCCTTTTTCCTCCCCCCATACTCTGGCGCGATAGAGAGCGAAGAGTGCAATAAACAGCGTATTAAGCGTACAGCCATAACGATTACACAACCTGTAGAGACGGTTAATCATGGCTGGCTCAAGCCAAGTGGAACAACTGATGCCCTCAGTAGTAACGATGGGGGAACTGTCTGGAAAGCAGTCGCGGTATTCGTCGATATAGTCACGCCACCAGCCACGATCAACGGCAAAGCGCGTTGACGCCTGATAAGATTGCTGCTGCGCCAGAAATGCGCTATAGGCTGGTGACGCATCATCTGGTACGTCCTGCTGTTCGTATGCTCGCTTGACATGGTTTGACAACAACGCCATTGACCAACCATCAGCAATGCCGTGATGGGCTTTAAATAAATAACCGCTGTATTGTTCACCGCACGTAAAGGTGACAAACTCGAACAAATCGTGCGCCAGCAGGGTAAAGGGCTGCCGGAACCACTCATCAACAAATGTTTCGATCGCCGCTGGGCGTAGGTTCTCCTTGTCATAATCTGGGGAAAAAGTCAAATGGCGGATATCGCGCCAGTGATAAGGCTGCACTTGGCTGACCACTTCACTCTCCTCTCCCATCACAAACCACATACGCAACGCATCAAATTGCCGAATGGCGGACTGGATGGCCGCGTGTAGTCGGGGCAGATCGACAATTCCCTCAATGGTGACCACACCACCAATGATGTTTACGGCACTGTAAGGATACAGTTGATCAATGATGTGGCACTGTTCCTGTGGCCACGACAACGGATTGCCCGACATCATGGTGCCACCTCCATATCCAAGTGTTGGGAGCGCACCGCCTCCTGATTCCATCGCAGCAGACGAGGTGAAAGACGCAGCAGACGCCACGCCAACAACGCAGCCACAAAAGTGCCGCTCATCGCCCCAAAATAGACGCCGGTAATACGCATCTCTAACACAATCGCCAGCAGGTATACGACAGGGACAGATATAAACACGTGACGCATCAGCGTCAACAACACCGAATACCAAGGCTTACCAATGGCCTGATAATATTCACTTGCTAACAGGCTGATAGCGACAAAGGGTAGTGCCAGTGCCATGATACGGGTTTGCAGTACCGCATAGTCACTCACGGCAACAACACGAGTAAACAGGGGATACATCCAGGGTGCCAGTACAATATGCATAACGGCTAACACCAGCACAATAGAGAAGGCCAGCGCGACGGCGGCCCAATAGGCATTCAGCGTGCGGGTGACATTTCCGTGTCCCCAGTTTTGCCCCACCACAGTCAGCAACGCGGTCGCGATAGCCAGCATCGGCGTGATGATGAAATAGTCGATGCGACCAGTGAGCGTAAACGCTGCCATCGCGTTTACGTCCAGCCTGACGATAAAAAAATTATAAATCACTATGCCGACCGCAATGATCAGTTGCATCAGCATCTGCGCCATGCCGACGGAGAGAAACTCTCGGTAGATTTTCCAGGAGAATGGGCGTAACGCGATGCGTATACTCAACCCGATATGTAATCCCATCAATGTGTAGATGAAATAGGCGACCATACTCAGTTGCGCCAGAAACGACGCCAATGCCACCCCTTTCACACCAAAATCGAATACAAAGATCATGATTGGATCGAGCATAATATTTACCAACGCCCCCAACAATGAGGCCTTCATGATGACCATGATCTTACCCGCGCCTTGAAACAGCCCCATCATGACGCCAATCAACATGATGCTGAACACGGTCAGCAGCGAATAATAATAGAACTCCGTTGCGTAGCCGATGATGCTCTTCGTGGCCCCCAGTGAGCGCAATAGCGGCTGGGCATAAACATAGCCAAGTACGGTGATCACGATCGCAAAGAATAGCGCGATGATGATACCGACCGACAAAATCCGCTGTGCACGATCCAACCGCTGCATGCCGATGGCGCGGGACAGCAAAGATCCCATACCGATTTGAATGCCGTTGGCGATGGCAAATAACCCCATTCCAACGGGGAAAACCAGCCCCACACCGGCAATGATGCCGCTGTTGGTGACATCAATGTGGCTCAGCCAAAAAATATCGGCGATGGCATAGGTCACCTGCGTTAACATACCGACAAACATCGGCAACGCCATGCGCAGGAGTAATTTATACAGCGAGCCGTCAAACATACCCGCCACCGTGAACAGCTCATCGTTCGGCGTGCCGTTGTCTGGCTCAAGCTTATTCACCGTCATACCTGCTCCTTATTCATTAAATGCGCCGCACCTTTATTGGCGCTGTCACCGATATCCGCCTCTAGTACCCTTCCGGTACCGTGAATCCGCCACTGATGCTTTCGCAGAACTCAGCAAAGTTAATCGTCACATCATCGTGAAAATGCCCGGAAATGATCTGTATGCCGCACGGAAGCTCATCCATCGTTTTCGCCAATGGGTAAACGGTGGCAGGCAAACCAAAAACCGTTGCTAACATGTTCCAGAACAAATGTTCGTTGTAATCTTGCGGTTCGCCATTGACGATAAGCTTGCGCTTACGCACCGGCTGCTGCATGTGCGCAAACGCCAGCACCGGGCTGACAGGTGTCAACAACACGTCATAACGCGCGAAAAGGGTTTCTATCACCCGGCTGTATTCGTGGCGGAGTTTGTCTGTATTCCGCTGTTCGCCACTGTCTTTCAGCATGCCCTGGTAATAGCTCGTTATCCCCTCAGGCACATCCGCCAGCTTGCCCACAAGCCTGAAGCCCAGCGCAGCCAGCCCGGCTGTAAGACGCTGGCGTCCATTGAGCGCCGTACTTACCAGCCGACCACTGAGTTTGACTGCTATATCAAACAGTGCGTCGGGATCGATATCGGCGGGCATAGCATCATCAACCTCCACGCCAGGCTGTGCGCGTAACTTGTCGATAAACGATTGAAAACGCTGTGCGATCTGTTGATCTATCTCATGGTGGGGCGCACTAAACCACGTGCACACGCGGTAGTTTGCTTTGGCCTGATAACGGCTAAAATCGGGAATACGCGGCGGTTCCACCCAGAATGTGCTCAATGCGCGCATCATCAGACGCAGATCCGCCGCGCTGCGCGCCATGGGGCCCGCCGTCGAGAGATCCGGCTCATCAGTCGCTTGCGGACCACCACCGGGCACATGTCCTCTGACCGACATCAACCCCAAGCTACAACGATGGGCATAGACACCTGTGTAGTGTGCGGGAATGCGCAGTGAGCCAAACAAATCGCTGCCAAATTCCACGGGGGTGAAATCCGCCGCCACCGCCACCGCCGCTCCTCCGGACGATCCGCCGGGTGAACGTTGCCTATCCCACAGGTTATGGGTGGTGCCATACAGATCGTTATAGGTTTGCCAATCGGCAGTCATCATCGGCACATTGGTTTTTCCCATCAGGATCGCCCCGGCAGCGCGTAAGCGTGCGATGGAAGGAGCATCCTGCGTCGCCCGGTTATCTTTCAGATAATGGGCACCGGACGTGGTTAACCACCCTTGCACGTCAAACGACTCCTTAACAGTACAAGGTAATCCGTGCAACACGCCCCTTGCGCGCCCCTCCAGTCGCTCACGATCGGCGCGCGCGGCGGCCTCCAACGCCAACGCATAGTGCTGCTGCACCACCGCATTCAACGGCTTGTTAAACTGCGCCATACGTGAAAAATAGTGATTCACCAACGCCACTGAGGTGGTTTCTCCGGACGCCAACTGTGCCAACAGTGTCCCTGCGCTACGATAGCTCTGCTCACTCATCGCCCTTTTCTCCCTGTTGGGCACGTTTACGCCGCAACGCCAGATTCTCGCGCGCAGCGCTGACCTGCGAAACCTCAGCCTGCGCTAATACGATATCGTGGGCGGCGGGTAGATTGTGCAGTTGCTCATCAAGGTAACGCGCCACATCCGCGATGGTTGGCAGACGGAACAGATCGACAATGGGAATCTCCTGCCCGATAATCGCCTCAAGTGCCTGCTGAATACGCACCAATTCTATAGAACTGCCCCCCAGCGAGAAGAAATCGTCTTCGGCCGACACGTGGCTCACGCCGAGTACCTCCTGCCAGAGCGCCACCAGCCGCTGTTGTAACGCACTGTCCACCTGGATTGGACCCACGCCGTCACGCTGGTGGGCAATTTGTTCGCCCTGCAGCTGTAATTTTTGCCGATCTAGCTTGCCGTTAGCGGTTAACGGAAAATCGGTCGCTAACATCAGATCACTCGGCACCATATAGTCAGGCAGTTGCTGACGCAGGCCGCGCAGCATGGCATCTTTGTAGCTCTGCATGTCCAGCGGCGCAGCGGTTTCCTTCGGTTTCTCATAGGTGGAGAAATCGCGCAGCAATGCTGCAGCACTTGCCGCCTCTTGCCCTATCACGCCCCCCACGGTGCAATGGACATAGCGATGATGTGGCGACAATTGAAAATGCGATGCCACAGCGGAAAAGTCTGCCATCCCAAGTTGGCACAGCCCCAATCCGTAGCGCGGCGCATCTTCTTCCAGTAAATGGCAGAGAGTACCTGCTTCCATCACCGAGAAGTGCCAAGCTGCCTCTTGCCCATAGAATGGCGAGATCACCGCCATATCAGCCACCATAAACAGCGTGAATGCCGCCCGATCGGCAATAGACTGATTAGGTCCGGCATGAAAACCACTGTTCAGCTCGACTTCTGGTGCTACCGGCATAAGACAGCTCTGTCGCGGGTCGAAGTAGTAAATACCGGATACTCCCTCTTCGATCTTGTCTGGATGCAGGTACACGTAGGTTTGCACCGGGTATAGCCCCCCGGCGGACGCATAGGCATACTTGGCAAAAGGTAGACCGGGTAGACGCATCTGCCCCAAGCCCGACAGCAATTGCCCCAACTGTGCCAGCGTGGTTTTTTGCGCGCTGAAATGACGATAGCTGCGGCGTTTGATGTAACGTGTGCTATCCGCCGGTGCCGTCAGTGCAATGCCCAGACCATCCAGCGCGCGAATATGTGGCTCCTTGAGTTTGAACGCTAGACGCTGTGCCGGATTCACAATAATACCCTGCGCCAGTGCCGCCGCCTCCGCTTCCTTAGCTTGCAATGCCTGCGCCTGGTGGCGATCGTGCAGTTTGGCAAAAGCGACCAGCCGACGATGTTGAGAATTACCCACTGCCACCACCACTGACTGCTCCACATCGGGATGTCGCGCAATGCAGCGCTCGATTTCCCCCAGTTCGATACGGTAACCATTCACCTTCACTTGGGTATCGTTGCGCCCCAAAAAGGCGACTTGCCCGTCAGCAAAGTAGCGCCCGCGATCCCCAGTGCGGTAAATTCGCTCACCACTCGCTTCGCGCCAGACAAAGCTCGCCGCCGTTTTCTCTGCGTCGTTCAGGTAGCCTTGTGCCAGCCCCATCCCGCCAATGCAAATCTCTCCTTCCACCCCGACCGGACATTCCTCCAGTTGCGCATTTAGCACGTATACTGGCTGGTTGCGCAGGCCCCGACCGTAGGGAATACTGGTCCACGTCGATTCCACCTCACCTATCGGGTAGTAGACCGACCAGATGGCGCACTCGGTCGCTCCACCCAGACTGATGATGTCCATCGTTTCATTGAGCCGCTCGCGCATCTGCTCCGGTAACGTTAGCGGGATCCAGTCGCCGCTCAACAGTGCCAGACGCAACGTCGGATAACTCATCCGATCGCCGCTGTGGTATTCGCACAGCATCTGCATCAGTGCGGGCACTGCATTCCAGACGCTTACATGACCGTGTGCCATAACTGTCTGCCAATGACGCGGATCTTTTTCCCGTCCTGCTTCCGGCAGTACCAGCGCTGCACCCACCATAAAAGGCGCAAAGGCATCGTAAACCGACAGGTCAAAGCTCAATGATGACAGCCCGAACACCCTATCCTGCGCATTGAGGCCAAAGCGTTCGTTGATGTCTTCCAGCGTGTTCATGGCCGCACGGTGGTCGATCATCACTCCTTTCGGGGTACCGGTGGAGCCGGAAGTGAAAATGATATAGGCCAGATCCGTGACATCCCCAGCCACTTCAGGCAACGGCGCAGCAGGCGTGTCCAGCATTCCGTCGTCGATGATCAGCACGGGCAGCGACGGCTCCAATTGCGTGAGACCCGGCTGCGTTACTTGTACCCGCACCTCGCCCACCGTCAGCAAAAGCTGGCGACGCTGTGGCGGTAGCACCGGATCCACTGGCAGATAGACCGCACCCAGTCGTAAAATGCCGTGTACGGCGGCAATCTGCTGCCAGCCTTTTTCCATCACCACCGCCACGCGGTCGCCATGCTGCACGCCCAGCGCTAACAGGGCGCGGGCCACATGATCCGCCGCCGTCGACAGTTGGCGATAGGTCAATTCACGGATAGGACTGATCAGCGCAGTTTCCTGTGGCGTCAGTGCTGCCTGACGCAGTAACCCATGGTGCAACAAGGCCGTAGGTGCAGGGGCCTGCGTGACCGGTGCACTAACGGTGGGCAGCGCCAGAGAACTATTTACCCCCCACCAACTTTGCGGCATGGCAACCAGCGCCTGCAGCGCATGACAATAAGCACCAAACATCTGATCCAGCAGCGTGGTATCAAACAGTTGCTCGACCGCGTCCCAGTTGAAATGCAACTCCCCAGCCAACTCGATCACCTGGTGATCGAGCCACACCTGCGGTGTTTGGGTAATATTGGCGTCCGGACACAGAGTAAAACGGGTTGTGTCCCGAGGGTCTTGCGCAGTCGTCTCCCCGTCGATATCCAACATACTAGTGAATACCACCGGCATCGGCGCATGGAAACGACCGCTATGGATCAGCGCCTCGCTGGCGCGGATCCCACTGAAACGACGATGTTCGAGATCTTCCCACAGTTGCACCTGAATACGCTGAGCGTTGTGGGCATAAGAGTGCTGGCTGTCGTAACAAACATTCAGCAAGCTGACAGCGGTAAAATCACCAATAACTGCCTCTGCGTTGGGGTAACCCTGCGGGCGGTTGAACAACGTCAGATTGAGCGTAAACGTCGGGCTAAGGCTCCAACGTGCCAGCACTTGGCTAAAGACTGTCAACAACAATGCCGTCTTGGTGATACGTGTGCGTTGGGCCAGCGCGCTCAGCACTCCCCAGTTGTGGGCTGACAGCCGATGACGGCGACGTACGAACCTGATCGCAGACAGTTGCGCCAAATCGCCCTGTACGGGCAGCGTTGGTGGGCCATACAGCTGCGGCAGCGCCCGTTGCCAATAGGCCTGATCGCGTGCATAGGCTTCACTCGCCTGCTCTACCAACAGCGCCTGCACGTAGTCACGAAAAGAGAACGGTAGCAACGGCAGTGACACATGGGGCTCACGGTACAGCATCATCAACTCCTGCTGTAGCGTGCGCATACTCAGAGCATCGGCAATCAGCAGATCGAGACTGAAATGCAAGCGGCCATGTTGCGCCGTGCAAGCCGAATAACTGAAATCAAACAGCGGCCAACGATCTGCGGGATGCACATGATGCGACAGCCGATCGCGGATCGCCATCAAGGCATCGTTTCGTGCGTTAGGGGACAAAGCACTCAGATCGCGCTGCTCTAACTGATACGCCGGCACTTGCGCCAGAATCTGCTGAGTACCGTCGGGGAGTACCCGCGCACGTAGCATTTCATGGCGAGCGATCAGCGCATTCACCGCATGGGTAAAATGCGTAACATTAAAGTGTTCTACGTCAAATTCATGGTAGATGTGGGTCGCGATCGAGGTAGCACCCGTCTGTCGTCCAAGCCAGTAGGCGCGCTGAACATCCGTCAATGGGAACGGTTGATGACGATGCTCAGGGTCGTGCACTATCACCCAGTCATCCTGAGACGCGGCAGCGTCCGTGATAGATTGCTGTGCAATACGCGCACTCAGTGCCCGTAGTGTGGAGTAGTGGAAAATGTCCTTCAGGGTCAAGGCGCAGTGAAAAGTGCGGTTGATCTCTGCTACCAACGTTACCGCCAACAGCGAATGTCCCCCCAAGCGAAAGAAATCGCACTCAGGATCGACGTTTTTTATCGGCAAATAGCGCATCCACAGCGCCAGCAACATCTGTTCCGTGTCGCTCAGCGCTTGCGTCTGCGGCGACACAAGGGAGCTATCGGCAACGAAATTTTCCGCTAACCGCTTACGATCGATTTTACCGTTGTCAGTGTTCGGGAAGTCGGCCACCCTCTGCCACAGCGTTGGCACCATATAGTCTGGCAGTTGCTGCCGAAGCTCGTTTTTCAGTTGCTCGAATAGCGAGGGAGGCTCACTGGTGATGATGAATGCTGCCAGTGCTTTGTGTAACGGTGCTCTTTCAATACAGGCCACCACCGCGGCGTCCACATGCGGATGCCGTGCCAACGTCCGTTCAATTTCGCCTAACTCAATACGATAACCGCGCAGTTTGATCTGGCTATCTTTGCGCCCAACAAAAAACAACTGCCCCTGCGCATCACTCCTGACCAGATCGCCAGTGCGGAACATCCTGCCACCGGGGACCCCTGGTTCTGACAAGAAGAACTGTGCGTTCAACTCAGGCTGCCCATCATACCCTTGCGCCACACCATCCCCGGCGATGTAAAGCTCGCCGTCAACGCCTTGCGGCACTGGATGGCCCTCATTGTCCAGAAGGTATATACGGGTATTGGCAATGGGAGCGCCGAGGGTGATGTTTTCCGCTTGGGTTATCTGCGATTTCAGCGACCAAATGGTTGTTTCGGTGGGACCGTAGAGGTTCCACAATGAACCACAACAGCGCAACAGTTCTTCCGCCACTTTCGTTGGCAGCGCTTCACCGCCTGCCAGCACACATAGTTCCGGGTCGCCACGCCAACCCGCCATCAACAGCCCGTGCCAGAACGAGGGCGTCGCCTGCATCAGCGTTGGTCGATAGTCGGCAATCAGCGGAATCATACGGAAGCTGTCTGCGGCGCGTTCCGCCTCTGTCAGATAGAGACTCGCACCGGAGATCAGCGGCAACAGATACTCCAAGAATGAGATATCAAATGTTGGCGTCGTCACCGAGAGCAGCCGGTCTTGCGAGCCAACCGCAAAGGTACGCTGCATATCCAACAACAAGTTCAGCAACCCGCGGTGAACAACGCACACGCCTTTAGGTTCACCGGTACTGCCGGAGGTAAACAACAGGTAGGCCTGCATATCCGGCAACAGCGCGCAAGGTGTAGAATACCGGATCGCATTCGACATGTCCTGCATCAATTCCGGCAACGACAGTTGTACAATTTCACCCCACTCTCCCGGCTGACGGACCACCAGACAGACCAAACGCGCGCGTTGCATAAGGCGTTGCAAACGCGCGGCAGGCTGATGAATATCGAACGGCACGTAGCACGCCCCCACAAACCACGTCGCCAACATGGTTGCAATCACATCCCTGTGACGTGGCAACAGCACGCCAATACGATCGCCCGGTTGTATGCCATGCGCTCGAAAACGCATCGCGATGAACTGCACACGCGCCCAGAGCTCAGCGTAGGTCAGTGTGCCGTCATGCTGCTGTATTGCCAGTTGCTTTGGGTGCTGCACACAGCGCTGTTCAATGATACGCAGCACATCCTGCGGCCCGAGCCACGGGACGTTAGTGGCGTTGAGCGGATCACGCCGCGGCGTTGCGGTCTCCGGTGCATGCAGAGGGATCGCCCCTATCGGGGTCTCCAGTGATGATGTCAACGATAAGCAGTGCTGACGCAGCGCCTCGGCAATCTGCTTCACCACATCAGCATCGTATAACCCCAAATCGTACTCAAAGGAGACGTCGAACGTGGCGTCGTTTTGGAACACCTCGACTGTCATGTCGTATTTGACGGTCTGATTGTGATACGTCACCTGCTCCCAATACGCACCAGCCAAGGTAAAAGCGCGTGGGGTCACGTGGTTATGGTAGATATAGAGGATCTGGAACAACGGTGAATGGGAAAGGCTGCGAGGGAGATCCAGCATATTCACCAAGTTTTCAAACGGCAGTTGCTGGCGCCCCTGCGTCTCTTTCACGCTGGCCTTCACACGCTGGAGCGCCTCGCGCCCTACCTCAACCCCATTAAAATCGGTGTAGATAACCGCAGTGCTGGCATAATAACCAATGCTACTCTGCAATTCCGGGCGAATGCGCCCCGATACTGGCATGCCTATCACCAATCGCTGTTGCTGAGCGTAACGCATCAGCACCAGTTGGAAGGCAGTCAGCATCAGCACGAACGGCGTTGTTTCCTGCGTGCGGGCTACGTGTTTCAACGCGAGGCTTAATGTTTCATCCAGGGTGATGCTGAACCGGGAACCATGTGTAGAGGGTTGTGCCGGGCGCGGGTGCAGCGATGGAAATGTCGACAGCAGAGGCGCGTCTTGCAAACGCGCACGCCAGTAGGCAAGTTCGTTCGCCAGCAAGGTATCCTGGAACCATTCGCGCTGCCAGAAGGCATAATCGGCATATTGCAGCGGCGGCGGAGGCAGCGACGTTTCATTACCAGCATGCAATCGAGCATACTGCTGCTGTAACTCATCGAACAATAGCCGTAACGAGATACCGTCGATGATGATATGGTGCGCGCAAAACACCAAATGACAACCTTGATCGGGTTGAATAATCTGAGTTACCCCCCACAGAGGACCGCGTGCCAGATCGAACCGGGTGTTTATCACCTGCTGAATTACCGCATCTAGCGCTGAAGTTGGGGCCTGCGCTGCCAGCGTGACCGTATCGAGAACTAACGAAGACGCATCATCTATCACCTGGCAAGGCCGATCGTTACGTACTATGATACGGGTACGCAAGATGGCGTGGCGTGCTTGCACATGGCGCAATGCCTCCGTGAGCATCGGCATATCCACCACGCCATGCAAACGATACACCACATAAAGGTTGTAGTTAGTGGCGGTACTGTCGTATTTTTGCAAAAACCACAACCGCTCCTGATTAAACGACAGCGGGATTGCCTGCGCCGGATCCGCTTTGATGATGGGAATGCGGCTGGGCGACACGCCTGATTGCGCCAACTGTCGTAATAGCTTTTCCTTTTTTTCCGCCGGTAACATTCGCGCCAATGCGGCATGATGTATCGTCATGACCGTCCTTTCCTTTTCGCTGTGTTAAATACTTTTGCCAACGTCACTCATTAATCATGTCGTTAACTAGCACGGCAAGTGCGGACCCTCCATCATCCTGCTGCTCCTGCTCGACCAACTGCGCTAACGCGCGCACGCTGGCATCCTCCATCACGTCGAAAAAGGAAAGAGTGACGGCGAACCGTTCCTGTACCTGCGCCAGCAACATGCCCAGCATCAATGAATGTCCGCCAGCTTCGAAGAAGTTGTCGTCAATGCCCAAGCCGTCAATTCCCAGCAATGCTTCACAAATCGCCACTAAGCCGCGCTGCGTTTTGCTCTCTGGAGCCGCGTAAGGCACCGAAAACGCCGGACGCGGCTGACGGCGCACCGACGGTTCGCTAGGGATGACACTTCCCGCGTCCGCCACCGGCGTTACGGCGCTCCTCTGTTCTTCTGGACTGTCGACCCAGTAACGGATTTTGTCAAAGGCGTAGGTCGGTAGAGAGACACGGCGCGGTTGCTCACCTGCAAACGCAGACAAATCGATGTTATGCCCTCGCACCCAAAGCGCTGCCACGGTATCTAAGATATGTTTGTGCTCATCGCTGCTGCGGGCACCTGCTGGCAGCGAGCTGAACGCGAGACGATCACCTAATGCATGACCGTTGGTCAGTTGGGTCAGGGTGGCACCTGGCCCGATTTCCAGAAAATCGACATCAAATGTAGCTTGCGCCTCTTGCAGTGCAGCGGAGAACTGCACAGGCATCAGCATCTGTTCAATCCAGTAGTCCGGTGTGGTGAGAGTGTCGGCACTGACGTGCGCGCCGGTTACGGTAGAGATGATGGTGAGCGTCGGCGGGTTCAGTCGTACATTCTCAAATGCCTGACGTAGCGCCTGCGCCGCATCTTGCATCATGCTAGAGTGGAAGGCATGAGAGGTATGCAATCGTTTGTTGATGATGTTCTGCTCCGTCAGACGCTGGCTGACGGCGAGGATCTCCGACGTAGGCCCGGCGATAACCGAATAGTCAGGGGCGTTAACAGCGGCAATCGCCAGCGGGGCGGTAATCAGTGCGCGAATCTGTGCTTCGGGCAGCGCCACCATCAACATGGCACCGCTTGGTGCCTGATGCATCAGCTCTGCTCGACGCGCCACCAAGCGCAACGCATCCTCTAAAGAGAACACGCCTGCCAACGTCGCTGCCACCCATTCGCCCAGCGAATGACCAATCATTACCGTTGGCGTGATTCCCCAACTGAGCCACAATTGGGCTAAGGCATACTCGACGCTGAACAGCAGCGGTTGTGTGAGGCAGGTTTGCGCAAGGCGTTCGCCTTGGGCTAACGAGACTTCTGCTCTGAACAACTCATGGCGGATATCCAGTTGGTATTCACGCTCGAGTAACGTCGCGCAACGGTCGAAGGCATCGGCGTAGGCCGGCCAAACCTGATAGAGCTGATGGCCCATGCGCTGATATTGGCTACCCTGCCCGGAAAACAACAGCCCCAGCCCGAGCTGTGTCTGCGCTACACCACGAGCAAACGGCGCTGTCGCGGCCTGCTGCAACAGCGTCCCGGCAGCATGTAGATCTCTGGTTACGAGCGCGGCGCGATGTGCGAAGGCTTTACGTCCCTGTGAGAGTGTCCACGCCAGATCCCGCCTATCCGGCAGCGATTCATGTTGCAGAAAATCGGCAAAACGCGCCAGCCCCGAGGATAAGGCACTGTCGGTCTTGGCAGAAAACGGCAAAATACTGTAGGCAGGTACAGGCGCTCGCGCTTGCAAGTCAACGGCTGGCGCTTGTTCCAGCACAACATGGGCATTGGTGCCGCCCATGCCAAGCGAGGTGACGCCCGCGCGACGGATGCCGCTTTCCGGTTGCCACGGTTGACAGGTAGTGTTGATGTAAAACGGACTATTGGTCAGATCGATCTGTGCATTGGGCCGTTCAAAGTGCAATGTTGCGGGAATTATTCCCTGCTGCACTGCCAGCGCGGTTTTTATCAACCCTGCGACGCCCGCTGCCGTATCCAAATGGCCGATATTGGTTTTTACCGACCCCAGCGCACAGTACTGCTTTTGTGACGCGCCCGCAAAGGCTTGGCTTAGCGCAGAAAACTCAACCGGATCGCCCAAACGCGTACCGGTACCGTGGGCTTCCACATAAGTGATATCCTGCGGTGTCAAACCTGCCAACCGCTGTGCCTGAGCAATGGCGCGCGCTTGGGCATCCACGCTCGGCGCGGTATAACTGATCTTCTCCGAACCGTCGTTGTTGACGGCAAATCCTTTGATGACCGCATAGATGTTATCGCCATCACGCAGCGCTTCATCAACACGCTTTAACACCACCAGCCCCGCGCCGGTGCCGGGCACAAATCCGCTGCTGTTATCGGAAAACGCCCGACAGTGGCCATCGGCGGCGGTGATCCCACCTTCCTGCGACAAGTAGCCGGTTTTTGCTGGTGGCCCCAGCGTTACTCCGCCAGCAATCGCCATGTCACACTGCCAAGTCAACAGACTTTGGCATGCCACGCACACCGCCACCAAGGATGTCGATGAGGAAGTCTGCACCGTGATCGCCGGGCCGCGCAGGTTGAGGTGATAGGCGATGGTAGTAGTGATACTGTCTTTGTCGTTACCAATGGCCGCCTGCAAACTGCCAGAAGAGAAAACGCGTTTAAAGTGCGGCATCAAGTTCAGCATCAAATAGGAATCCATGCTTTTGCCAGCAAAAATACCCACATCCCCCGGATAATCGGCAGCCACATAGCCCGCATCTTCGAAGGCTGCCCACGCGGTTTCCAACAGGACACGGTGCTGAGGATCCATCAGCTCCGCCTCTCGGGGTGCGATACCGAAGAAAGCAGCATCAAATTTATCGATGTCAGCTACCTCCCCTTTGGCCTTGACGTAATCTGGGTGCTGAACAAATTCAGGACTGATTCCCATCGCCAGCAGTTCCTCATCGCTGTAAAAGGAAATGCACTCTCGGCTTGCCAGAAGATTTTCCCAAAACGCCTGTACCGTATCGGCTTGAGGGAAACGCCCCGCCATCCCAATGATAGCTATACCAAAATCATTCTCTGCCATGTTGCTTTCCCCCTATATTCAGGTTTATCACGCGTTTCATTCAGTGGAATCAGTGATGACTGTCGGTTGTGGCTGCCCAGCGCGTGTGACCAAAGGCCAAACGCTTCGCCGCACGCAGTTGTGTCTGATCTCCTGTGGTCCCTTGCGCTGCGTCCGGGGCCAGCAGAAATTCCGCCAAGCGTTTGATGGTAGTGAAGCGCAGCAGGTCAACCAACGCCACGTGCTGACCGCACTGCTGCCCGATGTATTGCTGCATCTGTACTAGCAGAAGTGAGTGTCCACCGAGATCGAAGAAATTTGTGGTGGTGCCGACACGCTCCAGGCCAAGCAACTGCTGCCAGATCTCCGCCAGACGCTGTTCCAGTTCGGTTGCCGGAGGGACATACTCGCCCGGCCCTTCCAACTGCCGCAGATCGACCAGCGGCAGGCACTGGGGATCGATTTTGCCGTTTACACCTAGCGGCATGGCGCTCAGCGGCACGTAGAGCAACGGCAGCATATGCAACGGAAGCCGCAGGCTGAGCCATACGCGCAATTGCTGAGCATCCAGCGCAACGCCGTTGACGCTGCAATAGAAGGCCACTAGTAGCGGCGTTGCCGCCGCATTGCGTCGCACATCGACCCACGCATCAGCAATATCCGGATGCTGTTTCAGTAGGCTTTCGATGTCGCCCAGTTCAACTCGGTATCCACGGATCTGCACTTGGCGATCTTGTCTGCCGAGATAGAACAACATCCCGTCGGTTGCCCAACGAGCACGATCGCCAGTTTTCAGCACCCGAACGCCAGGGTATTCCGGCAACTCGACAAAGCGCTCGGGATCCTGTCGTGCATCAAGGTAGCCGGGCGAAATGCCCAGACCAGAGAAACAGAGTTCTCCACAGGCACCTGGCGGTACCAAACGATTATATGCATCCACCACATAAGCTTGGGTGTTCTGAATCGGGCGGCCAATGGGCAATGCTCCCGTTTCTTGCTCCCTACGCTTTGCGACAGGAAAGTAGGTCGAGCAGATACCGCTTTCGGTCAGGCCATAACCGTTAACCACTGCCATGTGCGGCAGAAGCGGCGCTATCTGCTCATACTCTAACGCTTCACCACCGCACAGAAACAAGCGCAGCGATCCCATCGACTGAGCCAGCACAGAGAGGCTGGCAGAAAGCGATGGGGTGGTGCTCAGGATAGTCACCCGCTGAGATGCCAGCAGCGCAATGAGCGCATCACTATCCAAACTCTGCGCTTTTTGCGCCAATACTAAGGTACCGCCAGCGGCGAGCAGCGGCAGTACCTCCCCGACAAAGCTAGCAGACGCGACTGAGGTAATGGGTAGCAGAACATCCTGATGCGTCACTTGATAGCTGGATATAAAGGATGCGGTTAAGTTGACCAGATTACGTTGGCTGAGTCGGACGCCTTTGGGCTGCCCGGTAGTACCGGAGGTAAAGATCACCACCGCATCGCAATCTAAAGCATCTGGCGCAACACTAACTGGCAGGTTCGGTATTTCTGTCAGCAGGCTACGCCAGTCAGGCACTAGCACCCAAGGTATCGTCAGCCCATGAGGGGATTCCAGCGGTTGCGCCACCAGCAGCATGCACGGCGTTGCCTGCGCCAAGATCAGGGCATTGCGGGCCGCTGGCGCGTTACCATCCAGCGGCACATAGCTCGCCCCCAAAGAGAGGATCGCCAATTGTGCGATAATCAATTCGAAACAAAAAGGCAGTTGCAGTGCGACAGATTCTCCGCGTTTTACGCCTTGCGCACGCAGCCAAGTACACATCTGCATCGTGGCCTGTTGCAATTCGCCATAGGTCATGGCGTCGTCAGCGTGGCGCAAAGCCACCTGTGTAGGGCGCTGCTGGCAGTGCGGTAACACTAGCGCCAGCAGGTTATCTACGGGCGGCAGAGCAACTTCAGTGGCGTTGTGCCGCGCCAGCCAAGCGTGCTCTCGAGGGGTGAAACGAATCAAATCGCGGACTAACTGCGTGGGTTGGCTGCTGGCCTCATCTAGCAGTTCTCTCCACTGCGCCACCAGGTGCTGAATACGATCCGCACTGTATAACCCAGCGTCGTATTCGAAAGTGCCGGTGATGCGCCCATCGATATGCTGCATACTTAGCGAAATATCCACCTGAGATGCACTGGTATCCAACAATAATGGTGTAACGTTGACACCGTTTAGTGTCGGGCTCGCCAGAGGCATATTGTCGAGTTGGAACATGCACTGATATATTGGGAAATGTCCGGCGCTGCGATCCACATTCACTGCGCGCACTATGTCGGTAAATTCGAGACGCTGGTGCCTGAAAGCGGCAAACAGAATACCTCTGATCGTCTGTACTAACTCGGAAAACGATGCCGCTTCGTCAAGAGGTAAGCGCAGCGGTAGTACGTTGACCAGCGGCGCGATCATATGCTCCTGTTCTTTCGTCAGCCGCGCAGCAATCGGCATACCGACGATGTATTCCTGTTGACGCGCATTACGATGCAGCAGGAGGACGAAGGCGGTCAGCAGATAGTTATACAACGACACGCGCTGCGCACGCGCCGCCGCCAACACTCGCTCGCATGTGTTGGCAGACAATGCGAAGGCAACAAACGCGCCTTGGTAACGTGCCACCTTCTGACGCGGTTGATCGGTGGGGATATCAAGAATCGGCAACGTCCCCGCCAGGGTATTTTGCCAGTAACGCATCGCGTCCTGATAGGCGTCACTCTGACGCCACTCTTCTTGGTACTCCATGTAGTCGGCATACTCCAACAACGGTTCTGGCGTCAGCGATTCACCGTTATATGCGGCCTGCAATTCGCGTAACAAAACGCCTTTCGACCAGCCATCACTGATGATGTGGTGCAGATGAATCAACAATACGCTACGATCGTCATCGATCGTCAACAGTTCAAACCGGCACAGCGGTGTGCCTGACGTTAAGGGCATGGGGTGTGCCGCACGCTGGTTGATCATCGCCTGTAGCGCGTTATCATCACTCACCGAGGGGAGTGGCACTATGGTCAGCAACGCCTGCGACGATACGCACTGAGGCACCGCCAATACTGGTTGTCCATTGTGGGTTTCCGCCATAGCACGTAACAGAGTATGCCGACTCATCAATTGACGAATCGCGCCGTCCATCCGCGTGCGATCCAGTTCTCCTTCAAGCAGCAAGGCGGTGGGGTTATTGTATAGTGCAGTATGCGGCGCCAATTGTTGCATAAACCACATCGACGATTGAGCCGATGACAACGGTAGGTAGCGCACGGCGGGAGTTTCACGTAAATCGACGCGACTGGCTGAGTACGCCCGCGCCAAGTCGAGCAACGTTTTACGACAGCACTTGCCATTGTCGGAGAGTGGTAACTCTGACATTGCCAACAAACGGTTCGGCAGCATGTAGGCAGGCAAGTTTTTGGACAGTGCGTCCATTAAGGCCGCCAAATTGAGCGGCACGCTACTGACGACAAAAGCGTAAATCAACTGATTGTCGGGATCATCCTGATCCGCCACCACGACTGCCTGCTGTACCCCCGGGAAACGCATCGCATGGGCTTCGATTTCTCCCAATTCAACGCGCAACCCTCTAATTTTAATCTGAAAATCATTACGGCCAATGTAATGAATTTGTTGGCTTTCCCCGTCGCGCCACACCAGATCTCCAGTTTTATACAGCCGCTCCGGTTTCCCTAAATGGCGCAAAGTTGGATGTATAGTAAAACAGCGATCAGTTAACGCCACGTTGTTGAGATAGCCACGTGCCAGCCCGATACCAGCGAGATACAGTTCGCCCTCTTCGCCGTCTGCTACCGGATTACCATGGTCATCCAGCACATAGAGTCGGCAACCGTCAATCGCTTGACCGATAGGGATATCGTCGTAGTCGTACCCGCGCAGGCAGCGGTGATGACTGACATCGATTGCTGCTTCGGTCGGGCCATAGAGATTTATAAGATCACCCTGCGCCACCGATTGATAAAAGCGAGCCACACTGTGGACCGTGAGTTTCTCACCGCTGGAAAACACTAATCGCAATGAGGCGGTCAAACGAGGATCCTGTTTCATCTCCAGATACTCGACAAACAGGTTCAGCATCGAAGGGACAAAGTGCACAACCGACACGCGGTGACGCTGAATCAGTCGAGCCAAGGTTCGCGGATCGCTCTCCAGTCCGGACGGTAACAGCACTACAGATGCGCCGTACATCGCCCACCAGAACATCTCCCAGACAGAGACGTCAAAGGTGTACACCGTCTTCTGAAACAGCACGTCCTGAGAACTGATAGGATAAGCGTTCTGCATCCAGACAATTCGGTTTAGCAGCGCTGCATGTTCCGTCGCCACCCCTTTAGGGACACCGGTGGAACCGGAGGTGTAAATAATATACGCCAGTTGCCGCGCATGTGGTCGGTAACGCAGATCCGTCGTTGGCATGGCACTGACCGCCGCGCTGTCGATTTCGACGCGAGGAATCGGCCAGCGATCACCATCGTCAGTACCGATCAGACAAACAGCGCCGCTGTTGCTCAGTATATTTTCAATGCGGCTGCGCGGTGCATTGTACGCCAGCGGTAAATAGGCACCACCAGCTTTTACAATAGCGAAAATGGCAATCAGCATTGCCATGCCGCGCGGCAGGCGGATAGCTACCACACGATCCTCGCCGATCCCCAGCCCACGCAGATAATGCGCCAGTTGGTTAGAGCGTGCATTAAGATCGTGATAGCTCAGCGCCGCGTCCCCCATCAATACAGCGGCTTTTTCCCCATATTCTCCGGCGATACGATACAAATAGTCGACTATCGTTTGGTCGTCGGTAGGCAACTGTCTCATAATCCCTTGCTGTTCCATAACTCTGGCCTTCAAAGCGAGATAAGTACGTAAAATGGCGTGACGGGTTACGCCTGTCCGCCGTTGTCGGAAGCCAACCGCGCGTGGCAGGCGTCGATTTCTGCCTGACTACTGCCTTTGAGTTGAAATCCCTGTTCAAGAAGCTCATGCAAAAAAGCAATGTCCTCTTCGCTGGATGTGCCGCGCTGCTCAATCTGCTGGATGCGCTCAAAAAAACGACTGAGCAATTCTTTCAATTGCGCACTGGCAGCCACATCGGCGGCGCGGTGATGGCGTGTGGCTGTCAGGGCGTTAGTGAGCAGCGTGATGCGTTGGCGGCGCACGGCTTCCGGATCGGTCTTCACCGCCATGTTATCCCCCAGCACCAATGCTAGTTGCGCACGATCATGACGATTGTCAAATGCGTAAACTGGTGCTGGATAGCGATTCTCCAGCAGCAGGTTTTTCAGCACACTTTGCGGACCGATCTCTATCGCGATCGGTGACAAGTGTCCTGTCAGGTAGGTGAGAGAGCGCTGCCACTGCACTGGCTGAGAGAGCTGTTGTTCTAGCCACTGGACTGGCGTGACCGTATCGGGATAGGGTTGAGCGTTGACATTGGAGATCACTGGGCAGCACGGACGTCGCCATTCGCAGCGATCCAGCGCCTTGCGCAATTGCTGTCCGCAAGGTTTCAATAGTGGGCTGTGGTAAGGAACACCACCAATCAGCGGCACTACTTCGACTTGGCGATCATGATCCAGCAGGTATTGCTCGGCGGCGATAATGGCCGAGTTTTGTCCGGATAACATAAACTGTTGCGGCGAATTGAAGCAGGCAATACCGACCTGCTGTCGGGTTTCACGCTCCGCCACCTCGCACGCCGCTGCCACCAGTGCCTGATTCCCTTGCTTGATGATAGTGGTACTCGCGTCCATTTCGCGGGCGATCTCACTGGCTAAACGGCTACGCATCGCCACCAGCGCCAGTGCTTGGGAAAAGCTCAGCGCACCACTACAGGTCAGCGCAGCATATTCGCCCAAACTATGACCCAACATATAACGTAGGTTGACATGGACACCGGTTTGCGCCAAAAACTGCTGCCACGCGACAAAGTGGGCCACGCTGGTGGTATAGATAGCCAGCGCCATTGCCGTCGGCTCAGCAAGTTGTACCAAAGTACCCGACAGGCACAGCGCTGCCATGTCCCGTTCCGTGATCTGGCTAGCTTCATCAAACAGAGTACGCACCTGCGGATAACGCTCATACAGCCACCGTGCCATGCCTACATATTGCGAACCGGAGCCAGGGAACATCAGTGCGACATCCTTCGTCATGCTTCACTCCCCATCATGTAATTCATCGCAATTTGGATTTCATGAATTTGCGATGTCCCTTCGATGATTTCCATGATTTTGGCGTCGCGGTAGTAACGTTCGACGGCATAATCGGCATGGCAACCATTCGCACCGAGCAGTTGCACCGCCTTCCCGGCCACGTCCACCGCAGCTTTGGAAGCGACATACTTCGCCATCAGGATTTGGTTTATCATGGCCGGGTGCAGCGTTTCGCGGTATTCCGCCGCGCTGAAGCACATTAGTTGCGCACTGCGCGTTTGGGTCAGCATTGTGGCAAACAAGTGCTGAACAATGCCATGAGAAAATAACCGCCGCTTGAACTGTTTACGCTGGCGGATGTAGCGCGCTGCCACATCCACAGCGGCCCGACATAATCCTAGGCTGCCACAAGCGGTGGTGAACCGCCCTTCATTGAGCGCAAAATTCACCGCCAGCGGTACCCCAGGGGTGAGCGGACCGAGCAATGCATCCTCCTTCAGGCGGCAGTCATTAAAATGCAGCTCTGCCAACATATTGCCGCGTAACCCCAACATGTCGTTGAGTGGAGTGATAGTAAAGCCGTCGGTATTGCGATCGATAAGCACTGTCGCTAATTGATTACCACAGTGGATTAAAACAATAAAAAAATCAGCAATCTGCCCTAGCGTGATCCATTTCTTTTTCCCGTTCAGCCGCCAACCGTCGCCATCCTGCTGTAATTCTGTTTCCACGTTCACTAAGTCACTGCCGATATTCGGCTCTGTGAGGGCAATCGCGCCGATCAATTCCCCCGTTGCCAGCTTTGGCAAATAATGGGCTTTTTGCGCTGCGCTGCCCACGCGTTGCAGCAGCGTGCTGACCATGCCAGTCACTGTTATGAGATTTTCTAACGAACCGTGAACCCCAGCCATCACTTCATGCAAAGCGCACAGTTGATAAGAATCGTAACCTCGTCCGCCATATTTTTGGGGGATTGACGCACCTAAGTACCCGGCCTGCGCCACGCAAGAAATAATGTCTGGCACAATAAACTGCTGACGTTCAATATTCTGTGCAGCCAGGGCGAGATGTTGTTTGGCAAACAGGACTGCCTCTTGCTGAGCCAGCTCATAATTTTCAGTGCACATAGTTTACTCCAGGCCTGTTTGTCGCTGAATGAGCTCCACTATTTTATTGACGGTAGCAATCTGTTCTGTTTTCAACTCACTCACTTCCAGCTCAACCTGAAAATTTTTTTCTATAAACAGTATGATTTGCACAGTAAATAACGAATGGACAAGCCCGAGAGAAAAAATATCGTCATCATCGTTCAACGTATGCCCACGTAATGAGCGTGAAAGAAATTCCCGAATGGCGGCTTTCATATCTTGCTTTTTCATATTCATATCCCTATCTGGTTAACCCAGAATCACTGCTCGGCGTACGTCTGTTGATAGCGATAAAACCCCTGCCCTGATTTCACGCCCAAATACCCTGCATCGACCATTTTCTTTAATAAAAAGCTGGGGCGATACTTATCATCATTAAAACTTTCATATAGCACCTGCAACGATTGCAAAATCGTATCCAAGCCAATCAAATCGGCAGTTTGTAGTGGCCCCATCTTGTGCCC
>ERZ1106931.472-NODE-472-length-26491-cov-4.148245_pt1 | contig 26491 bp, 40 predicted proteins | sample MGYA00403664_ERZ1106931 | MGnify/ENA primary metagenome ERZ1106931 (study PRJEB35170, sample SAMEA104062435) | human gut metagenome | biome: human gut; feature: human-associated habitat; material: faeces | place: Denmark | collected 2012-06-29 ... | reverse complement strand
CTGTTACTAATAGGTCGAGGGCATAACCAAAGCAGTGATAGGTAAATGGATGATGATGTTGGTTTTAACTGTATGTAGTTTTCAAGGTATATCAATATCTTGAAAAATTGAAGAATGGCCCAGTGGCTCAGTTGGTTAGAGCGTCGCCCTGTCACGGCGAAGGTCGAGAGTTCGAGTCTCTTCTGGGTCGTTCAAGATGATTAACATCTTGACAAATGCCGCAGTGGCGGAACTGGCAGACGCCCGGGACTTAAAATCCCGTGGGTAGTGATACCCGTACCGGTTCGATTCCGGTCTGCGGCATTAGACTGAATCTCTGAATCTCCTGTAAATCCAGTGTTTGCAAGGGGTTCGGAGATTTTTTATTGTCAAAAGGGGGCATAAAGGGGGCAAACTATAAAATTTTTAATTCTTTGATCTGTGCATTTCTCTGTTCTTCAAGTTTCTTTGTTACGTGTAGATAGATCTCTCTAGTAATCCTGCTGTCATTATGTCCGAGTCTTTTGGATATGCTATCAATATCAATTCCCTGTTCCATCAGCAAACTTGCGTGAGTGTGCCTGAGTGTATGAGGCGTGATCCTGCGTCCAATAACTCTCTGAGATGTTTCCCTTAGATATTTTGCATAACAATCAAATTCAATATGTTCCCGGATTGTACCGGGAAAGAATACGCTACTGATTGAAACTACAGTGCCGCTGTGACAGCCTAGAAGCACGTTTCTGCAAACCGTAAGCAATTCATCCTGAATATATACGTCACGTACGGAACAGGCTGTTTTGGGCGTTGTAGTAATATCAGCCACACTGTCGTAGGTTTTAGTCACGTGGATTTTCCTGTTTTTCAAGTCAACGTCAGACTTCGTGAGAGCAGCGGCTTCACCGAACCGCAACCCGGATAGTGCAAGGAACTCGGTAAGGAGTTTCCATTTTAGAATTGTCATGCCGGAAAGAAGCTCTTTCAGATCGACAGACTCGAGAAACTTATCCTCAATCTTTTGGCGGTGCGGAATATCGCTGAATCTTTCTATCTTGTTAAGATAAGATATGTCTTTAATATAGTCGTTACGATATCCCCAGCGAAGCAAAGCTTTTAGACGGATCATCCATTCGTTTAATGTACTGTGTTCCCGATCAGTATTGAGAAATCGCTCACGGATGTAACCTGCGGTGAGCTTGTCAACGTAGATCTCAGGATCTAATATTTTCATTAGTGTATTGCACACAGCACTGTTTCTGCGATAGGTTGACTGTTTAAGCGTTCGGAACTGCTCTTTTCTGTATAAATCCACAAGGTCTTTTAAGCGGATTTTATCTACCTGTGGCAGTAGTGCCTTGTCAATCTTTTCGGACAGTGCAACAGCAGCCAGTTTTCTTGACTGTGCCGTATTTTTCTCCATTACAACAGAAACCCTCCGGGTCTTTCCTGTCATTGGGTCGGTGTAGCGTTCAACAAATTTGAATCCGGTTTTTCTTTCTTCTACCCACATAATCATCTTCCTTTCTGTTTTTGAGTATAAAAATAACAGCCAGCACAGAACGGTTGTTCCGCTTGCGTGACTGCTCCGAAGATGATACAATATTCATTGGCAATTAATGGTATCTCTTCGGAGTACTGGAAGAAACATATTGGCGTATGATTCTTCAACATTCCGCTCCTTTGGCGAGGGGCGGTTTTTATCAATAACATTTTTTCACGAGTTCTATACTACAAAGTGTTTACTACAGGATTGAAAGTTCCATGCTCATTTTCAAACATCAAAATTCCAACAGTTTCCTCAGGGTCTTGAGGATTTTTAACCATTATATTTAGATCAGTAATACCATTAAGGTTTAAAAGCGATTCTTTTGTAACAGTTAATTCAGAAGCAATAGTATATGTAGCATCTTTGCTTTCCTGTAGATCTAAATTAATAGACATACTTTTTCCACCGTCTGAAGTTGTAACAATATAGTTGACTTTTAATTCAGGAAAATCCTGTTGGATCTCAGAAATCATATCTGCATATACAGTTAAGCTTTCCTGTCGTTCTTTTTCTAAAGCCGCTTCTTCTTCCGGAGATTTTTCAGAGGTATCCGAATTATTATCCTGTGCTTCATCTTCATTGTCGGTGACTACTTTAGATGAATGATAATCAGGCGAATTATCATAATTGCTTTCATTTGTAAGTTCACATCCTGAAAATAAAGCTGAACATATTGCTGTCAAAGACAGTATCAGGGTTATAGATTTCTTTTTCATTCCTTCTTCTCCTTTGTTAATAAGAACCGTTCTTTATGAATAACACCACTTATTCATTTATATAATCCCACGAGGGGTTATATCATTTCTGTAACTGTCAGATAAGGAACAAAGTAAATAACATAGTTATCTACAGTAGTACAGATTCCGTATTTACTCTGATAGCAGTTAATGCATTCTTGCAGGTATTCTTCTGTAACATCTAAGTACTCTGCGATTTCATATTGGTTTTGACATCCGGCATTAAATGCCCGGACAATCCCCATGAGTCCAATTAATTTATTGTATCCCCACAAACGAGCCTGTCGTTCTTGCTTGCGGTTTTGTACGGAATTTGTATTTATAATATCACCAACGGATGTGTGGTGATGTCCAAGCTCTTCAGCCAGTGTGCAGGTTTTCTGAATTGTATTCATATCTTTTTTGATTGCTACAGTACCATCACAGTACAATCCTTTTATCCGGTCACTGTGAAATGTATAATCTATAACATTTATACTGTCCCTGCAGGCTTCGTCTTGTAAACATTCGTATGTGTTCATATGCATAACACCTCCCACTACAGCATATCAGCTTATCTGTCCAATAAAAATGTCTTATTTTCTTCTGTTCTTTACAAATGCAGCGAAGTTTTTGATTTCTTCCATTTCATCTTCTGTGTATTCATCACCGTCAAAGTGGGCGGCAAGAGTGGTTGGTTCAGCTTCAAGTCCGAGTAACATATCGGCAGAAACATTTAATGCAGATGCTATTTTTTTAATCGTATCTACATTTGGCTCGCGTTTTCCGCTTTCATATAGAGAATATGTTGATTTTGCAACACCTATATTTTCTGAAAGATCTTTCTGAGATAGCCCAGATTTTAGTCTTGCTTCTTTTAAATTTTCATTGAAGTGCTCACCCATATTTTAGTACCTCCTGTTAATTAAGATTATAGTTGCGTATTGAAAAAGTGTCAATAAAAAAGTTTGCAAAATGAAAAGAAAACTATTGACAAGTTTGCGATAAGCAATTATAGTATAATTAAAGTTTGCGAAATGCAAATTTTGAAACGCGGACTGCATTGGAGCGAGGTTGACAGTTACTGGAACACTACAGTTCCTTTTCTAAATGGGCTGACATTGTGGAGAGGTCGTTACCCGTGTAAGTAAAATACAGAAGCTTATATCCGAGTTTCTCATATTTCTGAATGAGTTTACTTGATTTTACAGTTTTATAAATCTTCAATGATACCACCTCCTTTCATAGAGGCGATTTGCAGTCCGCACCAATATTATAGCAGAAGGGAGCGAAGAGGAATTGTTTAAAAATTTAGATGCTGAGCAGGCAAGACATTCTTACACAAATCAGCGAATGGCAGATATGGTCGGAATTTCAAGAGTATCTTATGAGAATAAGAAAAAAACTGGGAAATTCACTGCACTCGAAGCGAAGAAAATGTGCAAGATATTCAAGGTGAAATTTGATTATCTGTTTGCAACAGATGAAGAGAAAGCGAGGTGAGGAAGATGAAGTTTGAAGATGTATTAAAAGTAATCGACCGTAACACGATGATTAAGGTGGCGGTGAAAGTGTATGGGATGAAGTTCAGCACGTCTCATTATGCAGACTATATTCTTTCAGATATGGCAGATGAGATTTTGGAAAGACAGGTTGCTTCCATGATGGTAGCAGATGGTAAATTGGTGATTTCTTTGGAAGAGTGAGGTGATACAGAATGCCAATGACAAAAGCACAAGCCATTGCGGAATTGGAACATATCTATGAAATCCTCCCATTGATAGCAGAAGCCGTCAAAGAAGAGAAGAAACCAATCAACCAGTATGGCAAGACTTCCTATTTCCGTGATATGTACGGGCAGTCAATGGGAACTGTGAACAATAGGAAAGAGGGAATCCGAAGAGAAATCAAATCCGGGAGATACCCGGAGAGTGCATTGATTGAAAGATTTATTGATAAGGCGGTGTATGCCGATTACAACCGCTTCTTCAAGCATTTGGAGGGAGCGGGACGAAAATACGTTCCTGCTTATGATCCACTGGAGGCGATGGTGCTTGTAAGGAAAATGGAGGGAGAGACAAGTGAACAGTCCGTGTAGGAAGTGCAGAAAAATCAGATACTGCATGGAGCAGAGAGGTATCTGCACATCATTTAAAGGAGGTGAGAAACATGGAGCAGTTAAAGGTAATTCAGGTCAGGAAGAGAAAGCCCAAAGAAGTGGCTCAAAGCCATGAGCCGGATATGTATGACAAGGCTGTTGAGAAAGCCTTTTGGTTCGTAATCGGGTTCTCGGTTGCATTGATGGTCTGCTGTGTGGCTTTCGGCAGAGCGTTATATATATGAAAAAAAGTGCCATAGCGAGGCGGCAACCTCTCAGGCACTTAGAAAATTAACCAATTACATTATAGAGAAGAAAGGAAGGAAATGCAATGGAAAGTATCAAAATTAATAAACTGGAAATTGAAAATGTAAAAAGAATCAAGGCGGTAAAAATCGAGCCTACTGCCAATGGATTAACTATTGTGGGTGGAAAGAACAATCAGGGAAAAACGTCGGTACTAGATTCAATCGCATGGGCACTGGGTGGAGAAAAATACCGCCCGTCACAGGCGCAGCGTAAAGATTCCACTATTCCACCAACTTTACATATTGTGATGAATAATGGATTAGTAGTGGAAAGAAAGGGAAAGAACAGTGCATTAAAGGTTACGGATCCACAGGGAAATAAAGGTGGACAGCAGCTTTTGAATGAATTTGTTGAGCAGTTAGCAATTGACCTTCCTAAGTTCATGGAAGTATCAGGAAAAGAAAAAGCTCAGACTTTACTGAGAATTATAGGAGTAGGTGATCAGCTGGCAGTATTGGAGCAGAGAGAAAAAGAGCTGTATAACAACCGGCTGGCAATCGGTCAGATTGCAGATCAGAAAAAGAAATATGCGAAAGAGCAGCCATATTATCCTGAAGCACCGAAAGAACTTGTATCACCGTCAGAACTGATCAGAGAACAGCAGGAGATTCTTGCAAAAAATGGGGAAAATCAGAGAAAACGGGAGCGTCTTCATCAGCTTGAACAGGAATATCAGAAAATCAACGAACAGATGGAAGATCTTCTTAAAAAGCAGACTCAGGTCAGGGATGATCTGAAAATTGCACGGATGAATGCAGAAGATCTTCATGACAGATCTACAGAAGAACTGGAAAACAGCATCACCAATATTGAAGAGATAAACCGGAAGGTCAGGGCGAATATGGATAAAGATAAAGCAGAAGAGGACGCACAGCTTTATTCCAACCAGTATGCAGAACTGACAGAAGAGATTAACGAGGTAAGGGGACAGAAGACTTCACTTTTGGAAAACGCAGAACTGCCATTGCCGGAATTATCTGTAAAAGAGGGGGAATTAATTTATAAGGGACAGGAATGGGACAATATGTCCGGGTCGGACCGGTTAAAGGTTTCGACAGCGATTGTCCGTAAGCTGAATCCAAAATGCGGTTTTGTATTGCTGGACAAGCTGGAACAGATGGATGAAGATACGCTGAATGAGTTTGGGCAGTGGTTAGAGCAGGAAGGACTGCAGGCGATTGCAACAAGGGTCAGCACGGGAGATGAGTGCAGTATCATCATTGAAGATGGATATGTGAAAGAACCTGATACAGAAAAAACAGAAACAAAAACATGGAAAGAAGGGACATTTTAATGGAGATTATCAGAGGAAAGATCAGAAAAGCGAAAAAAGTTGTGATTTATGGTCCTGAGGGGATTGGAAAATCGACTTTTGCAGCTAACTTCCCCGATGCATTATTCATTGATACAGAAGGGAGTACCAACAGTATGGATGTGGCACGTCTGCCACGTCCAACCAGCTGGACTATGATGCTGGAGGAAATTGATTATGTGAAGAAAAATCCAGGAGAATGCAGGACGCTGATCATCGACACGATTGACTGGGCAGAATCTTTATGTGTGGAGTCGGTATGTGCTTCATATGGGAAAAAGGGGATTGAAGATTTTGGTTATGGCAATGGGTATGTATATGTAAAGGAAGAGTTCGGACGATTCCTGAACCGGTTATCAGATCTGATTGAAATAGGGATCAATGTAGTTCTGACAGCTCATGCCCAGCTTAGAAAATTTGAGCAGCCGGATGAATTGGGAGCTTATGACCGTTGGGAGTTAAAGTTAGGTAAGAAAACCCAGTCACAGACAAGTCCTCTTGTAAAAGAATGGGCAGATATGCTTCTCTTCTGTAATTATAAAACTTTTTCCATATCAGTGGACGATAAGGGGAAGAAACATAAAGCCCAGGGTGGAAAAAGAATCATGTATACACAACACCATCCCTGCTGGGATGCAAAAAACAGATACGGACTTCCGGAAGAATGTGAACTTGATTACTCGGTTATTGCCGGAATTATCGAAGAAGAAAAGAAAACCGTAAAGGCAGAAAAGAAAGAAGAACCGCAGTATAAGGTAGAAAGACCGGCAGATGAAAAGAAAATTGAAGAGCCATTCATGCAGATCCCGGAGGGAGTCCCCGAGCAGATGGAATTTAATGCTGTTCCTGAACCACCAGTTCTGCAGAAAGAACCGGAGAAACACATCCCGAGAAGCAGTCCATTCTACGTCAGTGAAAAGATACCGCCAGCTTTGCGGCAGTTGATGGAAGAAAAACTGGTTTCGGAAGAAGAGATTCAGAAAGTTGTATCTGAAAAAGGATATTATCCACAGGCTACACCTATTACAAATTATGATCCTGATTTTGTATCAGGAGTACTCGTTGGCGCATGGCCGCAAGTTTATGCAATGATCGAGAAGTTAAGAAGTACCTATGAAATACCATTTGATAATTAAACAGGAGGAAAAAGAGAATGAATACAGAAATGGAAAGAGAATTAAACTGGGATGATGAAATTGAAAAAGATGGTAATGAATTTGTATTGCTGCCGGAAGGAGATTACGATTTCACAGTAGAAAGTTTTGAAAGAGGAAGACATTCAGGAAGTGAGAAACTTCCACCATGCAATAAAGCAGTCCTGAAGCTTCGGATTGAGTCTGATAATGGTCCGGCTCTTATTACACATAACTTATTCCTGCACACAAGAACAGAAGGAATGATCAGTGCATTTTTTACATCAATCGGTCAAAAGAAAAAGGGAGAGAAAGTGAAAATGAACTGGAATGCTGTGATTGGAGCTAAGGGACGCTGCAGGATCGGTATCCACTCATGGAAAGGAAATGACGGAGAAGATAGAAAAGGAAATGATGTAAAGAAATTCTATCCGTTTGAAGAAAAGTCATTCAAGGCAGGTGAATTTTAATGCAGTTAAGACCTTATCAGCAGGAAGCAAAAGATTCCATTTTTTGCGAATGGGCAAAAGAAATCAGAAAAACGCTGCTGGTACTTCCAACAGGATGTGGTAAGACAATCGTATTTGCAAAAGTAACAGAGCAATGTGTTCAGAATGGTGACAGAGTGTTGATCCTTGCCCATCGTGGGGAGCTGCTCCAACAGGCAGCGGATAAAATAGCAAAATTTACAGGTCTGAACTGTGCCACAGAAAAAGCCGAAGAATCCTGCCTTGGCAGTTGGTTTCGGATCACGGTCGGCTCAGTCCAGAGCCTGATGAGAGAAAGCCGCCTGAATCGTTTCCCACAGGATTATTTTGATACAATCATCATTGATGAAGCACACCACTGTATTTCTGACAGTTATAAAAGAGTATTGCAGCATTTCCCGGAATCTAAAGTTTTGGGAGTGACTGCAACACCCGATAGGGGAGATATGAAAAACCTTGGCAGTGTATTTGAAAGTCTTGCATATGAGTACACATTGCCCAAAGCCATTAAAGAGGGATATTTATCTCCGATTAAAGCAATTACGATTCCGTTAAAAGTAGATCTGACAGGAGTAGGGGTTCAGTCCGGGGATTTTAAAGCAGGAGATTTAGGTACGGCTTTGGATCCGTATTTGGACAGTATTGCGGAAGAAATGGAAAAGTACTGTAAGGATAAAAAAACAGTTGTATTTCTACCGCTTGTAAAAACCAGTCAGAAATTCAGGGATATCCTTAATAATCACGGATTCAGAGCCGCAGAAGTAAACGGAGACAGTCAGGACAGGGCAGAGATTTTAGAAGATTATGCTGCAGGTAAATATGATGTATTATGCAATTCGATGCTTTTAACAGAAGGCTGGGACTGCCCAAGTGTTGACTGCATCGTTGTTCTGAGACCTACAAAAGTCAGGAGTCTTTACTGTCAGATGGTAGGTCGGGGAACCAGGCTGTCTCCCGATACCGGGAAAGATCACTTGCTTTTATTAGATTTTTTATGGCATACAGAACGTCATGAACTTTGCCATCCGGCTTCGCTGATCTGTGAAAGTGAAGAAGTTGCCAAAAAAATGACGGAGAATATGGAAAAAGATGCCGGTCTGATCATGGATATTGAAGAAGCTGAAAAAACTGCGGCAGAGGATGTTGTAGCACAGCGTGAAGAAGCCCTTGCAAAGCAGCTTGCGGAAATGAAGCGGCGAAAAAGAAAACTTGTGGATCCATTACAATTTGAAATGAGTATTCAGGCAGAAGATCTTGCAGGATATGTACCTGCTTTTGGATGGGAAATGGCACCGCCATCGGATGGACAGAAAAAAACATTGGAGAAACTGGGGATCCTTCCGGATACGATTGATAATGCAGGAAAAGCAAGTAAAATTCTTGACAGGCTGAATAAACGGCGAGAGGAAGGTCTGACTACACCAAAGCAGATCCGTTTTCTTGAAAGCAGGGGATTCCAGCATGTGGGGACATGGCAGTTTGACACAGCTAAAAATCTGATTGACAGAATTGCGGGGAATGGTTGGAAAATTCCAAGAGAGATCAATCCCGCTGAATATAAAGGAGTTTAATGATGGAACAAAGGGCAGACCTTTTAAATCTTTTGAATTATATACCGCCATCTGAATTGGATTATCAGGAATGGGTTAATGTCGGTATGGCATTAAAATATGAGGGATATACTGCTGCTGACTGGGATGACTGGAGCAGGAAGGACGCTGCCCGATATCATACCGGGGAATGTTTCCGTAAATGGGGGAGTTTCCATGGGGTAGCTTCCCCGGTTACTGCAGGTACAGTTTGTCAGATGGCTTTAGACAGGGGATGGATGCCACCAAGGGATCCCGGACATGAATTGGACTGGGAAGATATGGTAGGAGGACAGGATGATTTTGTGGTAGTTGATCAGTCCTGGATTGAAGGAAAGGAGATCAGCGTCCCTAAAAACTGGAATCCGGTGCAGGATCTGATCCGATATCTCGAGACCCTGTTTGATGCAAGTGAAAATGTCGGTTATGTTACAGAATGCTGGGAAAAAGACGGAAAATTTCTTCCGTCAAAAGGAAATTATGACCGTACAGCAGGAAAATTAATAGAGGAGCTTAGTAAATGCGGAGGGGATATGGGAGCAGTGCTTGGAGACTATAACCCTGAAGCTGGAGCGTGGATCCGGTTTAATCCTATGGATGGAAAAGGATGTAAAAATGAAAATATCACAGATTACCGGTATGCACTGGTAGAATCCGATTCCATGGAAATCGACCAGCAGAATGCATTGATCCGGGAATTAGAACTGCCGGTTGCGTGCCTGGTCTATTCAGGAAAGAAAAGCTTGCACGCAATTGTACATATTGATGCAGCCGACAGCAGGGAGTACCGACAAAGGGTAGAATTTCTCTATAATATATGTAAGAAAAATGGATTTAAAGTGGATACACAAAACAAAAACCCATCGAGATTGTCAAGAATGCCGGGATTTGAACGTAATGGGAAAAAGCAATTCCTTGTGGATACGAATATTGGAAAAGAATCATGGACAGAGTGGAAAGAATGGATTGAAAGTGTAAACGATGATCTGCCGGATCCTGAATCTTTAGAAATGGTTTGGGAAAATCTGCCTGAACTTGCTCCGTGCCTGATTAATGGAATCTTGAGGAAAGGGCATAAAATGCTAATTGCAGGACCATCTAAAGCAGGAAAGTCCTTTTTACAGATTGAATTATGTATTTCAATAGCAGAAGGGCGTGAATGGATGGGGTGGAAATGTGCTAGGGGGCGTGTGTTATACGTCAATCTCGAATTGGACAGACCAAGCTGTCTGCACCGCTTTAAAGATGTATATGATGCTTTGGGGTGGTCCCCCAACCACCTGAAAAATATTGACATATGGAATTTAAGAGGAAGATCCATTCCTATGGACAAACTTGCTCCACGGCTGATCCGTCGGGCAGCAAAAAAGAATTATGAAGCAATCATCATAGACCCGATTTATAAAGTCATCACTGGTGACGAGAATAGTGCTGATCAGATGGCTAATTTCTGTAATCAGTTCGATAAAGTATGCACGGAGCTTGGATGTGCAGTGATTTATTGCCACCATCATTCTAAGGGCAGTCAGGGAGGAAAAAAGTCTATGGATCGTGCTTCTGGATCAGGAGTATTTGCCCGTGACCCGGATGCATTGCTTGATCTGATTGAACTGGAGCCAACAGATGCTTTATTAAAGCAGGAAGAAAATAAAGCTATCTGCGAGGTATGCATTGATTATTTAAAGAATTGCAACAAGTTAGGTGAAGTATCCCAGGATGATATGTGCAGCAGTGTTCAGATGTTGGATTATTGCCGTGAGAATTTGAAAAGTCTTGAATTTAAAGTTTTGAATGTGAAAGTGCAGGAAGCAGTAGACCGGGTTCATGTCCGGTCGGCATGGAGAATAGAGGGTACACTGAGAGAGTTCCCAAAATTCCAGCCTGTAAATGTATGGTTTGATTATCCTATCCATAAGATTGATGAGTCGGGAGCTTTAAAAGATATTCAGCCGGATGATGACAAACCATCATGGCAGCGTGGAAGCGTCAACAATAAAAAGAATGCACAGAGCAGAAAAGAAGATCGGAAAAAAGCTCTTCAGGAGGCTGTAGAGGGGTGTAATTTTGGAGAAATTCCAACTGTAAAAGATGTGGCAGAGTATCTTGGAATCTCTGAAAGAACAGTCCGGGACAGGATAAAAGAGCATGGAGGATATACGATTCAGGATGGGGAAGTGGTGAAAAAAGCATCACGCAGGAGTGCGGGGAAGACAGAAAACTAGGCATCCCCGCACACGAACAGATATTCGAGTTGTGGCGGGAAAGACAGAAAATGCAGACTTCCCCGCAAAGGAACAAATGTTTGCAATGTTGCGGGGAAGACACTTTTTCAGACATCCCCGCAAAAGTAAAAGGAGTGCGGGGAAGACTGAAATTCAGGCATCCCCGCTGGCGGCGGGGAACTATCCCCCTAAAGGGGGATAAATAAAAACCCCGCAACGGTGTCACGGGGGTAGGAGAGGGACGGGCCTAAGGCTGCCCGGCCCCGTCTCCCTTCCCCCTCCCCGATGACAGGGCATGCAGGAAAAGAAAAAAGGAATTTAACACATTAGCGAGGTAAAGCAAATGGAATTTTTTATACCGATGGTACCACCTACGATTACCCATCAGGAAAAAAAGGTGCGTGTGGTGAATGGGAAGCCGATTTTTTATGAACCGGAAAAATTAAAAACAGCAAGACAGAAATTGATGGCATATCTTGGATATCATGTACCGGAAGAGCCATTTCATACCGGTGTGCAACTGGTGACAAAGTGGTGTTTCCCCAGGGGCAGGAGGCATAAGGATGGTGATTACAGGCTTACAAAACCGGATACAGACAATTTGCAGAAACTTTTAAAAGACTGCATGACAGTGATTGGATTTTGGGATGATGATGCTTTGGTCGCATCGGAAGTGGTAGAAAAGTTTTGGGCAGAAATCCCAGGAATTTATATCAGGGTGACAGAGTTATGATGGGATATCGGCAAATGCATCAGTTATGTTGTGATGTATGGAAATTGTATCAAAAATTCTTTCAGCAGGATTTGGAATTGTTTGCTGATGCAGCTGACAAAATAGCGGAAAAATATAAGCATGATCCAGTTGCGGAAAAAATGATCCTGGCAGTAGCGGAAGAATTGGAAAGGAAGACCAACTATGACATTGGATGAAGCAATTATTCACGCAAAAGAAATGTCTGAAAATCAATATATATGCGAAGAATGTCAGAAAGAACACAGGCAGCTCGCAGATTGGTTGGAAGAACTTAAATCATTGAGAGAAAAAAGCAAGTGGATTCCAGTGAGTGAGAGACTTCCGAAGAAACTCGAAGATGCACTCACAACAACTAGATACGATGGATTTATGGGACGGTACGGAACATGGATAAAAACAGGACATTTAGAAAACGACAATGATTGGTTTGGTGATTGCATTGGTGGAAAAGTCATTGCCTGGATGCCGCTACCGAAACCGCACAGGGAGGGGTGAAGAAGATGAATAGAAAGGAAACTACACTTTTTCTGTCACATATTCTTGAACGTACAAAACTAAACGTCTTTGGAAAACATTATGCAAAAGAAGTGAGCATTGACCCGTGGACATCCAAGGCAAAACGTGTGGATTATATGCAGTTTTCGCCCGTAAATCAAATGTCCATATCCGGGATAGAAAAAGGAATATTTACTTGCTACGAAATCAAAAGTTGTAAGGAAGATGTTTACAGCTGTAATGGACTGAATTTCTATGGAGAAAAGAACTATATAGTAACGACGATGGAGTGCTACAAAGATTTGATACAAGATTTGCAAAACGGTAAGTTTGATGAACACTTACACCAATGCAATCCGGAATCATCTAAATATTGGGGAATTATGGTAGCAGTTCCATGCATGAGAGAGCCAGCGGATGAATTTCAAAATCCAACACCGATAGGAGATGCAAATGTGACAGGGTGGGAATTAAAGGTAGTAAAGCCTTGCAGAATGGGACTAAGAAAAAAATCTATGACAGAATTACTTTTTTGTATGTTAAGGAGCGGAAGATAATGAGATTGATTGATGCTGACAAGATTACGAGTGGTGAAATTGCAAAGTATCTAGGGAGAGGCTACGAGTTTTGTATTCCCGATATTGAAGATATGCTAAAAGAACAGCCAACAGCCTATGACGTGGACAAGGTTGTTGATATGTTGGAAGATTTCAAAGACATGGAACTGATTGACGGAACACCAGCACATGGCATTAATGAATACCAAAGAATATGTAAATGTATTGAGATTGTGAAATCCGGTGCTAAGCAATGCGAGGCAGATTGAATGACGATTTCATGGGAGATTGAGGTGAAAATATGGAATTGTATATAGCTAGGTTTGCAGACGATAGCTATCAAGTTGTAATAAAAGCGGATAGCTATGAATCTGCAAGAGAAAAAGCAATACAGTATATAAAAACGAATCACACTTGGTTTGAATCTGATTACAATTTCAATGGTTTAGATATTGCATTATTGGATGAAGATTATGTAATTGAGTAGAAAAAGGCTGAACGATACACTATTTTGGAGGGTGTCCAACTGACAAGGGCTATGGCAGATATTTGGTATGAGGAGCGATTTTATGATTGAGTGTAGTAAAGCATCTCTGTTGAGATGTAGAAATTGTAAACACGTGAAATGTGATAAGTATAAAATAATGCAGATATTGATTAGAATAGGCGCAGTAAACTGAAATTTATTCAAATAAAAAACCGATTAACTCGAAGAATGGAGAAAAATGCTATGTGCAATACATTAGAAAAAAAATCCTATAAAAGACCATAACATATTTTTGACCAGACTAAGATGGCAGTCGGCAAACAAAGACTTCACTGATATGGAAAAGTTTGCCACCGACAGCATCGTCTATGTATTTACAAAGCCACTTAGCTATGATGAACAGAATGGCTTTATGGGCTTTATAGGTGATTCTGAACATCTGAACCATCTGACACCCGTTGATTTTTGCAACTATTTTCTTTGTAAACATATTAAATTTACAATCAAGTTTCGATATGTCAAAAAGATTGGATTGCGACAGAATTACAGATATTATAAAGTAATCAAGCTTCTGCAAAGAAAACTCAAAAACATAGAAACAGTATAAGCCATGCGACAAATTTGAAAGGAAAATATTATGGCAGCTACACCGAAATGAAAACCCATTGCATTTTTACAACTGCGATCTTGCGGGATGCGAGAAACATTTCAAGAGGAAAGTTCCAGTAGAAACAGGTAGAAAGGATGAGGAAAGTCATGACTAAAGACGTTTTAAATAGAGCAAAAGATTTGGAAAAAGATATTGAAAGCATTAGGAGCTTGACTGAGGACTATGAGAAAGGGGATGGATTACACATATCCAGCTCATTTCCCTGCAATTATGGGCAGTCGCTCCGATTCCAAAAAGAGTTGTGTGAGTGGCTGCGACAGAAAAAATCAGTTGGAGGCGTTATGAAATGGCTGAGAAAATGACAAATGCCGACCGCATAAAGAAAGCAACAGACAAGGAATTGGCTGATATGCTGTGCAAAATAACAAGATGCTGCTCCGATTGTATAGCACAGGAAATGTGCTACGAGGGACATACAGGATATGAAGATTGGCTTGCATCGGAAGAATGGAGTGATTTTTCGTGAAACGAAGTACAGACAGACGCTGGAGTCCAGCAGAAATCCGGCAGAATCAGAAAGAACACTATGCCGGGATGGCAGAGCATCCACCGGATCGGAAAGCCAGTGCGGACTTCCACCGTCCGGCATACCCAAATTACACAGTAGAGGATGCACTGAAAAAGTGGGGAGTAGATACGAGGAAGGGGGTGGATGCCGGTGGAGCAGAGACTGGAAGAAAATAATGTAAAAAATGAAAATGAGCGAAAAAAGGAATATCTGAGAGGATACCGAACCAACAGGAGACGGGTCAGCAGGATAGATGGAGAGGTGACAGAGCTGAGAGAGCTTGCGAAGTCTGTGAAAGCTACTGATTATTCAGGAATGCCGCATGGCAGTGGAAATCAAAAAGATCTTTCTGACGAACTGGCAAGAATTGAATTATTGGAGAAAAAGCTCGGAGAAGAAAAAGAAAAGTGTATTGAATCGTATATTGCTGTTGAAAAGCAGATCAAGACGGTACAGAATGAGGATGAGAATGATGTATTATTTTACCGGTATGTAAAAGGTCTCAGGTGGTGGGAAATCGCAGAATTGATGGACTGCTCGGAGCAATGGGTACATAAACTTCATGGAAGAGCTTTGGGGCATTTAAAGTTAGATGAATAATTGACTTAGTTGATTGAAGTTTAGTATCAGCATATGATTTAATTATAATGAGCCAAGGCGGAAAACCGACGGCTCGACTCCTATACTTATAAACCCGTAAGACACCTGCATAATAATGTGTGTGTGTTTTTCTGTTGTTGAAACAGAATTTACTTTATAAAATAAAGCATGAGGTTGGAAAGGCACTAGAATAATGCTATAATCTTCTCATATACTTATGAGGAGGACGAGTAAGGTGAAAAGATTCATGAGCAATGTGATTAACTTTTGGAAAAAATATTGGGGAATTTTTGTCGGATTAACAATTTTTGGAAGTATAATAGCGTTGTTTATTGCAAGCTTTGTATTGGACAAAAGCATTACGTTGTCTGTTATGAACGAGTGGGTAAGCCTAGTTGTTGGAATGGTTGCTCTTGTGCTCGGAGTAATTTCATTGTTTTTAAGTTTTTATAATGTAGAACAATCAAATGAAGTACAAAAAGAAACAGTAAAAATAATGACAGATGTAAAAGAAGATATGGCAGAGAGAATAAATAATATCGAAAAAAAGATAGATTCTGGATTTGCTAATTCAGGAAATTCGGCACGAAACAGTCCGAAAGTCCATTTTAATGCTAGAGTGGTAGAAGATAGAGGAGAAGAACAAGATGTTTAATGAGCGGATTAATTATAACGTAAGAATATGTGAGGAAAATTCAGATATTCCTGTGAGAAAATTACAAGTTGATGGGAAAGGAAGAGCTACTTTTAAAGTAAAGACATATTTTAATTTTATTAATGCGAGAGTAAGCTATGATCTTGTAATGGGATATTATATTGTTGCATTAGATAATGAACATCAGGGCGGATGCCAAAAAATTGCAAATGCAGAGATAGGTGCAATGGGAATAGAAAGAGTAAACACAACTTTTGATGGAGAGTTTATAGCAGAGGATATAATGTTTATTAGTCCGGGAGACTATGTCCTTGAATTATATGTGTGTGAAAAACCAGATATTGATGATAATGTACCAATAGAAGAGTTTGATTATCGAAAAAAAGCATATATGGTATCAAGTTTCTTTTTTGAAGTATAATGACATTGAAAAGAAGAAAATCCAATAGGCACCCTCCGGGGTGCTTTTCTAATGCAAAACAAACACGAATGCGAGGTGATGGTACATGGCGAGAGCACCGGATCCACGAATCTGTCAGGCAAAAGCCATGTATCTGAAAGGCATGAAATTAGTTGAGATTGCAAGTCAACTAAGCATACCGGAGGGGACGGTTCGGAGATGGAAATGTACTCATAAATGGGATGATGAACGCTCGGATAAAAAGGCGAACGTTCGGAAAAGAAAAAAAGGCGGTCAGCCAAGGAATAAAAATGCCATTGGAAATGATGGCGGTGGAGCCCCTGAACAGAACAAGAATGCTGAAAAATATGGATTCTTCAGCAAGTATCTCCCGGATGAAACACGGGAGATTTTTTCTGCCATTGAACAGGCAGACCCATTGGATCTGCTATGGCATCAGATACAGATTGCGTATGCTGCTATTATTCGAGCACAAAAGATTGCTTATGTAAAGAATCATGAAGACAAGACAGTAGAAAAAATCGAGGATAAGACCGGAAATGTCATAGGCGAAAAATGGGAAGTGCAGCAGGCTTGGGATAAGCAAAACGAGTTCTTAAAAGCACAGGCGAGGGCACAGAGTGAGTTAAGAGCACTTATCAAACAGTATGATGAGATGCTGCACAAAAACTGGGATCTATCCACGGAGGAGCAGAAAGTGAGAATTGAGTCCATACGGGCAAAAGTTAATACAGAAAAAGAAGAACCTATCAACATTACTTTTGTAAAGGCAAGTGAGCGGAAATGAAAAATATAGAGTTTATACTAAACGATCATTTTACTGAATTTGTTGAAGACTGGGATCACAAAATCTATCTGCTGGTAGGAGGCTATGGAAGTTCGAAAAGCTATCATGTTGCTGTAAAGCTGATCAAGAAGCTACTACAGGAGAAAAGGAAGGCACTGGTAGTGCGGGAAGTATACGATACAATTCGGGATAGTTGTTATGATCTACTGGAAGAAGTAGCAGAAGCAATGGGAGTAGATGGTTATCTGACATTTACCACCAATCCGATGCAGGTACGCTTCAAAAATGGCAGCAAGATCATATTTAAGGGCATGGACAAGCCGGCAAAATTGAAATCTATGAACGGGGTGTCGATTGTATGGATCGAAGAGTGTTCGGAAGTAAAGTATGCTGGATTTAAAGAAATCCTTGGACGATTGAGACATCCGGTATTGAGTAATCATATAATTTTGTCAACCAATCCAGTCAGTAAAAGTAACTGGTGTTATCGCTATTTCTTTCAAGATAAAAAGGCAAAACTTTTTATATTGGATGATGAGAAACTATATAAAGAAAGATGTGTAGTGGTTGGAAAGACCTATTATCATCACAGCACAGTAGATGATAATTACTTCGTTCCGCAAGATTACGTCGAACAGCTAGATGACCTGAAAATACATGATCCTGATCTCTACAGGGTAGCACGTAAAGGACGATTTGGTGTTAATGGTCGACTGGTATTTCCGCAATTTGTGGTGGAAGCCGATGAGCAGGTAAGGGCAGAGATGAAAAATGTCCGGCATCCGTTGGAAAAGAATGGAATGGACTTTGGATTTGTCACATCTTACAATGCGGTTGTCCGGATGCTGATTGATCATGATAATAAGATTTTATACCTGTATGATGAATATTATAGCAAGGATAAAACGGATCCGGAGATTGCGGAAGATATCAAAAAATGGAAAGATATCCTGATCAAGGCAGACTGTGCTGAGCCGAAAGCAATCAGGTATTACAAGCAGAAGGGATTCAGGATCCGTGCCTGTAAGAAATTTAAGGGCAGCAGGAAGATTTACACTAAGAAAGTAAAGCGGTTCAGAAAAATAGTCTGTTCAGATAAATGTGAGAATATTATAGATGAGCTGCAGGATCTTACATTTGCTGTGGATAAAAATGGAGAAATCATAGAAGATGAATTTAATATAGATCCTCATACATTGTCGGCCATATGGTATGGACTGGATGATTATGAGGTGTCGGATCTGAAGGGCGGGAATATAAGGAATTTATAGCCCTTATTTTATTTTGAAAAATGAGGTGAGAGAGTGTGGATAAAAGATGTGATCGACAAGATCAGAAAAGGAGTGAAAGCGGGCATGATTGCAGTAAAGGAAAGTAATGCACTGACGGATGCGAGAGTTGTCCGTCTGATATCAGAATTTGAAGCATCCCCGGAGCGAGAGTGGATGATGACCGGAGAGCGGTATTATCAGGTAGATAATGATATTCTGAGTCGGAAAATTACTCACAAGGATAGCAGGGGAAATGTAATCGAGGAAAGCTACAAGGCGAACAATAAGCTGGCTCACGGAAAATATAAAAATCAGGTGGATGAAAAAATTGCGTATCTGCTGTCGAAACCGGTCACTTTCAAAGCGGACACGTCAGATAATGACAGCCGGTATATCGAAAGACTCAAAGATTTACTGGGAAAGAATTTCCAATATCAGCTTTCATTGTTGGGATATGAAGCATCAAATAAGGGGATCGCCTGGTTGCATGTGTACATTGACAGGAATGGACAGCTAAAGACGCTGGTGATTCCTTCAGAGCAGTGCATTCCTCTATGGAAAGACAGGACGCATACGGAACTGGATACGCTGATCAGAGTATATCGGACTTCGGTATGGGAGTATGATCAACGGAAGACTGTAACCAACGTAGAAGTGTGGACTGCAGATTCTGTGACATATTACCGTCTGCAAGGGCAGATGCTTATATTGGATGCGGACAAAATGACAGACAATGGAGGACCGGTGGCTCATTACAAAGCCGGGAATCTATGGGAAACGTGGGGAAAGGTGCCGTTTATAGCATTCAAGAATAACAGAATTGAAAAGCCGGATATCAAATTTGTAAAAAGTCTGATTGATGGATATGACTTGGGACGCAGTGAGGCAGCAAACTATGTTGAAGAAGTAAAAAACCTGATTTATGTACTGAAAGGATATGGCGGCGAGAACGTCAGTGAATTTATGCGGACGCTGAATGATGATAGGGCGATCGTCATTGACGATCCGGAGGAAGGCGGTGTGGATACGCTTACACCTCAGATGGATATCACGGCACTCAGGGAACATTATGAGCAGCTGAAAAGAGATATTGTCGAATGTGGTCAGAGCGTGAACAAAGATCCGGATAAATTTGGAAATGCTCCATCGGGAGTATCATTACGATTTATGTACTCAGACCTTGATCTGAAATGTAATCTGATGGAAACAGAATTTAAATACGGATTTGAACAGTTATTATATTTTGTTGATACTTACTTATCGCTGACAGGGCAGGGAAATTTTGAAAAAATTGAAGTTGATATCGTATTTAACAGAGATATGGCAATCAATGAATCAGAAATGATACAGAATTGTAATAATTCAAAAGGTACGGTATCAGATGAGACGATCCTTGCTCATCATCCATATGTGTCAGATATTGAGGAAGAAAAGAAACGGCTGAATGAGCAGAAAGCGAACGAAGGTCCTTCCTGGGATATAGTTCCGCCAATAAAGGATGACAATGATGACGAATAGTGAATACTGGGAAAAGAGGATTGCATCAGCAACATGGAAAACTTACAACAGTATGGAAGAAAAGAACCGGGAGTTGTTGGAATTTTATGTTGATGCCAGTAAAGCAGTAAAAGAAGAATTATACACTTTGGCAGAAAAATACAGCAGAGACGGTGTCCTGACTTTAACGGAAATGCATAAGCAGGGGCGGCTGACAAGGTTAAATCGGCAATATGAAAAGATTGTAAAGGATCTTGGGCAGAAAGTGCAGGATGCAGCAGAGGAGAATATGGAAAAAGGATTCAACGAAGTTTATAAATCTTCAGGAATGGATCCGGCTGTGGAGTTCGCAATGCCAAATAAAAAACTGATGCAAAAACTGCTGAATGAGCCGTGGAGAGGAGATGTTTTTTCAGGAAGACTATGGAAAAACCAAAAACGTCTTGCTGTTGGTCTCAATGATCTTCTGCTGAAAGGATTGCAGCAGGGAAAGACTCCGACAGAGATAGCGGTAAGCTTACATAATCTGATGGGAAAAAGCTTCAATGACTGTCACCGCCTTGTCAGGACAGAATCTATGCATTATCTGAATAGTGCAACGCTTCAGAGATATAGGGATGAAGGTGTGGAATATGTTCAGGTGTGGGCAGCAGAAGATGAGAGAACGTGCGACACTTGCGGTTCTTATCATGAGAAAATCTATCCAATCGAACAGTGTCCGACACTTCCATTCCATCCAAACTGCAGGTGTACTATATTGCCAGTGACAGATGAAAAGAAGATTGCAGAACATGAAAAAAGAATGAACCCTGAGAAAATGGATGATGACTATCAGGAAAGAATCAGGCAGCGTAGGGCAGCATATAGAAGGAGAGAAGAAAAAAGAAGTACCGCAATGGAGACACCGGATTTTTCAAGTATGAATAGAGATGAGCTTTTGCAATGGGCAAAAAGCCATCTAAAAACGGATATTGGAGATTTAAAAGGTGTCAATATTGACTATGCTAGGGATACTGTGAAAGTGCTTTCAGAGTTTGAGCATAAGATGGGTGGTAGTACAATCCCGGGATTAAAAGTGAGATTTGGTGGTCTCGATAGGTCTGTATCTGCAAAATATGATGATAAAGAAAATGCATTAGTATTGAAAAAAACAGGAAGTAAAGCAGCTTTTGAAAAATCACAAAGGGAGGCTAATATTCGATATCGAATAAGGTGGAAAAGAGATAAAGATTATTACGCAACTGAGACATATAGCGGAACTATATGGCACGAACTGGGACATGCAGTAGACTTAAGTATTCATGAAGCATTGTCAAGAAAATTATCAAGTGATGCTAGATTAGAGGAATTGTCAGTAAAAATATCCAGTTATGCAGGAAGTACTCAAAATATTAGGACATCAAAGCGATCTGAAGCATGGGCAGAAAATTTTGCCGCCTATATGGAAGGTGGTAAAAATAAAAGTAAGGTGCCGAAAGAAATTGCTGACATGATTGAAGAATATTTTGAGAAAAATATTGAAAAACATTCCTCAAATGATACAATGAAACAGGGACTAATAGGTGGTGGTAAGCAAAGTGCCATAAGAAAGCATACGCACCAAAGAACTGCCAATATGTCGTCTAGTGAATATGCAAGAGCAAAAGATTTATGGCAAAAAAATCAGGAATTAATTTTGCCGGGTAAGGAACGGGAGCATATTTATGAAGAACTTGATAATAATTTAAGCATGGAAGAAAAAGAACAATGTATCGTGAGAAGATGCATTGGAAACTATAGATATACTGCAATAAATAAGGGTCATAATCAATACAAGATTATTTCGAAAGAACCGATATTGGAAACAACAGGAGATACCAATATAGATAGTATATTGGATGATGTTTTGGATTTTGATTGGAGAAGATTTCTTTGAATGAATTAAGTAAGCTTGATAAAGAATTGATAAGATTATTGGCAAAAGTGAAAGTAAACAAAACTTTTATAGCAAGTGTATATCAGGCGATGGACACACCTGAGAAAAAAAAGGAAATGATTAAATTCCTAGAAGAAAGGAATGATCTTAAAATGTCAGATGTATACTTGAAAGAGATGCAGATTAATAAAAAGATTATTGTGTAGCGACCGTCAGTCGAGAGACTGGTGGTATTTTTATATGTATTTTTCAACGAAGGGAGGTGTGAGTGTGAAGGCGGTGTGTATTAAAAGTTATTACGATAAATGTCTGCATCAGAGTATGACTTCGGGGGATGAACTGGAAGTGACAGAAGAACGTTTTGCAGAGTTGTCGAGCAAAAAGGTTGTTAAAAAGAAAGAAGAAAGAAAAATGCAAAAGTGAAGGAATGGGCGATTCTGATCTCTCAGCCGTGAGTGGAACAGCGTGGAAGCATCCGCAAGGGTGCTATTTTTCTACCCTTTTTTATGGGTTGCAGGGTATAAAGAACAACGGTACAGCCCAATACCGGGAGAGCCGGTATAAAAATCTATGGAGGTAAAGGATAATGGAATGGTTACAGAAAATTTTAGCAAATGCAGTATATGGTGAGGATGGCAAGCTGGATGTGGATGCAATAATGAAAAAAATCAACGAGGAAGCATCAAGGCATATTGTCCCGAAAGAGCAGTACAACTCAAAAGTGAAAGAGCTGGATACGGCAACTAAGACGATCAAAGATCTAAAAAAAGATAATGTGGACAATGAAGAACTTCAGAAGACGATCAAGACCCATGAAGCTACGATCAGACAGTTGAAAGCAGATCATGATAAAGAAATGAAGGACATGAAACTGGATGCTGCGATTTCCAAGGCTTTGAGTTCCAACAACGCAAAACATCCCGATCTGCTGTCGGGAAGGATTGACCGGGCGAAACTGATTTTATCAGAAGATGGTACGGTAAGTGGACTGGATGAGCAGATGAAAGGGTTAAAGGAAACCTATAAAGATCTGTTTGGTTCTGCTGTCTCCGGTACAGAGCCGAACAATCCTGATGTTAAATCAACGGGCAACACTACATTTGATGCACTTGTAAAAAATGCAGACACGATGACTGCCGAAGAAGTGGCAGCACAGTTTGCAGAAATGGAAAAGAAATAAGGAAGGATGATGAATTATGTCAGTACAGAACTTTAAACCGACACTTTGGGAGGGGGCTCTCCTCCATAACTTTCACAGCGTATCAACAGCAGATGCTGTATGCGTGAAGCCGTCAGAAATCAACGGAAATAAGGTTATTTTTAACCGTGTAGGAGCTGGAACTATTAAGGACTACGAAGGAACAATCGAATGGGATGATATCAATACGACACCGATTGAGATGACTTTTGATAAGAAGAAATATTTTGCCTTTTCACTGGATGACTGCGATAAGGCACAGACGAAAGCTGATGTGATGTCTGCAACTACCGCAGAGCATTCCGCATTGCTGGCAGAAACGTATGATAAGGATTTTTACACAACACTTTCTGGAAATGTAAAAGCAAGCCATAAAATTGGATCCGCATCTTCCAAAAAGAAAGTAACACAGGTATCCATTTATGATTACATTGTAGATCTTGGAACGATTCTGAGTAAGGCGAAAGTTCCAAAAACAGAACGATACGTCACTGTTGATGCGGAGATCCTTGGATTGCTGAGCAAAGATAAGCGTTTTACGGATAACCCGCAGGTGCTTGTGAATGGAGTGGTAAATGGGCAGGTCATTAATGGAATGCAGGTGGTTTGCACGGAAGAAAAGCCAGCCGGTATCGTAATTGCTCATCACAAATCTGCAATCGGAGCCGCAAAGCAGCTCGATAAGATGGAAGCAATGAGACTGCAGAGTGCCTTTGCTGATGGTGTAAGAGGTCTGTGTATGTACGGATCAAAGATTCTGCGGGATGACGGAATCGCAGTGCTTTATTATGAAATTGGTACAGCGGCAGACATTGATCCGATTAATGTAAAAGTGGCTAATACGGAATCAGATCCGGTACATACGAAAACGGTAACCGGTTAAGCCAAAAAATCCGAGGAGAAACAGTGATGGAAAATGAAATCTTGAACAGTCTGTTAAAAAGACCGGGACTGGATGCTCAGGTGGAATTACTGGAAGATATGATCCGGGACAGTATGGATGAGATAAGAGCATTGTTAAATTACGAAAAAGAGGAGCCGCTCCCAGAAGGAGTTGCTCCAATCGTAAAAGAACTGACACTGATTCGCTTCAACAGGGACGGAACGGAAGGGATTCAGAGCGAATCCCAAAGTTCCGGTGGAAGCACAACTTATTCAGATGAATTGCCGGATCGAATTAAAAGGATATTGCGAAAATACCGGAGACTGCCGAGGTGATGGAATGTCGATCAACAGAGATATGAAAGAGTGCCGGCTGATAAAAGAGGTCTTTACAAGAACAACGTCAGGTGTACAGCGGAGAGATTGGAAGGTTTCGGGAACGATACAGGCTGCTATATACAAAAAGAATGAATCGAAAATGTATGGGTCAGAAGTCTATCTTCAGGCTACGCATACCGGAGTGACGAGAAGTCGGAACGTCAAAGCAGGTGACCGACTGGAATCAGACGGTGTGATGTACTTGATTGAAGACTGTAACCCGGACAGCAGGTTGACGAACCTGATATTGAAGGTGATCGAAAATGGCTGATAACAGCGAGTTTTTAAAAAGTATGAGTGATGCTACGCTTAAAACTGTAAATGATATGGAAAAGAAGGTTAAAAGAGCGTGTATGGTTGTTGAGAATCAGGCAAAACAGGATTGTCCTGTTGATCTTGGAATCCTGAGGGCATCCATTACCAGCGAGGTGGAAACTACGGCAGAATCTATCGTTGGAAGAATTGGATCCAACGAAGAATATGCACCATATGTACATAATGGTACGGGAATCTATGCCGTGGAAGGCGGCAGAAAGACTCCGTGGAAATATCAGGCACGGGCAGGAAAATATAAAGGATGGCATATCACAAAAGGGCAGAGACCACAGCCATTTCTTTCTTATGCTCTGCTTTTTAATATGGATAAAATTAAAAAGATATTGGGGGCATGATGAGAATTGATTGAAATTGCTATCAAGGGATACATAGAAAAAGAAATCCATGAACTGGCAGGGAGATTGTATCCATTACATACTACGGACCTCTCGAAATTGAACGTAGTGTATACCTATACACCGATATCCGGTGGACATCTTAGCCAGACACAGTTGGAACTTAAGGTTATTGACAAAGATTATGACGAGTGCAAGAGGGTTGAGAAAGAGCTGCTTGCCCTGCTGGATATGGAAGAGGATGAATCGTATGTGGTAACAGGTGGATATAAGTTCCACTCAGAACTGAGTGGAGGTGGTACTTTATTTAACGAAGGGTGTCAAAGATATGAGAATACCCTGTATTTTATATTGAAATGGAGGAAGACAAATGTTATTTGAAGCAGAAGCGAAAGATATTTTGATCGGTGCATGTGATGTATTCATGTATCCATTTACAGGAACGGAAATTCCGGAAGATGCTGTGATTGAGACAGCAGAGCATAGTGTGGGACATTGTTCCAGTGGTTTTACTATTGATTATAAACCGACAAAATATGAGGTGACGAATCATCATGGATCAACAGTAAAATCTTATGTGACCAAGGAAGAGATTTCAGCAAAGACAGGAATTATGAGTTGGGATCTTGAGCGGCTGACATTACTTTCTACTGCTGAGTATACAGTTGAAAAGGAAAAGAAAAAGAAGAAACTGCTGTTTACTGGAAATGGGAAAGCTTTAAAAACAGTACTTGTACGTGCAGTACATGTAAAAGATAATGGGAAAAAACTGAGGTTTACAATGCTAGGTCAGGGAGGATCAGGTTTTTCTCTTGCTTTTGAAAATAAGGAAGTAACGGTGGATGCAGAACTTGCGGCTATCAAAAAGGTGGACGGTTTCCTCGCAAGCATCGAGGAAGAACTGACCGAGGAAGAAGCTGCAGCGATCAACGTAGTATAGGGGGATATCATGCTAGATTTAGACAGATATGTGAATAATTCGATCGAGGTAAAAATTGCCGGGGAAATTTATGACATCCTCGAGCCGACTCTTGCTGTGAATATGGAAGTAAACAGGATTGAAGAAGATCTTACAGAAGAGAATCTTTTTGAAAAAAGAGTAGATGTGGCAAAGCTTTTTCTTGATCATAACCGGCAGGGAAAGATTTTTTCAAAGAAAGAGATCACTGCAATTCCATTCGAGGGAATTACACAGCTTTTGGCAGAGATTTCTACCATGAGAACAAAGGCAGAGAATGACCCAAACTAAAAATCCCGATCCCTGACGGTAAAATTGGAGAGGCAATCTGTGAAAAATATTTTGCCACAGAGGATTGGGAAGTGGATTTCGCACAAAAAACTTCGGTACTGAAA